>JACCDN010066259.1_pt1 | contig 66799 bp, 70 predicted proteins | sample 7441691 | NCBI WGS metagenome assembly JACCDN01 (sample SAMN15323439, study PRJNA562643) | freshwater metagenome | isolation source: river surface water | place: USA:Blue River Watershed | collected 2017-08-16
AACCACTGGCGCTTCATCTACCACTTCAGGAAGGATAACGGCGACAGAAGCGCTTATCAAAGGGTTTAAAGAGACGTATGGACTTGATGAAGAAGAAAAAAATTCTGATGCAAAATCTTCCTCCAGCAACACTACCACTGGTGGTGGTATGGGTGAGGATCCGGATGATCCGAAGAAGGATAGGAAAACTAACTGCGGAAAGAGTGAAAGCCCTGTTTGGAAAGAGTTTAAACCTCATCAAGGCAAGCTTAAAACAGACGGTGATAAAATTTATGATTGGGATCATACACATAATGATATAGAAGCGTATAACTCAAGAGGGGAACACGTTGGTACTATAGATCCAGTAACGGGAATAAAAATTAAAGACGCTGTGGCAGGAAGGAAAATTAATGTATGACACATTGCTGTGAACAAATGGATTTCTTTCTTGAGGAAGAACGAGTTGGGATTTTTTATGATAAGAAAACAAGATTTTATGGCATTAATTTGAGAGGGTCCTCAGGGGTGCAAAAAATTGATTTTTGTCCATGGTGTAATGCTAGATTACCTGGCGACCTTAGTGAGAAGTATGCACAATTAGTCTTTGATGAATTTGGATTTAATCCTTTGGATAAAAACTATAAAAAAAATCTTCCTGCTGAATTCAAAAGTGATGAATGGTGGAAAAAAAGAAATCTTTGATAAAAATTTTCTCTTCGGGTGGCTGTTCTGCCACCCATTTTTGTATGCTGACCTGCCTTCTCTAACAGCGGAGGCAGCATCAGTATTGGAGGAGATCTTACTTTTAGCTCAATGATGGGTAGCATGAACCTGGGCTCTACCACCATGGGGTTTAATTATAAGACTGGTGATAGCGGTCGGAGCATCGATTTGTATTCTACCCATGTACCAATCTCATTCGCTGATTCCATTCGTATTGGTGCAGCAACCGGTATTAATACGGCAAGCATAACAGCCCCATCGTTGATGATGCACATGGTCTTAAATAACAGAAAGCATTGTTCTAAGCCTCTTGTCGCAAAAAATAAAATAAAGTAGTCTTGAGTTTCCCAGGAGAGGTGGCCGAGCGGTTGAAGGCGCACGATTGGAATTCGTGTATACGCGAAAGCGTATCGAGGGTTCGAATCCCTTCCTCTCCGCCATTCAAAAGGAAATTTCCGTGAAAAATCTTATCAAACTTCTTATTTTTATAAACATATTTGCAAATATCTCTGCGGCCAGTGAAAGCCTTTAATTGGAAGCATTAGGAAGACGATATGTTGCTTTTATGCAAAGTCTGGGAGAAGAGGGCGCAACCACTTATGAATCTCAAGCTCCAGAAATTTTTGCGGAACAAGTTTCAAAAAAACTAGGTACTTTTGACATCATTGCTATTTTAACTTCTTCTGATGGAGCCCACATTGATTCAGTTACAGAAGTCTACTCAGTCATAGAAAACGCAAAAGCTTAAAAATTGTTGACAATATTAGTCGATAGGTAGATACATTTTGTATCAGGCTTAAAAAAGATAGGGATGACTTTTTATGAATAAGCTTTTATATCTTGTGCCGTTTGCACTAATCGGTGGGTATTTTTTCATGAATTCATCTAAAACAAATGTTCCTAAAGTTAACCAAGCAAGGCTTATCCTATCAGAACTGCGTGGAGGTGATTTTGCCCATGCAGGGGATAAAGAAGCCATCGACATGGTCTTGGCAAAAATACACCAAGATTTCCCCGAGATTTTAAGCGGAAACTGCCTAGATGTTGGATGTGGGTTTGGTGGAACAGCCGAGTATCTTGCAAAAAATGGATTCGAACATGTCTTTGGTGTGGATATTGATCCAGCCGTTATCGAGTACGCAAAAGCAAAATATAGAGGAGTTGAGTTTATAACAGCTGATGCAACTTCCCTAAGCATGAAATTTGAAAAAAACTTTATCTCTTTTGCTTGCTTCTTTAATGCTCTATACGCAATAGAGAATAAAGTTTTAGTACTTAAGCAGCTAGCTAAGGTTTCTAAGCCTGGCGCAGTTCTTATGATTTTTGATTATTGCATCACTGATAACAACGAACCCCTTCTTGATTTGGCAGGTAAACCCATGCGGCCAATTGAAACAAGAAAAATTAAACGTCAATTGTATGAATCAGGTTGGGAAGTTCTAGAAATACGTGATCTTAGCGGAGCTTTTTTAAGGTGGTATGAACAATTACTTCAAAAATTGGAAGATAAAAAGCAAGGTATAAAAGAACATTTCCTAGAGCAAGATATTGCAAAATTTTCTGCAACTTACCTTCACATATTGCACCAGTTACGTAACAAGTCTTTGGGTGGAATCATGATTTATGCAAAACGTGTGTAATTTGTATGCAGATTGATTTTAAAATCATTGACCATTCTTCAAAAGACTATGAATCAGTTGTGGCTTTGCGCCAAGAAATTCTGCGTACTCCATTGGGGTTGGTCTTTACAAAAGAAGAACTTGAGCGAGAAAAAAATAACATCCAAGTAGCAGGTTTTATAGAAAACGAAGTTGTTGCAACAGCTAGTTTGGCCAAAGATCAGCCTTCTTATCGATTGAGATTAGTGGCCGTGAAGGAAAACCTGCAAGGATTGGGTGTGGGGTCAAAATTACTAGATTTTTGTGAAAACTACGCTAGAAAAGTAGGAGCGTCTTCCATTTATTGCCATGCACGCAATCATGCGGTTTCTTTTTATACAAAAAAAGGATACCTTCCTGAAGGACAGAACTTTACAGAGGTTGGCATCATGCATATCAGAATGCGAAAAAGCATTATCTGAATGTCTCAATTAAAGATCCATTTTTAAGCTCAACAAAACGATCCATAGATTTTGCCAAGCCATGATTGTGTGTTGCAATAATTGCAGCAATTCCTTCGGCCTTAATTATATTGACTAGCATTTGAAAAACTTCTGCAGAAGTGGTTGGGTCCAAATTTCCAGTAGGCTCATCAGCAAGAAGGATTTTTGAATTGTTTGCCAGCGCTCTGGCAATAGCTACGCGTTGCTGCTCACCACCAGATAGCTGCTTTGGGCGATGCTCTAAGCGATGTCGCAACCCTAAACCTTCCAACAAATCAACAGCTCTTTTCTTTGCAGCCCCACTATCAACACCAGCAATTAACTGTGGCAACATAACGTTTTCTAGGGCGCTAAACTCAGGCAATAAATGGTGAAACTGATAAACAAACCCATAAGTGTGACGCCGTAAAATTGTGCGCTGCTCGTCATTCATTGCTTTGGTTGACCTTCCCAAAATCTGAATATCACCAGCCTGAAGTTGCTCTAACAAGCCAACAAGCTGCAAAAACGTTGTTTTCCCAGCGCCGCTGTTTCCTACTAATGCAACAATTTGTCCGGCATCAATATTCAAAGAGCAGTCATTAAAAATACTTAAAGTGTTATCACCTTGCGTATAAAAGTGCGAAATATTCAAAATTGAGAGCATATGTTAAAAAAATGATACTTCTACATTGACTATTTGTACAAATTTTAGTATATGTCAACCGTGCAAGAAGCAGAAAATAATAAATGTCAAAAGGAAGTTTGAAAATGATGCGGTCGAGGTTTTTAGGGTTAGGAAAAAAAGGAAAAAATTCTTTTGATGTGAATTTTTCCAGGCAGATATCTACATTTTTTGTTGTTTTTTCTTTTATTTCGGGGTTCGAATGTTTAAAAGCCGTAGATGAAGAGTTTTCCAAACAGAATAAAATACAGTCACAATTAGCAGCCACAGCTTTAAAAAAGAAAAATAAAATCTTAATTGATCAACTTGAAGAGCTTAGGCTTCAACAAGCTTCTGTTGGAGCGTTCAACATTAGCGTCTCTGATATCACAAAAACCCTAGTGGAACCTGTTATAGATGCACTAGATGACGAGGGCGCTCTCCATTCACCTGTAAAAACAACGAACCAAACATTTAATGCTGAAATCACTCCTAAAAAGACTAATCTACGTCAGGCAATTCAAACTATTGTTATTGATATAGACACCGCTGGTATGGCACCGGCAGCGGTGGTTCAAAATGTTCAGGCTCAATTTTTAAGAAAACTCTTTGTTATATTTGAACAGTATATTGAAAGAAAACGTAACTCAGTAACACGTGATAAGGAAAATCTATCTTTAGTGGCAAGAAATAGCAGCTCTTCAGTAACCATAGAAGTGGATGAGAAATCACTATTGCGCGCATTTGAGCTAGCTGCTACAGGGGTGCTTCACCCAAATCTCGCTCAATTACTAAGAGACTGTCAATTGCAAGTTGTTCTTCCTGTGGTAAGGCAACATCCCATAGCTACTATGACTCCTATGTCTATTAGGAACGATTATATAGAAAAAATCAAACTTGCACTTGCTGATAGACATAGTTCTTTATTTAAAATCACTGATAGAGCCGATCTTAGAATAAAGTGTACCCCTATACTTATCGCCATGGTTGAAGGGCATACGCTCAACGCAATCACAGATACGAAAATTCCAATGGATGTAAGCATAACAACTATTGATAAGCTTGAAGAGTTAAAATCAACTTTATACATATCAGCATGCTTTGCATTTGGGCGTTATGTATCAGGTCATGCTAATAGGGTAGGGATGGAAGCTATTTTAAGTGACGTGGACCCTAGAACTATAAACGATTTAAAAAATGGTATAGCTGAAATTTTTTACAGCCAAAATCCTTTATCCTCCTTCACGATTACCAGAACTGAAATTCACTTTGGGGCAAATACGAACATAGAGGTTTCTAGTCGAGGAGTTGTAGCTGGATGGAATGTGCCAGTAGTTAGCTCTGTTGTAGACACTTCAATGGATGTTCTAGGTTTTGTATTTGGAAACTGTCTGGCGCCAGCCCGTCAAAATTTATTAACAGACGGAGGTAATCATTCAGCTAGAAGCAGTTCAACTCCTGCAATACAAGATTCAAAAGAGGAAATCTAACTCAAATTTTGGCATTCTCTTGCTAAAATCTCACTTAGTTTTTTGACTTTTTCACCTTCCATGGCCGCCAAAATAAGGGCGGCCTTTCTTTTGTCCATTCGTTTTACTAGTTCTTTTAGAGTTGGCATTTCCATTAAATTTAAAATATTTGCGGCCGATTTAGGCCTCATCGAAACGTAAATCTTAACCAAATCATTCATCTGCTTATCATCTTTTTCTTTCAATGTGTCTAGCATTTTAAGTAAGTCTTTTTTTAACAAATCAAAATGCTTAAGCTTTTCACCCAAAGAAATTTCTGCAGCTTTTAGTAGTAATGTTTGCTTTTCTAGCGCTTCCTCTTTGGCCTTTATTTCCTGAGAACGTTTCGCAAGGTCTTGAAAAAGTAATACTTCTTCTGGGCTGCTTTCTTCCAAAGAATCAAATTTGATTATAGCCTCTTTATTCCCTTCAGCTATAGGAACAATGCTGTTCTGTGCAGTTGCGCATGCATGTAGTAATAAAGAGATAATAATAGCTGTCTTCATCTTTTTTATCCTTGGTTTCTCAAAGGCTCTGGCTGGCTAATATTTGAATCTTTAGGGTACCTAGCTATTACTCTTTGCACAAATAAATCGCGTGGGTCATTGTGGCGTGTTGGAGTTTTTGACTGAATCTCAACATTCTGACGTGCTTGCTTTTCAGATTGCTTCATGCTTACAAGTAGTGTTTGGCGCAAGTCTTTCTCAACCTCTCCGGCCTTTGCAATCAAATCATCAAGTCGATAACTAATTCTATCTGCGTGCTCAATCAATAAGGTAATATCGGCGCTTATCGCATGTGCATTTGGAATGTATGTTTCTAAACCTTCCTTACCAGTTTCTGTGGCTTGTTTTAAAAAACTAATTGATTGGCTCGTATGGTTTAAAATTTTGTTCAAACGATCAATTGACGGGGTTAAGACCGTTGTTAAACTTTTTAATGATTTTAGTTTTTCACTGACTCGGTAACAAAAACCCACAGCTACTACTAATAAGAAAATAATGCTTATATCTACCCACATCATTGTGCCCCTCCATTTTTACCGAATAAAATATCGTTAATTTTTACTGCAACATGCCCATTTTTTTGACCTAATTTCCCCAAAAGCAACTGGTGATTTTGGCTAGATAGAAAAATAGGGCTATGAAGCGTAGAAGAAAGCGCTATATGCGATCCTTCCTTCCAGTTTAAAACGTCTTTTAATAAAAACTCTTCCGTGGGTAGGCTCGCTTCAAGTTTTACATCAGCTTCTCGTATGCGGCTGGCTAAATGATCTTCCCAAATATGATCGTAACCAAATTTTTCTCCCATAAAGTTTTGTAAAAGCAGATCGCGAACAGGCTCAACACTAGAATACGGAATAACTATTTCAAAATGCCCCCCACGGTCTTCCATTTCAAGCTTGAACACAATTTTCATGACAACATTCTTTTCATGCACAACAACAGCAAACCTGGGATTTGTTTCTAACCTTTCGTGCTGAAAATCAACCGCGCATATAGGAGAGAAGGCTTTAGTAAAATCTGTTAAGACAACCTCAATAAGTCTTTCCACAAGGTTTCTCTCAAGTGTTGTGTAAGGGCGGCTTTCGGCGCGAGTGCTTGCCTGGGCGCTTTTTTTTCCACCCAACAGCACATCGATAATTGAGTACGTAAGCTGGTTGTCAATCGTTATCAGTGCCGGAGTATCCCATTGTTTTGCTTTAAACACGCCAATCAGCGTGGGCAAGGGAATAGAATTTAAATAATCAGAAAAGCGCAATGAAGTAACACGGGAACAGCTAACATCCACATTATCAGAGGTGAAATTGCGCAGCGTCGTTGTCAGAAGCCTTACAAGGCGATCAAAGACAACATCCAAAATTGGCAGGCGCTCTGCATAAATTTTCTCTCCACTCAAAATTGCTGATAAACCACTATTGGGGGTGTTTTTCCCTGCTTTTTCTGATTCGAAGAGCTTATCAATGCTACTCTGAGATATTCCATTTTCCGAAAAAATATCCAGAGTATTATCAAAAAGGGCATCTATATTGGTGTTAACCCTATTAGTATCTTTTGACTGTGATGAATTTTTATTCTTTTTGTCGCTCATATATTCCTACTGAATAATAAAGTCTTTAAGGACTACACGATGAACTTTTATTGGCCTTACAACATTGTTAACACGAAGAAGTATGGCCTCACGCATGCGCTCAAGCCCAGGTCCTTCTAGATCGTTTATTGATTGATCACGTAAATATGACAACATCTGATCAAGAATAATGGGCATAAACTCCCTTATCTTTTGCTCATCTTGTTTATTATAAATTTGCAGAGCAAATGTAGACCTGAGAATATTGCCCTTCGAGCTTATAGATCTGAGATTTACGACAATTTCAGGAATTGTCACATAGTAGTTAGCATCGTTAGCAGTCTCGCTATGATGTGAAAAATGATTATAAAAAAACCAACCAGAGATAGAAAAGGTTAAAAAAACACCAGCTATGGTACTTGAAAGCAACACTTTAGAGAGTTTTTTTTTCTTCCCAACGCTCACTTCAATGGTCTGTTTAGTCTGACTTTCTAGCCCTTTCTCAGTCCCTTCAATGTCTTTAGGTTCCTCTGTCATTTACCACTTCCAATTTATCTCTAATACTATGATCAAGAAATTTAATTAAAAATTTCTTAACATTTGTATTAAGTACCCTATAATAGAGAAAAATTTATCAATTATAGGAGAAATCGTTGATTACAAAGCTTGATAATATTGATTTGAAAATTTTACAAATTCTACAAAAGTCAGGTCGAATGACTAACGTAGATCTGGCAAAGCGTGTTGGTATATCAGCTCCGCCTTGTTTGCGACGTTTAAAAAACTTAGAAGATGGCGGTATAATTCAGGGCTATCAAGCAAATATTAATCCAAAGTCTCTTAGCTACAATATTACCCTTTTTGCCTCAGTGGGCCTGAAGGAAAATAGTGAAGCTCAACTAGGTGCCTTTGAAAAAGCAATGCATAGCATAGATTTAGTGCGTGAATGCTATCGCATTAGCGGAGAAGATGATTTTTTGTTAAAGATAGTTGCGCAGGATTTTGAGCACTATCAAAACGTACTTTCAAAAACCCTACTTAATTTAAGTAATGTCGAGAGGGTGCAGACAACTATAGTAATGGGCAATGCTAAATCCGAGCCTGGTATTCCTGTGCCAGCATACGAAGAAGCGGCATAGCTAAAAGTACAATGCCCCCTGTTTTTTAGTAGCAGAGTTGATATTTTGCAAAAAATTCAGGGGGGCTTGTTTCTAAGATTATTTATTTGAGTAGTTATTCGTAGTTATTTTTGCTATTTTTTAAGTAATAACTAAAGAGAATATACCTTAATGTTTAATACACTGCATGATTGGTGTACACGTAGTCATTTGTACGGCCTAATATTAGGCAGATCATTGCATGGACAATTAAGGAACATTCACCAAGATAATTGGCCCTCTGTTGCAAAAAATACAAGAAATTTAAGCGCTGGATTCTATCAAGTCTGCACAATAACTTTGACCATTGCAGAAGTGTTAAAAAATCTGTCTGACCCAAAAATGGATCAAACGACTGTATGCGTACATACTTTCGATTTTTTACGAGATTTACAAACCCTTGGGGACAACAACAGCAGACGTTTAGCGCGTCAATTCATTAGTCATTGGATAGAGAATAATAATCAGCGATCAAAAAAGCCATGGAGAAATCCCAGTTGGAATCTAGACATTCTAGGGTATCGTTTGTGTAATTGGCTTGGGTTTTTTGAATTTTTTGGAAATAGCGCTGATCAGCTTTTTAGAAAAAAGCTTATTTCTTCCATCAGCCATCAATATAACTTTGTTAAGCGGCGTTATCGTAGCCTTAAGGACCCCTTAAGTAAATTCCGAGCTTTAAAGGGGTTAATTTATGCAGGCTGCGCCTTACCCAGAGAGCAAAATCAGCTAGGAAACTGGATTGAAAGTTTACAGCAGTGTTTGCAAGAACAGTTTGACGAAGACTTTAATCATCAATCGCGCCATCCGGGAACTGTAGTTCTATTACTGCGTGATTTAATTGATTTGCGCTTGATGCTACGTCTTTTTTACGCAGGAAAAATAGACTTTTTAAATGATTATATTGTAAGGCTAGCTCCTATTGCCAGGCACTTCCGGCATGGTGATGGTTTGCTCAGTTCTTTCACTGGAAATGCCACTCAACGATTAGAAGCATTTTGTTATCCAGTTCTAGGGGAAGGGCTCATTGATATGGCTTTATCGCTCGCTGATAACAAAGCTATGGTACCTGACCAGATTGCAATGGGATACGCTAAATGTTCAACTAAATCTGGATTTCTTTTAATTAATACACAACCAACCACTTCCTACATCAGTCTTTGTGAATGGTATTCGGATTCCACTGGTGTCTTAGATTTTGAGTGGATGGAAAGGGCGCAACGCATACTTACCAGATGCGATGTAAGCATATACGCGCACTCTTCAAAGCACTTCCTACATTATGGGTCGCAATCAAAACAGCCTATCAAGAATAAAATCATCCACGAAAAAGATTATGCATTTCTTTCCTCAAGCTATTTGATAAATAATAGTCCAGACAAATTAGATCCTTACGGGGTTGTCCTGCAGGCAAAACGAGACATATATATTTCCCAGCAAGGTGATATTAGAGGTGAAGACTTCTTCCAATTATCACAGCCAGGGCAGGGACACATAAGATTTTTGGCCTCACCAGGGCTTGAGTGGCGCATTTTAGGCGATACAGAAAGTGCTTTTTTGTGTAAAAAAAATACCGAGACAAAAACCCAAAAACACGAGCATGTAAAAAGATTCCTCTGTCAGGGGGCTACAAAACTATACACAGTAGATGTTTTAAATCAATATGCATTGTGCGTACCGTTTTATTTAAGTGCAAACCAACAAATTTCAATTAAGTGGGCTTTGTCACCTATTGATTTTTTACAAAAATAGGGTCATTCCCTTCGTGTAAAAAGCTTACATATGCAAGCATTTGTCCTTTCTCATTCACCCCAAATTCAATGAAATGCGGATCTGATCGTGACATGTTGCCATTAAATTCCCAGCCATTAATGGAAAATTCATCTCCATTCCAGTGCACTATATGACAAGACCTATCTTTTATTTTTAACAATAATCCTTTGCTATCCTTTTCAATTCTCATTTCTCCATACAGATCATTTTTATAAACACCTAAGTACGAATTGTCGTCTCTTTTCGGGGTGGGTTTTAAAAGCTTCTTGTTGGCTCGCTGAGAATGAATTTTTTTCAGGTAGGTGTTTTTTCTCTCTGCGTATTCTGCGCTCCAGTCACGTTCCTCAAGCCCTAAAAATGAATTTATAAAGAAATTGCGCAGTGCCTCAGGAAAAAGATTTACATTGAAATGACCAAGATTTGATAATATTCCGACAGCAAACCCTTGAGTAGGACACATAAACATAGTACTGCGTTGCCCTGAGTATCCGCCATGATGCTCTAAAACTTGAATTGAGTTTTCTGAAGGGCCATAGTCATAAACAAACCAACCCATTCCATAACTTATGTTTCTCATAAGCTCAGGAGGAAATTGCAAATCCCGTGGTTTTACTTTTGTGTGTTTTGCTACAGGCTGACGCATAGCTTGTATGTGATCTTCAGGAATAATTTCTACTCCATTAAGTTTTCCATTATTTAATTGGCATTGAAGCCAGATTCCAAGATCGTGCGCAGATGTGTTAATGCCTGATGTTGAAGGATACACATAAATTAGTGGATCTAATCCTATGCAAACAGCGTTGCCTTCCAAATTCTTATCATGGCAAAGTGCTATGTTTGCATCGCATCCAAAAATCTTCTTTATTTTGTTCCAAAGTGAGTTTTCCTGCTCGATAAGAGTGGCTCCTGCAGAGCTATCTTTCATTTCTAAGGGGGTATAAATATATTCATTTACCAACTCAGCGTATTTTTTCTGAGTAGCAGATTCTATAACTAGACCCATAAAGCCAAACATTTGGTTGCTATAGCTGTAATCCTCTCGAAATCTTTGCTCGATAGGGATAAGATGGAATTTATCCATGATCTCCTCAGGTGAATACCCTGCTTTCATTAAGGTATCTCCAGAAAAGCTTTCAAATCCTACTCGATGCCCCATTAAGTCTGCTAAAGTAACTTTGTTTGTTATGTCACTGTTAGAAAGTATGAATTTCGGAAGATGTGTCTTTGCTAGGTCATAAAGAGAGAAGAATTTTTTCTTCTCTAATATACCAGCAAGAGAAGCTGTGAAGTTTTTTGTAAGGGATGCTATTTGAAAAACTGTATGCTTATTGACAGGCTTGATTTTACCAACCTCTCTGGTACCGAAGCCCTTGCATAATAACACTTTATCTTTCGTAATAACTACTACAGCCATGCCGGGAATAGCCCAAACGGGAAGATTCTTTTGAATGTAGCTCTCAAATTTTGGCAAGAACTGATTAATGCGTTCTTCTGTGGCCGAGAAAACAGAAAGGCCGAAACTCAAAATCAATAATACTGAACATCTAATCATAACGCCCCTCCAAAAACCTGCACTTAGTGCAAATTGGTAATTTGTTAACAATTTACTAGTACCCTTTAGTAAATGTAGCAAAAAGATTTACCATGGAGAAGTTATTATGGGGGTAATGTTCTTATTTATAATAGGAATATTTAGCATCGTCGGGCTCAGTCTTTATCAATTTTCTGAACAAAGCAGATTTGAAATGGCCTCCGATTTGAAGAGTGGGGGCGTTTTTATCATTGATAAAAAAACTTCATCCCTTAATTACTGTGACAGTAAAACATGTTCTCTTGTGGGGGGAGGGTACCTTCCCAGCCAAATAATAAATAATCCTACAGCTTTAGCGTCACTGCAAAATGCTATTATGGGGGCACCGGCTCCTGCCGCGGAGCTAAAGCCAGGGCAGGCTCCTGAAGGAATGCAAGCCAGCATTAATGCCGATGCAGATGAAGACGAGCAAGATGACGATGATGTTGAAGATGCCGACCACGAAGATGATTCTTCAGACGATGAATCAGAAAAAGAAACGCCAGAGGGATTTGATTTTTAGAAAGGACAATCCAACAAAAATATTATAATTTGAATTATGGAAAATTATTGCGTGGGTTGATCTTTGTGGCATGCGTGAATCTGTGGAAAACTTCTGTGGATATCTCACATTGTGCTTGAGATGATCGCAAGGCTTTGCTTTAATTAACTAGAAAATTTATCAGCCACATATATGTTTGCCGTTTTACCCTTATTGTTCTGGGCTTGGTTGCATGAGAAAGCACCCGTTGAATTGAATACAGAAAACTCTTCTGAGAAAACGCAGGAAACTAAAAGGAAAAAAAGGACAGTCTCGAAAATGTCGTTTGACCAGGCGTTAGATATTATGCTTGATCATGGATTCCTGCCTCAGCTGCCTGCGATTGTTCTTGACGTACCTATTGTTAGTGTCCAAAAGTCAAAAGACTCTCACTTTCAAGGAATCGGCTTAGTAGACTCAGGGAAACCAATTGTCCTACATTTCTGGGCCACGTGGTGTGGACCCTGTAAGCGAGAATTGCCCTATTTTGCAAATTTTGTAAGTTCAGAGGACACACAAAGAGTTGCGGATGTATACACAATAAGCTCTGAAATTAAGAATAATGATGAAGATGTAGCTGAAAAAATTTGGAATTTTTACTCTCAGCATAATATTGTGGGGCTTAATGTTTGCTCAGATAATGGCGGAAAACTTGCTGCTGAATTAGGCGTGAGCGGTATCCCCGCTACTTTTATAGTTTCGCCTGATGGCCGCCTGCTTGGAAGATTTTTAGGGGTGACAGATTGGTCAAATTCTAGACTATTGGACGCATTAGTGACTTTTTTTCTTGAATTTAAAGCGTCCAGTAATTGAAACCTTTGGGTGGTTGTTTCCTCCAAATAGCCTTTAAGTCAAAAATCCAACCCTGAGGTTTTAGAAATTTATTAAAGTCTACATCGCAGTATAAATCGTGAGCGACTGCCCCAATAACACCATCATATGGAGTGTCCACACTTAGTGTCGGAGTAAGATTATACCCAAAGAATCGACTGGCTTCCTGTGGGTCTGCGCAGTCGTCATGCACATCAATATGATGCCCCCTTTTTTTAAGCGCTTCAATCAAATCAACAACCTTTGTGTTTCTTAAATCAGGAACATTTTCTTTAAACGTTAATCCCAGCATCAACAAGCTCATAGGCCGCCCTACTCGCTGCGTAATTAAATCCGCCAACTCATTTGCCATAGATTCATTTGTACTTCGGCCTGCTAAAATCATCCTAGGATCATGACCCAAAGCTTTCGATGCTGTCGCCAAATAATACGGGTCCACACCGATACAATGCCCGCCCACAAGTCCAGGCAAGAATTTCAAAAAATTCCATTTAGTCGACGCCGCATCTAGTACGTCATATATAGAAATATTCATTTTAGAAAAAATTAAAGAAATTTCATTCATAAAAGCAATGTTGATATCGCGCTGGGTGTTTTCAATAACTTTTGCTGCCTCTGCTGCTTTAATAGACTTTGCTACAAAAATATTGTTCCCATTCATTTTTCCATAGATTTCGGCAAGCTTTTGCTCAACATCTAGAGTTTGTCCGGCAACTACTTTGGTGATCTTGTCGACTGTGTGAACTTTATCACCTGGATTAATGCGTTCAGGCGAATACCCTAAAAAGAAATCTTTACCTGCCCTAAGGCCTGATAATTTTTCTAATATAGGTCCACAAAAATCTTCAGTTACGCCTGGATAAACAGTGCTTTCAAAAACAATAATGTTTCCTTTTTTAATAATTTTTCCAAGCATTGTGGAAGCTTTTTCTAGGGGGGTAAGATCTGGTGTGTTACTGCTATCGACAGGTGTTGGAACGGTAACAATAAATATGTCAGCTCCGTGTATAATGCTTACATCATCAGAAACCTGCAAAGAGCTCTTTTTTAGAATGGCATCTTCTATTTCATGGGTTCTATCGTGTCCTGATATTAATTCCTCAATTCTATTTTTAGAAATATCATAACCAACGACTTTATAACTATTAGACAGAGCTACTGCCAAAGGTAGGCCTACATATCCAAGCCCAATAATTGCAATCTTAGTCTCCATAGTATTCTTTGTACCATTGAACAAAATATTTTAATCCTTCTTCTATATTGGTTTTGGGATCAAACCCAAAATTTTGGCGTGTCATTGCAATATCCGCTATTGTTTCTTTGACATCTCCTGGTTGCATAGGCAAAAATTCACGGGTGCCTTTCTTATTAAGGTGATTTTCTAAAACTTCTATAAAATGCATTAATTCTTCAGAGCGGTCGTTGCCTATATTGTATAAAGCATATGGAATTTCATTTCTTGGTGGGGTATTTAAGCACCCTAATATGCCACTTACAATATCATCAATGTAAGTAAAATTTCTACGCATTTGTCCGTTATTGTATACCGGAATAGGTTGATCTTCTAAAATGGCTTTAGCAAAAATAAAAGCTGCCATATCAGGCCTTCCCCATGGTCCGTATACTGTAAAAAAACGCAAACCTGTTGAAGGTATTTTAAAAAGATACGCATAAGCATGCGTCATTAATTCACAACATTTTTTAGTTGCTGCATATAAAGAGATAGGATTGTCTGTTGTATCATCAACTGAAAAAGGCATTTTTGTGTTTGATCCATAAACAGAGGAAGTACTTGCATAGACAAAATGCTTGAGTCGCTGCAATTTTTTTGATAGTTCCAGCATATTCAAATGACCAGTTACATTTGAATCAATGTATGCATGCGGATTTTGCAACGAATACCTAACACCCGCCTGTGCGGCTAAATGAATGATATGCTCAATTTCGGGATGTTTTTCTGCTAAATCAATAATTGATTTTTCTGTAATATCCAGCTTGTAAAAGGTAAAATTAGAGTGCCCTTGCAGTACTTTAAGGCGTGCTTGTTTAAGAGTTGGATCGTAATATTCATTAAGGTTATCGATTCCAATAACATAATGACCCTGCTTTAAGAGCGCAACACAAGTGTGAAACCCTATAAAACCCGCGCATCCCGTAACTAACAATGTCTAAGCTTTCTTATTTTTTCAGGTATATATTGTCATGAAAACCGCTTGTGATCAATGATTTTTAACTAGATCTATCTATCAAAATATCAGAGAAAATTCAGTTAAATTATTTCAAACTGTCTAAAAATCCTTGCAACATGTATGATGCTGCCATTTTATCAACAACTTCTCGTTGGCGTTTTCGAGATAGATCCGCCTCAATCATCGTGCGATGCACCGCTGTGGTTGATAATCTTTCATCCCAAGCACAAAAGGGAATATCGCAAATTTTGATAAGCTTCTCAGCAAATTCTTCTACTTTTTTGCATTGAGGCCCTATCGTGCCGTTCATATTAATGGGCCAACCAATCACTACAGCAGCGATGCTTTCTTGTGTTACAAGTGCTTTGAATTGCTGAATCAGGTTTGCTTTAGATAAGACTTTTAACGGTGTTGAAATTGTCCAGGTTAAATCACAAAGACACAAACCGACTTGTTTTTCTCCATGGTCAATTCCTAAAAGTCTATTTTTGTTATTTTTTAAAGATTTTACATCTGTAGGTGTGGAAAATTCCAAAACAAACCTTATTGTTGGTGGATTGATTGTCTTGTTTCTTTTTTACTGCCAAGGTGCTTTTGATTTCTAGATTTTGCTAACTGAACTTGCTTTTGGCGTTCGCTTACGCGAGCATAATGTTCAGTATTGTGGTTATTGTGGCAATGTGGACAGTGCACACCTTCTAAAAAGTGCTCAGATGCTTTATCTTGATCGTTAATGGGCATACGGCAGCCAAAGCACATGTCATATGAACCAAGCTCGAGATCATGCTTTACAGCAACGCGCTGGTCAAAAACAAAGCACTCTCCTTCCCAAAGGCTTTTTTCTTTAGGAACCTCCTCAAGATATTTAAGAATACCGCCTTTTAAGTGATAGACTTCCTTAAATCCTATTGCCTTAAGATAAGATGTTGAGCGTTCACATCGAATACCGCCTGTGCAATACATTGCTATTGGCTTATCCTTGTGTTGCATGAGATTTTTCTTTGTGTAGTCGATGAAATCTTTAAAGGTTGCCGTTTGAGGGTTTACAGCCCCTTTAAAAGAGCCAATCATTACTTCGTAGTCATTACGCGTATCTATAGTAATAACATCAGAACGAGAAATTAGTTGGTTCCAATCACTAGGAAGAACATAAGTTCCAACCATTTTAGTCGGGCTTGCTGCTTCCACCCCAAAAGTTACGATTTCTTTCTTTAGCTTTATTTTAAGCCGCATAAAAGGCATTGTTTGAGCTTTAGATTCTTTGTATTCAAGTTTTTGAAACGGCCCAACTGTTTTTAAATAGCTGACTACAGCATCTATTGCTGTTCTAGTTCCTGCAATTGTCCCGTTGATTCCCTCTTTTGCAAGTAACAAGGTTCCTTTAATGCCTTGAACCTCGCAAAATCCCTTCAAAGAGGGCCTTAATTCCTGATAACTGGGAAGGTCAACAAATTGGTATAGCGCAGCAACAACAATCATGACGCCTCTTGTGTTTTTTTAAGCAACCTCACAGCTGCATCTAGTTCACTTTGTGTGCAAAATCCAAGATGAACTGGGCTGCGCGGCTTAATATTCTGAGCGTTCCAATGGCTTTTATCACGCACAGTCCCAATGGTAACTTTTGTTGTTCCCACTAATCTTGAAATTTGAGCGTCGGTTAGGTCTGGGTAATATTTTATAAGCCATGAAATTGCATCTGGTCGTTCTTGACGTTTAGAAAGTGGCGTGTAGCGTGAGCGCTTTTTCCCCAATACGCTATCTGCTGAGATGGCTGTGGATATTTTTAAATCAGCTTCTTTGTCGGCTTCGCAACGATTTATTTCTTCTAAAGTTAGTTGAGCGGAAGCAATAGGATCAAATCCGACCATTCCGTGAGTTGTTTCACTATCAGCTAAATTTTGCACCTCAAGAACATGAAGGCCGCAAAAGGTAGCAATTTGCTTAAATGTTAAAGCTGTGTTTTCAATAAGCCAAACTGCGGTTGCTTTCGGCATCAATGGAGTAATCATAAAAATCTCTTATCTTAATTATTGGGTGTTGCCAGCTTAATGCTGTTTTTTACTTTTATAGCCCATTATAACAATAAGGACCAGCAAAGAAAACGCTGCAATCATTCCACTGGCTAAAAACATGCGTGATTGACCAAAATGCTGAGATATAACGCCAGCAATAATATGGTTGGCAAAGTACTCGGAAAATGCGCAAATGATGTAATAACAACCGAAGCCAGTGCCTCTTAAGTCTTCTGGTACAATTTCGGCAATTAAAGATAAAAATATATTTTGAGTAATTCCCATTTGAATTCCCCAAAATGCGATGCCAAACCACATCATCGTAAGTGACTCGGCATTAGCCATCACCATATCAGCAAGAACCAAGAATAAAATACCAATGATCAAAAACCAGTACCGGTTCATACGATCAGACATTTTTCCAACTGGATAAACTGTTAAGCACCATGCTGCATTATAAACCATCATAACAAGAGGAACGTTTTCTAGTGGTAAATCAAATTTTTTCCATGCATAAAGCGCCAAGAAACTTTCACCAAATCTTGCTAGCATGAAAATTGCAGCAACCAGCATAAGCGTCCAAAAGGATTTTCCAAGTAGCGGTAAGTTTTTGAGGCTGATCGGGTGACGACGCTTTTCTTCTGGTAACGGAATTTCTGAGGAAACAGCCGAATGTGTGAATCTTTTTGGTTCTTTTATAAGGAATATTAGTATGCAATACGCAATAATCGCAGGAAAGATAGCAACTTGAAATACCGACTGAATATCATTGTCAAACCAACGAATAATAACCATCCCTACAATTGCCCCTAGGAATGCCCCTGCTTGGGAAAGGGTTCTCTTTAGACCGTATGCGGCACCTATGTGCTTCGCTGGAACAACATCTGCTACCATTGTATCTCGAGGGGTAGATTGTGTACCGTTACCAATTCGTTCTACTAGTCGCCCAAAAAACAAAGGCATGAAAGAGTTTGCTAATCCAAATAACACGCGGCTCGTCACAATCATTGAATAGCCAATAACCATGATTGGTTTGCGACGCCTTAAGAAATCACTAATCATTCCGGAAAAGAGCTTCATAAGGTAAGAGCTTGCTTCAGCGACACCTTCTGCCACCCCAATCCAAGCCATAGCAACACCTAAAGAATCCATGTATATAGCTATGTAGCTGTACCCCATCACGAAGGATAAGTTTACAAGGCACATCATCCAACCGATTTTCCAAACGGTAGAGTCAATTTTTGTGGCAGGCTGATTTTGTGAAATTTTTGTTGTCGTCATAGGGCGGCATTGCTCACATCAAAACGACGACACATAAAACTTGACTAATACTTAAAGCATGTATGATTTATTACTAGCTAACAAAGAGACATTTTGCAATCGCAAAATTAAAATTGATATTTTTTAGTTTTCACATTTTTGTAAAGTTAGCGTGAGTTTTGTTGGGATATGCTCTATTTTAAGCGAAGCGCTGCACGCCTTTGCTAAAGCAGAAACAAATATTCCAAGGGCATTCCGACTTGTAATATTTTCTGCTGCGTTATTAATCACATCTTGGAAATCTTTAGAAATATAGCATTTCTCCCCAGATGCGATAAGAATTCCTGTGTCAGCATTGATAAATATTTCGCCTCCTCTGGGTAGGCTTTCCAAACAAACAAGCGTAAGCGCAAGTATCAATCGAGTGTAAATTCCCTGGTAATCTTCATCATTAGCAAAGGTAATATTAACTGACTGAAGTTTTGCTGTGGCCCTTATAATATTGATTGCTTCTGAAAATGTGGGATACTGTTCGCTACCCGTTAACATTAAGCGCCAATAGCGGATGCGCTGCGATAATGTCTCAATACTCTCTTCAATTAACTCAGAAGCTTCAGGTAATGCTTTTTTGATGTCATCAATACATAGAGTTAACGCTCCTAAAGGCGCCGATAAATCATGTAATATCTTTGCGTATAGCAACTGGTTTTCTTGTGTTAAATAAGCTTTTTGCATAACTCAAGCATTCCTCACGTTTTGGATTAAAGTTGTTCTGTTTCCACCACTTTCGGGTGCTTTGCAAATATTCTCCAACAATTGTTCCGGGTTGGCAACCAAGTTCTAATACGTCTTTTCCTTGAATTGGAAAAACAGGATTTGAAACTTGCCAAAAAGGTTGCTCAAAGATTTCAGAGCTGTCTATCTTGTGTTTGCATGCCCAATACCAGACTAGTTCTTTTGTGCGGTTGCCCCATTGCATATATAATTCTTTAAAGTCTTGGTCTATTTCAAGATTCTCGGCAATTTTTAGCCATCTTTTTTGTTGGGCATTCAAGCTTAGTCTGTGAGCTAGATGTTCTGAATGCACTGTAGGTAGTAGCAGTTTTGTTAGCAACAAAGTATCATTGCATTCAAATATGCTAGAAGCCAATAAACTAAGTTTTCCCCCGAATATAGTGATGTCTATGTCGTTTTCTGTTATTGCTTGTAAGATTTTTTTTGTATTTGGTTGAAATAGAGTTTTTTGCCATTCGTTCCACACCCGTGTGCCAGATAAATATTGGATTCCTGATTGATGTTTAACACAAGCTGCCCTTCCCTCTTCATCTAGCTCGTTTGCATAAGCGCTAGAAAATCTAAAAAAACGCAGTATACGTAAGTAATCTTCTTGCACGCGAATGTTTGGGTTTCCTATAAAACGAACTCGTTGCGTGAATAAATCATCTTTTCCATTGAAAAAATCAATAAATTGATGCTCATCCCAATAAATTGCATTCATAGTAAAATCACGACGACTTGCATCTTCCTTCAAATCATTTGTAAAAATGACGTCTGAATGACGTCCATTCGGATTGATGTCTTTGCGAAGAGTTGTTATTTCGAACCAACAGTCAGTGTAATTTACACGGACACACCCAAACTTTTTACCAGTAAGATCTAGTTCTAAATTTCGTTGGAAAAGCGAAACGACATCATCTGGATGAGCGCAAGTCGCTATATCGTAGTCGGCTGAGGATTTCCCAAGCAGTGTATCTCGGACACACCCACCAACAAACCAGCTGTCAAATTTTGCGTTTTTCAGTGTTTGCAAGACACAAACAGCACGTTCATCAAAATAATAGTCCATAAATCTCCTCATTTCTAAGTTTAGCACGATTTTCTTTGCAATGTACCTTGGGAGAATGCGTAATTTTTGTTAAAGTTTTAAGCAGTTGATGAAATTAATGGCATTATGAAACGCTGGAGTTGGATTTTTCTCCTGTTATCATTATTGAGTGGCTGCTCATCTGTATCAAATACTCAAAATGAAGATAAAAACAAAGATGATGACGAGTTTTACCTAAATGAACCTGATCCGCTAGAAACATTTAATCGTTACGTGTATGGCTTCAATAGAATACTTGATGCTGCAGTTATTAAACCAGTGGCAATCGCTTATGATTTAGGCACTCCAGAAAATTTCAAATACTGCACTAGAAGTTTTATTAAGAATCTTCGCGGTCCGTTGAATATAGTGAATTATCTACTTCAAGGCAAAGCTGATAATTCAGCAAAAACAACTTTGCGCTTTATTTTAAATACAACCTTTGGGTTATTTGGTTTGCTGGACTTTGCTGATTTTATTGGAATAAAGGAAAGCACAACAAGCTTTAACGAAACACTCACGGTTTGGGGTGTAGAAGCTGGTCCGTATATTATGCTTCCAATTATTGGCCCAACAACGTTCAGAGGAGCATTTGGATACATGTTTGATTGGTTTGCAGATCCTGTTCACTATTTTGCATACAATTCGAAAAGCCACCACAATACACATCACCAATTTAAATATTGGCTTTGGGGAATTACAACTCTTGAAATTATTGACATTCGTGCTTCTTTACTTAGCAGTCTCGATGACATTTACGAGACATCTGCAGATTCTTATGTTACGATCCGAAGCATGATTTTTCAGCGCCAGCAAAAATTAGAAAATAGACTAAGGGAGAGTAGCAGATGACAAAAAGAATTGGTATTTTAACCAGCGGGGGAGACTGCTCTGGTTTAAATGCTGCTATTCGCTCTATTACATTGCGCGCTACTCAATATTACGGTTGGGAAGTTGTTGGAATATTAAAAGGCACTTGTGGTTTGATTCGTCGTCCAATGGAGTATATTCCTTTAACTCTTGCCAATTGCAATCAAAGCATGCTGCTTTCTGCAGGAACAATTCTTGGTAGCACTACTAAGGACAATCCCTTTTATTTTCCTTCATTGGGTGGCTCAAAAATTGACAAATCAGACGACGTTGTTGAGGGGTATAAAAACTTAAAGCTAGACGCACTTATCGCGATTGGTGGTGATGGCAGCATGCGTATCAACAGCAAACTTTCCAAAAAAAATGGTGTAAACATGATTTGCATCCCCAAAACCATTGATAATGATCTTGCGCAAACTGAACTTTCTATTGGTTATAGTTCGGCAGTCGACGTGGCAACTGAGGCACTTGATCGCCTGCATCCAACAGCAGCTAGTCACGATCGTGTTATGATTTTAGAAGTAATGGGACGAGACGCAGGGCATATTGCTCTATCCGCTGGAATTGCAGGAGGTGCTGATATTATCTTGATTCCTGAAATTCCTTATAAGCTTGATTCAATTTATAGGCGTATTAGAGAAATTAAAGATAAGGGGAGAGACCATGCCCTAATTATCGTATCAGAAGCAGTAAAAACACAAACGGCAAGCATAGTCACACAAGGAACTTCCCACAACGATAGGCCTAGATACGGAGGAATTTCCCAGTATTTATGTGATCAGCTTGCGGAAAATATGCATGCCGATGTTCGTTCTACTATTTTAGGTCATCTGCAACGCGGTAGCCAGCCAAATGCCCAAGATAGAATTCTTGCAACGGCTTTTGGTGTAAGGGCCGTTGACATGGTGGCTGAAAAGAATTTTGGAAAAATGGTAGTATGGCGAAATAATAAAATTGAATCGGTGCTAATAGAAGAAACTATCGATACTTACCATGCTGTAGACAAAAACGGTATACTACTAAAAACAGCACAAGCTTTGGGCATTTATGTTGGTGAACTATAATTCATGAAAGTTGCAATACTTGCCTCTCATAAAATTAAGGCAAAAAATTTAGCAAAAGAGGCTGAAAATTTTTTAGACGTAGTTCCCATAGAACAGGCTGATGTTATTGTGACATTTGGAGGGGATGGCTTTATGTTGCATACTCTTCATCAACTAAAAAATAACACAATACCTGTTTATGGCGTGAACACTGGAACTGTTGGTTTTTTACTTAATAGCTCCGAAAACTTAGAAATGCTGCCTGAAAGAATTGCTCAAGCTCAAAAAACGCAGCTATTTTCTCTCAAAGCTGATGTTATTGACGTTACAGGCCGACTATTTGAGGTTCAAGCTTTTAATGAAATATCATTATTTAGAAGCTCTGCCCAGACTGCAAAAATTACTATTAAATTAAATGGTAAGACGCGCCTCAATTCACTGGTGGGTGACGGATTAATTATTTCAACTCCTGCCGGTAGTACAGCGTACAACTTGTCTGCTGGGGGACCCATTTTACCATTAGAATCAGGGCTAATTGCTCTAACGCCTGTCTGCCCATTTAGGCCTAGGCGGTGGAAAGGTGCTTTAATACCAAATGCGGCCGAAATTAAATTAGAAGTTCAATCACCCGAACAGCGCCCTGTAAAATTAACCGCAGATCAGCGATTGATTCATAAAGTCCATACTGCACAAATTGCGTTGGATACCGCTAACCCTTACGTGCTTTTGTTCGATCCTAATCATCATTTAGAAGAGCGTATTTTACGTGAGCAATTCTTAGAATATTGAAATCATTATAGTCACCACACAAAAACCTCGAAAAATTTTGAGAAATTGGCTATATTGCATTACTGTTTTATGCTTTTGATTTAAAATGTCTTTCACAAAAACCGTTAGTTTCAGTTTACTAATATTTCTTAGCGCATGCTCATCGAACCCTCAGCAAAAGGCAGAAGCCCCAGAATCCAGGGAGGATAAGGTTAAACTTGGTTTTGGATCGTTAGCTGGACCAGAGGGTGTTACTTTTGGAGGTTCTAAAGTTAGTGGCCGCACAGAAGGAGCAGGAGGGCACGTTGTTAATCGCTATTTATGGCAAGCAAGCCTTGATACACTGAGCTTTGCACCCTTGGTTTCATCCGACGGACCTGGGGGGGTTTTAGTGACAGATTGGTATCAACCTGAAAATGCGTCTGACCGTCTAAAAATTCAAGTGCGTATTAAGGATCGTCAATTGCGCTCCGATGCTTTAGAGGTTAGCGTATACAAACAGGTCAAACAGCAAAATGATTGGCGAGATGCAGGAATTGATAATAAGGCGTCCAGAGAGCTGGAGAATATTATTTTGTTGAAAGCTAGGTCAATTCGTGTCAACGAAGAACCAAAATAAAGGAAAAGCAAGTGGAGTCCTCACCGCTTAAAAAACCTGAATGGATTAAGGTAAAGGCACCAACATCAAAAGAGTATTTTGAGACAAAAGCTCTTGTTAGCGAGCATAAACTTCATACAGTGTGTGAAGAAGCTGCTTGCCCCAATATTGGCGAGTGTTGGTCAAAGCGTCATGCTACTTTCATGATTTTGGGAGATGTTTGCACACGTTCTTGCAAATTTTGCAATGTTAAAACTGGACTTCCTGATTTGTTAGATCCCCACGAGCCTGAGCGTGTTGGTTTGGCGGTGGCTAAGATGAATTTAGCGCATGTAGTGATTACCTCAGTTGATCGTGATGATTTAGATGATGGAGGCGCTCAGCATTTCGCTCAAGTTATTCGTGCTATTCGTCAGCTTTCTCCAGATACAACCATTGAGGTATTAACCCCTGATTTTTTGCGTAAAGAACATGCTATTGAGATTGTGGTAAAAGCCAAACCTGATGTTTTCAACCATAACCTTGAAACAGTTCCTCGCCTATATGCGAGCGTGAGACCGGGCGCTAGGTATTTTAATTCTTTAAGACTGCTTGATACTGTTAAAAAATTGGATAACACAATATTTACAAAATCAGGTGTTATGGTGGGGCTTGGTGAAGAAAAGCATGAAATTTTCCAGGTAATGGATGATTTACGTTCAGCTCAGGTAGATTTCATGACAATTGGCCAATATCTTCAGCCTACCCCCAAACATCACCCTGTCATGGATTTTATTGCTCCTGAGCAATTTGATGAATACGCAAGCAGAGGTCGTGCGAAAGGGTTCTTATTGATAGCTGCTTCTCCGCTCACCCGATCATCATACCATGCGGGTGACGACTTTAAACGCCTATCCAAGGTACGAAATGCTGCTTTAGAAAATTATGTATCAGGCAACTAAAGTACTTCCCTACACTGCACATTTTCTCAAAGATATAGTTGCTGATGTAAAAGAATACCCCAAATTTTTACCTATGCTTAAGTCAGCAATCATATTTCCTGAAACAGAGAATTCTTTCCAGGCTGATTTAACTATAAGTTCCGGAGCCTTTGAGAAAAATTATAGATCAAAAGTCTTTGTATCCGAATACAGTGTAAAAGCCCAAGCTGTGCCAGACAAAATATTTAAATTTCTAGAATCCCAATGGCATTTTTATCCCCATGAAGAAAATCACTGTAAAGTAGAATTTATACTGCATTTTGAATTACGCTCAACCTTGTTACAATTAACGGTTGGTAAATTTTTAGATAAGATTGCTGCTGCAACTATGACAGCCTTTGAAGAAAGAGCAAAAGACCTGTGGAAAATTTTGAATTAAGAAATGATCTCCATACGATTGAAGATTATTTTTCAAACTCTATTAGCGTGAAAAAAAGATCTTTTGAAAAAAAATCGATTGCCTATATTGCTAACATCGATGAGCCACATTTTAATGTGTTTTTGCAACGTCAACCCCACCGAAATCTCAATCAAATCCTTAGCGACGTCAAGTACTTCTTTGCCCAACATCATGTTCCACGCTGGGTGTACGTTGTTCCAAATGATATTGATACATCCTGTTTGCAAGAAGCCTTAGCCCAACACGATATTGTATTTACTGAAAAATCATCAGCGATGCATTACAAATTTGAGCCTTCTTTAATAACCTCAGAAAATTCTTTAACCATTGAACCAGCAAATACTAATTGGAATGGTTTCTTGCAAGTAATGCTAGAAGCATTTGGAGGAACAAAAGAAACGATCAGTCAATATGATCAAGCCTTAAAAAGAGCGGCATATAAAAACACAAACATGCATCATTTTATTGGTACGCTGGATCAACAACCAATCACCACGATTACTCTAACGTTTCTAAACAACTGGGTGAGAATTGATAATGTCTCAACAATCCCTAGCCATCAGCAGCTAGGATATGCCACACAAATTATGCAATTTGGGATGCGTTTAGCCCAGGAAAAAGGCGCAAAACATGCTGTGCTAGATGCCTCGTCAAAAGGCTTAAAACTCTACAAACGTTTGGGATTTCATGAGATCTTTACATATCATGTTTACAAGCATGAAACCTAAACCTTATGGATCACCGTGGTTACTACGCCCCAAATTCGAAAGTCCATTTCCTGGGTAACTGTAATATCGAGATACTTAGGGTTTTCTGCCCTTAACACAACCTTATTGTCATATGCAAAAAATCGCTTGACTGTCAATTCACCGTCAATCACAGCAATAACAATAGCACCATCTTTGCACGTAAGTGAACGATCAACCACCAAAACATCGCAATCATAGATACCAGCACCAATCATTGAATCACCACTAACTCGCACTAAAAAAGTAGCTGCGGGGTGTTGAATTAAATGCTGATTTAAATCGAGTTTCATTTCCATGTGATCATCTGCAGGAGAGGGAAAACCAGCAGACACCTTATTAGAAAATAATAGTAAAGGCACAGAAGGAAAATCAAGGCTTTGCCAATCAATAGCTTCATGAATGCTAGAAAGAGTAGAGCTTAAGCGAATTTTTTCAAGCTTCATAAGCGAGTCCTTTATTTTTGGGGCCAATGATTTTGGTATACGCATCAAGGTGGTTTGCTCACCAAATTTTCCTGAATTTGGCTTGCGACCAGCACCTTTGCGAATTCCACCTCGTGTCATATATATTATTTTTGATTTACGTTACAATAATCATAAATTCTTTATACACAGGAAGCAAGGGCAATTGTGCTTTTGAAAATTAGTGATTAGTGGATCAGCTTAGGTGCATTACAGTGCTTATGAATATTGCCATCCGTTGATCCCGCTAACTCATACACTCGTTCTCCGTACCCTGTATCACGTGGCTCAACGTTCGCTTTATTAATCAAGAACGGCACATCTGCTGCAAGCTTTGGACTACTAGCGGTCATTGAAATAAATCTTTCACTTTTGCAAAAAATCCAGAAGATTCTGGACTATTTTTCCCATCTTTACCAATTTGCGCGAACTCTTCCAATAACTCTCGTTGTTTTTTAGAAAGGCTTACAGGTGTTTCGACTTTTGCTTCAATAAGCATGTCACCACGACCCGTTGCACGTAAAATGCTCATGCCTTTTGATTTTACACGAAATTGCTGCCCTGGTTGAGTTCCAGCAGGTATTTTAACTGATACCTGGGCACCATCTATCGTTGGAACCTCAATTTCTCCGCCCAAAGCAGCTGTCACCATTTGAATAGGCACCTTGCATAAGATATCAGATCCTTGACGCTTAAATATGGAGTGCGGCTTGATATTTAAAAACACATATAAATCACCTGCAGGAGCTCCACGTAAGCCGACCTCTCCCTCTTGAGTTACACGAATACGAGTACCCTCTTCAACGCCTGCTGGAATTTTAACCTCTAAATTTTTTTCTTTGCGAACTCGACCGCTGCCATTACATGGCCTGCAAGGTTTAGCAATAGTTTGGCCTACTCCGCCACAAGTTGCGCAAGTACGTTCTATTGTAAAAAAGCCTTGTTGGTATCGAGTTTTTCCACGTCCATGACATGCTGTACAGTTTGTAGGGCGTGACCCTGCTTCTCCACCACTACCCTTGCAACTAGAACACCCAACATAAGTAGTGAATTTGACAGCTGCGTTTTTTCCTTTGTATGCATCTTCCAAAGTAATATCTAGATTGTACCGAATATCTGATCCTGATTGATTTTGAGGTCCTCCATTAAAAGCACCTCCAAACATTTCATCGATTATATCTGCGAAAGATCCACCGAAACCACCTCCAGAAAAACCAGGATGACTACCTCCGCCTTGCTGTTGCTGAGTAAATGCCGCGTGTCCATAGCGGTCATATGCAGCGCGCTTTTGCGTGTCTTGCAAAACTTCATATGCTTCGGTTGCTTCACGAAATTTTTCTTCTGCCTTTTTATCCCCTGGATTCTTATCAGGGTGATATTTCATTGCAAGTTTGCGGTATGCTTTTTTAATTTCGTCGTCACTAGCTGTTTTACCAACACCAAGTGTCTCGTAGTAATCTTTGGCCATGAATTATTCTCCAATCAAGAAGCTATATTACTTAAAAATACGAAAAAAATGAAGGTTCTTGTTTGAAAATCAATAACAAATGCTGAATTGACATATCGTCACCAAAAAGCTTATCTAAAGTATTGAGTTTGAATATCGTTTTTATGTCGTATCCTTTTAAAAGTATAGAAAAAAAGTGGCAAAAATTTTGGGCTGATAATAATAGCTTTCGTGTCCCTGACGAAGGTGAAAAGCCTAAAGCATATATTCTTGAAATGTTGCCCTACCCTTCTGGTCGCCTGCATATGGGGCACGTGCGCAACTATACCCTAGGAGATGCGATGGCTCGTTTTAAAACTGCGCAAGGCTTTAGAGTGTTGCACCCAATGGGGTGGGATGCTTTTGGTTTGCCAGCAGAGAATGCAGCAATGCAACACAATACACACCCTGCTATTTGGACTCGACAGAATATTGCCGAAATGAAAAAACAGCTTAGTTCTTTAGGTTTTTCTTATGATTGGGACCGCGAAGTTAGCACATGCGAGCCAGAATACTATGGAAAGGAACAAGCGCTATTTTTAGATTTTTATGAAAAAGGTTTGGTTTATCGCAAAGAGTCTTGGGTTAATTGGGACCCAATAGAAAATACAGTGCTTGCAAATGAGCAGGTTGTAGATGGCAAAGGGTGGCGTTCAGGTGCTGTTGTTGAGCGACGTTTGCTAAACCAGTGGTCTCTAAAAATTACAGCTTACGCCCAAGAATTGCTAGATGATCTAGGTAAGCTTTCTGGTTGGCCTGAAAAAGTTGTAAAAATGCAAGAAAATTGGATTGGCAGGTCAGAGGGAGCACTAGTGCATTTTCAAGTACCTTCTCAAAATACGACTCTTGTGATTTACACAACAAGACCTGAAACATTATATGGCGCCTCTTTTATAGCCTTAGCTCCGCAACATCCACTTGTGTTGGATGCGTCTAAAACAGATAAAAATGTGGCTAAATTTGTTGCCGAATGCAAACAAATGGATACAACCGAAGAAGCTATGGCAACCGCTGAGAAAAAAGGCTGCTACATAAATATTCAAGCTATTCACCCTATCACCAGCCAGAATATCCCAGTTTATGCGGCAAATTTTGTTCTTATGGACTACGGGACTGGTGCTTTATTTGGTTGTCCTGCCCATGATGCACGTGATTTTGAATTTGCTACAAAGTATGAACTTCCTATTAAGAGAGTCGTTGAATCTGAAGGCGAGCTACCATACTTAGATGTTTCTGGAAAAATAGTAAATTCTGACTTTTTAAATGGCCTTGAATGCAATGATGCAAAAATAAAAATGATTAATCATCTTGCCAGTAACAAGCTAGGAGAACATCGGGTTAACTACCGCCTGCGTGATTGGTTGGTTTCTCGTCAACGTTATTGGGGTTGCCCTATTCCCATTATTTATTGCGACGATTGCGGCGCTGTGCCAGTTCCCAAAAAAGACTTGCCTGTTCGCCTGCCTGAAGATGTTACTTTTGATAAGCCAGGCAACCCCTTAGACCATCATCCAACTTGGAAGCATGTAAAGTGCCCGACTTGTAATAAGTCAGCAACACGAGAGACAGATACTTTGGATACATTTTTTGAAAGTTCCTGGTATTTTATGCGTTATGCTTGCGCAAAAGCTGAGCAACCTATTGATAAAAACACTGTTGAAAACTGGCTACCTGTGGATCAGTACATTGGTGGTGTTGAGCATGCGGTACTGCATTTACTGTATGCACGATTTTTTACAAAGGCGCTGCGAGACTGCGGATATGCGCAAATTGACGAACCATTCAAAAATCTGATGACTCAAGGAATGGTTTGCCATGCAACGTATAAGGACAGCCAAGGCAAGTGGTTGTACCCGAGTGAAGTTGAGAAAACTTCAGCTGGCTTTATAAAAATTGAAGATGGCACCCAAGTGATGCAAGGGCGTCAAGAAAAAATGAGTAAATCTAAAAGGAATCTAGTTGATCCTCAAGCAATTATTGAGGGGTACGGAGCTGATGTAGCCCGCTTATTTATTATGTCAGACACACCTCCTGAAAAAGATTTTGACTGGAATGATGACGGTCTTGAAGGTAGCTGGCGGTATGTTAATCGGCTATGGCGGTTGGGCGAAAAAGTTTGTGAGCATTCAGGCACCATAACGACTAAAAATTTAGCCCTTAAAAAACTCGCACACCAATATTTACATAAGATAACTCACGCTTACGAAGGTTACGCCTTTAATAAGGTGTTGGCTTTTTGTAGAGAGCTTACTCACGCGATCGACGATAATATTTCAGAATGTGACGCCAAAACTATAAGAGATACGTTCAAAATGCTTATTCAAGCGATTGGTCCTATTATGCCACATTTGGCCCATGAATTATGGGAGAATATCTATCACGAAAGTGCAGCATGGAATGAATCTTGGCCGATAATTGATGCTTCTTTTTTGGTGGAGGATCAAATAACAATGGCTGTGCAAGTAAATGGAAAATTGCGAGGCAGTATTAGTATTGAAGCTGACGAAAGCGAAGAAAATATTATTGCAGCAGCTAACGAGCTTTCTACAGTTCAACAAGCATTAAATGGATTAACTGTCAGAAAAACTATTGTTGTGCCTAAGCGAATTGTAAATATAGTGGCATCATGAAAAAATATTTTTTACTTGTAGGAATTGCATTATCGATAACAGCATGCGGTTTCACCCCTGTATTTCAAAAAGATGAGAACCAACAAAGTGGAGCAAGACTTTTCGTTGAAAGTATAAACAAGGACGGAAATAGCTATGCAGTGCAAATGATTAGACAGAGACTCAAAGGAGTGCTGTCTAATCTTAATTTAGATTCTCACCATAAAGTTTATGTCCGTCTTAGCGAAGAGATGGGAAATTTAGCGTACGCAGCTGATGCAACTTCCACCCGCTCAATGATGCGAATGAGCGCACAAATACTCATCAACTTTGAAGGAAAAACCCTTTATGAAACAAAAATTGCGAATGTTACTTCTTATTCGCAAAATACAAATGATGAATTTGCAAACCAAAGCGCGACGCAGGGAGCTCAAGAAAGATTAATAGAATCACTTACTATTGATATTAGCCGGGAGCTACACCAATTTATAAGATCCCAGCCGAAAAAGGGAAAAAATTAAAATCCTTATAAGCCTTTGTGCGATTTGAGATTGGGCGTTTTTCTAGAGAGCAAATTCCTTATACGTGGCACTTTTGCTGGATCACTAAAATCAAGTGCTGAAGCTCTCTATGGGGAGCGAGGCGAAATTTTCTGAAATTTGTGGAGCCGCGACTTCTCGAGGGGATAACAAAATTTGTAAAATCGTGCGACTTCATTTTAGGAAGCGTACTATGCTATCGTTACGGCAGTATGGTTTCCTTATAACTGAGTTTTTAAAATGTTTAGTCTTTTTGAGCGAACTGTTGCCTTTAGGTATCTACGCTCCCCGCGTCAAGAAGGATTCGTTTCTGTTATTGCTGGTTTTTCATTTTTGGGCATCGCATTAGGTGTTGCTACCCTTATTATTGTAATGGCAGTGATGAATGGTTTTCGTGAAGAGCTTCATCAGAAATTAGTAGGTATGCGCGGCCATATTATGATTATGTGCGGCCCCGCTCAGAATGGGTGGGAGCATGTTTTAGAAACAGCCAAAAATCATAAAAATGTAGAGTTTGCTTACCCAGTTTTAGAAAAACAAGCCGTGGCGACCTTTCATGGACAAGCTAGAGGCATTGGCGTGCTTGGTATGCGTGCGCAAGATTTAGTGCAACGACCTGCAATAATCAATGAAAAGTTGAGGGGAACTTTTGCTGACTTTGAAGGCCCAAAAATTGCTATTGGGGCACGCTTAGCGCATTCTCTTAATATTGAGCTGGGAGATACCTTAAATTTATTGTTGCCTGATGGTACGCGTACTCCTTTTGGAAGCATGCCAAAGCAAACAAATATGCAAGTAGTAGCTATCTTTGAAATTGGCATGCATGAATTCGATAAGAATATGGTATTCTTGCCGCTCGCAACGGCTCAGCAGTTTTTTAACACCCATAATACAATTAACCACATTGATATAATGTTACGCCAAATAAAGGCAAGCTCTAGCGTTATTGAGGATTTACGCCAACAATTGCCATCCGCTTTTGAAATTGTTGACTGGCAGCACAGTGATTCTCAAATTTTTCAAGCAGTGCAGGTTGAGAAAAATGTCATGTTTATCATTTTAACTCTTATCATTGTTATCGCTGCATTTAATGTTATTTCAAGTTTAATTATGCTTGTTAAGGATAAAACTAGAGATATTGCCATATTAAGAACAATGGGAGCAAACCAACGAAATATTTTAAAAATCTTTTTCCTAACTGGCTCTTCTATAGGTATGGCAGGGACTTTACTCGGTGTGCTTTTAGGAATTGGGTTTGCTCTTAACATTGAAAGTATTAGAAGGGTTATTGAGAAAATGCTTGGGACAAACCTTTTCAATGCTGAGGTCTATTTCTTAAGCCAGTTACCCGCAAAAATCATTTGGGAGGAAGTTTTCCTTGTGGTTGGGATGGCCCTTCTTTTAACATTTTTTGCAACCTTTTACCCCGCCTATCGTGCATCGCGTCTTGACCCAGTTGAGGCGCTGCGCTTATGATTAAAAAAATTTAAGGTAAGTTTTAAGTATGAGAAATTTTAGTAGAGCTATTTTAATAGCATCAATTTTTGCTACCTCTTTGTCAGCAGATCCAGTACGTGGTATTTTCGCCTCGCTTAACATTGGTGGGGCTTTTATCTCTCAAAATCATGACTATACAGGTCCTTCTGGCGCTACCAACAAGGAAAAAATATCAAAGCTTTCCACAGCTTTTGGAGCAAGTTTTGGGCTCTTGAATCAAATTGAAAAAACAAAAGCTGTTATTGGCGGTGAAGCAAGCTTTTCTTTAAACCAGGCTCGGCAGAAGTATACCCTTAATGCTAATGGGGGCAATACAGACGGTAATTTAACAATTACAAACCCATATTCGTTTGGAGTGTATGGTATTGCCGGCATGATGATGACTCCGAAGCTTATGTTTTACGGAAAGGCTGGCTATGCTTGGATGAAAACACAGCTGAAATACACTGGTTTGAATGGCGAAAACCCAAACTTTCAGACCTATAAAAAGACAATGAGTGGAGTAAGTGGAGGCGCTGGTATTAATTATCTTCTCACCAATAAATTTATGGTAGGCGCTGAGTATCTTTACCATTCACCAAGCAGCATCACGCCACGCAATAATAATACTCCGCAAGGCGGCCAAGTACGTAAATTTGTGTATCATCCGTCTGTTCACACACTGAACTTAAAACTTAGCATGTTGTTCTAGTGGAAAGGCGCGATAGAGGAAATAAACGAGAGAACCGCCACGCACGACGACATATACCCAAGAGAAGGGAATATGGAGTTGCTCCACAAACAGGAAAAGATCTAAAACAGCACGTTGGTATTTTTTCAGTAAAGCGTCAGGGAGGGTTCCTTGGTCCTTGTCATCGTAAAGATCCATTTTCAGGAGTTCATCTGGAAGCTGAGCAGTCAAAAGGATTCAACGAAGGGGATGTTATTGTTTATTCAATTGCCCGGAACGGAGAGTTTCAGTTTATCAAAAATCTAGGATCAATTCACTTACCTAAAACCTACGCTCAAATGGGCATATACGCTTACTACTTGCCACATACATTTCATGATGCTGAGTTGCGTTTAGCTGATAAGGGAACAGTACCTGAGCTTGGTAAACGTACTGATCTAAGAAATATTCCTTTAGTAACTATTGATGGTGCAGACGCAAGAGATTTTGATGATGCTGTTTTTGCCATGCCAGACCCAGACCCTAGAAATGAAGGAGGTTGGCGCGCTATCGTTGCTATTGCAGATGTTAGCCACTATGTGACACCTGGTGACGCTCTTGATAAAGAAGCATATTTAAGGGGCAATTCAGTCTACTTTGTAGACCGAGTGGTTCCTATGCTACCAGAAAAATTAAGCAACAATTTATGCTCACTTCGCCCTAATGAAGATCGAGCTTGCTTAGCAGTTGACATGATTATCGACAAAAATGGGAAAGTAAAGTCACACCGATTTAAACGTGGGTTAATGAAGTCGAAAGCTAGATTAACTTATGACCAAGTCGAAAATGCCATTAATGGAAAAACAGATGAGACAACTGCACTTTTAATGGATGATGTTATTCTTCCTCTTTATGGATGCTATAAGAGTTTAAAAAAAGCACGCGATCTTAGGGGAACTATTGAAGTTGAAACGACTGAAAATACGTTCATTTTAGACAATGAAGGGAGCATACAAACAGTAAAGGCAAAAAAGCGATTAGAAAGTCATCAACTTATTGAAGAGCTTATGATTGCAGCGAACGTAGCTGCTGCAAAAACACTGCAAACAAAAGACTGGCCAACTATCTACCGCACTCATGAGCGTCCTGACAAATCAAGACTTCAAAACCTATATGCCCTTGCCAAGAATTTAAAAATTTCAGTCAAAAAATTTGATGGAAAAAATATAATTGGTAGTATTAACGATCTGCTGCATGCAGTGAAGGCCCTTCCCTATTTTAGGCTTTTTAATGAATTGGTTTTGCGTTCTCAAGCGCAAGCAAGATATAGCCCACATAATATGGGGCATTTTGGATTGAATTTAAGTGCTTATTGTCATTTTACCTCACCCATTCGCAGATATGCGGACTTAGTTGTCCACAGAGCCTTAATTGCTGCTTTAGACCTTGGTAGTGTAAAGCATGTAGCAATTGACTTGGATCTTGCTGATGTAAGCGAGCATATTTCAAAAACGGAGCGCATTGCGATGGAGGCAGAGCGTGAAGTACAGAACCGATTCATGGCTCATTACATGAAAGACCATTTGGGCTCTGTGTTCAATGGGATAATTGTCGGAGTGGGAATTCCTGGAATTTTTGTCGAGCTTGAAGGGATTGGAGCACAAGGTTTTATTCCTAAGCAAGATCTTGATGGAGATTATTTTATTTTAAATGAAACGCAACATTGCTATGTGGGCAAACGCACAAAACAAATTTATCAAATGGGCAATCATGTAAGGGTTATGGTAACAAATGCTGATCCAATTATTTGTTCCATTGGATTTTCTTTAGTCAAAGATAAAAAAGCAAAACAAAAGACACAAAAAAAAGCGAAAAAGCCAGAAAGGCAAGAGCACAAGAACGACAACCAAAAAAAGAAAGCTATTTTCAAAAAGCACAAAAGAAAATCAGGCGCTATACTTAAATAGCCTGATGCCCCGATACAATATCAAGCTTCAAATACTTTTTGTTCAGTTAATGGTAAACTTTTTAACTTTTTACTTAAAGCTGCAGTTAAATGAGCTTTGTGAATTGCCATAAAGCAAAGAATAATGCTAACGCTATACACACACCACCCCAACCCCTTTTGCAATGCTACTTGCTGCTCTAGTCGGGCAAGTAATGTGCACAAGCCAAAACCTAAAACAAAATAGTGCATACCAGCTAAACCATTAGAGTAGTTTTTGTACACTCTGTACAAAACAACCAGAGCCGGTGAAATGAAAAGAGATGTAAAAAACGAAAATAATACTTGTTGAGCAACGTACATCACAGAATCAGGACTAGAAAGTACAGAATTCACACCAAGAATGAACAGCGCAAAAAGAGAAAGTAGCGCTGTTTTGTAAAGACCAAATTTTTCGCATAGCTTTGAAGCAGGAAGAAAAAACAGTGCACAGAGTACATAGTATGTAACGCTTCCTAGATCAGCGCTAGTCTCAACTATTTTTATATTTAGGGAGTAATAGCTTGCAAAAAAATGATGATAAAAAATCCCAGTAGCACATGCAGCACCAATTAGAGTCGCTAGGATTTTTATTTCTAATGGCATAATTGCGCTGCTTGAAATAAGAGCTTTCTTTAATTTTGAATGCCTTCCCAGGTAACGATAAATGATCCAAGCCGAGCATGTTGTAATAGGAGCTAATATATACCAAAGATTCAAAAATTCAGGCGCAAGATGTATTAAGTGATAAGAAGCTGACTTTGCAACGAATACAGCAATTAAGAGTAATGCGCTAATTTTATAATGATCTAAGCGTGAACTATTATCTAATACGTACAAGGCAGGCAAAATGAGAGCAGCTGGTTCAAAAAAACAGTAAAAAAATCTGATTATATAAAAACCCTGAATAGCTTCGTAGCTGACTTGTTGAGTAATGCAAAATGCTGCCCCCAGAACAGCAATTAGGGTGAAACTAGCTGACATAAATAAAATAGCTTTTAAAAGACCTGATTTATAGGCGTATTTTCCCAGAAAATATGCACCTAAAATTCTAGCAAGTGTAGTCCATAGTATCCAATCAGTTAAGTCAAGGTGATTTTGTATAAAAAATGGGTCTTGGATGCATGCTATTTGAATATGTTTATTTAGAAACGATAGATTCATGCAAGCAAATAACTGACACGAAATGGCTAAGAATATGAGTGCTAGTTCTTTAACGTTGGCTGTTAGCATTTCATTTTTCCCACAATCAGCTTGTTGTGAGAATTAGACTCCTACCACCTTGTATTGTCAAGTATAGTCAATCTACTTTGGCTATCTTACAAAAATCATGATATGGTGTGTTATTAAAAGAGGATATTTGTGAACAGCTCAAAAGATAATAAACATCTTGTATTTCAAGCAACATGGGCTGCTATCGGCGTTGCTTTTGCTTTGGTTGTAACGAAGACATTTGCATGGTGGATTAGCGGATCACTCACTATTCAAGCATCATTACTTGATTCGCTTTCTGATTTTTTCAGCTCAATGGTAAATTTTTTCGCAGTACGATATTCCGCAAAACCTGCAAATAATGAATATCGTTTCGGCCATGGGAAAGCAGAAGCTTTAGCTGGATTTATTCAATCATTTGTTATTATTGCAAGCGCTAGCTGGATGGTACTACATGCCTATCAGCACCAAAGCATATTGGAGCATTCTAGTCATAGCTTTTTAGCTATCGCGATAATGATTTTTTCAACTTTACTTACTTTTGGTTTGGTATTGCTTCAATTTTATACGATAAAACGCACTAATTCGGTTGTTATCAAGGCAGATTTTTTGCATTATCAAGCTGATATTTTAAGCAATATAGCAGCAATAATAGCGCTTGTAGCTATATCGTGGTTCGGGATTTCCTGGATTGATAATGTACTTGGTGCCGGAATTGCTGTATTTTTACTGCTTGGAAGCTGGAATATCTTAAAGCAAAGCTCAAATATTTTAATGGATAAAGAGCTTGCCCCCGCAAAAAGGCAGGATATTTTAAAGCATATTTTATCTCATCCTAAAGTTATAGAGGCGCATGATTTGCGAACAAGAAGTACTGGTCAACAGGACTTTATTCAAGTACACATTACCTTAGACTCAACACTTTCTTTAGAACAAGCACACGTTATTAGCGATGAAGTTGAAGAAACTTTAAAAAAATTTCACCCAAATTCTGAAATTATTATTCATCTAGATCCGCTAGGCTACACATCATCACAAGGATATTTATGAAACCAGCAGGACAGCTACAAAGTGTAATGGAACTTGTTGATGCTATTTTAGCAAACCAGCAAAAGCCAGCTGATGTAATTATACAAAGCTATTTTCGTAATCGTCGTTATATTGGAAGCTCTGATAGACGCTCAATTGGTGACCAGACCTACAGTGTTCTGAGATCCTATCAAGGTTTGCAAGCCGCTTTACCAGTAAGCTCGACACGCCTTTTAGTTTTTGCCCACCATATATTGGATAAAGAAGAAACTATTGGTGATATTCAGGAATTGTGTAGTGGGTATGGCCCTTCTCCGCTATCAGATGACGAGCAAAATATTTTAGCCAATTTAAAAACTTATGATCCTTTTTCCTTGCCAAAATGGTTAGAAAAAAGAATGCCTAATAAGGAACTAATTAAAAGTTTGCATGAACAGGCTCCTTTTGATATTCGCGTGAACACTCTAAAAAACAATCGAGACATTGTGCTTAAATCTTTAAAATATGAAGGGTTTGATGTTGTTGAAACACCACTTAGTCCGGTTGGCATTCGATTTGGAGCAAGAACCCCATTAAATACCCATGAGTTTTGGGAAGATGGGACCCTTGAAGTGCAAGACGAAGCATCGCAAATTGCGGGACTTTTATGTGACGCAAAGCCTGGGATGCAAGTTTTAGATTATTGTGCAGGAGCTGGTGGAAAATCACTTAATTTAGCAGCTTCGATGCAGAATAAGGGTAATATTATTTTAAGCGATATCTACCCTCACAGACTACAACGCGCAAAAGAACGCCTGCGTCGTGCTGGCGCTTCGAATTATCAGCTAAAAGACATTAACAAAGAGAATAGCTGGTTTAAAAGGCAACATAGCCGATTTGACCGAGTCCTTGTTGATGCCCCATGTACAGGAACAGGAACGTGGCGACGCAATCCCGATTTGAAAAATAGATTGACTCCAACTGACCTTGAGGAATTGATAGAAGTACAGCAGAAAATTCTTGATCAAGCTCAGCTACATGTGAAGCCAAAAGGCAGACTGATTTATGTAACGTGCTCTGTGCTTGATGAAGAAAATAACAGACAGGTGGCTTGGTTTTTGAGTAAATACCCTGAGTTTCAATCTGTCTCGGTTACTGACGTATGGAAAGAAACACTTGGTACTCTGTGTCCTTTTTCAACAGTAACCGCACAGTTTATGCCAAATATTCATAAGACAGATGGATTTTTTATTAGTATTTTTGAGAAAAAAGATAAGAAGATTTAGATGAAGCTTTTTACATATTTTAGATCAACTGCCAGTTATAGGATTCGTTTAGTATTAGCGTATAAAAACATTTCGTTTGCGCCTCATTATGTAAATTTGCGTGATAATGAGCAAAATCAAGACTATTTAGAAACAAACCCTTTTGGACTGGTGCCTGCTGTAAACTCAGAAAAGGGAGTTATTTCTCAGTCATTGGCAATTATTGAATATTTAGAAAAAGAACACCCAACCCCTGCCCTTTGGCTTGAAGATTCATTTGAGCAAGCGCAGGCTATGAGTTTCGCTCAGGCCATCTGCTGTGATATTCACCCCCTTAATAACCTACGCGTTTTAAAATATTTAACCGATGTGCTTTGTATTTCTGAAGAACAGAAAAATGATTGGTACAAGCACTGGATTCATGAAGGTTTTAAACCATTAGAGAAGCAGCTCAAGGGAACAGCTAAAGAGTTTTGTGTAGGCAATAAGCTTTCGGTTGCAGATATTTGCCTAATTCCCCAAGTATATAATGCTAACCGCTTTGGAATAAATTTAGCGCCCTTTCCTACAATTAAACGTATTAACGATTACGTTTTGGCACAAAATTGGGCGAGAGTAGCAATACCTGAAGCGCAAGGTGATGCTATTTGATCTTTTCCCAAGGAAAAGCTGGTCCCGGGTCAATTTTCAGGTTAGGCGCCACGTGTTCATGACCGACAACTCTATCTAGGGTAATTGGATATTTAGCCATAAGCATATTTAGTAATTCTTTTAGAGATTTTATTTGCGCTTCAGGAAATTCAGGCCATGTTCCTGTAAGTGCATAGCCCGAAAAATAACCACCGTTTTGCAATTCAATTCCTATAGAAAAATCATTGACATTATTTTTTCCATGTAAAGAACTAACACCTGCGTGCCAAGCACGCTTTTCGGTGTCAACTAGTTGATAAACACTTCCATCATCATCAATAACATAGTGGCAACTAACCCTTGACTCACGTTTTGGATCAGTCAAGATTTGTAGAGCTTCTTCTAGTGAAGCTACATCTGTGTAGTGCAGTACCACACAGTCGATTTCTGTATCCTTGGGCCTATCATTAAAATTGGGAGAAGGATAATTAATAATATTTAACATAAATTTTCTATTTTTCTTTTTCTCGCAGTTAAGGCAGAATGCCTACATATGTTTATTTAGAGGTATTTTATGATTTTCGTCAAAGCCCTATGGTCATTAATTATAAATCTTGACCTGATCGTTATTGCGATTCTTATCCTTGGTTCATTGCGCAGCCTGTACAATAAAAGCTGTTCTTTGAAAAAGCCTATGATGAGTTCTGCGGCAATTTTACTTATTTTTATGTTGGGTGATTTTCCTTTCAGTGGGCGCGATATTTTGAGAAGTCTTGAAGCAAAATTTCCAGTGCTTGAGATGCCACATGATACGTATGGTTTAGTTATCACTGGTGGAAGTTTGTGTTTGTTTGAAACAGACATAAAAGGAGGCGCAGTTTACCACAAAACGGCAGGTCGCTTATTTGAGGCTTTAAAAGTAGCACATGCTCATCCCCAAACAGAGATTGTTTTTGCTGGTTCAAAGCTAGAAAGTGCTGAATTTCTAAAATTAGCAACTTCTCTTGGGGTTTCTTCAAAAAGAATTCGCATTGTTAGTGATGAGAAATTAAATTCCTTGGAAGCAGTTGCAGAAGAAGCCTCCAAAATGCTAGGGGACACCGCACATAAAAAATGGGTACTAATAACATCAGCCTTCTTAATGCCAAGAACATTGAGCATATTTCAGTCTAATCATTGTAAACTTATCCCGTTTCCGGTCGACTTTCATACAATTGGGCATGTGCATGATAAACACTCTGCCAATTTTTTTAAAAGACTTTTAATGAGCTTTCAAGACCGCTTAGGTCTGGTTGCATGGAATATTGCCTGGCGTGAAATAGCAGGATTGTGTAACTTGTATTTTAGCAAAAAAACACAGACTTTATTTCCAAAAATTAATGCAACCTAAGCACAAAAGTTTACTATGGATACTGGGGTGGTGCTTCACTTTTACTTGTGGGGTAACTACCTCAAAGTTTTTAAGCGGATCTACAAGTAATTTCGTATTATTTTGTGTGCGATATTTTTTTGGGATGTCATTTTTCTTGCCAATTTTTTTGCAAAAACTACCAAATATTGCAAAGGTTCAATCACCTGTTTGGTTGCATTTTGTTCGGGCTTTGTGTATTGGTGCATCCACGCTTATGACTTATCAAGGTTATCGAAATCTTCCCCTAGCTGTTGCTACGAGCGTTGGTTTTACAGGCCCTCTTTTAGCATCTTCTTTTGGCCTACTGTTTTTGAAGGAGAAAATTAGTCAGGCAAAAATTTTAGCTTTAGTTACTGGCTATATGGGAGTTTTGTTTATTGTGCAGCCGCATGATACAAATTTAGACCTGTACTATGTATTCGTAGTTCTTGGCGCATGCATCTTAGCCGGATCTGCTAATACGTTAGCTAGGAAATTAAGCTATAAAGATCCAGCATTCACCATTATGTTCACTAGTACAGCCACACTTGGATCAATAGCATTAGTTGGTTTTCTTATAATGAATGAATCTGTAAATAATGCTGACCTTATATACCTCTGCTTTGTAGGATTTTTTGGCTCACTTTCCCAGTTCGCCTATATTAAAGCTGTCAGTTTAGCAGAGGTAAGTTTTGTTGCGCCATTTGAATATACACGCTTACTACTAGCTGTTCCTATTGGTTATTTCATATTCGGTGAGGCAATAAATTTGGGGCAAGTATTTGGCATGCTGTTAATTGTTGGAGGATGTTTGTATCTTTCAAGAAAGTAATACGCTCTGCTCTTCTAGTTTTTCAAAATAATTAAGGCTCCATATATACAGTGCACTTATAGGAATAATGATGCACCATAATCCAAAATGACCAAAAATCTCTGTTAAATAAACCAGCCCAAATGGTAACTATATAACCAATAGCTCGTGCAATAGCATAAGATGCAGTTGAAGAAGTTACTCTTTTCATTACAGGAATATATTTAAAGAAGGTCGGAGTGGCTGGTGTGAGATCATATGCAAATAGTATAAAAATAGATTGTAAAGACATAACACCATTAGGGGTGAGACTTTCACAATTCAGTATATATGGAATTAAAAATATAGCTAAACATAGAAAGTAAAACTTCACTTTAAGTATTTTTAAAGAATTAAAATATTGACTTAAATAGCTTGCAATACAAACGTTTGCAAGTTGGAATATTGAAACAATCAAATTGTTCAATATGATCTGATCGGCACTAAAACCAAATTTATGTTTCAATAGTTGAGCACAATATATATAAACAAAGAAAAACCAAACTGCCCAAGGAAGTTGCATAAGTAAAAATTTTAAAACGGTTTGATAATTAATTTTTTCTATAAAATCAGCCCCTGCTTCTAATTTGCCCCTTTTTTGGCAAAAGTCTGGTGTTTCTCTGAGTTTAACCCTTGCAATAGATCCCACTACTGCAATGCAAGACCCTATCCAAAAAACTGATCTCCACGGCATTTCAAAATTAGTGACAAAAACAGCTATACATAAAGCAAAAACCGCCCCAAATGCAGCAGCAACAGATACGAGCCCAACGGCAGGATATTTTACAGGCCCTTTTATTGTTTCTGTCAGATAAATTTCTGCACATATTCTTTCACCCATTGAGGAAAGCCCTTGCATTACTCTGCATATAGTAATAATCCAAGCAGCTCCGATGCCGATTTGAGCGTATGTGGGTGCGTTAGCCATAATAACGCAGCTTAGGGCCATCATCATAGTAGTAATCACTACTGTCGATTTTCTGCCAATATTATCACCTATCCAAAAATAAGAGCTCCGAAGGGGCGCAAAACCCAAGTCGAACAGAATGCGAATGCAGCTAATAATGCTGATGTATGAGGATCTGTTTTAGGAAAAAATAATTCATTTAAGAATACAGCCATGTGTACGTAGAGCATTAAATCAAAATACTCAAGAAATGTACCAATTTGTAATAAGCCAATAGCTTCTTTTTGATGGCGATTCAAGGATGAGAATATACCCATAATTACTCAATCCTAGGCACTATAGTTTCTTCTTTTACTCTTATTCTTGAAAAAATACTAGCGTGAAATTGTAACTTTAATTACGAGATGGAAAAAACTCAATCTCCTTGAACTACAACTTCATCAGCGTGGGCAAAGTTCAATAATTGCCTGGATTTTTCCTCTAATAAATCAATATCTAGACTATCTGGTCGCAGTAAATATGCTTCTCTCTCTAAGCATTCTTTCTGTTGGGATAGAGAGCTTAATGTTGCTTCTTGTTCTTGGAGCTTTTTATCTAGGCGAATCCAAGCTAGGACGCCACGATCACCTTGAAAGATGTGATAGGTAAAATAGGTCATCATCGCAACAATAACGACAGGGAAGAATATATTCCTAAGTCTTATATTCATAATCAGTGCTTTTCTTATAAAAAGAACTGAGCTTTTGAACCCAATTCCTCTTCTATTCGTAACAATTGATTATATTTACTCAATCGATCCATTCTTGACAAGGATCCTGTTTTAATTTGGCCTGCGTTTGTTGCAACAGCAATATCTGCGATTGTTGTGTCATCTGTTTCGCCAGAGCGGTGAGATAAAATAACCCCGAACGCGTGTAGCTGAGCTATATTTATGGTAGCCAGCGTTTCAGTTAAAGTACCAACCTGATTTGGTTTTATCAAAATGGCGTTCGCAGCCCCTTGATATATTCCATCTGCTAGACGTGCAGCATTTGTGACAAACAAATCGTCACCCACAATTTGAGTTCCTGTTAACTGTGTAGTTGCCAATGCCCAGGCCTGCCAATCATCTTCTGCAAAACCGTCTTCAATAGAATAGATTGGGTAGTTTTCACATAAATTCTGATAAAATTTCACAAGTTCAGGAGCTTTAAAATTTTTGCCTTCTCCTTTAAAAATATATTCACCGTTTTTATAGAGTTCGGTTGCAGCCACATCTAACGCTAGCAATACTTCGTCACCTGGCTTATATCCTGCCTTTTCAATAGCTTGAATAATAAGTTCCAAGGCTTCTTTTGTGCTGCCTAAATTGGGGGCAAAACCTCCTTCGTCTCCAACTGCCGTTATGTGGTTATTTTTTATTAAAATAGCTTTTAAATTATGAAAAATTTCAGATCCCATGCGTAAGGCTTCTTTAAAATTAGGTGCCCCATGGGGAACAATCATAAATTCTTGAATATCAAGAGAGTTATCTGCGTGCGCTCCACCGTTAATGATATTCATCTGCGGCACAGGCATGCGAAATGAACATATTCCACCAAGATAACGATAAAGTGGCTGTTCATAGTGGTTTGCTGCAGCTTTTGCGCATGCAAGGCTTACTCCAAGAATAGCATTGGCGCCTAAATTATTTTTGTTTTCCGTATCGTCCATTGATACCAGCGTACTATCAATTAGCTCTTGGTCTGTAGCGTTAAGGCTGATTATCGCATCTGCAATTGTTGTGTTAACTGTTTCAACAGCGTTTAAAACTCCTTTTCCCAGGTAACGTGCCTTATCGTTATCACGAATTTCAACAGCTTCAAAGCTACCAGTTGAAGCCCCACTTGGCACAGCTGCACGGCCAAAAGCGCCACTTTCAAGCAGCACATCGACCTCAATGGTTGGGTTTCCACGAGAATCGAGGATTTCACGTGCATTAATATCTGCAATCAAGGGCATAAAATACTGAGAATTAAATTTTTCATTAGTATGCCGGGTTTATAAGGCGTAGACAATCTTTGAAATGCAAACTAGTGATTTGCTAAAATTGAAATAAAACAATAAAATTTTATTAATCGTAAACAGTATGTTAATAAAAGTAGATTCATAATTTAGTAGTAAATTTTTATTTTTTTAATTTATGCTGATCAAAATTTTAGTTTGTCATGTTGCAGTATCTCTTTCTTTTGCCATTTACGCTAGTGAACTTTCCCTTAGCCAAACTTGCGAAGATGAGGGACATTTAGTTCAGGGAAATAGCCCTGCTGTAGAGAGAATTGATAGTACTGCTAATGAGTTATATTTAGGGCAAGATGCGGCTATTAAATCATTTGGCTTGCAGATTCGGTTAGGCGAAAAAGATGATATGATCTACCCCAATTTATTATGGCATTACCGCATGGGCTGCAGAAATTTTGAAATCATTCACCAGGGTTTAAGTGAAAGCCAAGCTAAAAAAGTAAAGATGTTTCACGAGCGGGTGAAAGATATTTGCTCGCTAAACACTATTTCTGTGCCGAAAGAATCGGAATTTATTTCAACGCTGCCGGAATCATTAAAGTGGATTCTAGCAATAACTGACAGACAAATCTTGTGTTTGCACAAACCGCTAGCAGAAATTCTAAGTGAGAATGACACTTTAAGTTTAAGCTTGCCATCATGCGAATATAGCGGATTTGATCCAGAAGCCCCAGTGAGTTTTTGGCCACAAACGGATGAACGATTGATTTACAGGACACCTATTGATTATGAGCAATCAATAACTTTGTTGAATAGAGGAAATTCAGGAGACATTCGATCAAACAGTGCACATGTAGCAAATTTTGTAACAATGGAAGAAGCTGTGCCCTTTACTAGTGAGATGATGCAGGATCAGTTGCCGTTTATGGAGGTTATTAAGAATTCTATCCAACACGCATGTTTGAGGGGAAAAAGTTATTGGGAGTCTTCTTTTATTCCAGCCGTTATTACTGAAAACTTAAAAGAACAACACTTAAGCGAATTTATTGGTCAATTTGGTCATAATGAAAATATCCATTTTGGCAATGGATACATTTATGTGGGAGTTCCAAAATGTGGCTGGTCTACAATGCTAAGAGCGTTAGGATCACTTGAAGCAAATAGAGTAATAGCCTTTGAAGCTTATAGAGGGCTTTCTAGAATTTTTGAAGAAGTCCCAGAACGCTACCAACTTCTATGTGGAAAATCTTACATTATTACGTGTGTTCGAAATCCATTTGATAGGATTTTATCTGGTTTTTTAGATAAGATACTTTTTCGAAAGGAAGATGATTATAGGCAAATTTTTGGTTTCGATCCGAATCAAGAAATTCACTTCGTTGATTTCTTGAAAAAATTAAAAGAATTACCACAAAAGGAAATTGAAGTGCATTTTAGGCCACAATATTGCTTAACAATGCTTCCTGCTATCACTTTCGCTAAAATTGTACATTTAGAGAATTTCAACCAGGAATTCCAAGAAGTAATGAATGACTTAGGTATTCCAGGAGAACCAAATGATTATAAAGCTGCAGGACATGCAACTCATGCAGCAGCAAAGCTTTCAGAATACTATACTTCTGAATGCGTTTCGCTTCTTCAAGAGATATACGATGAAGATTTTAACATATTGGGCTATAGTAAGACCCCACATTTCACCATAAAATCATAACCCCCAACGGAAATTTCTCGTCGTTTTCTGTCTCTGGAGCAGCCTACTCTTAGTAGTTTTTTTAATGAACTTCCTTGAAGATTTTGAGTGGAAAATCATTCTCAATTACTTCGCTGAATCTAGCCATACTCATGTTTGAAAATGCGACACTATCTAAATGCCGAACACTTAAGTTTTCAAGATCGTATTCCTGCGCTGATTGATGAAAACAAAGTAATGTAAAATTAGTGTTTTCCTGACGATATGATTTAAGAGCGCTAACTAACTCAAGCAAAAGATCAGCAGAAAAAGCAGGAGAAACGATAACATAAAGGGTTCTTTTTTCCTTAAGATTCTTAAATTTTTCCAGTAAATAGCTAATTTTTTCAGATTTTTCTGCATATTCAGATTCAAATATTTCGGGTGTTGTTTCATAATCGTCAGGTTTTGAAAACAAGTGATTCCACAACATTTCATTACTACTATCGTAAACAGATTTATAGACTTTTCCATCATAATCATGAGCAAGAAGGCTGAGTGATTCTTTTTTGAAAAAACCTAAGAAATTCATATGTAAATTTTCTATGAGTTTCCGGTAGTTTAGAATACACATCCAATCAAAAGGATAACTACCAAAAGTTATTTTATCTGTATCGGTTATTTCTAACTCTGCAGATTTTTTACTGCAATACTGATTTATTGCAGATTTTGCTGTGCAGTTTGGCCCTAATCCAACTATTGCATCATACCCAGGGTCCAATTGGGTTTCTTCTTGGGAAGAAACCGTTGCAGCTGCTAAAACCAAGTTTGTAAAAATAGCTAAAAAGTAAAATATAAATCTCACAAAATTTCTCATTTTCATAAATAACAACTTATATTATCAATATATTGTTAATTAAATTATAATGAAAAATTGAATATTTACTTATATAAAAAATTCAGTTTTTTCTAAAAATAAACATCATATCATCACCTCGCTCAGTGGTATCTGCCCCACATGCGCGAATTGCTTCTATAAGCTTTTCTCTGTTAGCTTCTGGTGGAAGATTCCAAACGTCTATAATTTGTGAGTTTATAAGCTCAAACCTTCCTAAATCTACTAGCTCACCAGTATCTTGATAATTTTTGTATTCAACATTGCCCTTAAGTACCAAGTCTATAACTTCAGCTTTTGTATATTCTCTGGGATGAAGATTGTAATTATATGGGGTTCTTTTCATAAGAAAATTATAAAAAACATTTAAAGAGCTTGCGTTCGGGGTTGTTAATATCATAACGCCACCTGGCTTAAGAAGTTTCTGAATTTCCTTTATTAAATGCTTAGGACCTGTGAAACATTGAGTAGCATTATGAGATTGGGATTCAATATCTTTAAGATGCTCAAAAACTTCGAGCAAAAGCACAACATCAAATGTTTCCTGTGGCAGGCTTATTTCATTACGCAATTCCTCGGTATATTCTTCTGCAATTGCGCCCCTGCTCTCTAAGTATGAAAGAATAGGAGATCTTCCACCAAGCTCTAAGACTCTTTTTCCGTCAAGATTACTAAAATTTATCCAAGATTCCATAAATTTTGATGTTTCTACATATCTTTTTTGATGATCATAGTAGTATGGGCCTTTTTCTTGGGCTTCTAGAAATTCAGAAAAAGTGACAGCTTTAATGTTTGCAAAATTTACCAAACAAGAAATCAAAAATATAGCTTTGTTAAATTTCATAATCTCATCTTTCGTTCGCTAATGGTTATAGTCCTTTTATTAAGTTTTTATGAGTCTAAGGACGCTATCAAGTGGAAGCACCCCAATTCCAGCACGCATATCATTTACTCCTATGCTCATTATAAGATCATTACCTTTTAATAAGCAGCCATAAGGTAAAATTGTATTAGCTCCAAGGAAACGTGTTGGCTCAGGACTAGATACAAATAGCGGAGTATCCGTATAACCATTTATATTAAAATCGTTATCAAAAAGAAGAGCGCCTAAAAAGTACACCCGGATTCCATCAGATGTAAGTAGGTGAGAATGAAAAAAAGTAATCCATTTACTATATTGCTCTAAGTAAATTGGTGTAGTTGAACTTCTTGGCTGTCCGTAGCGCCAGTCTTGCAAAACTTTATCCTTCTGACATATTTTTGTTGGGTTTTCGAGATCTTCTGTGGCATCCCATACAGACATTGGATCTATATTATCGATCAATATAAATTGTCGATCTTTTTCAAAAAATATCCAATTTTTTTGCAAACAATCTTGATGTTTATTGTTATCAATATCTGGTCTAATTGGCGATTCTATTAGCTGCCACGGCAAAAAAGAAGAAGCTTCCACACACGTGCAGTAATAGCCATGCTTGTATGATACGTCTGATACATAAGATACGAATAAAGAGTCACCCTTAATTATCAAGCGAGCATCTTCGTGTGTTTTAGAACTATCAGCAATCAAAGGAGAGAATCTGCTTATTGTAAAATTTTCATCAACTTCTGCAAAAAAAGTTTCTGCATACCAGGCCGAGTTTCCCTTATGACCTTGAACCCTAAGAGTCATGAAGAGCTTTTCGTTAAAAGATATAAGTGAAGGGTTATGCACACAATTTCCAGGCAAAGCGCTTGTATCCATGTATCTGAAGCTACCGCCCAATAACCTAAATTGCTCTTGCACATTAGGAAACGTGGTGGTGAAACTTTCTTTAAATGCTAATTTTCCATTAGCTTTATTGATTTTTAGAATATCCTTACTTGGAAAAACAGCTAAGCTAGTACATGACTCTTTGGTTAACTTCAAACTATTTTTTTTCTCTATATCTCTTCTTGAGATTCCCCCATAGCAAAGAACCATATCTCTTTCAGCTACTGCATGCTGATGAAAGGCTATACTGATAGGGCCATTGCCATATTTCACATGAAGCTCTGCCAATGGATCATTGGGTAATTTTTGTAAATATGAGCAATATCTGGCTTTGTCTGGGTCGCTATGATAACGAGCTAACTCAAGTGCCCTGTTAATAATTGGGTGGTGTGGTGTAGAGGCTAGAAAGCTGGGGTCAATTACTCGTGCCGTATCATTATCAAGTTCTGCCAAAAAACTAAAGGTTGAACAAAATAGAGCTATGTTACCATTAACTGGTTTATCTATTGTTCTGGTAATACCACCATGCGTATTAAGTATTTCATAACCCAAAAATGCAATAGCGTGGTCATTTTTTCCTGCCGATATTAAATCATTAATGCAGCTATTATTCATTGAAAAAATGGGCATGAGCTCAATATTTTCTGTATTCTCTGCTACCCCCTCTAAATCTTGGGGAAGAATTGTTCCAGGATCGAGGACCCATAGAAGGTGTCTCCACCCAGACGTTACGGGCAAGGCTTTTATCAATTTTGAAAAAGATCCTTTTTGAGTTTCATTCAATAAAGGCTCATCTGTTTCTCTTTCTTTGATAAGAATTGTATGGGTTATTTTAGGAATTGGAGATTGAACTGGTTCAGCTGCATTTACAATGAGGTCTGTGCCAGCACAATGAATGCCATGAAGATTTTGATAATAGTCTTCTTTTGAATAGCAACCGCGCCTAAAGTTAGGTTTATGCGCTTTAAACACGTGCGTTAATAAATAGTCTAAAAAAGGTAATGAGGCCTTATTTGTTTTAGCAAGTTCAAATACATTTTTTCCATATTCTACTCTAGTTTCGTCTTCTACTTCTGCTAGTTCTGCTTCAGATGCAATAAGGCATGTTTGCAAAAAAATATACAATATATTTATAATTGTTTTTTTCATGATTTTACCTTAACTATATTTGCAAGAAAAAATTTATAGAAAAATATTATTTTTAAATCAATTTTTAATTTAAATAATTTTTATTAAAAAAAGATTAAAATTTAAAATTTTTGGACAATTATTTACAAATTTATTTTGATAGACGTTACTACTGGATGGCTTTATATTCTTTATAAACTCATCAAAGATATGATCAGCATTCATGTTTGCGCTAATTGATTGCAATAATTTTTTTGTTTCGTGCGAACGCGTCTTTAGGCCTGACCTTGAGCGTAGACCTGTTGTTGTATTATCAAGTAATGATGGCTGTGTTATTGCTCGTTCGAACGAAGCTAAGTTACTTGGTATTCCAATGAGTGCACCATTATTTGAAATTCGCCATTTGGTTAAAGCGTACGATGTTGAAACGCTATCATGTAACTTTGAGTTGTATGGAGACATGAGCCACAGGGTTATGAATATGCTACAACAACAGTTCAAAAATGTAGAAATTTATTCGATTGATGAAGCATTTTTAACACTAGATAACGCTGTTGACTGGTCTGTTGAGGGGGAAAATCTTCAAAAATACATTCTGCAATGCACTGGTATTCCCACATCAATTGGTTTTGGCCCAACAAAAACTTTGGCAAAACTTGCAAATATTCAAGCAAAAAGTCTTGGTGTGCCTTGTTACATTGATAACACTGCAAAACACCACGCTAATTTGAAGACAATCCCCATTTCACAAATATGGGGTATTGGCACTAGGCTAAGTAAAAATCTTAAGCAGCAAGGAATTTATAGTGTTTATGATTTAATGACAACTGAGCCTGGATGGATTCGTAGAAACTACAGTATCGTTGTTGAGCGGATTGTTAATGAGCTTAATGGAGTTTCATGTCTGCCGCTAACCCTTGTGCAAGAGCCTAAAAAATCTATTCAGATTACGCGAAGCTTTTCTAAACCTATAAAAGACAAAGAAATTTTAATGCAAGCCGCTGCAAGATATGGCTTTCGTTTAAGTACCAAGCTTCGAGAGCTATCACAAAAAGCAATGACTCTTTTTGTCTATGCCCAAAATTCACCATTTGGAAACGAAGCATGCGTTCTTCAGCAACGCACCATTACATTACCTGAACCAACTAACAGCACTTCTGTAATTATTGGACATGCACAAGATGTTATAGAGCAATTGTTTGATTCAACTATTGCCTATCATAAAATTGGCATTATGGCTGTTGACTTAAGAGATGCCAAATTACCTAATGCTCGTGCACTTTTTAATGAAAAAAAATCTTCAGCTCGACCAGAGATAGATAAAGTGATGGATAGTTTAAATAAACGCTTTGGTCTTGGCACCATTCGTCCGCTATCATGTGGTGAGAGCGTTGAGTGGATGAATAAGCGCGATAATAAAACCCCTGCTTATACAACTAATTGGAAAAATCTTGTGCAAGTGAAAGCAAACTAATGTCAGAATACACACCTAATCTTACACGTCTGGATAGATTTTTACGTCGTCTCTATCCTGGGCTTACTCAAGGAGCATTGGAAAAGCTGTTAAGAAGTAAAAAAATTTTAGTTGATGGAAAACCAGCTAAAAGCAGCACACGTATTGAATCAGAAGAACAGCTACGTATTTTGGTAGATTTATCTGTTTATACAACTTCTTTAACTGAAACATCTAAACGCGTAACGGTCGTTAGCAAAGAAGATTTGCAATGGATAGAAAGCATTATTATATGGGAAGACGATGATCTAATTGCACTAAATAAACCGCAAGGACTTGCTGTACAAGGTGGCACAGGCACCAAGAGACATATTGATGCAATTATGAAGGCATACAACCCTGAAGCTAGGCTTGTGCATCGTATTGATAAAGATACCAGCGGTGTTTTAGTTATGGCCAAAACCATTCCTATGGCTCAGTATCTTACGCATTTGTTTGCAAATCATGGTGTGCAAAAAACCTATCGTGCAATTGTTGAAGGTAACGTGCGTCCTGCTCAAGGTGTTATAGATCTCCCAATTGGAAAAGAAATGGTTGGCAATAAGGAAAAAATGGTCGTAAATGGCCCTCATGCAAGGCCTGCAGAGACTAAATATATGCTTAAGAAGAAGCTTGGAGAATTTTCGCTTGTTGATTGCTGGCCAAAAAGTGGCAGAACGCACCAAATACGTGTGCACCTTAGTGAATCAGGCTGGCCGATTGTAGGTGACTATAAGTATGGAGCAACAATAAAAGGGCAAACCTTGCATCTGCATGCATATCAACTATCATTTCCGCTTCTAGATGGCGGGAAGATGGTGATAACAGCGCCTTTGTCAGAGCACATGGTTGATGTAATGCAACATTTTGGGGCAGACCCTGAGAAAATTGAGTAGTGACAACTTTATTTTTCTTGCTCTGATACTTTTGCGGGAATAATTTTATTTTGATCTACCAAAGGCGGTATGGCCTTTTCATCAGCGAATGCCACTTGCGCAAGCTTAAGGTTAACCTCTCTATTAAGAAGCGTCTCTAGTTTTTTTGAAATATGTTCCTTTGCCGCAGGTTTATAATACTTTGTGCCGACAACCGCTGTAATATTAAGCTTATTTTTATCAAAGGATGCTGAAAAACTATTTAAACTATACGCTTCTTTTGCAAAATAAGATTCGACTGTATTTTTTGATATTTTTATAGCATATGATTGATATGCAATATCTTTTAGCGAAACACTCAAAGGATACGATAATACCAATAATAGAGAATATCCTAATATTAGCAAAGCTGGGCTTATGCGTTGGTCCCCTGGCTTTTTAAATCCATGCATTTTACTAACCGAAAATATTGTAATGCATATAGCTAACAAATTAGTCATAAAAAGGAAAAATGAGCCTTTGGCTATTTGAGAATTTCCTGTAGCCAAACCAAACCCAACCACTGATAATGGAGGCATCAGAGAAACAGCGATAACAACGCCCACTATCGAGGACTCTTGCTGTTTAATGAAAGCGTACCCTGCAGCAATCGCAGAAAAAATTGCGATTAATAAATCAAACAAATTTGGGTTTGTCCTAGCTATAATTTCAGGCGTTATGTCAGAAAGAGGAGAAAGAAATACAATAATAAAAGAAACAAATATTCCTAGGGCCGAGCTTACTGCAATGCACAAGCAGCTGGATTTTACTAATTTAATATTTAGTGTTGCTATTGCAAAACCCAAAGAAATAATTGGCCCCATTAGAGGAGAGATTAACATTGCGCCAATAATAGCTGCCGAAGAGTTTGTTAGCAGCCCAAGAATTGCTATTCCTGATGAAATAATTGTAAAAAATGCAATTCTCCAGCTAAAAACTCCTTCTATAGCTATTTTATCTATAATTTCCTTATGATTTATATTTTTAAAAAATTTAGAAAAATTTATGTTCAACTTTTAAAACAGGAAAAGATTACTCAAATTTATTCTATGTTAGATAGAAGTGGCTGTCAAAATAGCTTGAATTTTTTAGATTGAATTGTGTAACTTCGATATAGGCAATAGATTCCAGGATGGTGAAAGATAAAGTAGCAGCGCAATGTGCAATTTTATCTTTCACTTACTTATGAGAAACTTTAAGCAGGATTGTCGTTGTTATCTTTGCAATGCTCATTAGCTGCTTGGAAATTTTCATGGTGATGTTGGTGTCTTGCTTTTACGCATGCACAGCGCTTATTTATCACCGCCTGAGGTGGCTTACGCTTTGAACTGTTAAGTGCAGTATGGCATTGAGTTTCTATGTTTGCATGAACTGACACTGAACAAAATGCAGCCGTCGCAAGTGCTAAAAGTGCTAAGTTTTTAGACATTATCTTCTCCTAAAAGTTAAAGTTTATTTAAGAACATTACTATGTTCTATTTAATCTTCTCTAAAATTTTATTAAATTGCAATGCTTTTAGTTGTTATATTTTCGTATTTATAAACATTGAAAATGGAATTCTTGAAAATCAAACCTCTTATATGCTTTTAACACCAGATATTTACTATTAAACGTTGCTGTTCCCCAGTGTCCCTCGCCGATATCTGCCCCTGATTTTCCAGGAAAATAAATACGAAATTGGCCTATCCCAATTGGCTGTAGATGTGCAACTACCTTTGCAAAATAGAGCTTGAGCATACCTTCGCAAACAACCTTAGCTCTTCCTAAAATTGAATTTTCATATTCGCCTATGTAAATAGAGGGATCATAAGAAATATCACAAACAGGAGCTGGGCAATCACCTTTTAAACCATTCATAAAAATTGTACGAGATTGCTGGTAGTGAGAATCAATTTTCATTAATAAATCTGTTGCGTGCTCACAAATTATTCTTGGAGCATCGCTATGGGTTAAATTGGTAAGCACAAAAATGCCGAAATCAAGCTCAGGCACCAAATATAAAAGGTGGCGAATTCCTTTAATTAAACCACCATGAGAAACAATGCGGCTTGGCTTATACATTAAGCTACACCAGCCCAAGCCATAAAATTCTTTTTCATTAATCACTGTCTGAGGACGCCACATGTAGTGCAAATCTGCTTTGGGTAAGAATTTAATGTGCCCTAGCTGCGCTAACATCCAACGACACAAATCGCGTGGCGTAGCTACAGCACCTCCGGCTGCCATAAAAATCTGCGGGTAACAGCTAAAGGAGATTTGCTGAACCTTTGAGAAAGTTTCTTCATCAAGAATGTGTCCCTGTATTAAATTTTTATCGTTGTCTGCATTTTTTAGACCTATGGCTGAGGTATTCATGCCGATAGGTTTAAAGACATGGGCGTCCATAAATTCTGCGAATGAAATTTTTGTTAAATGTTCAATAATTTCTTCAATGAACAAATATAAAATGTTAACGTACTGATAAGTAGTGCGAAAGCTAGCAATGGGTTTAACTTGTGGCAAAAGATTTTTAAGATCTTGCCCGGAATACCCCCATAAAGGAAGCTGTTGCAATGGATCAGGAGGCAACCCTGAGCGATGGCAAAAAAGATCAATAATTGTGCATTCTTTGGTAACCCACGGATCATAAAGTTTAAAGTGCGGAAGAATTTCAATAACTTTTTGATTCCACTGAAGAATTCCCTGATTCACAAGGACTGCGATGGCAGCAGCACTCATACCCTTACTGATAGATGCTATGGGAAATAATGTCGAGGGTGTAATAGGATCTGGATTAGAAAATCCTTTTTGGCCGTAACCTTTTAAATGAAGAATTTCACCATTGTGCACAATACCAATTGCAGCACCTGGGATTTGCCATTCGATAAATGACTTTGCCGCGAAATCATCTATTTGGTGGATAAGATTGCTAAGCATCTACTTTACAGCGCTCAACAACGGCACCGCAGGCTTGGAGTTTTGCTTCTAAATTTTCATAACCGCGATCAAGGTGATAAAGTCTACTAATTATAGTCTCACCTTTAGCAGCAAGTGCTGCCACTACTAGGCCAATACCACCACGAATATCTGTTGCCATAACTGGCGCTCCGCTTAAATTTTTGGTGCCTCGAATCATGGCAGAAGCACCATGCACTTGAATATTTGCACCCATGCGAGCCAATTCTGGCACATGCATAAAGCGATTTTCAAAAATTGTTTCCGTGATCATGCTTGCACCTTGGCAAATACTCATGAGCGCCATAAATGGGGCCTGCAAATCAGTGGCAAACCCTGGATATGGCTCTGTCATGACATCAACCCCAATGATGGGGCCATTTTGGTAAACACGAAACCCGTCATCATGCTCTTGAAAAACAGCACCTGCTTTTTCAAGGGTTTCACGAACCATCGGCAAGTACTTGAGCGAAGTGTTGGTAAGTGTAACGTCGCCACCTGTAATCAGAGAAGCAATTGCATATGATCCTGTTTCAAGGCGATCTGGCATAACCTTATAGTTTGCACCTTTAAGTGTGCGAACACCTTCGATGGTGATTGTGTCTGTGCCGGCACCCTGAACATTAGCGCCCATTGCATTTAAGCAATTAGCTAAATCAATAATTTCAGGTTCGCGCGCTGCATTTTGTAGAACTGTCTGACCTTTTGCAATGGAAGCTGCTAGCATGAGATTTTCCGTTGCTCCAACCGAAACAACACGCATGGTAAAATGGGCGCCTTGCAAACCATTTGGAGCACGAGCTACGATGTAGCCTTCTTCCAAATCACAGGTTGCGCCAAGAGCGCGTAAACCTTCAAGATGCACATCAACAGCACGAGCCCCCAAGGCGCACCCACCTGGAAGAGAAACTTTCGCATGACCAAAACGCGCTACCAATGGCCCCAAAACCAGCACAGAAGCGCGCATTGTTTTAACAAGTTCATAAGGTGCAGTGGTAGAAGTGATGTTTGCAGCGTTAAGCACGCGGGTGTTTCCATCTTCCGTTGATGTAACACCAAGCACGTTTAAAACCTGAGTAATAGTGCGGACATCTGCTAAATTAGGAACATTAGTTAACGTCAGAGGTTTTTCAGTGAGCAAGCACGCCGCCATTAGTGGTAATGCGGAATTCTTAGCCCCACTGATTTCAATGGTGCCTTTTAGGGGCTTTGCGCCCTGAATTTTAAGAACTGATGGCATATTATATTTTCGGTAATGTAACGCCAGTTTGTTTCATGTACTTACCAGATCTGTCGCGGTATGACACCTCACATGGTTGGTCACCCTTAAAAAATAAAAATTGGCAGACCCCTTCGTTAGCATAAATTTTGGCTGGAAGTGGCGTTGTATTAGAAAACTCTAAAGTTACATGCCCTTCCCATTCAGGTTCAAGCGGCGTTACATTTACAATAATTCCGCACCTAGCATAGGTTGATTTGCCAAGACAAATTACCAATACATCACGAGGGATGCGAAAGTATTCAACAGTACGTGCTAGAGCGAAGCTATTAGGGGGAATAATACAAACATCTGTTTCGCGATCAACAAAACTGGTTGGCGAAAAATCTTTTGGATCAACAACCGCATTGTTAACATTTGTAAAGATTTTAAATTCTGGCGAGCACCGAGCATCATACCCATAAGAAGACAGCCCATAAGAGATCATGCCCTCGCGTTTTTGGCTTTCTACAAAAGGCTCAATCATGCCTTTTTTTGCTTGTTCACGAATCCATATATCGGAAAGTATCATTGTATCCTGCCTAATCTAAATCTTTAACAACGCTTATATCTGGTGCATCAACTGCTTTCATGCCAACAACATGATAGCCAGAATCCACATGGATCACCTCACCGGTAACGCCTGAGCCTAATTCGCTTAACAAGTATACAGCCGTACCGCCCACATCTTCTAAGGTTGTGTTGCGACGCAGCGGTGAATTGTACTGATTCCATTTTAGGATATAGCGGAAATCGCCAATACCACTGGCAGCAAGTGTTTTCACTGGACCCGCTGATAAACCATTAATTCGAATATTTTTAGGACCTAGGTCTACGGCTAAATACTGCACGCTAGACTCAAGCGCTGCTTTTGCTACACCCATAACATTATAATTAGGCATAACTTTTTCTGCGCCATAGTACGTAAGAGTAATTAAGGAACCACCATTTGGCATTAAGCGTTCTGCTTCTTTGCAAATTTTTGTAAAAGAGAAACAAGAAATATGCATGGTGTTTAAAAAGTTGGCAAGTGAGGTATCGCAATAGCGGCCCTGCAATTCATTCTTGTCAGAAAACCCAATTGCGTGCACAACAAAATCAATAGTGCCCCATTTCTTTTCAATGGTTTTGAAAGTATTTTCGATACTTTCATCTTTGCTTACGTCGCATTCAATTAAAAAGTCGGTTCCAACGCTTTCTGCCAATGGGCGTACACGCTTTTCTAAAGTTTCACCTTGGTAGCTAAATGCAAGCTCTGCACCTTGTTCGTGCAACATTTTTGAAATTCCCCAAGCAAGTGAGCTGCCATTCGCAACCCCCATAATGAGGCCCTTTTTGCCCTTCATTAACATTAATAAATCTCATTTAATTCATTGCTTAGAAGCATAGACAATCAAAGGCTCTGACGTCAATGACCATATGGAAAATTAACTGCTTAAGCGCTATCTAGAATTGCATTAATAAGTTTGTTTGGAGCAATCGCTGACTCGATTAGTGAGACAGAGTTGATATAATGTAAACTTCAGGCTGTGTAAGGCGAGTCAGGGAGTTACTTTTTTGATGTGGGAAAATTTCAATATTGATGCTATTCACTAGATCCCGGCCTGCGCCGGGACGACTAAAAAATCAAAATCCTATTGCATTTCCAATGGTTTTTGAATGTAGGGGATGAACTGCTCAGTGTGGTCTTCGAAAGGGCTGAAGAAAGTAAAAATTTCAATCTTCACTTTATGATTTCTTTCAAATGCACGGATGGATGCCCGAAGACGGTCAGAAACACTTTGTATTTGCTCTTCAATAGTATAGCTTTGGGCATATTTTTCATCTTCACGCAAAGTGCGTGCGATGTTTTCCATATGGCCGGCAGCTGCCATTACTCGTTCTAAGCAAATGCCAATTCGGGGCCAATTATGCAGACGATCTCTTTCCCTATCGGGTATTTCGTTATCTTTTACCAATTCTTTTTGCATTATCTTGCCTCTTGCTTTGTGTTAAATTATGACCTTAAACAGAGAAGGTTTTTGAGAAATTGCCCTTTTCTTCTTGCCAACAATCTTTAGCTTTGACATTTTTTTCATAATTTTGGGGAATTGGGTCTTCACCAAAAGTTGGCTGATTTTTTGCTTTTGTCTGGCTTAGGCAAATTAAAAAAACTGACACGACATTGAGCACAACACTTGCAAAAGTCATTTGCAAAATTAGGTTTTTTTTGGACCTCATCTTGGTTTTCTCCCTTACTGTAATTCCTTTATTTGCAGAGTTTACGTATTAAAAATATGCTCTGCAGATTTAACAAAGGCAATTAAACACTGTATGGGGAAATTTTTAGTGCATTATTTACGTAGTGTCAACGTATATTTAATATGGTGCAGGATAATTTTTCTTATCTACCAGCCAACGCACAAAAGTTAGGTCAACAGTCTTTGATGGGCTATGCACTGTGTAGGTATAGATTTCTTGAGCTAGGGAAAAGGCATCTTTTTGCGAAATAGTTAAATTCTTTTCTTTCAATACTTCCCCCAGAGTTTTAAACACTTCTATAAAACATGATAGGTCCCAAGGCTCTAAGGATTTGGTAAGTAAAAGCTGGTGGCCACCTGTTTCTTCAATAAGATCAGCAACACTGCAGCCTAAGGCTTTTGCTATATTTTTGACCGTATCAACACCAGGATTTTTAGAGCGTCCATAAAGGATATTTTGAACCACACTGGGCTTCATGCCCGCACTTCTTTCCAGAGCATAGATAGACATTGCTCGTTCTTCCATGACCTGACGTAGTTTGCTAGCTATGCCCATACAACCCAAAATTGTGCGAAAAATACACGGTAACTATACATAAATACTTTTTAAAAAAACATATTATATTTACAAGGTGTTTTTTTCAATAAAAAAACAGCATTAAGCAACTACAAGAGGAATATTAAATGATCTTAAAAATTCTTATTGAAAAAAAGCAACAAAGCGAGTAACTAGAATCCATACGACATGCTTAAATGGAAGATTATATGGTTAGCTTCCCTAAAGACGCCCTGTTCCGTAAAAAGCTCTCGATTCATAGCATCTGGTATTATGCTTCCATAATCCTTGTTTCTGCATCGCTAGTAGCTGCAGCACTAAGCTATACTATTTACACATCGCACACACACAACATTGATAGAGAGATCTCCTTAAAAACGTCAAGCATAGAAAAAGCATTTTCAGAGCTGATGGAAGAAACTAATCGCATTCTATCATATGCTGGCCGCCAAATTATTCGTTTTGATAAGGCGAAAGACCTTAATTATATTGCTAAGTTTTTAGCGCAAGTGTGGGAAGCAGATTTTAAGGCAAAATCATGCATTACGTTTGTTGAATGGCTAGATGATAAAAATATGCAATTAGTTAATAGCCAAACAGGCGTGATTCCCGACCCGGTTGATATGTCGTTTCGCATACACACCAAAGAATGCCGTAAACAGCCGTGGGTTTTGCAGGTTTCACCTCCTGATATTGGTATTCCAAGTGGGCTGTGGGTTATTCCAGCAGGTATTGGCATTTTTGATACTGACAAAAATAAATTCTCTGGCATGCTAGTGGTGGGCATTAGTGTTGCAGCCATAACTTCAAAAATAACAGAGTTAGCCCAAGCAGACCAGGTAAGCTTTCTTATTTTGGATTATCAGGGCAATGTTATTTTACAAACGCAAGATAACGAATTAGACCCCAAAAAGCCTTTCTACAAAGAGAAACTGTCAGAACTTCAGCCAATGCCAAGGCAGGGATTATTAAAAACCCAACCACACCATAACAACATTGAATATCGCTTTTACTGTAAAATGCACAACCTACCCTATGTTATTTTGGTTGGGCGACACTCTACAGTTTTTAAAAAAGAATTTTACGCTTTAGTTCTACCACGCATATTGGAATTTGGCGGGATGGCAATATTTTGCCTGATGCTTCTTTATTTATTTAGAAAACGCTTGATTCATTTCTCAAATCTTTCCTATAAAACTAGAGAAAATTTTCTGCACACTTTCAACGAAGATTTTTTCATTCTTAGTGAAATTATTCTAAGAAGGCTAAGAATTTTCTTAAAGTCTTCTATTAGGGATTCTGAACAACTACGTATAGTTGAGCGCATTTATAACGATGTTATTGAGCTAAAACAGCTTTCGACAAATGATACACAGATCGTGCCTATAGATGTAAATAAAGTATTAGAAGAAAGCGTGCTAGTAATTTCACAATTGGTTTTTTTGCAAAACAAAAAAATTACTTATGAAATTCAAGCAAATATTCCTAAATTTGATGCAAACGAACTACGTTTTAAGCAAATTATTTTAAGCCTTTTATCAATGGCCATGGAAGGCACTAAGGAAGGTTGCGAAATTCTTATGCGCACGCACGTGGAAATAACTGAACATGGCAAACAGCTAATTATTCATATTAGAGATAATGGGTTTGGATTAAGTAGTTTTGAAATGAAAAGATTGCGTGAATCGCAGGAATTTCCACCTTCTCAGCACCTTAATGGAGCAGAATTAGATATTCAAGAAATTGTTAGTTTTGTTGAAATGCATGGCGGAAGCTTTCAAGAGTTTAGCGTGATTAATAAGGGGCTCGATGTAAGATTAATATTGCCGTACGAATATATAAAGAAAGAAGCTCGACCTCAAAAAAAATCAAACATTTACAATTTTACCCGAAAAAATAAATAAAAGTAATAAAGTAATTAGGAAAATTCATGGAAATTTGCAGCAGGATGACTAGAAAAATCCCTATAAAAGCAGCCTTCTCTCCAGAAAAATATAGTGATTTAGCTAATCATTATGCTATCCAGCACCCCTTGTTTAAGCTCCTAAAAGAGCAATTTTCTTCATTTCCAAGCTCTTTGCAGTTTCAAGCAGTCAGAGATAATTATCTATATAGAACTTTAAATACCATACCCTGTGTTGCCTATACTTTAATAGCAGCTGCAAAAAATTTTGATCACCAGGCTATTGCTTTGTTAGGTAAAAACTTATCAGAGGAGACAGGAGAAGGAAAAGCAGAAGATTCTCATATTTTTTTATTGCTTCTTTCTTTTAATGAACATGGAGAAAGAACCTTTGGCATCCCACCAATCCATCCTGAAGAGTTGGTTTCCTCCCCTCTTATCACAGAGGAAGTAAAATACTTTGCCATTAAACAAAGAGAGCTGTACCAATCTAATTCCTATCCAATTGTACTTGGCGCTAGTATGGCGCAGGAATTAGCAGCTGAACCTATGCTAAAGTCTTTATATCGCGCGGTCTTTTTACCCTACAGATCTTTCTATTCTTTTTATGACTACAAAAAAATAAGCAAATATTTTCTATGCCATTTAGATGGTACTGAGAAACAGCATGCTCTAGACACATATCAAATCGCTTCCCACCTTAGTAAAGACCCTGAAAATGCTGCATTAATACTAGAGGGAGCAACGCGATTTTTAGAATTGCAAGCGATGTTATGGGATGGCTTATACGAATTATTAAAAAAATTAGCTCCACAGTCAGTAACATAGTACGTGTATCTGGGTAGATTTCTTGCCAGCAGCATTTTCATGACTCTAAATGCCCAGAAAAAGAGTCAAAAAAACCTTGAACGTAGAGTTCAGTAATGCACATTAAAGCTCCCCAACAAAAAAGAAATACGATTAGCCTTACTGTGCCTGACATAGTCAAATGATATATCAATTTCGCTTTCATATAATATATTTAACTCTAAGAATAAAAAAAAGATACCTATCACTTTTTATAGGTAGCCTACTTCCGCTCTGGCTTTTTCATAGCCCGATCAAAGTCAGATTGAAAAGCAGTGATTGCTGTTGTTACAAGTTGCAATTTTTCACTTACCGAAGCAGACATAATTCGTACCTTATGGATAGCCTTTTTATCGGGTTCAGAAAGTGGAAACAAATAGCCATCGTGTATTTTTAGAATTTCATAATCACTTTTAGCGTCATCAAAAGCACGGCAAATTTCCGCATGCTGACTTTTAAGGGTGCGGTAGGTTTTTTGCTGAATATATGGAGGCATCTGACCAAGGTTGCTATCAGCAACTATCAAAGAATTATTTATGATTATTATTTGTGAGCCTAGAGATCGGTCTGGGTTTGGAAGCATTTCTTCCGTAGCCGTTTGAGCAAAGCTATTTGGAGATATTTGGAGTGTTGTGGTTGCTTTTTTCGTACCATCTCTAGCTTCTTGGGCAACGTTTCCAAGTTCATCAGCTGCACCTAGCGCACAGAAACAAGCTAGCATGAATAAATAATTTCGCGTCATTAATATACCTATTAAGCATGGAAATTACTTTTATTGTAATTTATGGATCTTAATAAGCGGTAAAAATTGCAATATAAATTCAAATTTTGGCACTATTATTTTGTTCGTGCTTTTCTATCTTCTTTGATTGCACAATCAATAACCTCATGCAGTTTTGCTTCAAAAGCGGACATTACGCTTGTTAGTATGTCCAGCCGTTTAGCTACAGAAGCGTTATTGTGCCGGGCAATAGCATCAAACGTGTTTTGAATTTCTATAAACTCAGTTTCAAGTTCATCGTAGATTTCTTGGTCAATATATGGGGGTTTTATCCAAGAAAGTGTGTCATTAGCTGTTTTTAAGCGCCCATCTATGTAGCTTATTTGAGAACTTAAAGAGTCTGCTAGATGTTCAGCTTTAGATTCTTCAATTCCTGATGTTAAGAATCTTTGAGTTATTTTTTCACAAACAGTAAAAAAGTTCTTTCTTGGTTCAGGAGCCTTGGGGGTTTGACCATCGCCCAATACGAGATTTGTGAAATTATCACCTGCTATAAGACTGTTGAGACCGCCAATGCAAAAAATGATATTTATAATTTTTTTTGTCATTGCACCACCTTTTAGAAATTTTATTACTTTAATGATAGTTTATTGATGTTAATGAGCAGTAAAATTAGCAATAAATACATTTACACCAAAAGAATTATGTTAGTGATAGTGTGGCTGAAATTTTTAGCTTAGGCCAATTTCTAATGACGATGTTGCAACGACGCAAGCAGTTTACAAAATCAGCAAGCTTAGTGGATTTTCGATGTAGGATTTAAAAGCCTTTAAGAAACCTGAGCCAACGGCACCATCAAGTGCGCGGTGATCAATGGATAGAGTACATGTCATCATGGTTGCAACGGCAAGAGCACCATTTTTTACAACTGCACGCTGTTCACCAGCGCCCACCGCCAAAATACAAGCTTGAGGTGGGTTAATGATGGCATCAAAATGTTTAATTCCGTACATACCAAGATTAGAAATAGTAAAGCTGCCGCCTTGATAAGCTTCGGGTGGTAATTTTCCGGCACGGGCTTTTTCTGCAAGATCTTTTACCTCTGAACTAATTTCATTAAGAGATTTTAGATTTGCTGCCTTAACAATAGGCGTTACTAGACCGCCATCAATAGCTACAGCCACGCAGACATCAGCTTGATTATACCGACGGACATAATCACCGTGGAAAGTTACATTAGCATCGCGCTCACTCATAAGGGCAAGGGCTGTTGCTCGCACAACAAAATCGTTAACTGAAAGCTTGCCTTTAGCGTTTGGCATTGCGTTAAGCTTTGTTCTGAAACTTAGCAATTCATCCAATTCACAATCGATGGTGAGGTAGAAATGCGGAATGGTTTGCTTTGCCTCGGTTAGGCGCTTTGCGATAGTTTTGCGCATGCCATTAAGCTTGATATCTTCAAACGAGCTATCAGAAAATGTACGAGGTACAGAAGTTCTTGCATGTTCTAAGTCGGCTTTGACAATGCGCCCACGCGGGCCTGACCCTTGGATTTGACTAAGGTCAATGCCCTGCTGGCCGGCAATTCTTTTAGCCAATGGGCTTGCAAAAACGCGATCATTTTTGTTTTGTGGGTGGGACGCGGGCGAAATAACAGGTGCTGATTCAATTTTTTGGTCAACCTTTTCTTCAGGCTTAATCTCAACCTTTGGCTGAGGGGTAGCTTCCATTTTTATAGATGACGCGTCTTCGCCCTCTTCTAAAATGACGGCAATCAATGAGTTTACTTTTACCGCATCAGTTCCGGCGGGTATGAAAATTTTTCCAAGTGTGCCTTCATCGACAGCCTCAACTTCCATAGTAGCTTTATCTGTTTCGATTTCGGCGATGATGTCACCAGCTTTGATTTTATCGCCTTCACTTTTCAACCATTTAACGAGGTTCCCCTCTGTCATAGTGGGGCTTAGAGCGGGCATCAAAACTTGGATTGGCATATCAGTCCTTATAACAAACGGTTTTTACAGCTTGAACGATTTTTTCTACGTTCGGTAATGCTAATTTTTCTAGGTTTGCCGCGTAAGGCAAAGGCACATCTTCTGCGCAAACGCGAAGCGGCGGAGCATCAAGATAATCAAACGCTTTATCACAAACAAGCGCACAAATTTCTGCGCCAATGCCTGCGAATGGCCAGCCTTCTTCAATGTTTACTAAACGATTGGTTTTTCTCACTGATTCAAGAATTGTTTCGGTATCAAGTGGGCGAATGGTGCGCAAATCAATAACTTCGGCTTCAATTCCCATTTGAGATAGAATATCTGCTGCTTCTAGAGCATGGCGCACACAAATGGAAAATGCTGTTAAAGTTACATCTGAACCTTGGCGCACGACTGCTGCTTTGCCTATTGGAACAATATGATCTTCATCATCGGGCACTTCAAAACTTGAACCGTAGATTAGCTCATTTTCCAGGAAAACAACCGGGTTTGGATCACGAATAGCTGATTTCAAAAGACCCTTTGCATCTGCAGCACTGTAGGGTGATACGACTTTTAAGCCCGGAACATGAGCGTACCAACTGGCAAAACATTGTGAGTGTTGGGCACCCACTCTAGCAGCGGCACCATTTGGCCCACGAAAGACAATAGGGCAACCCATTTGTCCACCAGACATATATAGTGTTTTAGCAGCAGAGTTAATAATATGGTCAATCGCTTGCATAGAAAAGTTGAAGGTCATGAATTCAACGACAGGTTTTAAGCCTAAAAAGGCAGCACCAACACCAAGTCCTGCGAAACCGTGTTCAGTAATAGGTGTATCAATAACGCGATTTTCGCCAAATTCTTGCAATAAACCTTGAGTTACTTTGTAAGCTCCTTGGTATTGCGCGACTTCTTCCCCCATAACAAAAACATTTTCGTCACGGCGCATTTCTTCAGCCATTGCATCACGTAGTGCTTCACGTACTGTTAATATTGCCATTTACGCCTCCACTAATATATCAGTGTAAAGCTCAGCTTCATCTGGCTCTGGTGAGGTTTGAGAAAATTCAACAACTTCTTTCATGATATCTTTAATACGCTTTTCAATATTTTCAAATTCTGCTTCTGGTATATTGCCGGATTTTAAGCCAAGGTTGCGCACTGCATCAATGGCATCATGCTGGGTTTTCACTTCTTCAACCTCTTCCTTGGTGCGATATTTCGCCGGATCAGACATAGAATGACCACGGTAGCGATAGGTTTTAAAGTGTAAGAGTACCGGACCTTGGCCCGAGCGCGCATGTTCTAGTGCCCAATCAGCGGCTTCACGAACTTCTAAAAGATTCATTCCATTTACAACTTTGCCTGGGATGCCCCATGGTTCGCCCCGGTTTTCAAAATTAGAATCCGAGGTTCCACGATCTGTTGAGGTTCCCATAGCATATTCGTTATTTTCAATAACAAATACTACCGGTAATTTCCACAAGGCTGCCATGTTAAAGGTTTCATAGACTTGACCTTGATTTGCGGCTCCGTCACCTAGGTAAGCAACACAAACGCCCTTATCGCCTTTATATTTATGAGCAAAAGCAAGCCCTGCCCCAATAGGAACTTGAGCCCCAACGATACCATGTCCGCCGTAGAAGCCCTTTTCGCGACTAAACATATGCATAGAGCCGCCCTTACCTTTTGAATAGCCCCCTGCTCGACCTGTTAATTCTGCCATAACACCTCGAGGATCCATGTCACAAGCAAGCATATGACCATGGTCACGATATGAGGTGATTACTGTATCTTGAGGTTGCATAGCGGATTGAATACCGACCACAACGGCTTCTTGGCCAATATAAAGATGGCAAAATCCACCGATAAGCCCCATGCCGTATAGCTGGGCTGCGCGCTCTTCAAAGCGGCGAATTAACACCATTTGCTCATACGCTTTTAAGAATGTGGCTTTATCAAAGGATCCAAAAGGGCCTGTGTTTTTAGTACGGGAGGCAGATTGCGTCACGCTGGACATATCCAAAAAATTAAAATCTACCCGTTAGTATTACAAAATCTTAGCACTTTTTGCAAGGTTTTGATGACTACGCGATTCGAAAAGTAAGGCGTACACTACTACATTGCCACAGCCCTTACGGGGCTTGGCAAAGATGCAGTATCCTTTTTTCTTTTCTTTTCTTCTTCTTTTTTCTTTCTCTTCACACTCGCTTTAGTAGTACCGTATCTAACCTCTAGCCCGTTACGACCGGACCTTATGTCCATTACCACTGGACACTACGTCGGCTTGCTAAACCTGACGTGCCCTCGTTACTACCAAGGGAACGTGTTAGAAGCTTTCCTTTTACAGAATCTTCAACCGCTAGCTCGTTACTACCAAGCCGGACTACTCACTTGTTTGTCAGGGATTATGC
>JACCDN010426474.1_pt1 | contig 66765 bp, 52 predicted proteins | sample 7441691 | NCBI WGS metagenome assembly JACCDN01 (sample SAMN15323439, study PRJNA562643) | freshwater metagenome | isolation source: river surface water | place: USA:Blue River Watershed | collected 2017-08-16
ACCTTTAACCAGATTGCGCCTATTTGTGAAGATGCTGCGGCACCAGGTTTGCCGAACCTCTCCACAAACAACCCTGTAATCCAAGGAACCTGGAACCCGGCTGTAATCAATACGGCTAACTCCGGTACCACCACCTACACCTTTACACCGAATGCGGGTATTTGTGCGACACCAGCAACCATGAACATTCAAATCTTACCTAACGAACAATCTACGTTTAACCAGATTCCAGATTTGTGTATCAACGACGTTGCTCCAGCCTTACCAGCCACTTCTACCAATAACATTCCTTACACAGGCGTTTGGAGCCCTGCAACGATCTCAACAGCAAATGCAGGCACTTTTACCTACACTTTTACCCCTACAGTTGGCCAATGCGCCTTCCCTGCAACAATGGATATCGTGGTTCACGCACTCACTACGCCACAATTTAATCCAATGGGTCAAATTTGTCAGTACATGACCAACGTTGTGATTCCAACAACCGCGACCAACACCACGAGCTATTTGAATGGACCGCTCATCACTGGAAGCTGGAACAACCCAACGGTCATTACCACTGCACCGGGCACCGTGAACTACACTTTTACGCCAGACCCGAACCAGTGTGCCTCTACCCTCACCTTCCCTATTACGGTAGACCCATTGATTGTGCCGCAGTTCACCCAAATTCCGCAGTTGTGTCAGGACGACGCCAATCCAATCTTCCCAACTACTTCCAATAACGTACCTGGCATCACCGGTGCCTGGACGCCACCGAATATCGATACGTCTATACCTGGCATCCTTACCCATACGTTCTTCCCAGATCCAGGGCAATGCGGCGACACCGTAGACATGACCATTACCATCGTGCCTGCTGTTCCACCAGTATTTGTTGCCGATACGCTTTCTGGTTGTAATCCGCTACTCGTTAATTTATCCACAATCGGAGCTGTTCAAGGAGCTGTCTACACCTGGTATTGGGGCGGAACCCAAATTGGTCAGGGAAGTAACTTCTCTTATACTTTTGATGCAAGTGGCTACCACGACATCACTTTGGAATACAACTTATTGGGTTGTATCGAAACCACAACTTACAACGACTACATTTACATGGAAAGCTACCCAGAAGCTTCTTTCGCTGCGCTTCCAGGCGCACTAACCGAAAGCACCATGCCGATTCAGTTTGTCAACAACTCAGTTGGTGCACTTACCTATGTTTGGGATTTCGATGACAATACAACAAGTACAGAAGAGAATCCGAACCACATGTACGTTGGTGTTTCAGAAAACCTGCTCGTCACTTTAACGGCCTATACTTCACTCGGCTGCTCTGACGATTACCAACTCAATTTACCAGTTATTGCCGAGCCTATTTATTATGTGCCAAATACCTTCACCCCAGACGAAGATGAGCACAACCAAACATGGCAAGCTATCTTCACGACAGGTTTTGATCCATACGCCTTCCATTTAGCGGTATTCAACCGTTGGGGCGAAGTCATTTGGGAAACCAATGATGCTACCCAAGCCTGGGATGGCACCTACGGCCCAGACGGAATCAAAGTTCCGGCAGGTATGTATACATGGAAATTACAATTCGAGACCAAAGAAAATGACTATCGCAAGATTGTCACCGGAAACCTGAATCTCATCAGATAATTCCGAACTCTTATCAACAAAAAAGGCGAGCAATAGCTCGCCTATTTTGTTGGATTCCTTTCCTAAAGACTGTATTTATTTCTTGCGGAAGAAAATGCGAACTGGCACTCCTTCAAAATTGAAATGCTCGCGCAAACGATTTTCTAAAAAGCGCTTGTAGGCATCAGTAAGGTATTGTGGTAAGTTACAGAAGAAAGCAAAACTTGGTGAGTGTGTTGGCAGCTGTTGGACGAATTTGATGCGAATGTACTTGCCCTTCATGGCAGGCGGCGGCGTTTGGGCAATCACCTCGAGCATGACTTCATTGAGTTCGTGTGTTGGAATTTTACGGGTTCTGTTCTCAAACACTTGCATGGCGGTTTCAAGCGCTTTGTGGATGCGCTGCTTTTCAATTGCCGAAGTAAAAATGATTGGCACATCGTTAAAAGGTGCCAATTGCTCGCGCAGGTTGGCCTCGAATTTCACCATTGTGTTCTGGTCCTTTTCTACGAGATCCCATTTATTGACCAAAACAACCACTCCTTTTGAATTCTTTTCACACATGTAAAAGATACTCAAATCTTGTTTTTGAATCCCCTCAGCAGCATCTATCATGAACATACAGACATCTGCGTTTTCAATGGTACGCACAGAACGCAGCACAGAATAGTACTCGATATCTTCAGTTACTTTTGCTTTTTTGCGGATTCCAGCGGTGTCGATGAGCAAGAAATCAAAGCCAAATGCTTTGTAGCGGGTATGGATGGAATCTCGGGTTGTCCCTGAAATATCGGTCACAATATTGCGCTCTTGACCCGTGAGGGCATTTACCATTGAAGACTTGCCCACATTCGGACGACCTACGATGGCAATGCGCGGTAGGCTGTCTTCTTCGCGAACAGACTCATCTTCTTTATTAAAGTATTTGACGAGCTCGTCTAGGATTTCTCCGGTTCCACTGCCATTGGCAGCACTTAAATCAAAGACCTCGCCTAATCCAAAAGCATAAAATTCAGAAGACAAACCAACGCGGTCGGTGTTGTCTACTTTATTGGCAGCAATAAGAACAGGCTTTTTACTTTTGCGCAGCAATTGCGCAACAGTTTGGTCCATCTCTCCAATCCCGGTCATGACGTCTACCATAAAGACAATGACTGTGGCTTCTTCGATGGCAATTTGGACTTGTTTGCGGATTTCACCTTCAAAAATATCTTCTTTGGTGGTGGCATAACCTCCGGTGTCGATCACAGAAAACTGATAACCGTTCCACTCTCCTTTTCCGTATAGGCGGTCGCGGGTAACGCCGCTCACTTCTTTGACGATGGCGTCACGAGACTCTGTGAGGCGATTAAACAAGGTAGATTTTCCGACGTTTGGACGTCCGACGATGGCAACTATATTACTCATGATTGTTGTGCTTAATATCCGTATTTCTTGAGTTTGGCATCAGAATGGCGCCAGTCTTTGTCAACTTTGACATAATTCTCGAGGAATACTTTTGTTTCTAGGAATTTTTCCATGTCAAGGCGTGAGGCCTTTCCAATACGTTTGAGCATTTCTCCACTGCGACCAATGATGATGCCGCGTTGGGAATCGCGCTCGACGATGATATTGGCTCTGATGCGGGTCAGGCCGATTTCTTCTTTGTATTCCTCTACCTCTACTTGTGTGCTGTAAGGGATTTCTTTTTGACAGTGAATGAAAATCTTTTCGCGGATGATTTCTGAAATAAAGAAACGCATAGGGCGGTCAGAAATTTCTTCTTTATCGTAATATGGCGGGCTCTCAGGAATGAGCGCAAGGATTTCTTCCCAAACAGCTTCGATATTGAATTTATGCAAGGCTGAGACGGCGTAAACTTTGGCTTTAGGCAGTTTTTCTTGCCAGTAACCCACGCGTTCCATGACCTTGGTTTGGTCTGAGGTGTCAATTTTATTGATCAGACAAAGAACGGGCACTTTGAGCCTTTGAATGCGCTCGAGTGTCTCTTTGTGATTCATTTCATTTTCTTGCGTGTCGGTCATGAAAATGAGTACATCGGCATCAGAGATAGATGCGTTGACGTATTCCATCATGTTTTCGTGGAGTTTGTAAGCCGCATTGACCACACCCGGGGTGTCGGAAAAAACAATTTGGTAGTCTTCTTCGTTGACGATTCCTAAAATGCGGTGACGGGTGGTTTGCGCTTTGGAACTCACGATGGAGAGCTTTTCACCCACTAATTGGTTCATGAGTGTCGATTTTCCTACGTTGGGAGAACCTACAATATTTACAAAACCCGATTTATGCGCCATAGCTCTATTAAAGTGCAAAGGTACAATTATTTGACGGGATGCTCATCAAACAAGGACATGTCGGAGAAAAAGTTATTTTATTTATCTTCGAAACATGGAAACAATCGAACAACAAATTATAGCTCTTAAGACTCAACTCACTGGCGACTTATTTTCGGACATCGAAACGCAACAAAAAATCTATGAGCTCAAAAAGCAACTTAACCCTGCAATTGAGCATGCGCCCGAACAAGATGACGACGACGGTTGTTTGTATTGCGGAAGTTAGTTTTCCTTTGACGTCAATTGTCAAAAGAAAAAGTAATGAGCCAATTCTATATCAACCTAGACAACCATGACACTCAAATTATTCACAAGCAAAAAGCCGTTTTTTATCTTTTTAACTATCGCGGTTTCTCTTCCTTCATTTTCTTTTGGTCAACTCGGCAACATCATGTATGGCCTGCACCGACAAATGAATCCATCGAGTGTTTCGCTCGTAGAAATAGACCCTACAACCGGAGTCATGACCCCAGTAGGCAATCAGGTGCTCAGTACCACCATCAACACTACAGGCGTATCGCTCAATCCATATGAAATGAGCTATTCCTATCAAGACGACGACTCTTGGCTCACTTTATCTGTCCTCGACGGCAGCATTATCTCCGACGTAACCGTCAATTTACCAAGCACCACTGGTGACTTCAATAATTTCCGTTTCAACACAGCCGATTCAGTTATGTATGGCCTCTATTCCCAAGTGGCCTACGATCCGAATACAGGTCAGTATTCGGGCGACATGCGTTTGGCAAGTTGCAATCTAGGCACAGGATTGGTCACGCTCATCTCACCTAGCGCTGTAGCTACAAACTACACGATGGCTGGAGCGGTTATCAATCCACATTTAATGGTCTATTACTTCATTTCAGAAGGACGCCTCAAAGGAATTGACCTCTACAACGGTAGTATTTTTTCAGAACCGCTCATTACCATACCGAGTGGCGGCTATAGCTTTGACAACTTTGCCTACAACTGCGGCGACACCACCATGTACGGACTGATCATGGAGAACGGTGTCAAGTCTTTGGGCAAAATTGACGCCTCAACAGGCATCGTTACCCCGCTTCCTACCTTACTCAATTTACCGAACTACATCTTGAATGCAGCTACAATTGATCCACTCAGCGGCGTTTATTATTTCGAGACCATGTCTAACACAGGCGTTGTGCTCATGGGGCTTTCACTCATAGACGGCAGCATTGTATCTGCTATAGAAATTCCTAATGGCTCCTATTTTGACATGTTCCGAATAGAAAACGATTGTTTTGAGGCCTTCCCGACCCGCGTAAATCCGGCAGCCCATTTAAATACCCAGCAACAAGCAGCACTTGAATTTGGACCGAATCCTTTTTCGAGTTTTGTAGATATCAAACTTTCAGAAAAACCAACTAAGATCAAGCTGCACAACGCGTTGGGTCAAGCATTCCCATTCTCTTGGGATTTCACAAATGAACTCCATGTAGATTTTCCACAGCTTGAGAAAGGCTTTTATTGGCTCACGTTGGAACTTAGCGAAGGACCAAAAACAATTTTGTTACAAAAAGACTAAGCGCCAATGAAAAGATTGAAGTACTTTTTGATCTTTTTACTCCCCGTTACGGTCGGTATGGCTTTTGAGTCAAAAGGACTTTATTCTTACCTGCCACTTTTTGTTTTTTTTGTACTCGTACCGTTACTCGAATTACTGATTCCAAAAGTATGGAATACGGATGAGGCCTCAGAAAAAGACCTTGCTAAGCCCGACTTATTCTATAACTTTTTGCTCTACAGCTTAATACCGATCCAATGGATTTTTGTACTGTATTTCCTAAGCAGTCAAAATGAAGTAACTGACCCACTCACTTGGTGGGGTCGGGTATTTGCGATGGGGCTCATGTGCGGTATTATCGGTATCAATGTGGGGCACGAATTAGGGCACCGCTCGCCTAAAATGGAGCGTTTTCTTGGTGAACTCCTGCTCTTGAGCTCGCTAGAAAACCACTTTCTGCCTTACCACAACAGAGGGCATCACTACAATGTAGGGACACCCAAAGACCCAGCAAGTGCGCGACGCAATGAGTGGCTATTTGTTTTTTGGTTTCGCTCACAAATCGGCAGTTATGTGCAAGCCTGGCAAATTGAAAACCAACGGATGCAAATCATTAAAAAAGCGAGGTTTTCTTTGCGAAATAAAATGGTTGTATACAGCATTGCACAAAGCATTTTACTGGTTTTAATCTTTTTATCTTTTGGAGAAGGTGGCTTGTACGCTTTCGTTGGAGCTGCTGTTATTGGCATCATTTTGCTGGAAACCGTTAATTATATAGAGCACTACGGCTTGACACGAAAAATAATGCCCAATGGCAAGTTTGAGTTGGTTAAACGCCACCATTCATGGAACAGCAATCATTTATTAGGCAGAGCTATTTTGTTTGAGTTATCTAGGCACAGCGAACACCATTACAAGCCAGATAAACCTTATCAATTATTGAGCAGACATGAAAGCGCGCCCAACATGCCCACGGGCTATCCTGGCATGATGCTACTCGCCTTTCTACCGCCGCTCTTTTTTCGAATCATGAACAAAGCAGCAGACCAGGCACTTGCAACTGGTCAATAAAGTTGTTGACGCTTTAAGAGGTATTTCAAAAGCACTTGATTGTAGCCCTCTTCTATTGGAGCTGGCATGAAATCAATGCCATTGTTCAGACAGCGCAAATTGAGCTCCTCAAAATACTTGGCAATGGCCTCTTGGTACTTTTCACGGACTTCTCCTGGACGCAAGAGCATGCGCTCACCTGTTTCCATGTCGATGAGTTGATACGGGCGGTCTTCTAATTGAAAAGATTTTTCAAATCCTTCGTGGTGAACGTGAAATAAAATCACCTCGTGCTTGTTGTGTTTGAGGTGTTGTAAGGCATCAAACAAGGCATCGGTATGCGTTGGATCGTCGAGTAGGTCTGAAAAAATAACCACCAAACTGCGCTTGTGCGTGAGTTCGGCAATTGCATGGAGGGCAGCGATGGCAGCAGTTTGTTTTTTGCTTTTCTCTCGATAAGCTATTAAACGCTTTTCGAGTTCGCTGTAGAGGAAGCGGTGATGTAATAAGGATGATTTTGCAGCGGTATGTAACTGCAGGGTTTCGTTAAAAAAACTAAGCCCTACGGCATCGCGCTGCCTTTTGAGTAGTTCAATGAGGCTGGCCGCAGCATAAACAGCATATTCAAACTTACTGATGCCTTCTTCCGGGAAGTACATAGAGCTGGAGTCGTCGATCACGATTTGACAGCGCAGATTGGTTTCTTCCTCGTATTTTTTGGTAAAGAGTTTTTCTGACCTGCCGTATAGTCGCCAATCGATGTTGCGGGTAGACTCACCTGGATTATAGAGGCGATGCTCTGCAAACTCGACAGAAAAACCATGAAAAGGACTTTTGTGCAGGCCCGTGATAAAGCCTTCCACGACCTGTTTGGCTAGCAATTCTAAATTGCTAAATTGAGCCAAACGCAAACGATCAATGGTTTTTGTCATGAAACAAAGTTAGCAATCCTTTGCACAACCCAAGCAACCACTTCGAGATGAAAAGCGTCTTGAACATAAATCATTGTATATGAAAACAATCTACCTTCTACTTTTTGGCCTTTTCGCCTTTTCCAAACTCGGTTTTTCTCAAGTAACAGGCTTTGCAATCAATGGCCTTTCTTTAGGTCCTAATGTCGTTACAACAACATGTGATTCAACCCTGAGTATTGGTTTTTCAGCCGTGAACCCAACCACCAATTCTACCACCTATTTTGACCTCCCTTATGTCATCACGGGCAACAACTTCAATGGTTTTCAGTTTCAAACTGTTGTCGATTGGGGCGATGGCGCGACGAGCAATTCAGGAGGAGGAACCTCTACAACAGGAACGAATATCTCCATGAATCCGCCTTTAAACCACACCTACGCCTCAGCTGGCACCTACACGGTTACCACCACTGTTTATAATCCTGCCAATCAGACCTACGCTTACGATAGCATTCAGTATACTGTGGGTTCATGCACCGCTTACTTCTATTGCATGATTCAAGTAGACTGCAACAACGACGGCACAATTGATTCTCAAATCAACGCACCGGTTCCGGTGACACTCTCTAATGGCTTCTACACCTACACAGACACCCTGCAAAATAACATGTTCATGATGAACAACATCTGGGCAGGTAACTACAACATTTCTATAGACCCTGCTTGGCTTAGCGCCAACAATTATGTCATCGGCAACATCATACCAAGTCCAAACATTTTGATATCAAACGGTATTTCCACAACGCTCATCACGCTCAATTGCGCCTCCCAAACAACCATGCTTTGTGCAACGGGTCAGGTCTATTGCGATGCCAATGACAACGGTGTTTTAGACAACGGCGAAACACCAATTGCCAATGCGCCAATTTCGATTAATGGCACTGTTGCGTATTCAAATACGAGTGGCTTTTACAACATCAGCTATCCGGGTACACCAAACAGCACTTATGTTTTGACGATGAGCGCCAACTGGCTTACTCAAAATGGCTACACGATCCTCAACAATAACGGCAGCAACGTCAGTAGTATCATCGGGATTCCTTGCAATAGCGGCGTGCCTGTTAGCACAGTTAATTTTCCACTGAGCTGTGGAGGCAACGTAACGCCTACTTTCTGCTACGGCGGATTTGTATTTTGCGATGCCAATGCAAATGGTGTCATGAACGTCGGAGAAGCACCGATTGCCGGTGCTGCAGTTCAATTATTTGTACAGCCAAATTCGACAACAAGTGTAACTGTATATACCGATTCCACTGGTTATTTCAGTTACTGTGGTCCGTTTGTGGGAACAAGCAATATCATTTTGGCGCAAGTAAGCCCAACTTGGCTCGTCTACAATGGTTTTACCGGATCTACATCTTACACCACACTTCAAGGATTTGTTACAGCCCAAGTACAACCTGGCATGATTGCAGTCAATTGCGGCGGCACAACGGCTCCGTGTGCAGACCTCTGGACCACTGTTACCCCTTGGATTGGTTATTATCAAAACAGCACTGCTTATGTCAAAATCAATTGGGGAAGTTATGGCCCTGGCATTATTGGCAACTACACGCTCAGCTTCACGTATCCTGCAGGCGTCAGCCCAATTCTATCCTCTATTCAAAACGCCAATTACAGCATTTCAGGCAACACCATTACTTGGAACCTAAATAGTGCAGCAAGTAGCTTTAGCAATTACGACGTTATACAGTTCAGTGTACCAGGCGGCCTCATCAACGGAGCGCAGCACTTCTTTACGTCTAGTATTGCACCAACCGGAGCTACAATAGACTGTGGCACGTACAATAACAATGGCAGCTTGCTGCAAATTCTTGGCAATAGCTATGATCCTAACGACAAAAATGCGAGCACTGACTACATGAATGAAAACTATCCGCTAGGGTATCTAGATGCTTTCACGGACGACGCACTCAGCTATACCATTCGCTTCCAAAACACTGGAACAGCACCAGCGCAAAATATCTACATCATCGATACCCTCAGCGCACAGCTCGATTGGTCCAGCTTTACGCTTTTAGAAGCAAGCCACCCTATTCAGGTAGTCAACCTCGGTAATGGCATCTTGCGTTTTGAATTCAATCAAATTTGGTTGCCAGACTCAACGAGCAATGAACCCCAAAGCCATGGTCATTTGACTTATCGCATTTCAGAGCATCCCAATAACCCCATTATGTCTACAATAGAGAACACGGCTTATATCTATTTTGATTGGAATGACCCGATTGTCACCAACACCACTTTCCACCAAAATATGTGGTTAGATCAAATCGATGAAATGAGCGGTAGCCTTTCTATTTATCCAAATCCGGCACAGGCTCAAATTAGCTTAGGTTTAACGGAGCCAACCCAAATTCAAATCAAAGATCTCAACGGAAAAGTGCTATTCAATGAGCAAGTTGGCCTTGGTCAAACCATCAATGTGCAAGCATTTGAAAGTGGTGTTTATTTGATTGAAGGCGCTCAACAGAAAGGTAAATTCATCAAATTATAAATATTTATAAAATATTCACCCCGTTTAGGTCATTTACTACGTTTTTGGCATTGTATTTGTAAAACCTTTCGCGTAGTAGTTTATAGTTAGGTTATGGTTAGGGTGGTCCACCTGCCCTATCCAGAAAAGCGGTTCTTCGGAGCCGCTTTTTTTTTTGACTTCCCCTCAAGTTATCCTACCTTTGAGCCGTGAAAGACCTACTGAAACAAGCCAAAAGAACTGCCTTATTTAGCGTCGTGACCAACGCGCTTCTTGCTGGAGTAAAGGGAAGCGCTGGTCTCATCGGACACTCTGATGCCCTCATAGCAGATGCCATTGAATCTTGCGCCGATATTTTTTCAAGCTTTCTTGTATTGATTGGTATTCAGTATGCCAGTAAGCCTGCCGACGAAGACCACCCCTATGGCCATGGCAAAGCGGAGCCACTAATTACTTTCGCAGTAGTGGGTTTCTTGTTAGTTTCGGCTACAATTATTGCAGTAGAAAGCATCCGTCATTTATCAGAAAATCAAGAACAACCTGCTTTCTTTACCCTTTATGTTTTGGCGGCTATCATCCTAATCAAAGAACTCAGCTATCAGTATGTCTACCGCAAAGGTCAACAAACGAATTCCATCAGCCTCAAGGCCGACGCTTGGCACCACCGCTCAGATGCCATCTCTTCTTTGATTGCTTTTTTGGGCATTCTAGCCACTTTTATATTTGGGAAAGGATTCGAAAAAGCCGATGACTGGGCAGCGCTCATTGCCTCGTTTTTTATTGTTTACAATGCTTATCGCATTTTTAGGCCTGCGTTAGGTGAAATAATGGATGAACATACCCATCATGACCTGATCGATCAAATTCATTTATCGGCTACAGAAGTACCCGGGGTGCTCGGTATAGAAAAATGCTGGGCCCGCAAAAATGGCATGACTTACGTCGTGGACCTCCATTTGGAGCTAGATGGCAACCTGAGTGTGACCGAGGGCCACGCCATTTCTCACGCACTCAAGGACCATCTCATGTTGGCATTTCCCTATTTAACAGAAATACTCATACATATTGAGCCAGCTCCAAATTTAAATTAACCTTTTTGTTTGGTCTGGGAATAGCCCTCCTTGCGCAACAAATCATAGATTTTTTGCTTGAAGTTGCCTTGAATTAGGATCTCGTTGTCTTTGACGCTTCCGCCAACACCACACTTGGTTTTCAGTATTTTTCCGAGTTCCTTGAGGTCGTCTTCACTGCCTACAAAACCTTCAACAAGGGTCACTTCTTTGCCCCCGCGTTGCTTGCGATCAATACTGACATATAGCCGTTGTTGCTGAGGCTCAAGCGTCTGAATGTCATCCTCTTGCTCAAATTCATAAGTGAAATCTGGATTGGTACTGTAGACCACATTTTGAATTTTCTGTTGTTTTTTTGCCATCATACAAAGGTATAAAATCTTGTCGAGCAGAAAAGTTATTCACGCTGATACGAGCGCCTATACATGTTGCGTTTTTAGGTGACATGAAAAATTCATTCAATCTTCAAGAACTCAGCGATACCGAATTGCTCTCGTTGGTTTGTGCCAACCAATTAAATTCAGCCAAAGAAGAGGCATTGCTTGAGCGCACTTGGCGCTGGCATCAAAAGGATTGGCGCACCTTAGCCAAAAGCAGCGAATGGGACCTGCTCGAAATATATGGGATTGAGCCTCAAATGGCACGGCGCATTATGGGTCTATTTGAAATCAGCAGGCGCTACCAAAGTGCTAACGTGCGTAAACGCTGCAGCATCAAAACCTCCAAAGATGTTTATGATTTAATGCAACTCAAATTAGCTGACCTCGATCACGAACAATTTTTTGTGTTGTACCTGAATTTTTCGAATGAGATCATTGAACTTTCACAATTGAGTATTGGGGGTCGAAACAGCACCATTGCCGATGCCAAACGTATTTTTCAGCAAGCGCTGCGCTGTGCCGCCACAGGCCTGATTTTGTGCCATAACCATCCGAGCGGGCAATGTAAGCCGAGCGCACAAGACCAAGCGCTCACTAAAGACATCAAGGAATTTGCGGGTCTGATTGACATGAAGCTTCTAGATCACGTCATTTTCACAGATAATGGCTATTTTAGCTTCGCCGATGAAGGCATCTTGTAAAAAATGACCAAAAAGAAAATCCTCACCGTTATTGGGGCCAGACCTCAAATCATCAAAGCAGCGGCCCTAAGCCGTGCCATTAGCTCACAATTTAACGACCAACTCGAAGAAGTACTCGTGCACACCGGCCAACATTACGATGAAAATATGTCTGCGGTTTTCTTTGAAGAACTAGGTATTCCAAAGCCTCACTACAATTTGGCGGTGGGCAGCGGCGCACACGGCCATATGACGGCAGCCATGCTGAGCGGCCTAGAGACTATTTTAGAAAAAGAAAAACCAACTGCTGTTGTTGTTTATGGAGATACCAATTCTACCATTGCCGCCGCATTGGCCGCCGCCAAAATACATATTCCGGTGGTGCACATCGAGGCCGGCTTACGTAGCTTTCACAAAGCAATGCCAGAAGAACTCAACCGCATTGCGGCAGACCATATGAGTAAACTACTTTTTGTACCAACTCAAGCAGGGATTACCAATCTTGCCAAAGAAGGATTTGAGCTCAGCCACAAAGCCAAAGCCACCATAGATGCACCAAATGTATACCATTGTGGCGATGTGATGTACGATAACAGCCTTTACTTTGCCGAGTTGAGCGCTCAAAAATCGACGATCATCTCCGATTTATCTTTAAATGAACGTCCTTTTATTTTATGTACCATCCACCGCGATAGCAATACAGATGATGCCACTGCGCTGCAAAGCATCTTTGAAGCATTACTCGAATTGGTGAAAAGTACACAAATGGCTGTGATTCTTCCCTTACATCCGCGAACGAGAGGAAAAATCAAATCGCTATTAAGTCCTGCTTTTCAAGAACAAATCAAAAGTGAAACGCGTATTCAGCTCATTGATCCTGCAGGCTTTTTGGACATGATTGCCCTTGAAAAAAACGCGCGATTGATTGTTACAGACAGCGGCGGCGTGCAAAAAGAAGCCTATTTCTTTGCCAAACCATGCGTCATTTTGCGCGAGCAAACCGAATGGGTAGAAGTCGTGGAGGCCGGAGCCGCCATTCTTACAGGTGCACACACAGCTCAAATACTGCATGCAGCCCAACAGCTCTTAGCTATGGATATCCAGACCGACCCAGCTATTTTTGGCGATGGCCACGCAGCCACGTTTATTTGTGAAAAAATTTGCAGCGACTTGTAGTGCTGATCTATGTAGAATATATCACCGAGCGCTTGCTCTACACACTTTCCTTTGTATTTGGAGACCGAAAGGTTGCGTACCAACTTACCAATGATGGCATTGCTTTTATGGCGGAAAAAGGTCCTAAAATCAATTACTCTGACCGAGATTTTGTAGACGGTTTTCAAATTGTTCCTGCAAGGATCCTATTTGAAGATGAGCTGCAGAAAGAGGCACCCACCAAAGGACAATACGAAGACATCACTTGTTTGAGCTTTCAAGACAAGCCAGACGTGCTGGGCTCTATATTTTATATCTTGAGCAGAATGGAGGAATACAATAGCCCTCAGACAGACGGACTTGGTCGTTACAAAGCCAGTGCGTCTATTCTGCATAAAAACGACTGGTTACAAGAACCCATTTGTGATCGCTGGAGCAACGCCCTGATCCAGGTACTTGAGAGAAAACTAAACCTCGACCTCAAGGCTCAAAAGCCAAGATTTTCTTTCCAACCTACTTTTGACATCGATAACACTTTTGCGTATGCGCACAAAAATACCATACGCACCTTTTTGGCCAATACAAAAGACCTCATTTACGGAAGAACAGCGCGCCGAAATGATCGACAAATGGTGAGGCAAGGCCGCAGCAAAGACCCCTACGATACTTTTGAGCAAATTGCAGCACTCGCACAACACTATGAAGACACCAAAGTGTTTTGGCTGCTCGGCAATTACACCAAGCTCGACAAAAACCTATCTCACCTCAATCTAGCACAGCAAGAAAAAATCAAAGAAATCGCAGCTTTTGCCGAAATTGGCATCCATGGGAGTTCACTTACGCCCTTCAATGCACAGCAGCTAGAAATCGAAATTCAAAGACTGACCCAAATTATCGGGTATCGCCCGAACAGTAACCGCCAACATTTTCTCTTGCTGCGACTACCAGACGCGTACCGCAACCTCATCAAAGTGGGTATTACACACGACTACACGATGGGCTACGCAGAGCAAACCGGCTTTAGGGCCGGAACAGCGCGCAGCTTCAAATGGTTTGATTTGCTCAAAAACGAGTCCACGAACTTGAATATCCATCCGTTTGCATACATGGACGGCACCTTACTGGAATACCTAAAACTCGCGCCAAGTGAGGCTAAAATACGCATCAGGACACTCTACCAAGAAGTGCAAAAATACGGCGGTGCATTTAGCTTTTTATGGCACAACGAAACCATCTCAGCTTATCAACACTGGGAAAGCTATCAGGAAGTTTTCAAGGAAAATTTTGTCTTGAATGCGGCCAAAAGCAACAGCAACTAAGGCCTTACTCTTTTCCTATTTTTTTGTACGAATCGCAAGAGCGCAGCTCTTCTAGCATTTGTTCTTTCTCTGCTACCGTTTTATTGGCATCCATGTTTTCACATTTTTGGAGGGGCTTCTCGTACTTTTTGAGCAGTTTGTCTATCGGCTGACCTTTGGCCTCGGCAGCTTTGAGCGCGTTGGTCATTTCGAGCCATTGATCGGCACATTCACAAACTTCGGACTGGCAAGAAGCCAAGAATAGAAGACCGGAGAAAAGTACAATTTTTTGAAACATGTTGAAATGATTTAATAAAAACAGCCGCCACCTTTTCCGAGGCGAAAAGTAAAGGTTGCACCGGCATAAACATACCAATCTTTGGTGCTACTGGTGCCGCGTTTACCAAAACGATTGCCATCTAGGCTTTGATTGGAAAGCGCCGCAGACAAATCTGAAACCTCATCTTCAAGTATTTGCGGATCTGTATAGAAATCAGAACCGACGTCATCGAGGTAATCTGTAAAGGATTTGCGGATTGAAAGATCGAGGTTTAAAGTAGCCATTTTGCCTAGGCTTACTTTTAGTCCCATACCGAGTGGCACACATGGCTGATACAAATTATAGGGTTTTTGTGTACTCGCACTTGTGCCTTGCCCTTCGGTTGCAAGTGGTTGGAGCGCTTGCCAAGCGCCGTTATAGTAGGTTTGCGGATTCATGTGAAAAACGCCAATTTGCGCCAATAAATAAGCTGTTGCCGGATAACGGCTACTGCCAAATTGAAAAGGCACAAAATGAAATTCTAGGCCTGTTGCAACTTCGTGAAGTGTAGACTTGAAACTCAGGTTTCGGTTCACCAATAAAGGATAAGGAGAAGTTGAATCTGCGGCAGCAATTTGTCCATAAAGGTAAGTGCAGCGCAGCGTGAGGCGATTGTTGAAGTTATAACGGTAAATGAGGCCGCCCGCTAATGCAGCATTTTTGAATTGTTGATAAGGATTGAGATCGCCGAGGTAGTAGGTCTGGCCTACGTGAAAACCGAGCTCAGATTGGGAGAAAAAAGTGCGTTTTTGTGCTTGCAACTGGGTCGCAAGCACTAAAAACAACAAGATTAAAGCCTTTTTCATCGTTAGGTGAACGTAAAATTGGCGAATTTATTTTTATTTACCCGAACGTTTGCGATCTGTTTCTTTCAATAAGATTTTACGGATGCGCAAGCTTTTAGGGGTAACTTCTACGTATTCATCGGATTGGATGTATTCCAAACACTCTTCCAAACTGAATACTTTAGGCGGAGCCAAACGCACTTTGTCGTCTGAACCTGAAGCACGCATGTTGGTGAGTTTTTTGGTTTTGGTAACATTCACACACAAATCACCTGCGCGAGAGTTCTCGCCAATAACCTGACCTTCGTAGATGTCTTCGTTAGGTGCCACGAAGAACTTACCGCGTTCTTGTAGGTTGTTCAAAGAGAAAGGAATAGAAGTTCCTTGCTCTAACGAAATCAAGGAACCGTTCTGGCGACCAGGAATCTCGCCTTTGTAAGGCTGGTATTCTAAGAAGCGGTGGTTCATGATGGCCTCACCTGCAGTTTGGGTAAGCAGGTAATTGCGCAAACCGATGATACCGCGTGAAGGAATTTGGAAAGTGACAATCATGCGCTCTCCTTTTGGCACCATGTTGGTCATTTCACCTTTGCGGCGTGTAACGGCCTCAACTGCTGTTCCGCTGTGCTCTTCTGGAAGGTCAATTGTGAGTTCTTCAACTGGCTCGCACTTGACGCCATCGATTTCTTTAATGATAACTTGCGGTTGGCCAACTTGTAGCTCATAACCTTCTCTACGCATGGTTTCAATCAAGACTGAAAGGTGCAAGACGCCACGTCCAAAAACCATCCATTTGTCGGCTTTGTCGGTGTCGCTCACGCGCAAAGCGAGGTTTTTCTCGAGTTCTTTGTTGAGGCGATCAGAAATATGACGAGAAGTCACAAACTTTCCTTCTTTACCAAAGAATGGTGAATCGTTGATGGAGAATAACATACTCATGGTAGGTTCGTCCATTTTGATGGTAGGAAGTGGCTCAGGATTTTCGGCGTCACAGATCGAGTCGCCAATTTCAAAACCTTCGATGCCGGTAACTGCACAAAGATCTCCGGGTTGAACTTCGGTCACTTTTGCGCGCTCAATTCCGTCGAAAACAAAGACTTCTTTGATGCGGTGTTTTTCTTGACGGCCATCAGACTTCGAAAGAATGATGGGTTGGTTTTCTTTAATGACACCACGTGTGAGGCGACCAATTGCAATACGACCTACGTAAGAAGAGAAATCGAGGGAAGTAACGAGCATTTGCGTGTTTCCTTCTTCAATTTTCTTTGGTGGAAAATAAGCCAAGATTTGGTCGAGCAAAGGCGTGATACTGTCTGTAGGTGCTTTCCAATCTGTAGACATCCAGCCATTTTTAGCAGAACCATAGATGGTTGGAAAATCGAGCTGCTCTTCCGTTGCATCGAGCTCGAACATGAGGTCGAATACTTTTTCGTGGACTTCTTCTGGGGTACAGTTTTCTTTGTCGACTTTGTTGATCACGAGCAAAGGCTTCAGCCCCATTGAAAGGGCTTTACCGAGTACAAAACGCGTTTGTGGCATTGGGCCTTCAAAAGCATCTACCAACAAGCAAACGCCATCGGCCATGTTGAGCACGCGCTCTACTTCACCACCGAAGTCGGCGTGACCTGGGGTGTCGATGATGTTGATTTTGGTGCCTTTGTAAGATACCGAAACGTTTTTAGATACAATGGTGATACCGCGTTCGCGCTCAAGATCGTTGTTGTCCATGATGAGTTCGCCGGTCATGCGGTCGCGCTCGTTAACAACTTGGCCCGCTTCGATCATTTTATCGACGAGGGTAGTTTTACCGTGGTCAACGTGGGCAATAATGGCAATATTTCTGATTTCCATAAAAAGTAATGTATGGGTAAGGAGAATTAATATTTATTTTTTTTGGCGCCGTAACTGCGGTCACGGTCAAAACCACCTGAACGTTTGTTGTCAAAACCGCCTTTTTTCTCAAAGCCGCCTTTTTTCTCAAAGCCTGGTTTTCTGTCAAAGCCCGGTTTTTTTCCGCCACCAAATGAACCTGGTCCTCTTTTAGAACCCGGACCTTTTGAAAATTTACGTTCGCCACGATCGTCTCCACCACCCTGACCAGGTGCTGTTACTTCGATCGAAACTTTATGGCCTTCAAATTCATAGCCATCTACGTGCTTCAGGATTTTTTGTGTGTGCTCGTCGTCTGCCTCAATAAAAGAGAAAGAGGTCATGATGTCGATACGGCCTAGTGCTTTAGAGTTGAGGCCAGTGGCATCGCAAATGATGCGCACCATAGCACCCGGATTGAGGCCATCTCTACGACCTAAATTGACAAAGAAGCGTGTTTTGCCTTCTTCGCGGGCACGGCTCTGACGATCTGATTTGCGTTCTGGACGCTCGCGCTCATCTTTGCTTGCTGCCGCGTTAAGGTCGCCTGCACGTTCGTAATAATCGATGAAACGATTGAACTCAGCCGATACAAAACGCTTGATGACTTCTTCTTTGCTAAGGTCTTTGAAAGAATCTAGGATTTGCTCCATGAATGGGGCGATGTCAGCTTCTTTGACTTCTGTAGCAATGGTGTTGTCGATGAGTTTTTTCAATTGGATCTCGCAGATCTCGGCAGGATTTGGAATTTGCCCTTGTGTGAAAGTCATGCGCATTTGGCGCTCGATGGCTTTGATCTTGACGTTTTCACGGGTATTGACCAACACCAAAGACTGTCCTTTTTTACCAGCGCGTGCTGTACGGCCACTACGGTGTGTGTAGTTTTCGATGTCGTCTGGAAGGTTGTAGTTGATGACGTGGGTAATGTTGTTGATATCCAAACCGCGGGCCGCAACATCAGTTGCAACGAGGATTTGCAATTCTTTAGAACGGAAACGCTCCATGACGCGGTCGCGCATGGCTTGGGTGAGGTCGCCGTGGAGCGGCTCTGCGTTGTAACCATCTCGGGCCAATTTCATGGCAACCGTTGCGGTTTCGTTCTTGGTACGGCAGAAAATGAGACCGTAAATAGTAGGATTGAAATCTATCAAGCGCTTCACCGCGTCATAGCGGTCGCGTTCTTTAACAGAATAATAGATGTGCTCAATGTTTTCGTTGCTTTGGTTTTTGTGACCAATAGACACCTCGAGTGGGTCTGTCATGTAGGTGCGTGCAATACGCGCTACTTCATTTGGCATTGTTGCCGAAAACAACCAAACGTTTTTGTCGATAGGTGTTTGTTCGAGGATCATGTCGATGTCCTCTTTGAAACCCATATTGAGCATTTCGTCGGCTTCGTCTAGAATGACGTATTTGATTTGGCCTAATTGCACCACCTTGCGGTTGATGAGGTCGACCAAACGACCTGGTGTAGCCACTACAATTGACGTTCCTTTTTTAACGTTGGAGATTTGGGTACGGATATCGGTCCCGCCGTACACTGCTGTGATATTGCCATCTAGATATTTCGCAAAAACGTTGAGGTCTTTGGTGATCTGAAGGCAGAGCTCGCGTGTAGGGCAAATAATGACCCCTTGTGGCAGGCGTGCTGCGTTATCAATGTTATTAATCAACGGCAAACCGAATGCGGCCGTTTTACCTGTACCGGTCTGCGCCAGACCGACAAAATCGCAATCTTCTCCTAATAGATAGGGAATTGCTTGTTCCTGGATGGGGGTCGGTGCTTCAAAACCCAATTCTGTCAACGACTTCAGCACCTCTCGCCTTAATCCCAGTTCTTCAAATGTCATGTATTCTTTTTAAAATTAGGTGCAAAGGTACACATATTGTAAGGATTTAATGTTAATAAGTTGATTGATAGTGTTAAAAAAAATAATTTCCCTGAACTTTTTACGCGCAAAATTGTATGTGGTGGTGCATCTTATGGTTGTTCTTCATAAATATTGCTTAATTTAAAACCATGAAATTACACTTCATCTTTAGCGTTTTAATGCAACTTTTGGTTGTTGGGGCTTTAAACGCCCAACGCGTCTATCCCCTTTTTGAAGACATCACCGTTGATTCGGTGTTGAAGCCACAAACATGGGCTTCAAAGATGGCCTTTGACCCTATTTCAAAGCATGTGTTTTACACGACGGCTGGGGGAACTATTTATGAGGTTTTTGAAAATACAAAAACAGACACGCTCCGCTTTTCAGTACTAGATCATGGCATTCCTAGAGTGCAAGGGCTCTGCTTTGTGGACAGCACCTTGTTTTTATCGGGCAATATTTGGTACACGACTACCGGAATTGGCATGGTGGTGAAAGGCGTATTGCAGCCAAACGGAACAAGGATTTGGAGCACCGTTCTGAGCACTTCTGGCTACCCTACAAGCAGTTCTACTGGAGACCACGGTTTTACAGGAATTACCGCAGATCCTCAAAAGGAATTTTTATACTTTTCAGGCGGGTCCAGGACTTCTTTTGGCGAGGTAGAAACCAACGATGGCATGTATCCAGGTCTGCGCGAGCAAGCACTCACGAGCAAAATTTTTAGGATCCCGATAGCTGCCACGAATATCTATCTGAACAACGACTCAACCGAGCTACAAAACAGCGGCTATGTGTTTGCTGAAGGCACCCGCAACGCTTACTCGATGGCATTTAATGGAGAAAATCAGCTTTTTGCCATCGACAACGCAGGCGAGCGCGACGACCCTGAAGAACTCAACCTCATCGAACAAGGGCAGCACTATGGCTTTCCTTGGCGCATTGGCGGCAATGCAAATCCGCTCGCAAATCCCAACTACGACGCAAGCCAAGACCCGCTCATTAACCCGACGAATGGGGCTTTTTTAGCAGGGCATTTTGATGCCGACCCTCAATTTCCATCTGCTCCTGCGGGTGTAGTCTTCACTGAACCTATTGCCAATTATGGCGATGCCGCCGACTATTACAAGGATGAAAACACGGGTCAAATCAAAAAAGCGAGCGAAAGTGGCGCTCCGGTCCGGACGTTTACCGCGCACCGCTCCCCATTGGGCTTAGTGATTGATAAAGACAAAGCAATCGGCGGTGCCTACAGCGGCAACGGATTCGTACTGAGTTTTATGCCTGGTGGCGACAGCACAGGCTACACGCCACTTTCGCCTTGGGGTTCAGCGTGTCCGTTTGTGGATCCGTCGAGAGAACTTGTGATGCTGCGGTTCTCTTACGACACAAGCAACCAAGCGTATTCAATTCGAACCTCCAATATTGTTTCCGGTTTTTATCTTCCAGTAGATGCCGTTCAAGTCGGTAATTCCATCTACGTCATAGAGAACAACGGTATTCTCTGGAAAATCAACTTTCCAAAGCCCCAAACACCACCTTCCGGATTTTCAGCAAGAAACTTTGTGTACCCGAATCCGAGCAGCAGCAGCATCCATCTGTATTTTCCGAATCCCAATCAGCAAAAACGTCACTTTGAATTGTTGAGCTTAGATGGGAAAGTTATTTTTGAGTCTGCGGATTTTACAACGGAATTTTACCAGAGTGATCTTTCTACCTTTTCACAAGGAGGATATTATCTTCGTCTCATTGCCGATGGCGAGATCATCGCAAGGCAAAAGATTGTCATTAATTAAGGGGCCTAGCGCTATGTAATCGTTATTTTTCTATTTTTGAAGACTTTTAAAACGAAAATCAAACTATGCAACTCAGCGGTATCATTGCCATTTCAGGAAGACCAGGTCTTTTCAAAGTCATTGCTCAAAGTAAAAACAGCGTTATTGTCGAATCGATGATTGACAAAAAGCGTTTTCCGGCCTATGCCACAGAACGCATTTCTACCTTAGATGACATCAGCGTTTTTACCTATGATGAAGACGTGAAGTTGACCGATATCTTCGCCAAAATGCTCGAGTTGTATCCTACTGAGGCACCGTCGCACAAAGCAGACATGAAAGAATTAGAAGCTGCATTGACACAGTTTTTACCAAACTGGGATCAAGACCGCGTGTATCCTTCAGATGTGCGCAAACTTTTTCAGTGGTTCAACTTGTTGCTGAAGGCCGGGTCTTTTGAAGCAGCAGCTACAGAAGAGGCTGCAGCAGCAAAAGAAGTGAAGGCGCCAAAAGCAGAAACAGCGAAGAAGAAAGCACCGAGCGCGGCACCGGCAGCCAAAGCGGCCAAACCAGCTGCGCCAAAGAAACCCACAGCCGTCAAGACCGGTTCTTCTAGAGGAAAATAACATGAAAATTCAGAAAGCAGCGCGCCAGTTTCTACCCGAAGACCTGGCCATCACCGATTTTGGGGTACTCACCCCCTATTTTCAAGAATTATTGGAGCGTCAAATCACTAACCTGGCCGAATTTGACCGTTGGCTTTTGGACCGCTCCGAACTCGATGCAGTGCTCGAAGAAGACCTCGCTTGGCGTTACATCCGCATGAGCATCAATACAGCAGACACCGAACTCAGGGCTGCCTACACCGCTTTTGTGACGCAGATTCAGCCCGAACTTGCACCCTTAGAAGACCAACTCAACCAAAAACTAGCTGGCCTACCCTTTTTGCAGGAACGCAACGACAGTGCGCATCAAATCTATTTCAGAAGTGTGCGTACCGCGCTGGATTTATATCGCGAAGAAAACATTGCCATAGAAGCCGCCTTAAACGAAGAAGCACAACAATACGGTGCCATTAGCGCAGCGCAAACCGTTGAACACAACGGTGAAACGCTCACCATGCAACAGGCAGCACTCTTGCTCAAAGAACAAGACGAAACACTGCGCAAGAACATTTTTGACAAAATGGCGGAGGTGCGCAGAAAAGACCGCGCCACGCTAGATGCACTCTACACCTCTTTGATTGAAAAACGACAGCAGCTCGCCGCAAACGCTGGTTTTTCAAACTACCGCGACTACAAATTTGTGGCGATGGGTCGTTTTGACTACACCAAAGCTGACTGTTTTGCTTTTCACGAGGCCATCAAAACGCATATCGTGCCGCTCGTCAAGGAAATTCAAGCACAAAGACTCCAAAAACTCGACAAAACACAATTCAAACCGTGGGACCTCGATGTGGATCCGGAAGGGAAGCCCGCCCTCAAACCTTTTAAAGACGGCAGCGAAATGTTGCAGGGTACCATTGCAATGTTTGAGCGCATTGACCCTTACTTCGGCGACTGCCTGCGCGTCATGGACGAGCTCGGCCACCTCGATTTAGATTCCAAAACGGGCAAAGCGCCCGGTGGCTACAACTACCCGCTCTACGAAATTGGAGTGCCTTTTATCTTTATGAATGCTGTTGGCACGCAACGTGACCTCGAAACAATGGTGCACGAAGGTGGACACGCCATTCACTCTTTTTTGAGTCGAGACCTGCCGCTCACCGCTTTTAAAAACCTACCTTCAGAAGTTGCGGAATTGGCCTCGATGTCAATGGAGCTGCTGAGTATGCCACAATGGTCTGAATTTTATAATCAAACCGACCACGTGCGAGCCATGCGCGAACAAATTGAAGGTACACTGAAAGTACTCCCTTGGATTGCACAAATCGATGCTTTTCAGCACTGGATCTACGAAAACCCAACGCACAGCTTGACAGACCGTGCGGCACACTGGAAACAATTGGCCACCGACTTTGGCACAGGGCTCACTGACTGGACTGGCTATGAAGATTTGGTCGAAAGCGCTTGGCAAAGACAACTGCATTTGTTTGAAGTGCCCTTTTATTATATCGAATACGGGATAGCCCAGCTTGGCGCACTTGGCGTCTGGAAAAACAGCCTCGAAAATTACCCGAGCGCCATTGAGAACTACAAAAAAGCGCTTGCACTCGGTTATACAGAGCCCATGACCAAAATTTATGAGACCGCAGGTGTGCCGTTTGATTTTTCGTCTGAGCGCCTGCAAACTTTGGCCGACTTTATTCAAAATGAATTGAAAAAAATGAATTAGTTAGAGCAGGATTGCACAGCAAATTAAAATTCTCTTTATATTTGCACCCGCACATGGCGAGATAGCTCAGTTGGTTAGAGCGTAGGATTCATAACCCTAAGGTCCCGAGTTCAACTCTCGGTCTCGCTACTTCAAAAGGCTCCAATTGAGGAGCCTTTTTTATTTCCGATACTTTTTTATTGCATTTTTCGCAAGTGTTTGACGAGCGTTTGCTAGATTTGATTTCTTCGAGCTACATTTCTTTTGTAATCTTGTCATTATGCGGATTCATTTATTTGGCGTTTTGCTTTTTTTCAGCCTGCTTTCCACACAGATGCAGGCGGCTACGAACAATTTTGAGTTTTATTTATTCGTCTACAGCAGTGCCCAAACTAGCTCGGGTGCCGGGCACATCAGTTTTGCATTTGGACCCGATAGCTCGTCCTTGACCTATTACACCAAGTACCGAAAAGCCGATGGGGGCTGTTTCAAACTCAAGCAAATTTCCTATCACGAAGCTTTTAGTTATGACAAGCTCGAGCTCAAGCACCAAAGTCAGGTGCCCGCGCTGGTGCTCAAATTAAAGGCGCAAGAACCCGACCTCACCAAACTAGAGCAACTCAGCGATTACTGGAACCTCGAAAAACCCTGGACGCTATTCGTGAATAATTGCACAGATGCCCTCAAACGCACGCTGCGCAAATCGCATATCAATCCGGGCTTGGCGTTCTTGATCAGTACGCCCAACGAACTCATCGAGGATTTATATGCCCACCACCTGATCAACTTCAAAAACCAAGAATTTGAAGTCGTTTATGGCGATTTGCAAGCTTACTTGAAATCGGAGCCTAATGCAGTGCCTCAAACTTTATTTGGCAAAAAAAGACAAGCATTTGCGCACAAAGAAGCCGTTGTCATATTGGCGGGTTTTGGCTCGAAATACCACTCCTTGCGCAGCATCAAACGTCAGTTTGAGGTCTATAATTACGACGTGTTTGTGCCGCGCTATATTTCGCGTCAATCGATTGATCAAACGATATCCAATTTTGCAGACTTTTGGAAAAAAGAAAAGCTTGACAACTACGACAGCGTTCATGTGTTTGCTTATATTGTCGGATCTTGGACCATCAATTCTTGGATTACCGCAAATGGCCCAGCCAACATCGCCACTATTATTTACGACCGCAGCACCTTGCAAGAACGCGCACCATACGTGTTGGTTAAGGATATGAAGTTGGTCAATTTCATACTTTTTGGCCCCGTCATGCAAGACCTCATCGATACGCCCTACCCGGCCATCGATCATCCAGAAATAGAGAAAGGTATTTTACTGGAAACTTACGCTACCAACACCGTCAGAAAACACCAAGAGACAGCCGCTGCCCCAGGCCCTTATTGTTGGAATATTTCCTGTTTTGGACAGTCTTATACGGATTTCAGATATGTGCCTATGAACCACGACCAGATGTACACGCATCCGGAAGTCTTTTCGGAGGCCATCATCTATTTTATTGAGAATGGGTATTTTGGTTCGTATTTTTATGAGACGAAACCTGTTGCCGATCCATTTATCAAGCACAAACCATGATTTCTGTTTACCAACTCAAACCACGCTTTCAAGCCTTGTTGCAGCCGGTCCTCAGACAGCTTCGCAATTGGGGTTTTACGCCTAACAGCCTAACAATTATTGCGTTTCTTTTGTCTTTGGCGATGGGCTGCTACAGTTATTACGGCGAGCGCCATATAGCCTTAATCCTCGTTCCGGCTTGTTTGTTGCTGCGCATGGCACTCAATGCACTGGATGGCATGATGGCAAGGCAATTTAACCTGCAAAGTAAATTAGGTGCTGTCCTTAATGAAATGGGCGACCTCCTTTCAGATGCAGTTTTGTATTTTCCTGTTCTTTATGTTTTATTCTACATGGATCCGATCTGGGTTGGGTGGTTTATCTTTTTGAGCATACTCAATGAATTTGCTGGCCTCCTCGGACAAGCACTTGGCGGTGAAAGGCGCTACGACGGCCCCATGGGCAAATCGGACCGCGCCCTTGTCATCGGGCTGCTCTGTTTATTGAGCTCGTTTGGTTTGTCCTTGCAAGTTTATTTTACTTGGATTTTCCTTAGCATCTTTACACTGCTGATCATGAGTACCTACAAACGTCTAAAAAATGCTACGCTTTCCCATGAATGAAATTCAAAAAATGCTCGCGGTGATCGGGGGCGTACTGGTTTTTGCCACCGTACTTTTTTGGATCTGGAAAAAAATCAAGCCAGGGCCACAAGTAGATGAACTCATGACGCGGACCAAATCTTGGTGGGTCATGGCCAGTATTTTTGCAATTGCAGCTTTGGTGCACCCAATCATTTCTTTTGTCGCTTTTGCATTTTTATCCTTTGCTGCCCTGCGCGAGCTGTCTAGCATCAGTAAAAATGCCCGAATAGAAGACCGGAGTGTTATTTTCTGGGCTTACTTAGCCATCCCGATTCAGTATTTTTTCGCTTACATGGGCTGGATGCTGCCTTTTCTAATTTTTATCCCGGTGTTTATGTTCACCTGGATTCCCTTTTTATTGGTTTTGAAAGGCCATACGCAAGATATCGCCCGCTCAATGAGCGTGATCCCCACCCACTTGATGCTTACGGTTTATTCGCTGAGTCATTTAGCCTATCTGCTTTCCTTACCCATTTCTGAGGGTGGGCGCGGCCTTTTGCTTTATGTCGTTTTTCTGACCGAAATGAATGACGTATTTCAATTTACATGGGGCAAATTACTAGGCCGGCACAAAATCATCGAAAAAATCAGCCCAAACAAAACCTGGGAAGGCTTCATTGGCGGTTTGTTCAGCACTGTTTTAGCGGCAACATTATTGAAGTTCCTGACACCATTCTCAAATGAGGAGGCCATTGGCGCGGGTTTACTCATCGCCTGCTCTGGTTTTGTTGGTGACATCATTGTTTCGGCGATTAAGCGAGATTTCGGACTCAAAGATACCGGCACAGTGATCAAAGGCCATGGTGGCATCTTAGATCGGATGGATTCGCTCATCATTAGCGCACCATTTTTCTTCTATTACGTATATCTGCTTCACATCGCCAAATGAAACACTTGCTGTTGATTTTGATTTATAAAGGCCTGATGCCGCTTTTTTTAAAGCTCATTGGTGTCAAAATAACACCCAAAAAACCACTGCAGCCAAATGCACAATATATCATCGTAGCCAACCACAACAGCCACATTGACACCATGGCCCTGATGTCGAGCATCCCCGTCAAAGACCTCAACAGAACGCATCCGGTAGCCGCCGCCACTTATTTTGGCAAGAATAGCTGGCTTGCCGTGCTATCCAAACTTTTCGTCAATACGATTCTGATCAAACGCAGCGAAGAAGGCGGTGAATCTACGGCCTTAGATGTATTGGGTAAATTCCTTTCAAAAGGGCATTCGCTCATCATCTTCCCGGAAGGATCGAGAGGCGAACCCGAAAAAATGCAAACATTCCGCAAAGGCATCGGCGTCCTGCTCCAACGCAATCCACACATCCCGTATATACCCGTCTACATACAAGGAACCGGCAAAATCTTACCGAAAGGCGAGCGCTTGATTGTGCCTTACGATGCGTTGGTTCATTTTGGCCAACCTACTTTTTGCGAAAAGCAAACGGTAGAAGCGATTGTGGCGGAGGTTGAAACAGCGATTTTACGCCTGAAGGATTAGAGGTGAATGCAATTTAATTCATCGGCAAGTTGGTGCAAGGCACTTTCAATTTTTTGGCGTTGTGCTTTTCTAGGCTTTTTGAGCCCATTGGCATAATGACTCATTTGCATTTGATTGATGCCCGTTAAGCGTTCAAATGCGGCATTGGTTAAGATACCCTTGAAATAATTCAAAAGACTTTCGACATCAAAATGATAGGTAATGATATACGCATGATTCGATAAGTTACCGAGCTCCTGTTGTAAAAGAAGACCTTCTAACATGGATTGTTTGGCCTCTTGAACAGTTTCTCCCACTCCATTTACTCCTTCAAGTTCTGGAATAAATACCCAATAGGCATCTTTGCTTCGTTCAATGATTGCTTTGTAGGATTTTAAATGATTTGATTTCATATCGAAGCATATTACAAATAAAAGGCATTATTTTTAATACTATTTTGAAAACAATTTCTAACATCTCAACCATTTTTTTGATGTTTCAAAGAACTACATTTTCTCCCTACCTTTATTCCATGATATTACGAACAAGCCTGCTTATTTTTTGCCTTTTTTTGCTCAACACAGTACTCGGACAAAGTTTCGACATTACTTTTAAGCAACAAGAACAAATCGTTAGACCTGATGCTTTGGGAAAGGTTTATTTAAAGAAGGAAGCTTTTTCGATTGAAACCACCCTTAGCATGCTCGATGGCGTCTTTGTGAATAGTTCTGATGATTCTATCGTTTATCAAGGTGCTTTACAACGAAACTTACCAGATTTTCAAACCATAGGTTGGAAAGTGAGTGTGGAAACTGAGTTCAATAAGGACCAGGAATTATTGATTCAGGATCAAGAGAGCTATTGTTATTGGTTTTATGACCCAAAAGAATATGACTGGCATCGCTTTGATTCGGTGATTGTAAGAAAGGGCAGCTCAATTATCGGGACAAAAACCGTTCGCCAATTTTATAGCCTTGAACAAGACAAGAATTTGACCCTAATGGAAGTTCCGAAAAAACTATACTTGACGTTTTTTTCGATCAACGGGTCGTTTAACGAGGAGAATGCCGTTTTGAACCAAGTTCAAACGTATCAACTCATTTTCGAAGACTAGGATAATCTTCTTGCACGCAACGCGCTACAATTTTGGCACTGTTTATGGCTAAAGGAATGCCGCCGCCTGGATGCACCGTGACACCTGCAAAATACAAGCCCTTTACTTGTTTGGAAAAATTAGGGTGTCTGAGAAAAGCAGCAAATGCGTTGTTGGATGCATTGCCATAGATGGATCCTTGCTTGCCACTGTAGCGCGCATCTATTAAGCGAGGCTCATTGATTTGCTCTGCTTCAATCAAAGGTTCGATATCGAGTGCTAGGGCTTTTGAAAGTTTGGCTAAGATGCGCTGGCGCAATAATTGAATTTCGCTGTCCCAATCTTGCCCCACATTGATGGGCGCATTGACCATTACAAACCAATTTTCTTTGCCCGCTGGCGCGTCTGCTGTTTCTACTTTAGAAGAGATGTGCACATAAACTGTGGGGTCGGGATGCAGCGTTTTGGTTTCAAAAATGGCTTTGAACTCCGCTTGATAATCTTCGGCAAAGAAAATATTATGGACACCGAGCGCTGGGAACGGGCGGCTGATCCCCCAGTAAAAGACGACCGCTGAACTTGATTTTTCTTGTTTGAGTAAAAAGCGAGGTGCTTTTAAGTTTGGCAAGAGGCGTTCATAGGTGTAGTGAATGTCCATATTGGATACAACCAAGTCAAAATCGTAAGTGCCATTTGTAGTTTTGAGGCCCTGAACAGTGCTGTTTTGATAAAGGATCTCCAGCACGCGCTCATTGGTATGAAACTTGACGCCGTGTTGGTACGCTAATTCATGGACCCTGCGCGTAATTTGAACCATGCCTCCCACTGGCAATGCCGGACCTTCGTTGAACTCTAGCTGTGAGATGATATTGAGCATGGCTGGCGCCAAATAAGGTGAGCTACCGTTATAGGTGGCCAAGCGGTCAAAGATTTGGACGGTTTTTGGATTGTTAAAGTGCTGGCGGTTTTGTTGGTTCATGGATAAATGCAAGCCATATTTAAATAAGCGGCTGAGTGCTTTGATCAAAGGAAAGCCAACAAGGTGGCGCCATCTGTGTAATGAAATTTGAATGAATACTGGATAAATTGCCTTGTAGTTGGCCTCCATATTAGAAAGAAACCGCAAGGCAGTATGCGGATTTTCTCCAAATTCAGTTTGAAGGGTTTGCGCAACCTTCTCTTTTTGTACCGGAACAACAAGCTGCTGGCCATCGTTAAAAAAATAACGACAAGACTCTTCTAAAGTGCGATAAGGGAAGTTTTGCTTCGGATCAAGGGTCTGAAGCAATTCTTGAAGCAAATGTGGTTCTGTAAAAACCGACGGGCCCATGTCAAAGCGGAAGCCAGCAATGTTTTGCTCGACAATTTTTCCGCCGATGACAGCATTGGCTTCAAAGACGGTGACGTCAAGGCCTAGTTTTTTGAGCTCAATAGCGCTTGCCAATGCACCTATACCCGAACCGATGATTCCTACTTTCATTTGCATAGTACAAAATTCCGCCAAAAAAGTTCTCAAAACCCAATACAGACGGGCATTTTGGCTTGCTTTATCAACAAAATAGCCGTTTTTTCAACATTTTGGCACTTTTTTCGACCTGAATCCTTTGATGGCATTGATATTCCGATATATTTGTTTCGATAATTAATTTCTAACTAATTAAAACTAACTTATTATGAACAAGGCTGAATTGATCGACGCAATCGCAGCGTCTGCAGGATTGTCTAAAGCTGATGCAAAACGTGCATTGGATGGTTTCGTAAGCGCAACTACTAGCGCTTTGGCTAAAGGAGATGCTATCTCTTTAGTAGGTTTCGGTTCTTTTGGTATTTCTAAAAGAAACGCTCGCAACGGTCGCAACCCTAAAACTGGTGCTGTGATCCAAATTGCTGCTAAAAACACAGTTCGTTTCAAGGCAGGTGCAGACCTTTCTAAAAGCGTAAACTAATTCAGATTTTCTGAAATAAAAAAGGGCTGTCTCGGTGAGACAGCCCTTTTTTTTTGTCCTCTATTTTGATATTTTTTTAGGTCGCACTTTGCTTTGGAATGATTTTCCAAAATAAACGCGGCAAGAAGCGCTTCATGTGAACGGCAAGTAATTCTTTACCACCGATCAAGACCTCTCTCTTTTCTTTTGCCAAAGCCCTAAGCATTTGTTCAACACAGACCTCAACAGGCATGCCACTTGCTTGGTTGCGGTCCATGGCGCCGTGGGCTTCACCACTGGCGGTGAGTGCACTTTTAGAGATCGGGGTATTGATTTTGCCAGGATACGCGAGTGTCACTTTGATGCCGTTTGGCGCTTCTTCCATGGCCAAGCTTTCATAGTAACCCACTAATGCCGCTTTTGATGCGCTGTAAATGGAGCGAAGGTGAAAGCCAAATTTGCCCGCAATACTGCTCACCACTAAATACTGCCCACTTTTTTGGGCTCTAAAAATGGGCAAAACAGCTTTTGCCAAGGCGATGTTGCCAAAAAAGTTGACCTCCATCAGTTGGCGGTTGACCTCCATTGCGGTTTCTTCTGCACTGGCTCTTTGCGAAACACCTCCATTATTGATCAGGATATCTAGCCTTCCAAATTGAGCTAAAATCTGTTGTGTATAGCTTTCTGTTGCGTTCAAGTTTTCCAAATCCAAAGGCAAAACGAGGTGTTGCTCGGGATTGGTGAGGGAGGCCTTTAGGGCCTCAAGTTTAGGTTGGTTCCGGGCTGATAAGATCAAAAGCGCACCGTATTGTGCCAATTGCTTGGCTAAATTTTCTCCGATTCCGGATGATGCACCGGTGATCCAAATGACTTTTTGGCGATAGTATGCAGACTGCTTCATAAACCAAAGATAAATGATTCGTTGGGCGCTAAGCGGCGTTTTCTTACTTTTGACAAAAAAAAGCGATGAATCCAGCCCAATTAAGCCAAGAATTTCAAGAAGCGCAGCAAGTATTGACCCAGTTCAATACGGTTGAAAACATGGAGAAAATTGCGCAAGCCATCGCTATCATGCACGGTGCATTAGCCAACGGACACAAAATCATGAGTTGTGGCAATGGTGGCTCTATGTGCGATGCCATGCATTTTGCAGAAGAACTTTCTGGACGCTACCGCAATGACCGACCTGCACTTGCTGCGCTTTCTATCTCTGACCCTTCACACCTTTCTTGTGTGGCCAATGATTATGGCTACGCGCATGTTTTTGAGCGTTATGTTCAAGGCCTGGGCCAAACCGGAGATGTATTGTTAGGGATTTCAACTTCAGGATCTTCCAAAAATGTCATTTTAGCAGTTGAAGCAGCCAAGGCAAAAGGCATCAGTACGATTGTATTGACGGGCAAAGACGGCGGCGAATTGGCCAAAATTGCAGACCTAGAAATCAGGGCGCCATTTAGCCCTTATGCAGACCGCGCGCAAGAAATCCATATCAAAGTGATTCATGCCTTTATTTTAGGCATCGAGAAAAGCTTCGGCTATTAATTTAGGTATTCGAAGGATTTAACTTAGAGTGTTTTCTACTATAAGTAAAGTAGATTACCAAGCCAATCAGCAACCAAATACCGAAGTAAATCCAGTTTTGTAGCGGGATTTCACTCATCATGTACAAGCAGGAAAGCAAACCGAGCGAAGGTATCAAGGACAACTTTTTAGGTATACTGACCACCGTTAAAAAGAGGGTGAATATCCAGAAAATGAGGGACGGAATTTTTTGACCGAAATCAGACCCAGACCTTATTTGGAAATATTGCATCAAATCTCCGGTTGAAGTAAAATAAATCAAGGCACCCACGAACAAAACAGGAAGCACATAACCCGCATTCATGTAGGGCGTTCGAAAAGAACCGCGCTCCACATTTGGTTTATTTTGCAATACCAACACGCCGCCACAGACCAAAACAAAAGCGAATAATGTACCGATAGAACACAAGTCGGTCACCATAGTGAGGTTCATGAAGAGCGCTGGAATAGCTACAACAAATCCTACCACTATCGTAGCAAATGATGGCGTTTTGTACTTGGGGTGGATTTTAGAGAAGCGCTTTGGCAACAAACCATCGCGGCTCATGCTCAGCCAAATGCGTGGTTGCCCCATCTGAAATACCAATAGCACCGAAGCCATAGCGACAACCGCAGAAATCGAAATAATGAAGGTCATTTTGGGTTTATTGATTTGCTCAAAAACAAAGGCCAAAGGCTCACCTACGGCCAGTTGGTCGTAAGGAACAATGCCGGTAAGTATCAAGGCGATGATGATGTAAAGGATCGTACAAATAATGATGGCCCACATCATCCCTCGAGGTAAATCGCGCTGTGGATTTTCGCATTCCTCTGCAGTGGTGGAAATGGCATCAAAACCAATGTAGGCAAAAAATACAGCCGACACCCCTTTGAGGACGCCGCTGATTCCTTCAGGTGCAAAGGGTGTCCAGTTTTTCATGTCGATGTAAAACACCCCGACAGCAATCACCAAAAGAATAACCGCCAATTTGATGATTACCATGGCATTGGAGGCGTTGCGGCTTTCTTTGATGCCGCGATACACCAACCAAGTAATCAAGACGATGATAAATAGCGCTGGTATATCGAGTACTAAATGAAAAGAACCAATGCGTGGTGCATCGATCCAAGCTTGGTACTTTGTTAGAAGTGAAGGGTCTAAATCCGACACGGTTGCTCCTTTTTCTTTCAAGAAATGAAGGGCTTCTTGGTACCCGTTGGAAGCAGTTAAATAGTCCATTTGCATCCAGCTTGGAAGGTGTATTCCTTTTAATCCAATTGCTTCAATATGAATTTGTTCAAGCATTGTAGTTAAATAATCACTCCAAGATATTGCAACGGTAATATTGCCTATAGCGTACTCCATAATGAGCGCCCAGCCAATGATCCAGGCAATGAGTTCTCCGAAGGCAACATATGAATACGTGTAGGCCGAACCAGCCACCGGAACCATTGAAGCAAACTCTGCATAAGCGAAAGCTGCAAAGCCGCTGGCGAGTGCCGTAAATAGAAAAAGAAAGATGACCGCTGGGCCACCCTGAGCCGATGCTTGGCCGATGGTAGAAAAAATACCTGCTCCAATAATCGCTGCTATACCAAAGGCAATTAAGTCTCGGATCTTCAAGTGTTTGTTCAAGGTTTGACCTTCGGCACTGGCTTCGTTTGCACGCACCTGAGCCATAATGGAGGCTACTGTTTTCTTTCGGAATAAAGAGTTTTGGGACATTCGCTTGTTTTTAAAGCACTAAAAGTAAAGAAATTTTACCTTTGCATATGGAAAAATTTATCACGGTAAAGGGTGCACGCGAACACAACCTCAAAGGCTTGGATGTGCGCATTGCACATGGCAAACTCACCGTGATCACGGGCGTTTCCGGATCGGGTAAATCTAGCCTGGCTTTTGACACCATCTTTGCCGAGGGCCAGCGCCGCTTCATTGAAAGCATGTCTGCCTACGCGAGGCAATTCCTCGGACGCCTAGACAAACCCGCCATCGACGACATCAAAGGCCTCTCACCGGCCATCGCTATTCAACAAAAGGTGAGCTCCGGCAACCCCAGATCAACGATTGGAACAAGCACTGAAATCTACGACTACCTCAAGTTATTTTTCGCAAGAATTGGCACGACCTACTCACCTGTCTCAGGTGCCATTGTGCAAAAACACCAAACCAAAGACGTCATCGATTTTTTAGATGCCAACTGGCCAGATACGCCTTTTGCCATCTTGTATGCATTACAATACGATTCAACTGATCATTTAAATAAAAAAGTTCAACTTCTTAACATTGAAGGATTTACGCGTTTATTTTACGACGGCTCTTTTGTTTTAATCGACGACGTCTTTCCTTTCGAAACACCACCCGCAAACCTTTGGGTGGTCGTTGATCGGCTCAAAAACGAAGCCCGCGAGCTCCCGCAGCAAAGCCGACTCTCAGAAGGCATCGAACGCGCTTTTATAGAAGGTAAAGGAGCCTGCAGCCTTTACAACGCAAACACCAAAGAATACATAGATTTCAACGCGCGCTTTGAGGCCGACGGTATGCGCTTCGAAGAACCCACCCCGCCATTTTTTGCTTTCAATAACCCCTACGGCGCCTGCAAAAAATGTGAAGGCTACGGCATGACGCTCGGCATCGATGAAGAACTCGTGATTCCAGACCGCAGCAAAAGTGTCTACGAAGGCGCTATTGCAGCCTGGAAAGGCGAAAACATGCAAGAATACCTACAAACATTGCTCTATCAAGCCAGTAAATTTGACTTTCCCATCCACAGGCCCATTCAAGAACTCAGCCCGGCACAATACGAATTGCTCTGGACCGGAAACAAGTACTTTATAGGTTTAAATGAATTCTTTAAACAAATTGAAAGTCAGACTTATAAGATACAATACCGAGTACTTTTATCGCGTTATCGCGGCAAAACCATTTGCCCCGACTGCCAGGGAACGCGCTTGCGCAAAGACGCTGCATACATCAAAATAGCAACTAAAAGCATACAAGACGTAGTACTCATGAGTATAGACGACGCCTTGCGTTATTTTCAAGACCTCGACTTGAATCCGCATCAAAGCAAAGTCTGTAAGCATATCCTACCCGAAATAGAACAGCGATTGTCTTATTTACAGAAAGTTGGGCTCGGTTACTTAACGCTCAACCGCAATTCCAACACCTTGTCTGGAGGAGAAGCGCAGCGCATTCAGCTCGCTACGTCTATCGGTTCGAGCCTGGTAGGTTCACTGTACATTCTTGACGAACCTTCTATTGGCCTGCATCCCAGAGACACCAAAAAACTTATTGAGGTGCTCACGGCGCTCAAAAACCAAGGCAATACAGTTATTGTGGTGGAGCACGAAGAAGAGATCATGCGGGCAGCCGATGAAATTATTGACATAGGGCCCCTCGCAGGTAGCCAAGGCGGCAATTTGGTATTTCAGGGAGCTTTCAAAGATTTACAAAAAAGCGACTCCCTCACTGCGCAGTACCTCACCGGCAGAAAACAAATTACACTGCCAAAACGCACGCGCTCGGCACTTGGCCACCTGACCATTCACAACGCGCGTCAAAATAACCTCAAAAACTTAGATGTCGCTATTCCGCTAGGGCAACTCGTTTGCGTTACTGGCGTATCGGGCTCAGGAAAATCAACCCTCATTAAACGATTACTGTACCCTCTCGTGCGCAAAGAACTCGGCCTTAGCAGCGAGCTCATCGGCAAGTGCAATGGCCTAAGTGGCGACTTCAAAAAACTTGGGCACGTCGAATTCATCGATCAGAACCCAATTGGAAAATCTTCGCGCAGCAACCCCATCACCTACGTCAAAGCTTTCGATGACATCAGAGAAATCTATGCCCGACAACCTTTGGCAAAATTGCGTGGCTATAAACCTGGTTTTTTCTCCTTTAATGTAGCTGGCGGACGCTGTGAAGTTTGTGAAGGCGAAGGCAACATTACGGTTTCAATGCAATTTATGGCCGACGTTCAGCTGCCTTGCAAGCATTGCAAAGCCAAGCGCTATAAAACAGAAACGCTAGAAATCTTGTACCGAGAAAAATCCATAGCGGATTTACTCGCACTCACTCTGCAAGAAGCGCTCGATTTCTTCAGTGCGGACCCCGACAAGCTCGCTCAGCGCGTAGCTGAAAAAATACAACCGCTCATCGATGTGGGCTTAGGCTACCTCACTGTGGGGCAATCGTCGAGCACTATGTCTGGAGGCGAAGCACAGCGCATCAAATTGGCTTCTTTTCTGAGCAAGGGAAACCAACAAACGCCTACCCTCTTTATTTTTGACGAACCCACCACAGGCCTACATTTTTACGACATCGAAAAACTTTTGATTGCATTCAATGCCTTGCTAGACAAAGGTCATTCGCTAGTCGTGATCGAACACAACATGGAAGTCATCAAATGCGCAGACCACCTCATCGACCTCGGCCCCGATGGCGGCGAAAACGGAGGTTACTTACTTTTTAGCGGTCATCCTAAGGACTTTACGCAGCTCAAAGACAATACAACGGCGCAGTATTTAAGTGAAAAGCTTGTTGAAAACTAAAGGATTCATCATTTGTTATCATTTATATTATCTTAACTTTGCAGAAAAATAGCAGCATGTCAGCAGATATCTTCGAAAAAATCAAGGCAAACCGCGGACCACTCGGAATGCATGCCAAAGAATCTCATGGGTACTTCACCTTCCCCAAATTAGAAGGCGAAATTGGCCCCCACATGAACTTCCGTGGTAAAGAGAAGCTCAACTGGTCACTCAACAACTACCTAGGCCTCGCCAACCATCCAGAAGTGCGCCAAGCAGATACCGACGCTGCAGCCATTTATGGTTTTGGTTCTCCAATGGGCGCGCGCATGATGTCCGGTAACTCCAATTACCACGAACAACTCGAAAACGAACTTTCCGCATTTGTCGGTAAAGAAGATACCATTTTAGCAAACTTTGGCTACCAAGCGGTGGTATCAGCTATCGATTGTTTGGTTGATCGCCACGACGTCATTGTTTACGACGCAGAGTCGCACGCTTGTATCCTAGACGGCGTACGTTTGCACATGGGCAAGCGCTTTGTGTTCAAACACAATGAAGTCGACGATTGCGAAAAGCAACTCCAACGCGCCACTAAACTTGCTGCCGAAACTGGCGGAGCCATTCTCGTGATCACCGAAGGTGTTTTCGGAATGCGCGGCGACCAAGGAAAACTCAAAGAAATTGTTGCCCTCAAAGAAAAATACAACTTCCGTTTATTTGTAGACGACGCACACGGTATTGGTGTGTTAGGAGCAACCGGAGCCGGAACGGGCGAAGAGCAAGGTTGCCAAGATGGCATCGACATCTACTTTGGTACTTTTGCCAAGTCTTTTGCGCTCATCGGAGGTTTCATCTCATCTGATGCACAAGTTGTAGAATACTTGCGCTACAACATGCGTTCACAAATCTTCGCCAAAGCCATGCCAGCTGCACTCGTACTTGGCTTGCTCAAGCGCCTAGAACTCATGCGCACGCATCCAGAACTCAAAGACAAACTTTGGGAAAACACCAACGCGCTTCAAAATGGCCTCAAAGCTGCAGGTTTTGAAATCGGCCCAACAAATAGCTGCGTTACTCCAGTTTACCTCAGCGGTTCTATTCCAGAAGCAACCAACCTCATTTTTGACCTCCGCGAAAACTATAACGTTTTCTGTTCAATGGTGGTTTATCCAGTTGTTCCAAAAGGCATGATCATTTTGCGCCTCATCCCAACTGCGGTTCACACCCTAGAAGACGTCAGCTACACCATCGATTGCTTCTCCAAAATCGTTGGCAAACTGAAAGCCGGCGAATATATGTCAGATAAAATCGCTGCAATCTAAACCGACGCAGCTCAGCAAAATAATAAAGCAAAAAAAATACGGGTCATTCGACCCGTATTTTTTTTGCGATGAGTTTTTCAATTGCTTTGAAGTATTTGTGATCTTCTGGCTCACAGAAAATGACCGACCTGCCTTCGCGGCCAGCTCGGCCCGTTCGGCCAATGCGGTGTACGTAAGTTTCGGCTACAGTTGGCACATCTGTATTGATGACCAAATCCAAACCTGAAATATCGATTCCACGCGCAGCGATATCTGTAGCTACTAGAATGCGGATTTTACCTTCCTTGAAATGGTTGAGCGCCATTTGACGCGCATTTTGAGATTTGTTACCGTGAATAGCGAGCGCCTCTAACTTATTTTTGCCCAACATGCGCACGAGTTTGTCGGCGCCGTGTTTGGTGCGCGAAAATACCAAGACGCTTTCAGCTGGATCTTTTTTGAGTAAGTCTACCAAAGAAGCTTCCTTGTGCTTGCGGTCTGCAACGTGATACATGCATTGGTCTATGCGCTCGACTGTAGAAGAAACCGGTGTAACTGTCACTTCTATTGGTTGTTGCAACAAGCTCTGCGCTAAGCTCTTGACCTCATTTGGCATCGTAGCCGAAAAGAGCAAGGTTTGGCGTTCTCTTGGCAGCAATTTTACAATGCGCTTGACATCGTGTATGAAACCCATATCGAGCATGCGGTCTGCTTCATCTAAAACAAAAATAGACAGCTGCTTGAGGTTGACAAAGCCCTGTTGGTGTAAATCGAGCAAACGACCAGGCGTTGCAATCAGAATAGCTGGCTTTTGCTTGAGTGTCTGAATTTGTGCATGTGCTTTGACACCGCCAAAAATCACCAACGAACGCATGCCGAGGTGCTTGCCGTATTCTTTGAAGTTGTCGGCAATTTGGATCGCGAGTTCACGGGTTGGTGTTACGATAAGCGCTTGAATACCACCGTTTAGCGGTTTCTTGGCATGCAATAATTCCAGAATTGGAATGGCAAAAGCAGCAGTTTTCCCTGTTCCGGTTTGAGCTAGACCAATGAGGTCGCGTTGTTCGAGAATAGGTGGAATGGCTTTTTCTTGGATCGGGGTTGCATTTGTATAGCCTTTTTCAGCGATGGCTTGAAGGAGCTTCGGCTCCAGGGGTAATTCATTAAATAACATGTAAGCTTCAATTTCGAACGCGGTAAACAACATTTTTTACCCGACGAAGTTGTGCAAAGGTACGCAAATATATCGGAGCGGCCTTAAATTGACGCAAGTATGCGCTTGAGCCGGTTTTCATTGACCTTCAAAATCGTCTCGGAAAAAGCTGATTCTTCATCGAGGAGCTCCTTTTGAGTAGCAGAAAAATGAATGGCGGCCAACTGCTCAATTTGGGCCAATTTATGGATATTTCCAGCATTGACGCCACCGCCAGCCATGATTTCTATGCGTCCATTGGCATATTGACTCATTTGTGCGAGTATGGGCATACCGAGTTCAACATTCGAAGCAAAACCAGAGGTGAGTACGCGCTTGAACCCAAGCCCAATAAGGATATCGAGCGAGCGCTTCCAATCGACACTTTCGTCGAAGGCGCGGTGGAAAGTCCAGTCGAGCTGCGGCGCGATTTGCATTAAATCTTGTAGTTGTGCTTTGTCTATTTCAAAATTAGCATGGAGCAAGCCCACCACAACGCCTTGCACACCTAGTTGGGCACAAAAGGCAATATCGCGTTTGATCAAAGCGATTTCAGATGCATTGTAATGAAAGCCACCTGCTCTGGGCCGGATCAATACATGGGTATGCAAACCAAGTTCTAGAGCGGTCTCGATAAGACCAGCCGAAGGTGTTAAGCCTCCTTGTTCTAGATTCTGACAAAGTTCTATGCGTTCAAAAGCATGTGTCTTTGCCAGCTGAAGGGCCTCTAGAGAGGCTGCGCACAATTCGAGTTCTACGTGATTCATCAAGGGCAAAATTGCACATTTTAGGACAAAAATGAGGTCTAAAAGCTGTATATTTGTCTGCAATCAACAAAAAATGGCCAAAGACAAAGCGACCCCAACAAACGAGCAACTCGACTTCAACACCTTCAAGCAACAAGTCCTGCTCGACTACCAACTTGCCTGCGAATCCAGAGAAGCCTCCCTTTTAGGCCGAAAAGAGGTGCTCACCGGCAAAGCTAAATTTGGCATTTTCGGAGATGGCAAAGAGCTCGCTCAGATCGCACTCGCCAAGCAGTTTCAAAACGGAGACTTCCGTTCGGGCTACTACCGCGATCAAACGCTCATGATGGCAATTTCAGCCCTCACAATAGAGCAATATTTTGCGGGCTTATATGCCCACACCGACGTCGAAATTGAGCCACAATCAGCTGGCCGACAAATGGGCGGACACTACGCCACCCGAAACCTAGATGCGCAGGGCCAATGGAAAGACCTCATGTCTCAGAAAAACAGCTCAGCCGACATCTCCCCTACCGCAGGGCAAATGCCGCGCCTACTTGGCCTCGCTCAGGCCTCAAAAGTATACCGCGAACACCCAACGCTCAAAGAACTCGAAGCATTCAAAAAATTCACCAACGGTGGTAATGAAGTCGCTTTTGGCACCATCGGCGACGCCTCCACCTCCGAAGGCCCTTTCTGGGAAACCATGAATGCCGCTGCTGTTTTACAAGTACCAATGGTCATGTCTGTTTGGGACGACGGCTACGGGATTTCCGTGCCGCGCGAACTCCAAACCACCAAAAGCAGTATCTCCGATGCACTCGCAGGCTTTCAGCGCAATGCCGAGCAAAAAGGATTTGAAATATTGGTCACCAAAGGCTGGGATTACCCTCACCTCTGTGAAACCTATGAAAAAGCCGTTCAAATTGCCCGCAACGAACACGTTCCTGTATTGGTTCATGTCAAGGAGGTGAACCAGCCGCAAGGACACTCTACTTCTGGCTCGCATGAGCGCTACAAATCTGAAGAACGCCTTGCTTGGGAAACCGAATTTGACTGTATTGCCAAATTCAAAGAATGGATCCTTTCTTTTGCACAAAAAGGCCTTGTGCTTGCCACAGAAGAAGAACTCGACACCATTTCAAGCGCAGCCAAAGAAAGCATTAGAGCAGCCAAAAACAGTGCTTGGCAAACTTTCACCAACGACATCCTACAAGACAAACAAGAGTTGCTCGAAATCCTGAACAGATTCGACGCCAACCATCCGCTGCATGCACGCGCTACAGCCTTACACCAACAACTCTCTAAAGAAAAAGACAGCATCCGTCGAGACCTCCTCTCTGCCACGCGTTTGCTGCTGCGCCAAAGTTTACAAGACCAAAGCCCTGAACGCTGCGCGCTCGCCAACTGGGTAGGTCGCATTCAACTCAAAGCCCAAGACCGCTACAGCTCTTATTTGTATTCTGCCTCTGAGCAAAATATCGCAAGCATCTCCAAAGTCCCGGTTGCCTATGCTTCCGAAAACCACATGGAAGACGGCCGCATCATTTTACGTGAAAACTACCGCAAAATTCTAGAAACACGCCCAGAAGTACTCGTATTTGGCGAAGACGCTGGTAAAATTGGTGGTGTAAACCAGAGTTTAGAAGGCTTACAAGAACAATTTGGCAACTTGCGCGTCTCCGACACCGGTATACGCGAGTGCACTATTATTGGGCAAGGCATCGGAATGGCCATGCGTGGCTTGCGCCCGATTGCAGAAATCCAATACCTAGATTATTTGCTCTACGGCATTCAAATCATGTCAGATGACCTGGCAACAGTACAATACCGCACCAAAGGCGGACAAAAAGCGCCCCTCATTGTTTCTACCCGTGGCCACCGCTTAGAAGGTATTTGGCACAGCGGATCGCCAATGGGCATGATCATCAATTCGCTACGCGGTGTGCACGTTTGTGTGCCGCGCAACATGACTAAAGCCGCAGCTTTTTACAACACACTTCTTCAGGCCGACGAACCTGCGTTGGTCATTGAGCCACTCAACGGTTACCGTAGCAAAGAGCGCATGCCGCTTAATTTTGGCGAATTTACCGAGCCCTTGGGCGTTCCTGAAATTGTACAAGAAGGCACAGACCTCACCCTTGTTTCTTATGGGTCCACATTTAATATTTGCGAACAAGCCGTAGCACAACTCGCAGACTTCGGTGTTTCTGTTGAGCTGATCGATGCCCAAACCTTGCTTCCGTTCGATATCCATCACCTTATTGGCCAATCGCTCGCCAAGACCAACGCCCTACTCATTGTAGACGAAGATGTCAGCAGTGGCGCAAGTGCTTTTATGCTCGATCAAATCTTAGTCAAGCAAAACGGCTACCAACACCTCGACCTCGCACCTCAAACCATGGCTGCCAAAGACCACCGCCCTGCCTATGGCTCCGACGGCGACTACTTCAGCAAGCCCAACCTCGACGACATCATCGAAAAGGTTTTGGACATGATGCACGACCTCGACCCACAAAGTTTTCCGAAGGTTTATTAAACAAAAAAAGGGGAGCCGAAGCTCCCCTTTTCATTTTGAGTATTGGGTAATGATTATGCTTTTGAATCAGATTTAGCCAAAGCGTAGATAACCAAACCGAAACCGATTTTGTTCACGGCATCACCAATGTTGTAAACAACATCCATCCAAGGGTTTGGACCAGAGCTACCGAAAGCACCGAACAAACCACCTGGTGTACCGATGATGTAACCTAATGGATAGATAGCCCATCCAACAAGTACGAACCATGCCAAAATACGAGTTGCTTTTGCAACTGCAGGACCTGCAGATTCAGCCAATTTAGCCACTTCGCCAAACCATACTAGGTAAGCGATGTAGAAGTAAGCTGCACCTGAAAGAACACCCCACATAACGCTGTTGTCGCGGTCTACAGCCTCACCGAAGTAACCTGTTACAAGCATCACGACAGAAGCAAAGATGAGTTTCCAAAGTAAGCTTGTTTTAGCACCTGCTTTTTTGGTGATCAAATAGAACTCTACACACATCAATGGAACAGTCAGCATCCAGTCTACGTAACGGAAGAACGTAGGTGAAGTTGATGTTGCAGTGAAATAATCACGCATGTAGTAATAATGGACCGCGGCGATGAAGGTGATGAGTCCGGAAACTAAAATGGAAGTTCTCCATTTCTCTTCCATGTTGCGCATTTCCATAAAGAAAAATGCTGCTGCAGCCATCATGGCCATCGTTCCAATGAAAAAGGTGAACGCAGTGTAAGTGTACACGTCTCCTTTTTCAAATAGTGCTTGCACGTTAAGTGCGCTAGATAAAGAAAATAACATAAATAGATAGGTTTAGTTTTTCCTACTCTTTTGTGGCTTTTCGGATACCGCCAATAATTATTTGAATAACAATGATATACAATTATTGTTTAATAATTGATAAAATTTATTCAACAAATTGACGAAAACCTAACTCAATAATTGTCAATATCTTAGCTGAAACCCAGTAAAATCAATAGAAACGGTAGATAAACGGCAGGCGCATTTGTAGGCCTTTCATTTTTTTAATTTGTGCAAATTTTTGATAATAAGCTAAAAATTCGGACGAGATTTCGAGCTTTCCACTACTTTTTTCTCCCTCAAGTTCTTCGTCGAGAAGAGCCAAGAAGGTATTGAAAGTACTTTCCTCTTTTTTAGGGTAATAGACCACCTCCTTGATGCCAATTTCCTTACCAAGGGCTTTGATGCAACTATTCAGACCTCCTAATACATCGACCAGACCAACGCTTTTCGCAGCAGTGCCTGTCCAAACTCTTCCGCGCGCCAGGCGCTGCACTGTTTTTTTACTGAGTTGGCGCCCTTTCACGACACGGTCAAGGAATTGTGCATAAACGGCATCTACTTCAGTTTGCATAAATGCGTATTCTTCCGGACTCAGTTTGTGAGTAAGCGAAAGCCTACCAAAACGATGCGTTCTGACTTCATCTGTAGTGACACCAATTTTACTTTGAAGAAAATCACCCGCGTAAGGCACTACGCCAAAGACGCCGATAGAACCGGTGATGGTCATGGGGCTGGCAAAAATTTTGACAGCAGGCATGGCAATATAATAACCTCCGGATGCTGCGTAGTCTCCCATCGAAACATAAAGTGGTTTTTTAGCGGCAGTTAGCGAGACTTCTTTCCAGATTTCTTCACTAGCCAACGCAGAACCGCCCGGGCTATTGATGCGCAGCACTACGCCTTTGACGTCATCGTCGTCGCGGACTTCACGGAGCATTTTGGCCATGCGTTCGGTACTCACGCCCTCACCTTGGGTAGCTACATCGCCTTCGGCTAATAGAACGGCAATGTGGCGCTCTTGTCTGGCCAGTAATTGATTGTCATGGTAGGTATCGCGGGCATATTTGGCAAATGCCTGCAACCTGAGCGGCGTGTTTTCGTCGATGCCAACCTTCTTTTTAAGAAGCGTGAGAACTTCATGGCGATACATTGTTTGATCGATGAGTCTTACTTCTTTAGCATGATCTAATTTTCGAACTGCAAATACACTAACCAAAGAATCTATTTGAAGGGTATCGAGTTTCCTGCCTTGCGAAATATCATTGCGCATCTGTGTCCATAAACCACCAAGCAGCGCTTGCATTTGCATGCGACTAGAGTCTGACATCTCGGTGCGGTAGAAGGGCTCAACAGCACTTTTAAAGTCGTTTTCTTTGCCGCGCACAACCATGACACTAATTTGTAAGTCATCTAATAAATTCTTGAAGAAAAAACTCTCGGCGTGTAAGCCACTCCATAAAAATGAAGAGCCCTGCATTCCGTAAATTTCCTTACATACGCTGCTTACATAATAATCTGTTTGGCTGATTTCTTCACCTGCCAAATAAGCGACGACAAATTTTCCTGATTTCTGAAATTGTTGAATGGCCTCGCGCAGTTCTTCTGCTGTGGCCATTCCCATACTTGGGTTTTTCATTTCCAAGAATACACCTTTGATTTTGGAATCTTGCGCTGCTTCTTTTAAGCCCACTAAGATTTCAGGCAAGCCCATGGTGCGGTTCAGTCGCAATGCACTCGGATCAAAGGCCTCTTCGGACTCATCTTGAATGGTGCCCGTTATCTTGAGGTGCAGGACTGTTTTGTCTTGCAAGGCCAACGGCGCGGGGCCGAAATCTCCAAAAGAACCAATAATGCCACCCAAAATGAGGAAGAAAAAAACCATTCCCACCAAGCCAGCAACAAAAACTGCAAGAAAACTTGGCCAAAAAAGTTTACCAAATGAAAGGCGTTGCTCTGACATATTAAGAATTTAAAAGTGCGTGTAAACCAAGGCGATTGACCGGATTGATGCGCAAGCTGAAACGAATACTTTGTGCGTAATTAGAAAATAAATCAATATATGTATAGCTACTCCCATAAACCAATGGAAAATAGATACCAAATACTTTTCCAAGTCTAAGCGCTACACCAGCATTGTAATAGGTGTCTACGGTTTGAAAAACACCAGGTGCAGCTCCGAAATCAGCAAAAACCCCAAAGAAGTTGGGTTTAATTGGAAGTTGAGCATAGACTGAAGCAGTTGTAAGCCAGCTGTTGTTACTTCCGTCAGAAAATCCTGTATGGAACTGCCCGTGGCGGTCCATGCGCTGCTGGGACCAAATACCAGATACATCAGAACGACCAAAGTTGTAGTCTTCCAAGAATAAATCTTGCTGACCATTCAAGCCATTCATCGACCAAAAGAAGCGATCATTACCCAAACCAGCCATGGGTTGATTAAGTGTATAACCACCAAAAATATTGAGTGAAACACTGCGGTCCATTTTACCAACTGAATAGTTGAAGTTCTGATTGATATTGGTCCAGATACGCGAAAAATAATCGAAACCGCTTTCAAAATACTCATAACGATTGGTCCAATTCAATTGATAAGCGGGCTTGCGGTAATTGATGGTATGTTGAACAAACATACCACGATCTTTACTAAAGATATTTTCTATACTGTTCTTGTAAATTCCTTGAATCAATAGATCATGGTGAAAAGCATGGCGGGCTTTGCGCTCGCCAAAATTGATAGCCAAGTATGGCGAAAAAGCAATGAAATAATCATTTTTATTGACGCGATCAGTACCAAAAGATTTGACGGACAAACCAAGGCGCATGAGTTCGACGGCTTTTGTTGGCAAGATCTGATAAGAGAACTCAGCAATACCTGCTGGACGCAAACGCGCAGTGCTGAACATTGGACTCACTAAATAAGTGAATTTTTTAGGTGCAAGACCGATGTTGTGGAGCGTTACTCCAGCCATGAGACCATCGTAGGCATTGCCACCGAGCATTGGCGTCCAGAAAATAGTGCTTTTGTCTTTTTCGTGGTCTCCGAACAAGAATTCCATACGCAATGGTTCCACTTTGTGGAAAGCCTGATCCTTCACCCAAAGGTTGTTTTGGCGGTTGAGCTCAGGGATATCATTTGCGCGGTCGATCTCGACTTTCGTGATTTCTGAATAAGGTGTATTGATATAAAGTTGTCTTGCACCTGGCTCGGCCCAACGGGTTTCAAGCAAGCCTTTTTCTCCATATACATTCACTTCAATTGGGCCATTGATTTGCCCAAGATTTTTAAGTTTAACCTCTGATCCAGTTTTGAGCATAGGCTTCACGCTTGAAATCTTGTAGTCGATGTGCTTGGTGGTCTGGATAAGGTCCTTAAACAACCAGCTGAGGTCTTTGCCGGTTTGGGTTTCTAAGGTTTTTTGTAAGTCGGCTGGTTGTGGGTGCTTGAACTTCCATTGTTGGTAGTAGGCAGACATGGCTGCATCGAATTTTTCTGCGCCGAGGTAATCCATGAGGTAGAAGAAAACTACGCCCGTTTTTTGATACATAATAGCACCATAGTTCATGCTGGAAAAATCGTCGGAATGGGTTTCCAAAGGTTGGTCTAGGCCAAAGCTTGCTAAAGTGCGGTACATGATGTCGCCGGAATCGTGGTGGTCGAGGTCATTGAGGTGAAAGCGGCCGTCGGCTACCATGTCAGAAAAGCGAGTGTTGTCTGGATATTTGGTTTGCACGTAGCGCATTTCGTTGAGTGTATTGAGGCCTTCATCCATCCAGCCGTGTACGCGCTCATTTGAACCGAGGATACCGTAAAACCAGTTGTGCCCTACTTCGTGAACAATCACAACTTCCAATTCTTCTTTTGAACTGGAATTGCCAATAACGGTGATCATTGGGTATTCCATACCGCCACCCGCGCTGATGGTACCGTCGATTGCGGTCACATGCTTGTAGGGGTAGTCGCCGTTCCAGAGCGAGTAATAGTAAGTACCGTCGTGCAGGTATTCAAGCGCATTGGCCCAAAGCTTTGCGTTTTGAGGTGTAAACATGGCCCAAGTGGTAACGGTTTCTTTGGAATGAGGCAAAACCACCTCCCCTTTCAATACCAAAAAGCGCTTGTCGGCAAACCATGCAAAATCGTGCACGCGGTCTTGTTTGTATTGCAGTGTTTTCCATTCACCTGCAGACTCCGGAAAGGATTTTGAACGTTCAGTTTCGGCATTGAGCAACTTCTCGAGTTTCTTTTTACTCTCCTCTACTTTTTGGTTCAAGAATGCGATTTCGCTTGCGGTTTGAAGTTCGCCTGTAGCACCAACAACATAATTGGCAGGCACCGTGATTTTGACATCAAAACTACCGAACTCGGAATAAAACTCTCCCTGATTCAGATATGGCATGGCATTCCAACCGTTTTGATCGTAAACTGCAGGCTTAGGATACCATTGTGTAATTTGATACGACTGACCGATATGCCCCAAGCGCGAAAGGCTTCCTGATGGGATTTTTACCTTAAAAGGCGTCGAGATTTGAATGGCCTCACCTGATTTTAAAGGCGAAGCAAGTTTGAGCACTACGATGTCTTGGTGTTCAGGTGTATAGGACCACTGAACTGCAGTACCATTGACCTTGAAATCGAGCGAATCGATGTAACCCAAATCTTTGGCATCTGCTTTAGCTAGCTTGTTGCCATCGTTGCGTTTGAGTTGCTGCGCAAGCGCAGTTTCTTTGTTTTTATAGGCATTGGGCCAAACATGCATGTAAATTTCATTCAACGCTTGAGGTGAATTGTTTTTGTACGTTAGCGTCTCAAAACCACTTAAAAAATGATTTTTATCGTCGAGCTTCACCTCAATTTGGTAACTGACATCTTGCTGAAAATATTGACTTAAGGCAGAAAATGGAAGCAGTAGAAATAGAAATTTTTTCATGTAAACAGATTTGAAATAAAAGTACAAAGAATTGGGCATAAAAAAGCCACCCGAAGGTGGCTTATTGATTCTTGACGAAATGGAGCGAGAGATGTTACAAGCGCTTAAAGCTTGACAATTCGCTGTGTGTTTTCATTGATTTGAACCAGGTAAGTTCCGGGTTTCAAATTGGTGAGGTCCAGTGTGTGGCTTGAACCATTCACATTGGCCATTTGCAACACTTTACCGTTGAGATCTGTAAGGATAATTGTGCCCACGTAAACCTTACTCAAGGTAATCTGAAGCAAATCTGAAGCAGGATTCGGCGCAATAGTAGCCGTCATTTCTAAAGACGTGAGCCCTAAGATGCCGTCTACGCCGTCGCAGTTTTCATCGATGCCGTTGCCTTGTGTATCTGCAGCACCTGGATAAGCGCTGTTGTTGCTGTCGTCGCAGTCGCCATTTTGGGTCGCAAAACCAGCAATAGGCGAACAAGAAACCGTAGGATTACCGATACCGAAACCATCGCTGTCGCCATCGAAGTAGTAGTTTAAGAAAGTAAGGCCTTCGTCTTCTTGACCGTCGCAATTGTTGTCTATGCCGTCACATACTTCTGAAGCTGCTGGGTTTACTGCGTTGTTGTTGTCATCGCAGTCTCCACCAATTGCGATCATGTTCACTGGTGCTTGGCAAAAAAGTACGCCTGTTGCGTCGTCGCCAAAGCCATCTTGATCGTTGTCTGAGTAATACATCGTTGGCGCAACAATTGAGGCATTGGAATCGTCGCAATCACCATTGGCCAAAACATAGCCTGTAGGCTGAACACATGCTGTTTGAGACACTGCAGAATTTCCAACTTGGTCGTTGTCTGCATCTTGATACCAAACAGTATTTGGATTGACACTTGCATTCGCGTCGTCACAATCGGTGTTGTTTGCAACATATCCTGCCGGCGCATTGCAAAGGAGCGTATCCATTGCTGGATTTCCAAAGCCATCGCCGTCGGCATCTGCATAAAACAATGATGGTGTAATCGAGATGGCATTACCCCAAACAGAAACGTTGTCCATGCGCAGTGTAGAGCCCGATGTAGCTTGATTGATTACGTAGAATCTGAAAGTAACAGCAGCTACATTGGCAAAAGCAGCAGGTAAATTAATGGTGTCGGCAAGTGCGACATTTCCGTTCCAGCTAGATGCAATGGTATCAATATTGGTTGCAAAGTTATCTAAGCTTGAACGCACAAAGATGCTTGGCGTACCACCCGTAGAGCTCGTGCGGTGATTTAAGGCTAATTTGGACAAATTGAGGTTACTGCAATTGGCACCAGAAACTGTGAATTCATTGTATTGAGCGAGGTCGATGCTTGGCGTTAGGTTCCAACCACTGCGGTTGAAAACGCCTCCACCTGCTGCACATGTTGAGCCTTGTGCAGTAAAATTAGAGAATGTCCAGCTGGTGCTGGCATTGGTTGCAGCAACATCTTGTGTAGCACAATCTAAAGTTCCTGCAAACTCATAAATGCCTAACTGCAAAGGCGCATCAAAACCGTTGCAATCTTCGTCGATGCCGTTACCTGGTACATCAACAGCACCTGGGTGAATCGCGTTATTGTTGTCGTTACAATCCGAACTGTTGGTTACATAACCAGCAATAGCTGCACAACCCGCTTGAGACACCGCTGCGTTTCCGTAGCCATCGTTGTCTAAATCTTGATAGTACGTAAGTGAACCAACGATGCTGAGGTTGAGTGTGATGGTGCTGTCGCAACCCGCAATGTTTTGCGTCAATTGGGTATAGGTTCCAGATGCGCTGTAAGTTTGGTTGTTTAAAGTATAGGAACCACAATTCGTGATGTTAAGTGTTGAGGTGGTTGCGTTATTGATTGTCAAATTCAAATTGATAATGGAGTCACAACCTGCTGCATTGGCGTTAGTGAGCGTCTGAATATAAGTTCCAGTGCTTGTGTAGGTTTGGTTATTTAAGGTATAGCTCGTACAAGCCGTTGCAGTTAGGGTGTTGTAAGTGACACAAGAAGCGGCAGCGCCTGGCGTAACAGAAGCCCAGGTTTCACCCGCACGAATTTCGTCGATTTCGTAATTACCTGTACCGGTAGCTTGACGCAAATACACGGATTGAATACCGTTGGCTGGCCAAGAACTGGTGCCACCTGAATTTGTTACACCTGCGGCAGGTTCTGCTGCACCTGGAATTGGGTTTACCCATAGAGAAGCGGTAATGGCACCCGCCACTGCTGGTGCACTGGCTTTGGCAACAACAAGCATTGTAGTACCGGGTGTATATTCTGTCGGAAGATAAGTTGCCACAGCACCTGCCCCACCTGAAGTATTCAAGATACCCAATTGAAAGGTATTGGGTGTAGTTCCCAATTTGATGAACAAGCGCGGAAAATAAACTGTAACACTAGCGCCCGCTGTACCGCCAAAACCAATGAAGTAAGCACCGCCTGTGGTGAGCCCAGTTGTATTGGTAACATTCAATAAAAAGGAAAAATATCCTGTAGTACCTGCTGTTGTGAACGGCTTATTGATGTCTTCTGATGAAGTTGCGGAACCTGCAACAAGCGCCATGCGGTTTGCTGTAGAAGCCGCTAGGCCCGTGTAAGAAAGTGAAGCGCCGCTTTGAGAAGACGTAGTAAGGGCTACCAATTGTCCTTCTTGGCCAGCAGTTACACTATGGGTTGTCCAGCCATTGGCATTGGCAGACCCCGTAAAATTGAAAGATTCAAAGGCCTGTGCAAACGCATTGACACTCAGAATAGTTAAGATAAAAAGTAAACCTTTTTTCATAAAAATATTTTTTGGTTCGGTAAAATTACAACTTTGAAAGTTAATATGCAGTAACACCAGATGAACATGCCGTTAATTTGAGCTTATTGCACAAAAAAAAGGCGAAGTTTCCCTCGCCTTTTTTGAATAATTAGATATGAAATTATTCTGCAGCAGTTGGCTCTGTAGCCGGACGCTCAGGACGTGGCAACAAAACTTTGCGAGATAATTTCCATTTTTTGGTTTTTGGATCTTTGCCAATGACTTTGAAAGTAAGCATTTCGCCTTCCTTCACAACATCTTCCATTTTTGCTGTTTTTTCCCAGGCAAATTCAGAGATGTGGATCAGGCCGTCGGTACCAGGTACGATTTCTACGAAGCAACCGAATTCTTTGACAGACTTCACTTTTCCTTCGTAAGTAGCACCTTCGTCAACTTGCGGTGGAAACGCAATTTGACGGATGAGGCGGATGGCTTCTGCCATGTCGTTACCGTTGTTAGAAAGTACTTGTACACGACCTTCACCGTTTGGTAATTCTTCAATGGTGATGGTGGTTTTGGTTTCTTTCTGTAAACCTTGGATGATTTTTCCTCCAGGTCCGATGATGGCACCGATCATTTCGTTCGGCACGTTGAATGCTTCTAGACGCGGTGTTTGTGGCTTGAGCTCCGGACGCGGTGCTGGCATGGTTTCGGTGATTTTACCGAGGATATGCAAACGACCTGCACGAGATTGCTCTAGAGCTTGCGTCAAGACTTCGTATGGCAAACCATCTACTTTGATGTCCATCTGACAAGCAGTGATACCATTTGCGGTTCCGGTTACTTTGAAGTCCATGTCGCCGAGGTGGTCTTCATCGCCGAGGATGTCAGACAAAACAGCAAATTTACCTTCGTCGGCAACCAAGCCCATAGCGATACCAGAAACTGGTGCTTTGATCGGTACACCGCCATCCATGAGGGCGAGCGTTCCAGCACAAACTGTAGCCATTGAAGACGAACCATTTGATTCTAAAATATCAGAAACAATACGAACAGCATATGGGTAGTCGTCTGGCATCACAGGCTTGAGGGCACGAAGCGCCAAGTTACCGTGACCGATTTCACGACGGGAAGTGCCACGAAGTGGTTTGGCTTCACCAGTTGAGTATGGTGGGAAGTTGTAGTGCAATAAGAATTTTTCGGTGCCTTGGAAAGTAGCGCCGTCAATCATTTGCTCGTCCATTTTACCACCTAAAGTAAGTGTAGTGAGTGATTGCGTTTCTCCGCGGGTAAATACAGCCGAACCGTGAACAATAGGAAGGTAATCTACCTCGGCCCAAATTGGACGGATTTCATCGAACTGACGACCATCTAGGCGCGCGCGCTCATTGAGCATGACCCAACGAACTGCTTTTTTCTTTACTTCTGAGAAATATACAGAAATGAATTTGGCAGCATGCTCTAGTTCTTCTTCAGAAAAACCAGCTTTCACCTCAGCTTTAATGGCATCGAAAAGTTCGGTGCGTTTTGCTTTATTGGCCAAACCTTGACGTGCTACGTCTTTACATTTCTCCATTGCGAGTTCAAATACTTTTGCACGAACGTCTGCATCGTGAGACTCATGGGAGTATTCGCGTTTTGGATTGGCAGTAGGGATTTCTGCTGCAAGCTCCAATTGGAAATTACATTGTTCAATGATTGCAGCGTGTGCTAATTTGATCACCTCAACCAATTCAGCTTCGGAAATTTCTTGCATTTCGCCTTCAACCATGTTGACGTCTTTTGCGGTTCCTGCTACCATTACATCGATATCAGAAAGGGCAATTTCTGCCATTGTTGGATTGATGATGAATTCACCATTGATGCGTCCTACGCGAACTTCAGACATTGGGCCATTAAACGGAATGTTCGATACCGCAATTGCAGAAGAAGCTGCCAAACCGCACAAAGCGTCTGGGTTGTGGACACCGTCGTAAGACATGAGTTGGATCATGACCTGTACTTCAGCATGGTAATCGTCTGGGAAGAGCGGACGCAAAGCGCGGTCTACCAAACGCATTACTAAAATTTCAGTTTCGGAAGGGCGCGCCTCGCGACGGAAGAAACCACCTGGAAAACGACCAGCTGCCGAATACTTTTCACGGTAATCTACCGTAAGTGGAAGAAAATCTACGCCTTCCTTTGCGTCTTGTGCTGCCACAACAGTAGCGAGCAACATGGTGTCGCCCATGCGCACCACAACAGAACCATCTGCCTGTTTTGCCAACTTCCCGGTCTCTACAAGGATTTCCTTGCCGCCGGTCATGATTGACTTTCTTGTTCCTATATTCATCTTTATCTATTTACAACTTTAAAACAAAAGAAGGGGCTATCGATGTTATCGAAGCCCCCTCTCCCATAAAATTTTCCGAGCTGATCTCAGAATTAACGACGAAGTCCTAATTCTTTGATCAAGGCGCGGTATTTCTCGATGTCTTTCGCCTTTAGGTAATCGAGAAGGCTACGACGCTTACCAACTAACAATTGAAGTGCGCGTTGGGTACCGTAGTCTTTGCGGTTCTTTTTCAAGTGCTCAGTAAGGTGAGCAATGCGAAATGTAAACAAGGCCACTTGGCCTTCTGTAGAACCGGTGTTGGTTTCTGAACCACCGTGTTGGGCGAAGATCTCTTTCTTCTTTGCTGAATCTAAATACATGCTAATATTTGTGTAAATGATTATTATGTAGACTGACCACTCTGGTCAATACGGCTGCAAAGATAGGAACTCTTTTTGATACGCGCAAAAGCAAACCCGCATTTATTGTTATCTTTGCCGTGTTCTTAGGTGTTCGCTCGTCGAACTTAATAAGGAATCCGGTTAGAATCCGGAGCTGTATCTGCAGCTGTAAGTGTCTAAAAAGTTGCTTTCACAAGGCCACTGCGCAAGCGGGAAGGCAAAGCAACAACAGGCATGAGCCAGAAGACTTGCCCTCGAACAGCGTGAAGACTTCAGATCAAAGTCGGTATCGCCAAGGGCTTCGTATACCCTTGCCGCTCCACTTTTTTTCGGTGTCATTGTTTAATTTTTTATAAATTTTCAAAACATGAAAAAAGGATTATTTTTAGTTGCAGCACTCACCAGTGCAAGTTTGTACGCCCAGCAATACGTACACCAAGTGCTCATCGCCAACGAAGGTTATTTTGATTTTCAAACCAATGACATCGTTGAACCCGCCACCATTGGTTCATACAATCCGGCTACACAGACCTATGTAGTAGTAGACACTCTAGATGGGCAGCGCTTCAGTTCAGACATCATCATTGACGGCAACTTTTATTTTGTAGCCGCAGACACAAAAATTTTCAAGTACAACCTCAATACACACCAAGAAGTAGGCAGCATCAGTCTTCCCGGTGTGCGCAACCTGGCCATTGCCGGCGACAAACTCATTGCTACGCGCGGTGAATACTTGCAAACTTTTGACTCCTACCTCCAGGTTTTCGACAAAAATACTTTGCAACTCATCGCTGCACTCGATACCAACAATGGTCCTCAATGGGCAGCACAAAATATAGTTGTGGTCAACAACATCGCATATATTGCTGTCAACAACGCTTATGAGTGGGGTAACGAAAAAGGCCTCGTCGGGCAGCTCGACCTCAATACTTTGCAGTATGGTTCTGAAATCGACCTCGGCACGGAGGGCAAAAACCCAGACAACATGTTCTTGTACAACAACGAACTCTACACGGTCAACAACAAAGATTGGTCCGGAGCTTCTGTCTCAAAAATAAGCCTCAACGGTGCGGTGAACACACAAAACTTGGCTAACGCAGTAACGGGCTGCGGTACCTCTGCCCTGCGCGACGACAAACTCGTTTACCAAATTTCAATGGAAAACACCCTCAACGACTACAGCCTCCTCAACATGGCTTTAGTTGGGCCAGTTGCAGGCATCACAAACAATTTCTACGACCTCGCTCAAGAGCCCATCAGCGGCAACCTGTACGCCTCTGTAACAGACTTCTTTTCCACAGGAAGTGTGAGCATTTTTGACAACGCCAATAACCTCGTTGATCAATTTGCAGCTGGTGTATCTCCGGGCACTATAGTTTTTGATGTACGCTCTAGCGTTGGCTTCACTGAGATCAATCAAACCATTGGCGTTTATCCAAATCCGTCAAACGGCGTTTTCCAAATTGCTGGCCTCACGGCAGGTGATACTTATCAAATCACGAATGCTACTGGTCAAGTCATTTTTGAAGGACAATCCAACACAATAGACTTGCGTAGCTTTGACGCTGGGGTATACCTGATCCAAACACAAAATGGTCAGGCACGCCTCTTGAAATATTAATATTTCTTAACTCCTTAAAAAAGGCTGCTCGTTTGAGCAGCCTTTTTTGTGTTTGCTTATCTTTGTTCTATGCAAACAATACTCAATCAGCAGCAAATTCAGCAAAAAATAACGCGCTTGGGGCATCAGCTCATCGAAGTAGCGTTTGACCAAGAGGTGATTTACCTAGGCGGAATTGTCGGAAACGGCTACGTACTGGCACAATTGCTCGCCGCTGTGATTGCTCAAAACAGCGCTCTCAAAGTAGTGTGTTTTGAAATTCGCCTCAACAAAGACGAACCATGGAATGAAGGCATTACGTTTTCAATCGACCAGAAAGACTTGAAAAACTCCTACATCGTTTTGATCGACGACGTCGTGAACAGCGGTAAAACGATGCAATATGCATTGCTCAAATTTCTCGAGCAAGCCACCAAAGCCATCAAAACTGTGGCCCTCATTGATCGCCAACACAGACGCTACCCCATCAAAACAGATTTTGCTGGGCTCAGCCTCTCCACCACCCTTAAAAACCACGTCGAAGTAGACCTCAGCCCCACCGACGGTAAAGTATTCCTATACTAATGGAAAAAATCACAGAAGCCAGCTCAAACTACAATAACCTCGAGCAGTTGAGCACGCGCGAACTTCTAGAAGGCATCAACACACAAGATCAACTTGTACCGATGGCCATTGCCAAAATATCAACCGAACTCGAAAACTTCATTGAGGCTTGTTATGAGCGCATGCAACAAGGCGGCAGACTCATTTATATTGGCGCAGGTACCAGCGGGCGCTTGGGCATTGTAGATGCCAGCGAATGCCCGCCAACTTATGGCGTAGACGCCGGACGCGTCATTGGCCTCATTGCAGGCGGCGACAGCGCCATCCGCAAAGCGGTTGAATTTGCCGAAGACGACGCCCAACAAGGTTGGAAAGACATTTTAGCACACCAACCCACTGCCCTCGATACCATCGTTGGCATTGCCGCATCTGGCACCACACCCTACGTATTGGGGGCTATCCAAGCGGCCAATGACAACGGTTTACTCACCGCTGGCTTGTCTTGCAACCCGGGCTCTCCGCTCTCTGTGCTAGCCCAGCATGCCCTCACACCTGTTGTAGGGCCTGAATTTGTAACAGGCAGCACGCGCATGAAATCCGGAACAGCCCAAAAATTAGTCTTGAACATGATTTCGACCAGCCTTATGATCAAGCTCGGACATGTCAAGGGCAACCGCATGGTAGACATGCAGCTCTCCAATGAAAAATTAGTAGACCGCGGCGCCAAAATGGTTGCAGCCGAATTAAATATTGAAACCGAAGAAGCCCAAAAATGGCTCCTTAAGTATGGCTCCGTGCGCAAAGCCGTAGAAGCCTATCAAAACCAGTAAATGCAATGAGTACATTTGATCCAAATGGCGTAGGTATCGCCAACGGCAATATTTTTGGCTTCCCATATACAGAAGCAGAAGCCGACATCGTCCTGATCCCGGTTCCCTGGGATGCAACAGCTTCTTATGGAAAAGGAACCAGCAACGGCCCGCAAGCTGTTTTAGATGCCTCTACCCAACTCGATTTCTATCATCCAGAACTGGACCGTGCCTATGAAACCAAAATTTTCATGCCGGCTGTTTCTAGCGAATGGAAAGAAATCAATGACCGCCTATGCGAAGCTGGGCAGCAATATATCGCACACATTGAAGTGGCCGGAGAAGCAGCTGCGCAAAGCATCTATGGTGCTACACTATCTGAAATCAATGAAGCGCACAACGCACTGCGTGCCAATCTCAAGGAGCGCTGCTTACAATTGCTCCAAGCGGGTAAAATGCCCTGCGTATTAGGCGGCGAACACTCTACCCCACTTGGCTTGTTACAAGCCCTAGACGCGCATCACGACGGCTTTGGCATCCTTCAAATCGATGCACATGCCGATTTGCGCGACGCCTACGAAGGTTTTGAGCAATCGCATGCAAGCATCATGTTCAACGCACTCAAAGAGCTCAAAAACCTCCAAAAACTTACTCAGGTAGGCATCAGAGATGTATCTGAAAGAGAAATTGAACTTGCCAAAAACGACCCGAGGGTCCATACGTTCTACGATTGGCAGCTCAAAAATGAGCAGTATTCAGGCCGTACATGGGCAGAACAAGTTCAACAAATAATCGCTACACTACCGCAAAAAGTCTATGTATCTTTTGATATCGACGGGCTGCTACCAAGTCTGTGTCCGCATACAGGAACCCCAGTTGCGGGCGGATTTGAATTGCAACAAATTGCATTTTTATTGTTCGAACTAGTTGAATCGGGGCGCCAAATCATTGGCTTTGACCTCAATGAAGTTGCACCAGGACCGGAAGGAGACTGGGATGCCAATGTAGGCGCGCGTGCCCTTTGGCACCTCGTTTGTGCCACAGAACTTAGCCGCAGAAAACACGCATGAAAATAAAGCAAACACAAGTATTATCGGGGCTCGCCATCAGCTTTGGCCTGCTCAGTTTATTTAGTATTTGGAATGTCTTCAATTGGGAAATCCTCGGTTGGGGCACCAAGCTCTTCTTATTTCCTTTCCTTGCGGTGATCAGTTTCTTTGCCAAACTCACACCCGCCAAACCCGCTATTTTTGTTCGCATTCAAATGGGGCTATTGGTTTTACACACTGTGCTTTATTTCCTAGTGTTCAATTTTCAGGATCCGCATGCGCCGAACTTATTGCTCTTATTGCTTCCCCTGCTTTTAGCGAATATTGTTTTGGTTTTTGGCAAAGTACATAACCTTCATAAAACGCGTTTTACTCAAAAAACGAACATACAAGGAAGGGTGCTTGTGTTTCAAATTCAGAGCAAGGGATTCTTAATAATGGCAGCCTTATTTTATCTGAGTATGGGTGTTTTTCAATGGGCCGACCTCATCCTTCCCGGGATCATTTGCGAACTATTGGGGCTCGCGATTTTTCTCTATCACTTGATCCGACCGTAACCCGCAACTCTAGCGCTCCAATACGCTGAATCATCGATTACTACGACAGAAATACCAATTGACGAACTCGAATGGATCATTTGCTTGAGCTCCCCTTTTTCAGAGATCAAAATACCCACATGGTTGATTTGTGTACCGTTTGAAAAGAAAACTAAATCGCCCGCATGAGCTTCATCCGGATCAATCTTTTGGCAGAAGGTATATTGATCAGCGGCACGGCGCGGAAGCCTCACCCCATTTTGCTCAAAAACATAACAAGTAAATCCACTGCAATCAAAACCTGTCGGATCGATTCCTGCTTCTTTATAAGGAACTCCTAGGTGTTTTTGCGCTTCGTTGAGCAGTTTTTGTGTCTTTGCCGAACTTTGTGTTCCTTGATTGACCCGCGAATTTACTGCAGTATTTTCTGTTGAACGTGGCAGCCACTCTAACTCCAAAGCATGCCGCTTGGCCCAAACAGGATTTTTGGCAAGTTCTTGCGCAGCTAACTGCCTCAATTTTGTTGGGTAAGTTTCTTGGTCGTAGGAAGGATTCATGAGTAGCCTGCCCGCTTTGCGATAAACCATTTTATAATGACCCTGAGCAAACAACAATTCTAGTTTTTGCTCCATTGATTTTTGGGAAAAAGAAGCTCCGATGCTCCCAAAAACAAACAACAAGGCGATGAGGCCCCTCTTAATTGGCATAGAGTTTTCCATTCATGAAGACAACAGAGGTTTGGTTTGGTAATTTGACCAAAACTTTATTTCCATAAATTTCAAAATCGGCATTTTGGAACGTGGTGATGTCTTGCAGGGTGCCATCCACTAACGCACTCACGCCTCCAACGATGTTGCGAAAAACCAACACATTATTTTTGAGTAAATAGGCTTGCGGTTGATACGTTGCAACCTGGACGCGCTGGCCGTTTGCATAGGCGAAAAAATAGGAGTTTTCCATCCAGACACAGATGTCGTCTTTGACATCCCAAAGTTCAGAAGAAAAATTGGAGAGGGCCGTTTTTTGACCGTTTTGATAGTGCCAAAGGTTGCCATTCATGTCTTCGTAGACCACAAAACCGCGACCCGCCTTGTATTTTTTAATCGGGAATGACTCTAACTCGACAAAATTACCTTGGTCAAATACATAAAAAGATTGGGTGTAGGGATCCTTGAAACACATGACATCTGTACCGAGCTGAAAATCTAGTTGTTCTTCGTTGTAGGTACCAATCTCAAATTTTTGGCCATGCCAATACACAAAATACGTATTGCTGTTGTCTTTGTAGACCACCAAGTTTTCACCGACACTGGCATTCATTGTGACACCATTGGTAATGGTCACTAAGCTTTCTACTTTTTGATTCCAATAAACGTTGAGCGCTTGGTAGCGGATGTCTTCAAAAACAATGAGGCTGTCCTTGACAATAAATTCTCGGCCAAAGTTGGTGAGCACCGTAAATTTGCCGGCATCCCACATGCGCAACCCTTGCGCGATGCGATAAGCCATGAGGTGATCTGATACTTGGTAATCGACATTGAGGGTGGTGACGTCTATGCGTTCCTTGCCATCGTAAATTTTGAGGTTGCCGCGCGTATCGATATAGGCAACGATTTCGTCGCCTGCTTTGTAACTGACAATTGGTTGAATTTCAATAGGCCTAAAAAAACCGTCTTGAAAAGAAACAAAATAATTATTGAAGTCTAGGGTGGGTACAATACCTTGCGCCCAGGAACTGAGTGCAGACAAACTTAAACAAAGAAATAAGGTAAATCTTTTGAACGACATTGTCCAAAGTTATCAAAATTTAGACCAATAAATGTATCTTCGTGTCGCTTATCTATTTGACTATGAAAAAAACTATTTTTTGCGGTCTTTTTTTGCTAGCAAGCACCTCTTTTTGGGCACAGCAAAAAATCACCTATGAAGCTTATGACCTCCCAAATGGGCTGCACGTCATTTTGCATGAAGAACACGCTACTCCTATTGTAGCGGTCTCTGTACTCTACCATGTTGGCTCGAAAAACGAAAACCCAAATCGCACGGGTTTTGCACACTTTTTTGAGCACTTATTGTTTGAAGGATCTGCCAACATTGGCCGAGGCGAATACAGCGAACTCGTCGAAAAAAATGGCGGCACACTCAACGCCAACACCTCCCAAGACCGCACTTATTATTACGAAGTACTGCCTTCCAATCAGCTCGAGCTAGGGCTTTGGCTCGAAAGCGAGCGCATGCTACAAGCTAAAGTAGACATCAAAGGCATAGAGACGCAACGCAGTGTGGTCAAAGAAGAAAAAAGACAGCGCGTAGACAACCAACCTTACGGCTCTTTCTTCACAGAAATTTTCAAGCGTGTTTTTGATGCGCATCCGTACAATTGGGCGCCAATTGGCAGCATGGAACACCTCGATGCAGCACAAGAAGAAGACTACGTTAACTTCTACAAAACGTTTTACGTACCTTCTAATGCAACGCTTTCAATAGCTGGCGACATCAATATTGAACAAACCAAAAAGTGGATTGCCCAATATTTCGGTTCTATCCCGAAAGGTCAAGCCATTAATTTATACCGTGATTTCATCAATCTCAGCGATGAGGCTTTTGCAAGTAAATACAAAATGCAAAAAAGTGCGTTTGACCAAAAGAACTTTATGGCTTCTGCATCGCCAGCGGCAAAGAACCTCATTACAAGCTATCTCAATCAACCTTGTGTTATTGAAAGACCACTAAAAGACAAGCAGCCCATTACTGGCGTGATCAAAGACACCATCTACGACAACATTCAGTTGCCAGCTCTTTTCATGGGTTACAAGATGCCATCCCAAACGCATCCCGATACTTATGCACTAGAATTTTTGAACGAAGTGCTCTCAAGCGGAAGTTCTTCGCGCATCAACAAAGAAATTGTAGAAAAGCGCCAATTAGCGCAATACGCCTTCTCTTTTAACTACGGCCTTGAAGACGCCGGAATTGGCATCATGGCTGCTATTGCACCCAAAGAAGTTGCTTTAGACACCCTTTTGAATGCACTTGACGCGCAAATTGCTGCCATCAAAAGCGAGCTCATTAGCGAAGAAGAATTTCAGAAAGTGCGCAATAAATTTGAAAACGACATCGCTTCTAGCAATTCAAGTATTGCAGGTATCGCCGAGAACTTGGCAGACAACCATGTATACTATGGCGATGCCAACCGTGTCAATACGCTTCTTTCCAACTACTTAAAAGTCACAAGAGAAGACATCTTAAGAGTAGCCAACACCTACCTTACCCAAGATGCGCGCGTGATCCTTTATTACTTACCTAAAGAAAAATAAGCCTCATGAAAAGTCTATATCTCCTCCTGATATTGATCCTGACCAACGGTGTTTTTGCACAGTTAGATCGATCGCAAAGACCAGCTGCGGCTGCGGCTCAAAAAATCAACATTCCTGCCTCGCAGGTCTTCACCACTGCAAACGGCATCACGGTTATTTTGTCCGAAAACCATAAAATACCAAAGGTTTCTATCGAAATGAGCCTAGGGTCTACCCCACGCCTAGAAGGCGAAAAAGCTGGCCTTGCAGATTTTGCCGGATCTCTCTTGATGTCTGGTACAGCTAACCGCTCCAAAGACCAACTCGACCGCGAAATCGACTTCATTGGCGCCAATCTTTCAGCCGGTTCTTCTAGCATGTACTTGAGCTGCCTCACCAAGCACCTCGACAAAGGCCTAGACCTCATGACTGACGTCTTGTATAATGCCAATTTCCCGGAAAGTGAAGTAGAGCGCATCCGCAAGCAAAACTTATCTGGCATGCAATCTACCAAAGCCGATGCAGGTGAAATGGCAACAAATGCTACAAAAGCAGTAAACTTCCCTGGTCATCCACTAGGTGAAATCATGACCGAAGCAACGCTGCAAAATATTTCTCGCGAAGACCTCATCCAGTATTACAAAAATAACTTCACACCACAGGGCAGTTACCTGGTTGTGGTAGGCGACATCACCAGAGCGCAAACAGAAGCAATGGTGACGCGTTATTTTTCAGCTTGGCAAGGTGGCCCAGTTTACCAAAGCGATCTTGGCAAAGGGCAGTTTGACAAAGGAAACCGCGTCATTTTTGTCAAAAAACCAGGAGCTGTTCAATCTGTGGTTTATGTCACGTTCCCGATAGATATCCGTTCTGGCCACAAAGACCAACTTGCACTCAATGTCTTGAACGGCATTTTGGGTGGCGGTGGCTTCGGTACGCGCCTCATGCAAAACCTCCGCGAAGACAAAGCCTTTACTTATGGCTGTTACTCTTCACTCAACATCACCGAAAACGGCTCTTGGATGTCGGCTGGTGGAAACTTCAAAAATGCGGTAACGGACTCCGCTATCACAGAAATCCTCAAAGAATTTGCAGGTATTATTGAAGCGCAAGTAACCGACGAAGAACTCAGCCTCACCAAAAACAACATGGCAGGAGGTTTTGCACGATCTTTAGAGCGCCCTCAGACTGTTGCGCGTTTTGCCCTCAATACCATCAAGCAAAAATTAGCACCAGACTACTACCAAAACTACCTTCAACAACTAGAAGCAATAAGCAAAGAGGATGTCTTGCGCGTAGCCCAACAATATTTTACGGCTAAAAACTGCCACATTATTGTAGTGGGTAATGAAGAAATACTGCCTAAACTTTTGGTTTTTGATACCGATGGTAAAATCGAAAAGCTAGATGCTTTTGGCGCGCCTATCAAAGAAACAAAAAGTGCTGACATCACTGCAGACCAACTGATCGAAGCGTATGCAATGGCCATTACAGGCACCACTTCCAAAAAAGCACTTTTGAAAAAAGTAAAAACCTTGAAAACTTACTCGCGCGAATCAGAAATGAGTTCAGAGCAAATCCCATTTGTATTGACCTCCACTGACTATTTTTGGAATGGTGGCAACGAAGCGAGCAAGATGGAAATGCCTGGTATGGTTTTACAAAAATCATATTTTGACGGTAAAGCGGGCTATACGTTTAGCATGCAAGGTGGTCGCGAAGACCTTAAAGCCGAAGAAATCGCTGCCAAACAAAAGGCAATTGGTTTTATTCCCGAACTCAACTACAAGGCAAACGGTATGAGCTATGAAATCAAAGGGATTGAAAACATCAACGGCGAAGAATGCTATGTACTCTACACCAACGATGGCTTAGCCGAAAACTATGACTTCTACAACGTCCAATCATTCATGAAGGTGCGTTCGACAAACATCCGCAAAATGGGAGAAGAAACCGTCGAAACAACTACCAGCTACGCTGACTACAAAGAAGTTGATGGCTTTAAGTTTGCACATTCCTTTAGCCTAACTGTCGGAAAAATGACCCTCAATGGAGTAGTCAAGCGTATTGACGTCAATCCTAAATTGGTCCTTACTGAAGATTTTTAAGCATTGTTAAACTTTCTATGAAAAGCCACTTTCGAGTGGCTTTTTTTTTACTTTTAACACATGAAAATAATCAGTCTTTTGCTCTTGCTTATTTCTTTCAATGCAATTGCGCAGAACACGCTTGTTTCTTCCGGAAATCTTTTTGAAGGTGAGCCCTATTTGGCTGTAGATCCGCAAAACAGCAACCACTTAGTAGCGGCATGGATGGGCTTTCAGCTCAATCAAAAAATTGTCATCAAGAGTGTGGTCTCGACAGACGGCGGCAGCAGTTGGTCGGCGCCCATTTGGCAAGCGCATCAGCAGGCTGGCAATAGCAGCGCCGATGTGTCTTTGGGTTTTGATCTCAACGGCAACCTTTACATGGCTTATATCGATTACGATAACGTGAATTTTAGCAATGGCGCCGTGATTTGCAGAAAATCAACAGACGGCGGTTTGAGTTGGGGAGCGGCGGTGGTAGCCCGAGCTATTGGTTCTTGCCCGAACAAACTTTGTATAGACCGCCCTTGGATTGCGGTAGATCCATTAACTGGAAGCATCGTTATGACGAGTACCAACGCAAAGCAACCAACACTTGTGCAAGCGCCGTATCATCCTTACATGGCCATTTCATCAGACGGCGGAGCGAACTTCAGTTTACAAGAACTCGATGCAGCACCCTTTTTAGCGGGCAACGCCATACCGCAACCCATGCCCTCGCCTGCATTTGCCAACGACGGTACTTTTATGGCGGTGTATCCGAGCTACGAAACTACCCAAAGCATTTTACCTAGAGTGGTAGAAGTCAACAAAACCGCACCTGCTTCCTTTTACAGCTACCAAACCGCATTTCAAGGCCTTGGCTTTGGCGCCGGAAACGACACCCTCAAGAGCGGTCCGCATTTAGCGCTTGACCCAAATAATTCTGGACGCGCTGCCTACTTCTTCATGACGGCTGTATTTGGTGATCCAGACATTGCCTTTATTGAAAAAAATGGCAGTACTTGGAGTGCGCCGTCTAGAGTTAACAACGACCCGCAAGCCAATGGCGCCATACAAGATTTAATATGGGCCGACTACGACACCGATGGCGACTTAGCTGTTTGTTGGCGAGATCGCCGCAATGGCGTTGCTGGCACTTACCAGAGCCCGAGTCAGATTTTTTGCCGCATCCAGAGCAACCAAACATGGGGCAGTGAATTCACAATCAGCCCAGTGGTTAACCACGATTCTATCTTACTCGAAAAAGGCAACGACTTTCTAAATGTGCAATTCAGCAATAACCAACTTTACACCATTTGGGGCGATGTGCGCAGTGGCAGTTTGAAGATCTATCTCAATCGATACAATCAAAATGACAGCAGCAATTTTGTGCAGCAAATCCCCACGATGGAGCCTATTTACCCCAATCCGAGTTCAGGCGTTTTTGAAGTTCCAATAAACTGTAATGGGCAAGCATTCAAAGTTCATGACCAAAATGGAAAAGTAGTTTTAAAGGGGACCCTAGAACACCAACTTGACCTCAGTTCTTTTCCTGCAGGCTCTTACTTCTTGTCGGTCGGACGCCAACAATTTAAATTGCTCAAAAATTAGCCGAAGTGTTGATATCTTCGCTACACATTTTTAAAAATAAGCGGTATCTTTGAAACATGAGTGAATTTGTTGTTTCGGCCCGCAAATACCGCCCGCAAACCTTTGATACGGTCGTGGGGCAACAATCCATTACCAACACACTCAAAAATGCGATCCAAAACCAACACCTCGCACAGGCGTTTTTGTTCTGCGGTTCAAGAGGGGTCGGCAAAACAACCACGGCGCGTATTTTAGCCAAAACCATCAACTGCTTTAATCCTACTTCGGCAACTGAAGCCTGCGACCAATGCGACTCCTGTCTGTCCTTTCATACCGGAAACTCACTCAATATCTATGAGCTAGATGCCGCTTCCAACAACTCCGTTGACGACATCCGCAACCTCATTGATCAAGTGCGCATTGCTCCGCAACTTGGCAGCCACAAAGTCTACATCATCGATGAGGTCCACATGCTCTCCGCCAGTGCTTTTAACGCCTTTCTCAAGACCTTAGAAGAACCACCGAAGCACGCCATCTTTATCTTAGCCACAACCGAGAAGCATAAAATCATCCCGACTATTCTTTCTAGGTGTCAGATCTTTGACTTCCAAAGAATTCGCGTCAAAGACATCGCAGATCACTTAGGTACAATCGCCACCAAAGAAGGCGTTTCAGCAGACCCAGAGGCACTGCACCAAATTGCCTTAAAAGCAGATGGCGCCCTGCGCGATGCCCTCTCCATCTTTGATCAGCTGGTTACCTTTGCGGGCAACACGCTTACCTACAAAGACGTCCTCGAGAACCTACACATCCTCGACTACGAATACTATTTCAAAGTCATTGAGGCAACCGAAAAAGAAGACATCCCATCTGCGCTACTCGTCCTCAACGACATCTACGAAAAAGGTTTTGATGGCCATCAATTTGTCATTGGGCTCGCCGAACACCTCCGCAATATCCTGGTGTGCAAAGACCCCAGAACAGCCAGTCTACTTGAGGCGCCCGACACCGTCAAGCAGCGTTTTACGCAACAAGCCAACGAAATTGAAGCCCAACGCCTTTTGCGCGGCCTCCAAGTGCTCTCCAAAACCGACGTCGAATACAAGGCCTCCAAAAACCAACGCCTGCTCATCGAGGTAGCCCTCATGCAGCTCTGCTCACTCAAGCAAGAGCAAGAAAAAAAAAAGGCCTAACTGAACGCATCGACATCCTGCCGTCTCCCAAACAGACGCTGCGCAAAACCAACACCAATAAACCTGCTGCACCCCAAGCAGCAGCTACTCCAAGCGCAGCACCACAATTACCGGTCAAAGAACCCGCTGCACAACTCAGCAAGCCTCAGGGCAATGTCAAGGCCAACATCATCTCCATCAGAGAAACCCTTGAAAAAGACAAAACCAGCAACCAGCAGGTGCGTCAAGAAGACCTCCCCCGCGAAGGTTTTCACCTCGATCACGTCAAAATGTATTGGAAACAATTTGCATTTCAAGTCAAAGAAGACGGAATGGAAACATTTTACAATGCGCTGATCAAACGCGACCCTGTTTTAAAAGGCGACGAACTGCTCGAACTCACCGTAGACAACCTCGTACAGCAAAACTACATCCAAACCCACTTGCTCACCTTTAAAGAGTTCATGCGCAAGCAACTCAACAACTTCTATTTAGATATCGTTTTGGTGCAAGCAGCTCCCGACGAAGAAGAAGTCAAATTCCTCACTGGCAAAGACAAATTTGCAGCTTTGGCGCGCAAAAACCCCAACCTACATACGCTCAAGAATCGCTTCAACCTCGACATAGACTACTGATGCAAGCCAAGTGGTTTTTTATCGATTCAAACGCAGAACTACAAGCAACTGCAGCGCGCTTTCTGGAAAGCTGGCACACCAATGCGCCTTTTCAAATCAAAAGTTCTGGTACAACCGGCCTGCCTCAGTTGCATACTTTCAATCAAACACAACTGACGCATTCAGCCCAAG
>JACCDN011243682.1_pt1 | contig 66733 bp, 183 predicted proteins | sample 7441691 | NCBI WGS metagenome assembly JACCDN01 (sample SAMN15323439, study PRJNA562643) | freshwater metagenome | isolation source: river surface water | place: USA:Blue River Watershed | collected 2017-08-16
GTGCCATATGCTTACTAGCACATCGCCAGGCACCAACAGCATCGCTGCGCCGCGGCGCGCGCCTGCCATCATCAGCGTTTAACGCCGAGCAGCGTGTCAAGCTCAGCCCACATGTCCTCATGCTCACCAGCGGTATGCAACGCTCTGTAGAAGTCCTCGTGCTCAGCAGCATACTTGCCGTCAGGATCGCGTCCCTCAGAAACGTTGGCGATCCTGTCCGCCAACTTCAGCATGACGGCGCCGGGGCAGGTGCGGATGCGTGGGTAAGTCCGTACCATCCGCGCTACGTGATCTGGCGTTATATCGTTCGTCACAGCAGCAACTAGGTCGGCCGTACGTTCGCCGAACATCTCCGCGATGTCCTTACGCTTGACCTGACCGGGCTTACCGCGCGTGTCTTCTATGACATCATGCAACCACACAGCTTCAAGCATCGAGAGGTCGTTGGCGCCAAAGCGACGTAGCACCAGCTCGACGCACTTCAGGTGGTACGTATATGAGTGCCCCGCGGCATACATCTGCGTACCGTGCTTCATCGCAGCGTAAAACCTTGCCCATCGTAGCGGATCTAACGTAGCCTGCATCGTGCTCTCCATTTCTAAGCTCATCATACCACGAACATTACGGTAGTTCACTACGGCTATTGGATGAAGCGTTCGCTAGCTACGCTGCTGATCGTGCGGACGCATCAAGATATGCTGTCGAGCGCTACTATCGTGCTGGAACACAGCCGTGACCGATTGACCAGCACCGCCGATGAAGACATAGAGCATCGTGTGCAGCGCATCGCTTGACAATGCTGCACCGGTGCAGCTACCGATGCACACTTCGGTTGAAAAAGCTACCGCGCTGTGTCGGGTTGCTGTCAGATCGCCAGATAGCACGGTGCGCCACGTGATCACATCGCCCATGCATGCTCCTGCACATATGAGGTGCAGTATGCCATGATGCATACGTTTCGATCACAGCCCTCGATCGATATCACTGTGCTGAACTCATGGTCAGAGCTGATCACGACGATCGCGTCAGATGTGCCCGACCGCTCGCCAGCATAGTACGGGATCGCCAACGTGCCGGGCTCGACCACGTTACGTTCGCATCGCTATGATGCTGTTGATGAAGTGCACATCGTATACCCTTAATTGCACTTCATTCTTACACAGCCGTGCAATGTGCAGGACATCGCAGTGCGTTGATACAGCGTTCGCGTTATCATGCAGCATGATGCCAAGCTTCATCGAGCTAGACGTTGCATTATTGATGTTTGGATCCAACAGATCGCCCGGGTATGGTGCCGTCACCATCAAGGTTCCTCCACACACCGGTGCTTATCCTTGCGTGTATACGTCCGCCGGCCAGCGTTCGCTTGGCTGCTTGCGTGCTGGTTTAATACCACAGGGATACGTGGCACGCGGCGTGGTTTTCGCTGCTTACGCTTGCGTGCCATGCGTATCACATCAGCAGGGTGTTACCGTCGTGGGAGAGAGGTCGCTTGCGATCGAGCTCGCGGCGCGTCTCGGATGACACGGTCGCTGAACCGCTTGAGCTCCACATCGGCCGCGCTTTCTCATCCTCCCAGCGGACCACATCAGCGTTAGCATCGGGAGCGGTGACGGTATTGCGGGTGATATCGAGCATCGCATTGCCTCCGTGTTGACCGCTATGGCGGTATGCTGTAAATATTACCACACAGTGCGTCACGCTGCACAGCCGATGTACGTCTAGCATTAAAACCCCTAAACGATGACGCTTGCTAGGCACGCAACGTACGCTTGCGGCGCTGAGTCAATGCACCCAGATACGCTGTCGAGCGCCAGCGACCAGAGGTCGGACGGACGCGTATCAAGATGATCTCCACATGCTATGATGACAACGATCCGATCGCCGTGCACCTGCACTACCGATCCTGGCGCGATCTTATTCAGCAGGCCGCGCACAGCAGATCTGCGTAACCGCTAAGCGCCTGCCCGGCCAGAACGTTACGACCGCGGCTACCAAGCTCTACTGTTCCTACTGGTGGCCGCCGCAACGATGTTTCGGTGTATAGGCGCATGATAATCGTGTCATCGTTGCGTACGCTGATGATCAGCTCCATCGCGCCGCCTGCGAACCGTTCCCACAGGTCGCCGACCGCATCATCACGTATCGATGTATCGTTAGCGATCACCACAGCACCTCGCGCTGCGCCAGGGCATCTTGCCTGTGCTCGTGCAGCTGAACGCTTGTGTCTGGCGCACGTAAGCGTAGGGTCCATGTCCGCGCGTATCGTTCTGCGGTTGAAGCGGTCGGACCGATCAGCGTTCGCAGTGTCATACCAGCGTGAGCTGTTGCATCACCGCTTCCATCGTGAGGTCGCCTCACGACTAGCGTTCCAGGAAGCAAGTCAGCGGCCCACGCACCGCAGCTTCGCGGCTGCGATCGTGTCTATCTCGCGTATCGCGCTATCGGCAGCGAGCTGCACTGCATCACAGTCCACATTGCTGCGCTTGCGCGCTGCCTGCCGGTGATTTCGCACGCTGACGCGCGCTTGCTCAGCTGCCCTTCCGACGATCGCTGCTATCCTATCCTCCTGCCCGGGTGCAGCTGACACCACGATCACGCCTGGGCCTGCAACGTGGGCCATCAGGCCCTCACGGACGAGCGACCTGCATGCAGCCTGCACGCTCTTAGCATCCCCGCCGTGCGGTCGGACCTCGACACGATCGGCAGCACGCTCGATGGACGCTACGTCACGTAGCAGAGCGCCCTCCTCGACGCGCACTAGCCCGACGATATCAGGGCCGACGCGACCGTCACGTAGCGGCGTGAGGCGATCGCGCAGCGCCGTGACTGTCGTGCTGCACCGTTCGCTGGTCCATCCATCGGGTGTAGCGCCTGTGCTGTGCTTTTTCATCACGTTCCCTCGTTACATCATAGCGCTGTGCAGCTCAACGCCGCGCTAGCGCCGTGCGGCACGTACGGCGTGCACGGCGGCAAGGCATCGCACGGACCGGCACACTTCGGTCGCATTAGACCGATAGCGGCCACATCAGGCAGCGTGAGCTGCACGGCGGCGCGTGGCTGCGGTTGCAATCTTGCGATCCGCGGTGAGCACGAGCACATCGATAGCGCTAACGCTAGCGTGACCAGCCTGAACAACGTGTACTTTACCATCATCCGATCATAACATCGATATCGCTGCATTGCACGGTCGCCGGTGCCCACAGCAGCATCCTCGACTCCAGGACCTCCTCGACGACATCCGTGAACGTCACGTCACCTCCATGGAGATCCTCATCGTTCACGACGAGCGTCAGCCGGCGTGGATCGGTAGGCATACGTTTAGCGCCACCGATGACAACGCGCACAAGGCGAGCAGTCCCAGCGCGGCCGGGCGTGCGTACGAGCGTCCCCGCTAGCGACGAGCGCCAACCGTTGCTGTCGCACAGCTCGTCGCTAGCGCTCACGATCATCATGACGGATGCATCACCGTACGGTAGGCGGTGCAGCGATAGCGTTCCGGGCACGATCACGGTCCCACCCAGAGCGCCGTGAACGTGTTTACGTGCAGCACATCGGTGTACAGCGTGACGCCATTAGCGCCAGGGAGCATGCACGCTACGTGCTGCGAGCCGCGTAGGTCGGCGATGCCCAACGTCCAGAGCACGACGCTTGCGGTGCTAACGCTATCGTAGGTAACGAGCTCCAGCGCCCCCGGTGACATCACGATCACGGTGATACCATCTCCTGCCCGCGGAACGGTGTAACGCTCCAGAGCTGTGGAAACTCGAGCCGCACAGTGCCATCACCGAGCGTTCGCAGCGACCTGACGCTCTGCAGCATGTCGCCAAAACCAGCCTCAGGTCGCTCGCCGTCGGCAGCGATGATCACGTGGACATTTCCGATCCCAGGCATCGCTGCTGCGATCGATATGGTGCCAGGGACGATCACGGTGACGCCGGCGCTTACGACAGCGGGCCGGCCACGGGCGATAGCTTCACCCACGTGCCCCGCCGGCCCTCCACCTCGATGGTGGCACCGTCAACGCTCACGCGTAGCGTCAGGCAGCCTGCCGTGGGCTCTGCGAACGGTTCATCTTCGGCCTCGTCCGCCCGCCTGGCGGCTGTCGCCGACGGGTGCACGGCCAGGCTCACCGAGCCATCGCCATTGTTGTTGATGTTGTAGTGCAGCTCGAACTCGCGGTGCGGTGGTGGTGCTGGTGACGACGACGCCACCGTTGTGACCGCTGCTTGCGCCGCGGTGGCCTGATCCTTCCTACGTTTCTCGGCGACGATCCTGCCGACATCGGCGGTTGATACCGCCCCGACCCTTGAAGCCATCGTGCTACCTCGCTTTCCTCAGCTAAGGATACCACAGCGCTAACCACGTTGCACACCTAGCGAGCGATGATCCGCGCTGTGCCGGCGTCCTCGCACAGCGCTAGCCGCGCGGCGCGCCAACGTTGCATCCAGCACGTACCATCGGCCTCTAGCGCTTCGAGGCCAGCGCCCTCAACCTGCACGATGACGCTGACCATATCACGGCCGTGCCTGCCATCCCACACTAGCCATCCTGGCTCTGGGTGCATCACGTGGAGCTCCACAGCGGTAGCTTGTCGCGCAGCGTTATCGGTGCTGTATCGCACAGCACCGTCCCTCCACCAGCGTCCAACCGCAGCACAGTGCACCCGCGCTCGCTGTCATGGCACGGCAGCGAGCGACGCACGATGATGCGCTGCGAGAACGATGCCCACAGCAGCGCGCCGGGCACCATGCGCTCGGGCGAGCACGACGACCAGATCGTGGGATCGCACGTTACGATCTCCACGCGGCCTCGCATATGCTATCCGGTAGCGGCCCGCCTACTAGGGGGCGCAGCTGCACCCGATCGCTGCCATGTGGCAACCGCAGGTGCAAACGATCGGCGATCGGGATGCGCCACGATATGACGCTCAGAAGCAGCGATCCCGGCGGATGATCGATCGCCGTGGGCCTGATTCCCTTCATAGCAACCTCCTGCACCGCATCGTGTATCAACCGCTAGCCGGATCGCCAGCTGCAGCCCGCAAAAACCACCAGCGCCAGCCCACAGCTGCCCGGGCTCGACCGGCTCAAGCGCCATGCGCTGTGACCCCAAGGATCGGATCGACGCTGCCGGGGTGCTCGTCATCGACGAGCATGCCAGGTCGGTCAGCCGAGAGCAGCAGCATCTGGCCCGTGAACGGGCAGCGCTCGGCGCGGATGACGATCACTGTCATCCCGAATCCATAGCGGCACCACGCGCACAGGTCACCCGGCTGCCGGCAGAGCTTCCGCACGTTCCGCCGACGGCGGCGAAACGTGGTGATGCGATCGATGATCGCCATGGTGACGAAGCCGATCGGCGCGCCGACGAGCGGTAACAGCATGCTGGCGATGTCAACCATCAGCACGGTGGCACCCACAGCGGTGAGTCGTTGCCGAGCGCTTTGGGATCGCGCACGCCGCGGAACACCGCACCGTCAGCGACATCGTCGCTCGACGTGCCATCGCACAGCACGTCGAGCCAGATGACCTCCGAGTAACCAGCGCACCGTCGCTGTCGGCCGGCGTAGGCGCCGACCGGCACGTAGAGCGACACGTCACGGCCGAACAGCATCACCGATAGCGATCCAGGAGATAGCAGCATCACGGTGCCGGGCACCACGTCGGTCACGGGCGCCACCCGATCTCGTGGCCGCCGGCCGGATCGTTAGCGTTAGGCAGGTGCGCGCCAGGGATGATCTCCGTGACACCTGGCATATCGCAGATGTCCGTCAGCAGCGCATGCGTGCCACCGCTAGCGTGGCCCCCGATGGCCACGTACGTGCTGCCGTGCGTGAACAGCGTTAGCGTTCCGACCGGCTGCGGTGTCAGGCGACTGTGCCAGGTGTCCATGCTACGATACTATCACGGCTGCGCTAGCGTTGCACTTGCTAGCGATCGTCGCCGGTGCCAGCGAGCCAGGCACCGTAGATGGTGACGTGCGATGGTTGCACGTGCGTCACGCAGTTAAGCGTCTGCACGTTAAATCCTACCGTCAGGATATGTCCGTATGGAATGCGAACGCTCACTGTGGCATACGGTTGGACGAAATCGACGATCCTCAGCTCGATCCTTGATCTGGTGCCGATCGCGTACGCAGTGAAGTACTGGGCCTCAAGCACGTTAAACGGCAGGCTGCTGCTCATCCGCACGTGCAGCTCGCTACCGTGAGCCCCTGCCGGCACCGGCACGATCGCCTGGCCCGTCGGGACATCGCAGCCGGTCGAGTCGAACCTCAGGCTGTCACCGTCGCCGACCGACCAGCCCCTCCCGAGCGTGGAGGCCTCGAGGTGCAGGCCAGCGGCAGCCGGCGCGGTGGCTGCGTCAGGCAGCGCTAGCGTCGTGGCGTCGGGACAGCCGGCGTCGGCGGGCACGTACGTGCCATCGCATGCGATGAGGGTTGCTGCCAGCGCAGCGGCGAGGAGGGATGCGTGCTTGGTGCGGGATGTTATCATAGCATGACGGTAACACGGCTAGGCAGCACGTTGCACCGCAGGCGCTAAGCGCTGACCTGCGCTAGCATCAAGCGCTGCAAGCGAGCGCGCTGCGCTCGCGTTCCGTTGTCGAGCACGTCCTGCGCTAGCGATCCCAGCTCGGCATCCGACGTTCCCTGCGGGCGGAGCCTCGGATCGCCCGCGATCGCTGCGGCAGCGATCGGTCGCAGGCGCTGCCACAGCTCAAGGCGAGCGTCCAGCGCTGCGCCGCGTCGCGGCGGCGGACCGAACAGCGCGATGACGTCGAGCGCGGTCGGTCGCTCTTCAACATCATCGTCATCACGGTCGTGGGTTAGCAGCGCTTCGCGGATCAGCTGTCGTAGCATAGTGCCTGGCATGCTCGTACGTATGCTGGTGGGATCAGCGCTCCACGACCTCGAGCAGCCACGCTCGCCTGATCCATAGGAACGGTGGTGGCGTGCCCGCAGCGCACGTGCCGGGCACGGCGATCGACACGTCTGATGCGCGCTGCCCGGCCTCGAGCACGACCTCGACATCACGATCGCTTGCGATCGTGCTGGTGATCAGCTGCCCGTCCGATCCGATCCTGAGCCGCTGTGCTTCGCCGCTAGCCATGGCGTGCACGCCAGCTCCCACGGTGCGCGAGCGATCGCCAGGAGCCATCCACAGCTCGGCGATGGCAGCTGCGTGACACCCCGGATCCGTGCGGAGCCACAGGCCATCGCCCACGGCCCAGTCGGCAGCGCTGATCCTGCCGGTCGCCACTGCGACCGGCAGGTCGATCGGCACGCGCTGCAACCGCTCGCCGCACCCAGCGGCTAGCGCGGCCAACCCGACGAGGCCGCACGCTAACGATGCACGACGATCCATTGTAACCCTTGGTAATATAACCCTCGGTGGCATATGACCATCCTACCACGGTCGGGCGAGAGGGTGCACACGGTCGCTCGGCAGCGATCGGGTAGAGCCGCGGGCGATGGTATCGCGTGGGAGCTGAAAGATCTCGGGAATTTTTCTCGGGAAATTTCATAATGGCTAGCGCGCCCAACAGCCATCCCGAGGGCCCCACACAAGTAGGCCGGGGCGGGCGGGGCCGTTTTGGCCATTTGTAATGGGGCCCCGCCCCACCGTACCATGATACATACAACGGGGCCGCGTTGGGCGGTCCATGGAGGATATGGTGCAGGTCTACATGCTGTGGTGCGAGACGACGGAGATGCTGTACATCGGCAAGACACGCGGCCGGCTGTGCGATAGGTTCAGGAAGCACGTCAAGGATGCGAACACCGGGTGCAGCTCACGGCTAGCGCAGGAGATCAGGTGCCTTGGACCGGAGGCGTTCGAGTGCTTCACGCTATGCACCTGCTCAACGGCAGACGAAATGAGCAGGCTTGAAGCTGCGTGGATCGAGTACACGTCAGCTGACGATCACGCACTCGGGTACAATGACAGGCGTGAGACAGTGGAGCCTGACATCAAGCGTACCGCCAAACGTGAAGCTGATCGGCTGCGCCATGAGCGGTGGAACGCCATGAACGCGGACGAGCGCCGTGAGTTCCTACGCGAGTGCGGACGCAAGGGCGCAGCGGCATCAGCTCGGAAGATCGCAGAGCGTAGCAGGTGACGGTTCCATAGGCAGCAGCGTCACGTAGCTTCCCTCGTCTATCAGCCCGGGCCTGCCCTGCGTGGCGACCGCTGCGGCGCTGCTGAATGCACCGGGGTACGCCGGACCGGCGAGGTAGCACGCCACGTCACAGTACGGACCGCACCACAGCAGCAGGTCGCCCGGCTGCATGCACCGCGGCATCACTGTCGCTCCGCTCGGAGGCACCCGCCCCAACCGTTCGGGGCACGGCGCAGCTCGAGCGTGGCTGCATCGCAGTGTTCGCCCGTGAAGATCGACAGGGGCCTGCCCGCCGGGTGCACGACGACCGCTAGCTCCTCCGGTAGCTCGAGCCTCACGGCGCTGCGGCTGGGGGCCCGCCAACGCAGGTCGCCGGGCAGCAGGCGCTTGCTCACGGCTGCACCGGCCGGCACCAACCGCGAGCTGGGTGCATCGGATCGTCCCACAGCGCGATGTCGCCGCGCGGATCATCGGCATATGCTGACAGCACCAGCACCTGCAGGACGTTGGGCCAAGCCCTGTCAACGGCAACATCGCTGACAGCAATAGCACAGTGCAAGTGCTGCGGGCTATCGCGGTGTTCCGGCGAGCGATCGAGCGTTCCGGGCACTGTGCTCACGGCCACCACGTCACCTCCACGCTCAGCCGGCTTGGAACGTCCCTGACGTCCCAGTCGCTGACGATCCTACATCCGCTATCGTCCGACGCAAGCATCAGCGCGACGACCCTGTCGTCGCTGTGCACGTCCATGCCGAACAGCAGCTTGCAGTGGTAGTACCTGCCCGTCGACGGGTCGACCAGCAGGCACCCTGGCTCTACGGGACCGGTCGTAGCCATCTCGTGTCATCCTCCCGCACCGGGACAGAATCGCTGACGATATCGGCCGCTCCGCGCCGTGCGATCAGACACGTCAGGTCCTGGAACGGCACGCCGGTGGACGAGCTGCGTAGCCGTGATGACTGCACGACGAGCATCGGCGGATCGGCCCAGGAGGCGTTGCAGGCACGCATGCAGCCTGGCGATATCGCTGTCAGCACGGGTGCACCCACCCGACAGGCGCGGCGATGAAGGCATCCTGCGCTAGCGTGCTATCGCGGCGCAGCAGCGTGAACCTCTGGCCGAGGCGATCAGCCTCATCGTGCGCGCTGATCACCACGTATACGGTCACGTCGTTGTGCAGCTCAACGCGTTCTGCCTTCAGCGATCCTGGGTACGCCCTCGCCATCACGGCCTCCAGATCGACACTGCACCATCGCTGCCGAACGACACGGCACCGACGTAGCACGTCCCGCTACCGTCCGTGCGCACGAGCCATGCTGACCGCTGCAGCTCCTCGTGCGGCATGGCTCGGTCCGGGTCACCGACGATGCAGTAGATGAGGTGCGCGGAACCGAACCTGGCGCTGCCCCTGACGAGCGCACCGGAGAGCAGCTCGCGATCGAGGCGCTCGGTCACGGTCGCACCGGCGCTAGCCATAGCGCGTCCCAGCTCGGGGCGCGGAATCCGCGGACGAGCGTGAGGTCGTGCTGGTGGCTCAGCGGTCCCATGGAGTTGATCCATATGGCGTCGACCTCCGCGTGTTCCCGCGCAGCTAGCGGCACCATCAGGATGCCGTGGTGCGCAAGCAGGCACCCGGCGCGCGGTTGGCGCACGCAGCTCACAGCAGCACCCTGACGACGGGATCCGGCTCCAGGAGCATGTCCTCCGCGACGAACGGCGGTCGTACCCGCGCGATGACGCACAGCATCGTCCCGGACATGATGCCCTGCGGCGACGGTGCAACGGACACGACCGTGCGCAGAGCGCCGTACCGCACGTCAGCCATGACAGCGCACTCGACGAGGCTGCCCGGTAGCTTCACGGCCTGCACGCGATGCTCCTATCGTCGTCCGGTCCGAATAGCACGGGCCTGCGCTCCAGCTCGCCGTCCGTCACGTCAAGCTGCATCGACTCGCTGCAGTTCGACACATCATAGCCGTAGAGCGCCTGATCCGCCGCACCGCACGTCACGAATAGGCTGCACGTATCGACGTGGTACAGCGTGCCGGGTTGCGTCACGGTGTCCACAGCGTCATCTCGGCGTGCGACGCCACGGTACGGAAGTTGAAGGGCCAGATGCTGGGCGAGCTGTCTTGCGAGTCGCAGTCGAAGTGCAGCGATGCAGTGCACCCGCGTACGTCCGCCGGGTGCCACATCACATCGTCAGGCGCGCCTATTGCGACGTGCATCCGCAACGACGGTGCACACCCGGCGGCGACCAACGTGCCCGCGGCTAGCACGGTTGCCACTTCCTTGCACGTGGCTCGCACTGCCTGAGCCACTCCAGCTGGACGTTGACGATGAGATCGGTGCCTGAACACGTGCACACGCTGAGCGTAAGCTGCTGGTCCTCGGAACCATCCCGCTCAAGCGGTACGAAGGCATCGATGTCTGCGTGCCCATATGCGATCAGCGTGCCGATGTGTGGTTGCGTCACGTCGGCCTCCACTCGACCGCGTGCTTCGCCGCCGTGTTCCGCTCAACGTGCAAGCACGGTGCAGCATCGCCGCGCGCCATGCGCAGCATGTGCTGCGCGTCTCGCTCGTCGCCGAGCTCACCGCTGACGGCGACGAGCGCCGTGTGAAACGTACCGTTCGCACCGTACAGCGTGAGCGCACCTGGCAGCAGGACATCTACGAGCACGTGTTCCTCCAGAGGCACCGGTGCGACTGTTGCTCGATGCTGAACCGCGTTGCCCAGCTGCGCATGCCGACGTCCGGATTGCACGTGTCGAGCTGCAGCGCCTCGGTTACACCCTCGTTGTCGAAGCGCTCGTTCAACGGCCTGCCGATCGTGAGGTACACGTACCGATCGTCAACGTCGATGAGCATGCCCGGCTCTAGCATCCCGGCCTCCATACCTCACCCTGCTTGCTGTCACCGAGGTAGACGTACATGTACACGCAGACGTGTGCGCCGTCAGCCACGTCACCGTCATTGTTACTGTTGAGGTGCAAACACACTGACCTCGCACGGTCGTCACTGCTCAACCGCGGTTCAGCCAACCCGACTGGCACGTAAGTGCCCGCAGAGAACCTAAACAGCGACCCGGGCTGTGCTGGCTGCGCTAGCATACGGTCTCCCACGGCGTGACGTAACGCATGGTGCGCTGGTCGGCTAGCGCCGTCTCCACGCTGAACGTGCCGGTGCTGCCGTCAGTTCCGATGAAGCAGCACTCAGCGAGGCGATGGTGCTGCTCGCGCTGGGCCACCGTCAGCAGCACGCCCATGGTGACGCCGCGGTCGCGGTTCAACAGCACCGCGCCGGGCAGCGGCAGCGCTTCGCTAGCGACCGTCATCAGCACAGGCGCCTCAGGTCAGCGAACACGTCATCGCCGAAGCTCTTGTGGATGTCCTCACGCACGCTGCCGAGCTGCAGCAGCGCTAGCACGGCGTACTCCTGGTGCTGCCCGTCCGGGTACGTCAGCCTCATGCTCGTCAGCGTGATGATCACGTCGCACGTCCTAGCGTCGTAGTGCAGGTCACCCGGGTGCGCATCGCCGTGGATGTTCCTGATGCGCACCTATCGTCTCCACATCTCCACAAGCACGCTGGCGTAGCTCGCCGCGGCGATCGCAACGTTCCTCGCCACGACGGCGAAGGCTAGCGCGCCAAGAACCATGGCAGCGCCGGTGCTGGCCGAGCTGACAGCGTAGCACGCTAGGATGCCGGTGCAGAAGGCCGCGAACTCGGCCTCGCGGGCCGGCGTCACGCTGCACCCCGCACGACAGCGCTGAACGGCACGGGCACCTGGCGCTTGACGCGCTCGCGGAGCTGCGTTCGCTGCCAGCCTGCCGTGAGCAGCTGCTTCCATCGGACGATCGCCTCACGCCGGCTGACGTGCTCGTCCACCAGCGTTGCGCAACCGCGGTACACGGTGCAGCGCACGCTGCCCGGCGCCGATGGCACGAACACAGCAACGTGGCGCCACTCGTGCGTGCTGTGCAGCATCCGCTGCGGTACCGTATCTTCCGTCGCTGTGGGCGTCATCTATGACCTCACGTGCCGAAGCACACCGTGATCGTGTATGATCCTATGTCGCTGTCGTCCGGAACGTTGTACAGGCTCAAGCAGAACAGTCGACCGAACGCGTCTAACGCTGTGATCTCTGCACCCTCGTCAGAGCGTGCGGAGTGCCGAACGTGGTGCTGCTCCACGGCAAGCGTGGTGAACATGCAGAGTCGTCCGTCCTGCACAGTTGGAATGCCAAATACAGCGCCGACATGCATGCGTAAGAAGTCCTGCCGGTGCAGGAACGTTGCCGCGAGGCGCCTCACATGAGCACCAGCCCGAAGCGGTGCCTCAACCTACCCTCGCGGACGATGAGATCGTAGAGCGTTCCGCCACAGTGCATCACGGTCACGCCGGCGCCGGGAGCAAGGTACGTCGACTGCGTCGGGTGGATCGCGATCACCGTGTACGCGATCCACGCGGTCCGGTCCTTCGTCGGGCAGCTCAGCACGCTACCGGGTCGTAGCCTGCGAACGCACGCAGCTGACACCGTGAACTCCTCTGGACCGAACTGATCGTAGATCTCGTCGTCGGTCATCGCTAGCCCACGCTGACAAGCCGCGTTGTGGCCTGCTCCACGTTGGATCGGCGTAGGATGACGCACTCGTACGTCCCATCGCTGACGAGCGCCTCGATCACGACGCTGCCGGTGCCCATGGGGCTCGGCGAGCGCGCGGTGATGACGCAGAGCAGCTCATCGTCCCAGTGCTTGAACAGCAGCACGCTGCACGGGAGCGCCATGTCGTACGCTGGGCTAGCGATGTACAGCGTACGTCTGGGCTTCACGGGAGCACCCTCGCGACGTGGGCCGGCGACACGGTGAAGGTGAACCCCTTGAGGCGTAGGCCGCCATTCGGCAGCACGGTCTCGACCTCATAGCGTGCGCCGGGCGTCAGGCCGGACGCAGCATGTCCGTTGTCCATCCCACGCAGTGACTGGACGAACGTCTTCCTGAAGCGTACGGGCCGACGAACATACGCGCAGTCGAGCGCGGTGACGGTCTGGCCGGCCCTGAACTTGCTACGCTCCTGCATCGGACCGCTCCTCGCGTGGGTACGTTAACGCTAGCTCTTCGTCGAGGGACGCTAGCTCACCGCGCAGCTTAGCTGCATGCTCGTGCAGTTGGGCGGTGACATCAAGCTCGACGACGTGCGGCTCCTCGGCCAATGGCAACGACCATGGCGTTCCCGCCTCACGCAGCACACGCTCAGCGTGCTCGCTATGACGCGAGCTGATGCGCAGCGATACGTGACGGTGCGTTCCCACGTTTCCATCTGAGGTGAGATACACGAACCGTGGATGATCCTCGTCAGCGAACCGTATCCGCACCGCAAACCGGTAACCTGGCTTGGCGATCATAACGTCACCTTGTGCGCTGCGCGCCAGATGTTGATGTACTGACCGAGCTCAGCATCGCTGACCGGCTTGCACGGCTGGCCCTGCCAATCACGCGTACGGTTGAAACCATCAAACTTCACGTCGTGGGCCTTGAGCTGCGCAGCAACGCTCTCGTCATCAGCGTACCGCGCTGTCACAGCGTACCCGTTCGCGACCATTGCATCCAACGCGGCGTCGACAAGCTTCTGCGTGGCTTCGCGCCACATCTTCGATCGCACCGGGAGCCGTTCTTTCCGCGCCATGATGGGACCATCCTACCACAATCAGCGTGATATTGCACAATCTTTCGAAAGATTGTTGAGTGTGGTGATGATCATCGCATTTGTCAAATTGCCCAAACACTTCTGACACAGAACGCTAGCCTTTCCATCCGGCATGATCTTCACATTTGGTGTTTGACAACAACACAATTCATCTGGGTCAATTCTCCGTGCCATGTTAGAAGCATCCTACCACACTCACATCAGAATTGCACTTCTTTTAGAAGTTTTTCTGCAAAAATTGGTATAACCAGCTCCGCCCACAGGACGGCCCACAGGACCATCTCCTGACGGCCATAGGAACCATCACCGGTGCCATGAAAGCCCTTCTAAGGAGCGCACGAGGGTGCCCGTGCGATCCCGCGGGTCGCTACCCGGGCATCCGGATGGCAATTGGTATAACCGCTAGACCAGCATGATTGCTGAAATTCTTTTAGAAGATTGTGCATTCTGCACAGGATCGTGGTAGAATCGACCTACAAGCTGGACGGAAACGGAACGGAGACCAAGACGATGACGACCCTGAGCGTACCCAACTGGAAGAACGGCAGCAACATCCTGGGCCTTAAGGTGCCTGCCGCCCTCGAGGATACGATCCAGTTCCCGGCCAAGCACTCCATGGCATGGTTCAACCAGGTGATGGGCGGTGAGGGCATCACCCCCTCGCAGGTGACGATGTTCTCGGGCGATCCCGGCATCGGGAAGACCACCACCATGGCGCAGTTCGCCGACGCCCTCACCGGCGCTGCGCGGTGCAAGGAGAGCGGCAAGCGAGTCATCGTCCTCCTGAACACCGCGGAAGAGTCGCTCTACCAGCTCCGCAAGGTCGTGAAGCGCCTGGGCCTGAAGAGCGGCTTCGTCGCCGGGCAACACAAGATGCTCAAGGACATCATCGCGCACGTTGATGAGCTCCAGGCCGAGAACCCTGACGCCCGCATCGTGGTCATCCTGGACAGCCTCCAGGTCATCGACGATGGGTACTACAAGGACGGTGGGATCACCAGCGGCACGCACCAGCGGGTCCTCGACGCGGTCATCGACCATGCCAAGAAGAAGTGGTCCACCTGGTTCGTGATCTGCCAGGTCACGAAGTCGGGCGAGGCCGCCGGCAAGAACTCGCTGGTCCACGCCGGTGACTGCCACCTCCGCTTCTACTACGACCGCGCCAAGAAGTCGAACACCTCGGGCGAGCGCCTGATGTCGACCACCAAGAATCGGTTCGGTTCGGCAGGCATCACCTACGTCCTCGGCATGACCAGCGATGGCATCTACAGCAAGGGTGCCCTGATCGACATCGTGTCAGGCGAGGAGCCCAGTGACTCCGAGTGACAGGCTCACCCCGATCCCAGGGCGCTTGCACAGCAACGTTAACGCTGACTTCCGGCTCGGCAACGAGCTGTACGTCGCCCTCACCGGCATCGGAGAGCAGCATAACGTGATCGTCATGGCGCAGAACGTAGCGCTCGGCGCGCCGGTAGCGATCATCTGCGTTAGCGATCCTCCGTGATCCATGACGCTCGAACCCGGTGATATCATCCGCGTTGCATCGGATTGGGCGTGCATGATCGGCTACGAACCGGGCAGCCTAGCGGTGCCGTACACCAGCCTGCCGTTTGCGGAAGGTAAGCTAGTCGTCATCCTCTCGGCGTGCGATAGCATCATGCTGACCTACGCTGTCGGAGAGCACGCGCCAAAGCTGTTACAGCTATCGTACGGGACTGTGATGACGTTCTACGCATCGCTCTTCGCTGAGGTGCCACGATGCTAACAGATAGCTTGGGCGTTCCTAGCTGGTTGCCCTCGCCCGGCACGCTCTTCACAAACGTTGATGACCGATGCGTTCGATGGTATGTCGGTGCATCGCGCGATGGAGGGACTCTCTCGCGGATGATCGCTGAGGACGTTCCGGCCGGCGTCCCAGTGCAGGTGACCTGCACGCTGCCAGTCGCTAATACGCATGAGCATTACATCCACGTCATCCTACCGAGCGGCAGGCTAGGTCACCGCGTGTGGTCTATCTTCACCGCGCAGCTCATCAAGGTGCTAGCGTGAGCGCGCGCAGCCTACCGTATCCCGGAACGCTCATCGCGAGGAAGTTCACGGCTGACAGGTTCGTGCGCGAGGAGGATAGCAACTTCGGCGTTGGCAAGTGCATGCTCGAGGCGTTGGTCGACGAGCCATTGCTCGTCACGTGGGTCGAATACGGCTCGTCGACGCTCGGCTGTGTGCACGTCATGCACCCGTCAGGCTGGTTCGGGTGGCGCGCGTGGGCGGATAACGTGGCCGCAGGGATGAGGAGCCTATGATGCTACACCCGCTGCTAGAGGACGCGCGGACGGCTAGCGTGCAGGTCAAGCACGGGAGGGTCGGTAGCATCGTGCCAGGGCGCGTGCTCAAGCGCAGCGGTGAGGCATCGTACGCGCTCGTCCTCGCTGTCCTTGACATCCGACACGCTGCGTACGATAATGGCGATCGGGTGTTCCAGGTCAGCTGCTTCATACACTACGTTGGGTTACACGATCGCTGGCAACCCCAGGGGACCGTGCGTATCTTCATCGGTGGGCGGCTTGAACCGCGTTGGAGCGTGATGTGCTAGAGATCGGAACGCTAAACCGTGTGGAGCTCGAGGACGATCGCATGCGACAGTTCGTGGTCCGCATCGGACGCACCGTGTGCCTGCTTGCGCACGGAACGTGCTACGTCGTGCTGGGTTGCTGTCAGATCGTGGAGATATCAGATTGGTGGGAGGTGCTGATCCTGATCGCGAACGGCGAGCACGCAGGTTGCATTGCGGCGTACAGCGACAGACGGCAACACGAAACGTTGTCGGTCAGGCTAGCGTGGTGATGACTGGCAGGCGGTATGGCTGTACAGCGGGTACATCCGTCCGCCGATCGAGGATGAAACCACGACGTCCTCGCCAGGCACGGTCGTCGCTGTTATGACGATCCGAGGCGAGTGATCGTGGCCGTGAGCTGGGTTTTCGTAGGTGGCAAGGACCATGCGCAGCTGCGTAGCGTAGCCTTCTGGCATGTCGTAACTGCGCCTGCCGAAGAGCTCGTCCTCGACGTACTGCGTATAGTCGTAGGGATCGGCACCGGCACCTTGGTGCACGGATCCCGGCTTCGGAAGCTGCTTTGCCCAGATTGCCATTATCGCCTACGCTGCAGTGGGGGACGTCGCCGCTCGTGGTGCGGGAGCCTGTCTGGCTCCCAATTAGCGATGAAACACACGAGCAACACCGCTATCCGTCGTAACTTCTGGTAGCAGCTCACTAACGCTTGCCCGCCCTCGCGGCGCGTAGCTCCGCGTTCAGCTGCAGGATGCGCTCGCGGACCCGGCCGACCTCCTCGACCAACGCCGTCGTCAGCGGGCCGAGGTTTACCGCCGACTCATCGACGTGCATCCAGATGTCGGACGCTAGCTTGAGCAGACGCTTGGTCTCTGCACCCGCCGCCTTCCGACGCTTCCTAACGGCCATGCTGCACCTCGATGCGAAGCTGGTTAGTGTACGCTAGCAGGTCGTGCTCCTGCTCGAAGTCGTGGAGGAGGAATGCGGCATCGGCCGCTCGGCAGATGAGCCAGTCAGCCGTGGCAACATCGTCATAATGCAGCGCTAGCGTCGCGCAGTACAGGTAGTCACGTAGGTCGAGCATGCGATCGTCGCACTGCGTGCCTGGCCTAAAGCGCGGGCGCACGTGGACGATGAAGAACAGCTCGGCTCGCACCGCGCTGGTCAAGGCTTCCACTTGCCCGCGGTCGCGAGGTGGATGTGCGCACAAGCGTCAGCGATGAGCCTGTTGAACGCTTGCCCGGGCTCCACGTGCTTGTGATGCTTGGCGACCCACGCTTCTGCCTGCTCCCGCGTCGCCTGGTCGTACTGCGCGATGCGGTACACGTCGAACCGCTCGACGAACTCGCTTGCGTGGTCGCGAAGCGCGTACCACAGGATCGCGCGCGCATTATCGACGACCCGCCGCATGTGCAGGATCGTGCTGACGTCATCGCCAGCTGTCGCAGCAGCGTGAGCGGCGTACAGCGCCTCGCGGACGGGCAGCTGGTCATCTGGGCACGTTCGCCCCGGTGGAAACCACGGTTGGATGTACATGCTCAGGAGGCGATCCGCTATCGTCATCAGGTATCGATATTACCACAGCTATGCTGATGTTGCACACTTGTAGAAAATTTCTACAAGTGTTAGCTCACCACAGAACGCGGCGCTTTGCACACTTTTAGAAAATCATACCCGTTATCGTGGTAGCCGGCAGCATGAGGATCGCCAGCTCGAGGCGCTCAGGACGCTCCGAGCACACCGTCATGACCGTTGGGGTAGCATCCTAAGGATGTCGCACAGCCACCACGTGGGCTGTCCCGTGGGCTGCAAGATTGGTATAACCAGTAGACCAAAATCTGCTGAAATTCTTTCGGAAGATTGTGCATTCTGCTGCGTTCTGTGGTAGTATCGATTCACGATGACAAACCAAGCAAAAGCGAGCCCGACGATCTACGATGCCATGCTCTTCATAGAGCAGGCATCGGCCGAAGATATCCGTGCGCTACACTGCACCATGAAGGTGCGATTGGCAGCGATCGGCAAAGCGGTTGCGGCGGACATACGACCTGGCGATACCGTCACGTTCGAGCACAAGAAGCATGGGCTGGTCCGCGGGAAGGTCGACGGCATGAAGGGCAAGAACGTGATCGTGACGCTAACTCGCACCTGGGCACCGACTGCTGCGCCACGGTGGTGCATCAGCCCGACGCTGCTCACGAAGGTGAACGCCTAGTGCGATACGCTCTACCACAGCTCATCCACGGGCCGTTCGGCTTCTACCCGCTGTTCTCCGCCGGCGAGCACGTGATCCTGCGAAACAGCAGCATCAGGTTCCAGGGCGTCACTTTACCGGATGTCGTGTATAGCATCACGAAGCCGCGCGTCGCCATGGGACCGCACGTCCGCGCAATGTGCGGCATCGGACCCTGCGACACGGTGTGCGAGCTGCGAAGCATCTGCGCGACGACCCACCATGGGATGTTCACTAGCACGCTGTATGTCCAGCAGAACCTCATCGGTGCTGACACCGCCGTGCACTTCAGGTTCAAGCGACAGCAGCGCTACCCGGCTGAAACGCTAGCGTTCCATGTCGGCAGCCGCGTGCGCGATCGCAAGGGTGCGAGGGCGACAGTGATCTGGCTTAACGTGAGGAGCGTCCGCATCATCAGCGATGATGGACACGTTGAGACGTGGCGGATGAGCAGCGTCGTAGAGATCGCATGACATCCGATCACATCAGCGCCAGGGAGCCCGATGCGCCAAGCGCGCTGTTCGGGCTGCCACCGGTTGTCGCGAGCATCGATCCCAGCTTTCACACCGTGGTCGGCACCGGGCACGTTGAGAGGCTAGCGTGAACAGCGTGAGCGTGCCCGGGACGCTCATCCTACCGGACGCCAGGCTCTACGTTGACGACACCTTTGCAAACGTAGCGTACGTTGGCGATCGCATGCTCGTGATCGATGCAGCGTGCAGTGGCGCGCTGCTCTGGTCATCGCAGATGGACTTCTCGCTCCAACACATCGCTGTCGTTACGCCGTAACGGCGCGCTAGGCTAGCAGCTCTAAGTGCTCGCAGCACGGTCCGACGACGTTACCGAGCTGCGCATCGCTGAACTCGTATGCCAGCAGCCCGGAGGCGCTGGCAAACGACACGCACGTCAAGCAGTAGTGTGGATCGTCATGCGGCGTTACCGACATGACTGCTAGCACGTCATTCTCTCACGGCGAGGTGCCCGGGCACAGCGCAAACCTGCACCTAACGAGGTCACCCGGCTTCAGCATAGTCGCTCCAGACCGCCACCGCTCCACAGGATGTCGAACAGCTCAGCTGACTCAGCTGAGATGCCCTGCGCGCCGACCCACGTCACCCTTGGCATCGTGATGCCCACGACAGTGATAAGCTCATCCATCCGTACCTGGTTTCCGAACGCTGTCCTACACCGTAAGAGGCCGCCAATGGGCAGGTGCGTCACCATGCTCTTCACAGCACGCTCCAGTAGTGTAGCGTGCACCACGCTGTCATGCACATCGTGCGGTTCGCGGCAAGCAGGACAGTGACCTGCGTGTACGATGCTGCATCACGTTCAACTCCGATCACGGTGCACATGTCATCACGGACAACTGCATGCTCAGCACCACCGGACAACATGATCGTGAACGGTGTCGTGCACCTGAGCAGCTCGCCTGTCATGCGTACCAGTGCGCAGGCTCGACGATAGCGCGCTCTTCGTGCACCACGGCGCAGTAGTTCAGGATGTTGTACGTTGTGCCTGGCACGATAGCACCACTCGATGTCAGGCAGATATTTCGCCACCCGCCAGAAACGGTGGGATCCTCGTATGCACCGATGACGATGAACAGCTCGTCTACGGCGAGGCCGTTGAGGGCCGTGCACCAGCACGAGTAGGTGCTACCGACAGTCAGGTGCGCCGGCATCAGCGGACCAGCTCGAACGTATCGTCCCACGTGAACCAGTCAAGGGCGACCCCACGTGGACCGTGCAGGCCATGCTTGTCAAGCGTGGTCACGATGCATCCGATGCCGGCGCGGACAGGTTCGAGCGCGACGATCAGCAGTATATCGCCAGCTTCACGGCCACGTGGCTGTCTCGCCGGTCTGTCGCGGGCGCACAGCATGTCACCCGGCGATAGCGCGATCAGCGTGCACCTTGGTGCTCCGAGGATGCGCGCGCTCAAGGGCATCAGCGTTTCCTCGACGGGCAGCCGTGCGCCTGGTGCCCGCGCGTGCTGCACGCCATGCAAGTCCCTGCGACAGATAGCGCGATCTCACCGCGTAACGGAGGGCACTCGCCACCGCGAGCGTGATCGACGAGCTCCATCAGGAGCTCGCCCTTCGCCGGCGCGCCACGTCCGTCGCATGTCAGCAGCGCGTCAAGCACGTGCCGTAGCCTATCGGCGGTCATCGCGCTAGAACCCGAGGATGCGATCGCGAGATGCGGTGCTCTGCTCGCCCTCACGCATGTCATGGAGCGCTGCGAGCGCGCTGAGCGCCGTGTAGATGTCGGCTGACCGAGAACCACGTTCGGTCGCGCTGGTCAGCGGGATCCCGGGTGCCACCATGGCGTACCGATCGTCCTCCCACCGCTCGACGCGGACGAGCTTGCCGTCGAGCAGCGCGATGGCACCGTCGGTATCGCCGGTCATGATGACAGGGACGAGCCGCTGGTCGCTACCGGCGATGATGACGAGCGACATGGCGATCGAGAGGGAACGACGCGGGGTGCTCACCTTGTGCTCCTGGACGTGCGGGTTGAACGTGAACCACAGCGATGTCGTGCTGGTGTCATCAGCGCTGACGCGGCCAGCGTTGTGGTAGCGAACGTGCCAGCCTGCATCCACGTACGGCTTGAGGATGCGCTCGAGCATGTCGGGCGAGTGCAGCTCGTTCTCGACCCACATCGCGACTTCGACGCCAGGACCGACGTAGCGCTCGTCTAGCTCGGCCTCGATCTTCGAGATGATCTTGCGCCGCTCGCTAGCGATCCTGACCGCGGCGATTTCGCCGTCAAGCTCACGTTGGCTGTTCATAGCATCTCCTTGCCGATGTCGAGCTTTGCGCCGGCACGGGCAGCCCTGTTCGTGACGCGATGGCGCTGCTGCGCGGTGCTGTTCGAGTTACGCGAAGAGCGGCGGCCAGGCTCGGCCCGGCGCTTGCTCTCCGCCCACTTGCAGACGCTGTCCATATTCGAGTGATGCTTTCCAAAGCAACTGTATGGCTTCATCGTGAACCAATCCTACCACAGTTGCGCTAACGTTGCACAATCCTTGCCGAATTTTGCCATGCTATGCGACCAGCTGGTTATACCAATTTTATGCAGAAAATCTTCTAAAAGAAGTGCAAATCTGGTGAAACTGTGGTAGTGTGGTCTCATCATGGCAAAGCGAAACGTTCCCTGGATGAATCCCAAGTTCAGCATCGAGCTTAGCGGCACAACCTACACCGGCGCGCCGGTACCCGAGCTCGAGCTGGTCAAGCCCAGCTCACCGCACGTGATCGTGGCCGGTAACCGTGAATACTGTGGCGGTCCCGGGTACGGTGGCAGGATGTGTTCGAGGGCCAACGTGGTGCCCCGGAAGGTGTACCCTGATGCCACCTCAGCGGACCGGGCTCGGGTGCTTCTCGGGATGGCCCGTGTGGGCGGTGGGGGCTTTCGTGTCGTGCCGTGGAGGCCCTAACACGCAGGAGCTACCATGACAGCGCTACCGGCTACGGCGAGGCACGGCACTTGGGTTCGGGCGACCATGCCAGGCGGTCACGGGGGACGCATCGTGAGCTGCAAGGGACGGCACGTCTCGGTGCAGACCTACACCAGCAGGGACCTTCACGAGGGTCCCACGGTGACGGTCGAGCGCACGACAGTGGTTGACGTGCCAGACCCCAAGGCTCCAGCTGACTTCGAGGGGCTGCTCTGCGCCCCCGGCTGCGAGCTCTGCAAGCACGTCCCGCGGAAGGGCAGGCACGGTGGCAGGGATCTGCTACAATAGAGCAGAAATTCTTTCAAAGATTGTGCATTCTGCACCGGATCGTGGTAGTATCGGTACATCATGACGGAACAAGCGAAGAGCGAGAGCATCTCAGCTGTGGCGGCCCAGAAAGCGATCCTTGAGGCGCTCAGGGCGTCAGGCTTTGCAACCGCGCAAGCGATCACTGCCGCGGCGCAGCGTATCGATTGGATGAAGCTGCATGGCGCGGTGTTTGACTCCGGACAGTACTACGAGCTGCGGCACCCGGTGCACGACCGGTTCACGGCAACGCTCGAGATCCTCGTCGACTTCTTCGAGCCTGTCACGAAGAAGAGCTGGATCGACGAGCGCGGCGACCGCGTGGCGACCGTGAAGCCCGAGGTCAAGGTGAACTGGGGGAGCTACGGTGCGGTACCGTTCCTGCACGCTAGCGCGATGGCCGAGGTGCTGAAGGCCGTCGGCGATATCGCCGTGCGGATCCACGAAGCGCTGTGCGGCGGTGTCACCTACGTTGCGCAGACGGCCGCCGAGCTCGCCGAGCAGGCGGTGCTCCACCGGCAGCGCGAGATGGAACAGGCGATCATCAACGCTTGGGCCGGCGATGAGGACCTGCGGCACGCGCTTTACGACACCCGCAAGGGTGTCACCAAGCATGCGGTGTTGCCTGCCCTGCTCCACGAGCGGGCCAGGCGCGACAGCAGCACCGTCCAGCACGTCACGTACAACCTGATGATCCCCGGCAAGAAGACCAAGGTCTACAAGCTCGGCATCTCGGGCGACAACACCTACGCCACGCGGATCGGGTGACGGACGATGGGATATCACAAGCCGGTGCTCAAGCGCCGGAACAGCGCTAACCGCCGCCTGAGCATGCGCGGGATGTCAGCAGCACGTCACGACTTCGAGATCATGAACAGCCGAGCACGACGCGCTGGCGAACCACCGCCATCGTTTGATGCCTACCCGTGCGGGTGCAGCGCAGAGTGCACGATGGTGCACACGCTGAAACCTAAGGAAGTTGCTAACGATCAGCGCCCCGGCGGCCCATAACGTTCAGCGAACCGAGCGTAGATACCAGCAGCTCACAGAACCCAACGTAGGGCAACCAACAGCAGGCAGAACAGCTCCATGAAGAGACGAGCGTTGCTCAGCGAGATGGGCCTCGAGCCAGGCAACCTGATGCACGCTCACGAGCACATCAGGTCGCGCAGTGATAAGCATGCCCGCTCTGGTGCGCAATACCAGCGTTCTCGATCGTAAGCTCTAGCATCATACTACCCTGTACATGACGACCCATGCGGAGCGTGGAACCCACGTGCTGATCTGGCTATCGAGCCCGACCATCGTTCCGACCATGTCAGCGCCTCCGTCGCACGCTATCGTGATCGCATCAGCGCGTTCCGTGCTACCGTCACCGTGCAATCGCACCAGCATGTCGCCTGGCTGCATCGACGCAAGTAGCGTTGTACCGATGCGGGTCACGGTACGTTCGTGACGAACCATGCACCCGGTCCTACGCCGATGCCAAGAGGCGAACATACCCTGCCGAACAGGCTGAGGATCGCCGGTGGATCCGATAGCGTCTCAGCGGGCATGCGCTCGTGCCACTTTAGCAGCATGCCGACGGGCGACGTCAGACCGTGCGACGCACCGAGGTCGTCCTGGATGATCGCGCCGGGAGCGTTGGCCCGTCGACCGGTCATGAGCTCGCTCACCGCGGCAGCGCCATGACGTCAGCGATGCGATCCGCTCCGAGCAGCAACATGCACAGCCTGTCGATGCCGATGCCGCACCCGGCCGTCGGCGGTAGCCCTAGCTCTAGCGCCCTGATCAGGTCCTCATCGACGGTACCCTGCCTGACCATCCTGCGGTGCTGCTCGCGTGGGTCAGTCAGCTCTGCGCAACCGTTCGCGATCTCCATGCCGCTAGCGTAGAGCTCGAACCGATCGGCAAGCATCGGATCGTCCGTACAGGCCGCCGACAGCGGCGATAGCTCTAGCGGATGGCGTAGGACGAACGTCGGCCGGAGCAGCTTGGGCACCACGAACCTGTCGAAGATCCCCTGTAGCGCTTGGCCGTATGACACGCCTGTTGGCATGCCACACTGCTCGTGCGCGTACTGCGACAGCTCGACGGCCTCCGTCCACGTCACCACGCTCATCGCCCTCTGTATCGGAACGTGTGATAGCTCGGCGAAGCGCAGGACGGCGTCGCGCATCGTTATCCGTTCGTACGCGATCGGAGCGCTTAACGTGCCAGCGAGCTCCGGTCCGCAGCCAGCAGCGTATGCCGCTTCGCGGATGATGTCCTCGACGAGCATCATCATGCATGGCGTGTCGATGCCCGCGTGGTACAGCTCCACCGTGGTGAACTCCGGACAGTGCGTCCTGTCAGCGCCCTCGTTCCTGTACACCCTACCGAGCTCGTAGACGCGCTCGAGCCCGCCGGCTACCAAACGCTTCAGCTCGATCTCCGTCGCGATGCGCAGCCTGACATCCTCACCGGAGGCCCTGTGGTGCGCGACGAACGGCTCGGCTGTCGCGCCTGACGCGGTGCGCATGAGCGATCGCGTCTCCACCTCGATGAACCCACGCTGGTCCAACGTCGCGCGGACAGCGCTGACTATCGCAGCCCTACGGCGTAACGTGGCGAGCGTCTCTGGTCGTAGAACCATGTCAGCCGAAGCGTTCTCCGCGCGCCATCGCACGTCAGCGCCGGCGCTATCGCAGAGCAGCGCCTTCGACGGAAGCGGTCGGACGCACGGCGTGACGACGCGTGCTTCCGTCACAAGCAGCGCACGCTTTCCCTGCCGCGTCCTAAACGCGTACCCGACAGCCCAGACATGGTCACCGAGCGCGGCCGCCTTCAACGCGGCGAGAGCCGCTGGCTGCTGCGCCGTAGCGCACAGCTGGAGCTCGATGCCATCCGACCTGATGAAAGCGAACGCTAAGCGCCCGATGTCGTTGACCTGCAACAGCCGGCCCATGACCTGGTGCGGTTGGTCGCTGGCGTGTACACCGTCCTGTAGCTGCTGCATGTCGGGTAGGCTAGAGATATCCTCCTGCAAGACAGCGCCAGGATGGCACGGTACGACGATGCTGGTCTCGTACGGACGTTCGCCTCGCGCGATCCTTTCGTCGATCGCAGCGCACCGCGCTTGCACCTGGCACTCTACCGTGCTATCGTTCATCATGGCTCCAGAGCGTATCCTTGCCGAGCAGGCTATCACCCAGCTCGCTTAGCAAGAGCATCGTTAAATCAACGTATAAGACGAGCGCATGCTGGCTATCGTCGACAGCAATTCCCAGATCGATCGTGTTGGGAAAGTGATCGTGGCACAGGCAGCCGGGTGTCAACATGCGCACTCGAACTCGTCAGAGAAGTATGCTACCGCCTCTACGCTTACTTCTATCATGTGCACGCCACGGTGCGTCAGCACGAGCATCGATACGCTATCGTCACGCTCGACGAACCCAGCGATCACCTCAACGTACGTATCGCTAGCGAAGCGGATGCTACCTGGTGGGGCCTGCTGTGCCACGAACGTCATGGTTGCCACAGCGTTTCATCTCCGACCATATGTCTACGGTAGATGGCGAGCTCGACGAACTCATCAGCCACGAAAACGTTGATCTGGAACACACCACAATCGTTGACCGCCATCATCGTCTCTATCGAGAGATATTGTGGATCGAACGCTAGCGTTCCAGGCGTCAGCATGGTGCAACCTCGAACTGGTCGATAACGTTCTCCATCACGAACCCGCTGATCATGGCGAAGCTAGTGCGACCGTCATGCCAGGCGTGCATGATCAGAGCGAAATTGCCATCTGGATCGTTTCCGAGCAGCACCTCTGCGCTAGCGAACAGACCACGCACGCGGATCGAACCGGGCACCAAGCGCTGGTCTAGGGCCGCCACAGGACAACCTCGCCGACAGTGTACACCGGCGCGTCGTAGACCATCAGCTCAGCGTCCATGCAGTAGATCGCGATCACAAGCGCCATTAACGATGCAGACGCGACAACGATCTCGCATGAACTGCATGCTGGATCCAACACTAGCGTACCTGCCGATTCTTCGGCGATGTTACGCTGGTCACGCAACGCTCTTCAACAGCACTGCGCGGAGCATCAGCACGACGTGCTGCGGAAGCGAATCCTCGCTGACGACGAGCAGCTCGTCAAGGCGATCGAGCATGACCGTTCGCCCGCGTTTCTGCACGTGCCACTTCCTGTCAAACGACCAGGCGCCGTCACCGGCATCACGATTGCCAAGCCAATCAACGTTATTTTCAGCCGTGATCACGTTGACCTTCGGCTGCTCATGGTCCTCGTAATGACCGTCACCACCGTTGGACCGCGAAGCGCCGCCCACCCAGCGTTGGATCGATCGCCATTGCAGATCGCGCACGATGCCGCACTTCATGCGCCCCGAGCTGTTGCTCGACGTTGCGTAAACGATGAGCGATCCTAGGAGGATCGGCTTGCCGGCCATATCAAGGTGCTGTGGGCGGGAGGTCTGCGAATCCGACATCAGTGAACTCCTCTACGCGGTACCGCCGCGGATAAAACTCGCCATCATCCAGCGCAACGTGGAACGTCCTGACAGCGTCGACATCAGGCAGCTTGCAGACGGACGTCACCAGGATGCACAGGTTGCCCTCAGCGTACAGCTCACCGGGTGCTAATAGCCTAGTGGCCATCGTGCGAATCCCTCCCGCACAAGGATCGTTGCGCTAAGCGTGAGCAACGATATCCTCACGCCGTGCTCGATCTCGAGCATCACCGTAGCGCTAGCGCTACGGTGCGATCAGCGGCCAGAGCTCGTTATACCAGTAGACTACGTCATGCAGCCCGTAGATGCCAGCGTGAGCGTGCTTCCACACCAACGCCCACAGCGTGTCAAGCTTCTTCCGCGCATTACCGCCTGTCACTTCATGTTTAGCATCATGTGACAGCTCGAGATCAGCACGCAGGTGCTCCTGCAGCTTCTCATCCCGGAGCGATCGGTACTTCCCAGCGTTGATCAGCGCAGTTGCGTCCAGCAAACCCTTGCCCGGCGGCGCAGTCCGCGGCGTTCTCACGTCAAGCGAGCGAAGCTTTTCCACGACATCCTGAGCGTTCTGCTTGGGCACGTACGATGGTGATGTGACGATAAGCTCTTCGATTTTTTTCGGTGTTATGACGTTGCTGGGCGTGGTAGCGCTCATGCGCTCTGTCCAACCGATCTTCTGGGCGATGTACGGGTTGCACCCGACCAGCAGCCCGCGGAAGTACTTCTCCCGTGCAACCTCGGGCGTCAGCTCGTGAACGTCAGTGACGCACCAGCAAGCGAGACCGGTTGGTTCATCGTGGCGTTGCTCGGCACGTGGTGGCTTGAACTTAAGCGTCACGTGCATGTCCGACATGCACGTGTAAGCATCGTTGAGCTTGCGGATGCGCACCGAGCGCTCGTTGACGCGCTTGACCTCACCGATAATCGTTCCACCACAGAAATGGCGGTAGACAAACATCCCAGGTCTGAGCGCACCACTGCAAATGCACCGTCTTACCGTCATGTTGAGACCATCCTACCACAGATCACAGCAGATTGCACAATCTTCTGAAAGAAAGCGCGGTATGCTGCGCGCTGCCAAGCCCGCTAGACGGTCGATATGACACCTCGCTAGCGCTCGAGCGGTTGGCTGACCGTCCGGCTGATGGATGCTATGGCCAACCTGGGACCGTCACGTGCAGCGCTCCTGGGCGCTGCAAATTGGTATAACCACTACACCAAAGCTTGCTGAAAATCTTTCAGAAGATTGTGCAATCTGCTGCGATCTGTGGTGAGCTAACACTTGCAGAAATTCTTCTGCAAGTGTGCAACATCAGCATAGCTGTGGTAGTATCGGAGCATGCTGAAGCCAACGTCCGCAGAGCTTGGGTTGGTCATCCTGCCCGACGGGAACCGAGAACGCCTGCTGCCCGTGGCGGTGTACGCGCGCGGTGACCGGAAGCGAGCGTTAGCGCTCGACGGTCGGCAGCTCGTGCGTGTCTCGCAGGATGATAACGGCACGTACCAGGATTGGATGATCGGCGATGGCGTCTACGATGAGGACCAGCGTGACGCCGATACCATCGCTATGCTGCAGCTGCTCGCTCGCCTGCAGGAGCGTCGGTGAAGAGGCGCGCGCAACCGCAAGCACCGGGCCCGCATAGCGTGCTGCTGTTCGCTCGCTTCTCGTACGCCCACATCGGTCCGGGTCGTGATGACTTCGAACGGATCGATAATAGCAGCGATATCGCCCAGCACGCTGTCGGTGATGTCACGTGCATCACGGCCGGCGCACCAGGCGTAGGTCGCTGGACCTATCGCATTGCGGGCATAAACGCGATGGGCGCGTGGGCTGAGGAGATCTCGTGCACGGTGCGCGAGCTTAGCCTAGCAGAGGTCGTGTGAGCCAACGCGAGATATCGCTCTTTGCTTCCGAAGAACCAGAGACGCCGGGCACGCTAGTCGGCAACATCTCTGAAGCCGGCGTGCACACCATGTCCGTGATCATGCACAGCACCGTCAGATCCCAGAACGGATCGATACCTCGATGGACCCATCACGTGAGCATCACTGCACGTAGCTTCGGACCGGTCGTACGCACAGCTCTTGGGGCGATCCTAGACATGAGCATACGCAAGATCCTATGGCATCCGTGACGCTACGTGCATCAAAGCCCGGTGAGCTTGCATGGCACGCTAGCTCGGCTGAGATCGTGATCGCATTCGATGTTGAGCGTGGTAACTGCGATATCATCGTGGCGCCATCACCAACGCTGTCAGCGTTATCTACACAATACTACAGCGATGTCACGCCAGCGTCTGATACAGAGCTTCTGTGCCGAACCTAACGCTAGCATGCGTAAGCCCTGGTGATCTGGCCTGCGACGGCGATCGCCTAGAGCTCATCGTGGCAGCCGGACACAACAGCTCATACACGTGCGATACGCTTGACATCTGGCTGCCACGATCGCAGGGCGGTCGCGTTACGTTCTACCGTGACGGAGGTCTACCATTTCCACACGAGATGCTACGCTAGCCGAGACCGAACATCCGCTCGGCAAGGCGCTGCTGTACGATGGCACAGGCTCGCTCATCTCCTACGAGGACGGCGAGGACACGCTGGGCATCATCGTTGAGAACGCCTGGCAGCGACACTGGACCGAGGAGCACTCGCTAGCGCTGGTCGTATGGAACGACGGAAGCGTGAGCAAGCTACGCAGGCACCGAAGCGACAGAACCGAGCGGCAGCGCACCCAGATCCTGATACAGGAGGACTAGCGTAGCGCTGTGTGCAACCGTTCGCACGCCAGCGAGACGGTGTCATCGTTGTGCCACACGCGGTGGAGAACGCGGACGCTCAGGATGTGACGTGGATCTGATATGCCCGGCCGACCCGGTATGGGCGCGCTAAGCTCGACGATATCGCCAGCTGCCGGCAGCTCTTCGGAACCGTTGTTATTGTGCGACCAGCTCAACCAGCTATCAGACGGCTCGCCGACAAGCTCGACCCGCGCCCAGCTCAAGTTGGTCCTCGCGATGCCACCGTCTTCACCGCTTCCACGACCTGCCGCCGCAGCGGATCCGGCAGGATCTCGATGCTAACGTAGGGATGGCGGACCGGATCCCCCGAGATCGGTCCGCCCTCCGACATCTTCGTCTGCCGCGTCACGCCGATCACGTACGCTGGCATGCCGTTTCGCATGTCGATCTCAAACGTCTGCGGTTGTGCTGTCTTCTCTGTTGCCATCTGGCGTTTACCCTCTCAGGATGCGCGGGTCGCGCATCGCATCGTTCGGCTGCAGCTGCTCGAGCAGGCTGACGATCTCATCGCGGCGGCGTAACAGCTGGCCGAGATCGGCGCCCTCGCCCAAGCGCTGTGCGTTGCTTGCGGTGATCTTGGATTCGATCGATCTTAGCTCCGATGTCAGGAGCTCGCGTGTGGCTGGCATGGTACGAAGCTACGGCGTGGGTGCGGCCCATTGCAGGCCGCACCCGCTGTGCGTTGCGCTACAGCTGGGGATGCCGAGCTCGCTGAAGAGCTCGAGCTGCTGCGCGGCCTTGAAGCCGTTGGTCATGCCGGTGCGGTAGGCCACCCTGCAGGCCGTGACGGCCGAGGCACGCATGCTCTCTTTGCCGGCGGCGTAGGCGCTCAGGGCGACCTGCGGCATGTCGACCATGTAGGCCTTGAGCAGGTCAGCGCCCACGTTGGAGAGCCCCTCGCGGGTGCGGGCGTGGCGCTCTCGCTCGACGCTGAGCTCGCCGCAGAGGCGGATCTTCTCGCTTGCGTTCTGGGTAGCGACCTCGCGCCACTCATCGCGTCCCTCACGCAGGTCCTCGATGGCGTTGGTGGTGCCGTAGTGCTTGGCGAGCACGCGGTACAGGGTGCGGGCCTCGTGACCGTTCAGCTCCAGGTTGACCTTGCAGCCCTCGGGGCCGAAGCCGAGCATGCGCATCTTGGTCCGCGAGCCGGTGCCGAGGTGCTCGGTGGTGATCTCGACGTCCGGTGAGCCCCAGTCGCGACCGACCGTGACCGTCTGCGTGCAGTGCTTGTCCTGGGCATTCACGATCTTGGCGCGGGCGTTCTTCGGCATCGAGATATCGTTCTCCATCTGTCTGTTCCTCTCCGGACGCTACGGTCCGCAAGGCGTTCGACGGTGCGATTTGCTTCCGTCGTTATTGTCTGATACTACCACAGCGTGCCAAGCATTGCACCGCTACGCTTGCGGTTTATGTGGTACGCTGACGAGAACCCAGGGAGATCGTTCGTGCGATGACGCTGACCATGCTGGTTCCGGATCCGGATTTAGCAGCTTTTCCTTCGTGGTCATGCTGCCAAGACCGTTCCAATTCCACGAGATGCCCGTGTCCAGCACAGCCTGTTCTACGCTGGAAACCCAGCGAAAGCTAACGCTACCGTCAGGCTTCTCTTCAGTGATTGCGATGTTACCGGGTAGCACAAAGCTATCGTATTCTTTCTCGAACAACCTGATGGTGACATCGCCACGCTTGCCAACGCCATGGCGCTTCCAATGCTTGGGCTTCGTGCCATCGATGGCGGCGCATGCCATCAACGCTTTGTGCTCTGCTTCGAGCGTTCCGGGATGTGCAGCATAGTACTCGCTAGCGAAGCGCGCTAGCGCATCCTGACACGTTGCCGTGCTCACTGCAGCATCCTTGCGCACGCCTGCTGGATGATCACCACGAGCCGGTCAACGGCCGCTCTGCCGCCTGGGTGCACGTCGCTGCAGAACCCGTGTGCATATCGCTGGTCAGCAACGTCGGCATAGAAGCTCGCTGCCGCCAGCGCACCGCGCAGGTTGATCGCCTCCTGCTGGCCGAGCGGCCAGAGGTCGCATGACCAGACCAGCGTGCGAGAGCCGGTGGCATCCTCGCTGAGCGTCATGCCGAGCGGGCTGGCGCCACGAGCAGCGTGCTGCTCGTCGATCGCGCGACGCTGGTCCGCGTTAAGCTCCGGTGTCTCGCAGCGGATCATCCCAGCACCCCCGCATCATCGCGCCGCTCGCCGTCGAGGTTGATGATGAGCTCGCCCTCGTCAGGCTGGAAGAGCAGCTTGTGGCCCGGGCAGATGATCCAGATCCGCGGGACGAGCGACGGCTCGGGCTTGCTGCACTCGCCGTCGGTCAGCATCAGGAGGCCGTCCCAGCGACCGCGGTTATCGGGGTGCTCCATCAGGCGCGTGACGGCGTTGAAGTCAGTCCCACCGCTGCGCTCCCGGGTTGCCTCGGGCAGCGAGCCGCGGTACCACCGTTCGACCTCGCTGCACTCGGTGTCGAACGACACCTGGTCGAAGTCGACGTTCTTGCTCAGCGCAGCGCACTCGCCGTAGAAGAGCGCGACAGCCTCGTCTGACACGGAGCCAGACTGGTCCTTCGCGATGAGGAGCAGCGGTCTGTGGTTCCGCTTCGAGCCCGGGTGGACCATCGGGAACCTGCGGTTGATCCGGCGGATGGTGCTGTGCTGCTCACCGCGGATGCGTCCGTTCACCCACATCGCCAGCACCTTGCGCCAGTCGATCTCGCCCTGCAGCCAGCACTTGATGCTCGCCCGGACGGTCAGCGGTACGCACCCCCAACCGTTGGAGCTCTGCTCGGCGTGGGTGACAGCCCGTCGCATCAGGTCACGGACGCGCTGCTCGACGTACTCGCGGTCATCATCGGTGGCGAGCTTGTTCGGATCGGCGCCGGTCTGCTTCCACATCTTGTGATCGTCGAGCGTTTCGATGCCGCCCGCGCCGCCGCCATCTTGGGGCTCACCGCTACCATCGCCGTCCTGCGGTTCGCTGTCCCCATCCTGTTGCTGGCCCTCGCCGCCCTGACCCTCACCACGCTGCTTCTGCTTTTCCTTCTGCTTCTCGATCTCATCGCGGAAGGCGTCCATGAGCGCTTCGAAGTAGATCTCGCTCAGGTTGCCCGGAGGGAGCTCCTCGAGCGCCTGGGCCATGTCGCACGCGAAGTCAGAGTCCTGGCCGCGCACGTACCGGGAGCCGTCGGGCTTGAGCAGGCGCTTGCCCGGGATCAGCGCTCCGTCCGGCAGGTTGCTGAAGCCGTCCTTGGACTTGTCAGCGCCACAGATCATGCTGTTGATCGACAGGTCGGTGCTGATGTTCCAGATGGCATGCGGATCGCGAGCCCGCACCGTGCAGTGCTTCAGCGCGATGTGCAGGACCTCATGGCACAGGATGTTGTGCATCCACGTGTCGCCGAGCCCGTCAAGGCGCTTGTTGCCCTCATCCGCGATCTTCTTGACCCAATCGGGATTCCAGTAGAGGATGAACCGATCCAGGTCGCGCCGGAACGCCACCGCCATCGTGGGCACGCTGCGGGTGCAGACCTTGTCCATGTTGCGGATGATCGACGCAAAGAAGCCGGTGCTCCCCATGAGGAAGCCGACGAGGTGTGGTTGTAGGATCCGCTTCGTCGCCGGATCGTCGATCTCGACGATCCCGCCGTTCGGTGCCACCGCAGCGGCCGGTGCATCTACCGGGACGCTCTTATCGCTGATGGGCATCGTGCCCTCCGTTAGGTGATTAACCGATTCTACCACAACATGGGGTAGAATGCACAATTTAGCAGATCTTTTGCGGGAATACGCTCTCGTGTCGTGAGGGATGCGGTGGGACACGTAAGCGTCCTGAACCGTTGCAGCAACCGCACGGTGACGATCCGTTGTGATCGTACCTACCGCTCCCAGCGCACGCTGCGCAATCAGCGAGACGCCAGCCCCTGACCTGCGTTAGGAAGCGCTGCGTCCGCCTGGCCTTACGCTCGTGGAAGCTGCTCGCCGACTCACTACGATGTTCCGTCTCTGCCTTCATGGTAGCAATACTACCACGATCCGGTGCAGATTGCACAATCTTTCAGAAGATTCGCGCTATTTCTGCCCTGGTTACCAGGTCACGATCAGGGCCCGCTCGCCGTCCCGCATTGAGGAAGGGCCGACCTCCGCCTGGAACGGCTGCCCAGGCACCCTGGAGCGCTGCCAGCGGTTCGGATATTCTGCCAGCAGGTTATCCCCATCGTCCGAGGCATAGTAGCACTCGGCGCTCTCTAGGGCGTCCTGTGTCAGGCCCTTGCGTGCGATGAGGGCTTCAAGCTGCGGCTCGAGCGCTAGCGTAGCGCTCGCTGACTTCTCTGTGATGGCCATCCACCAACACTACCATAGCCCTGCATCGCTTTGCACAGCTAACGGTGATAATGATATGATGCGCAAATTTTGCATCCGGCTGTGCAATGCTTGCCCTGGTGTGATACGTGCGCCCGCGCTCCTTTATCAGAAGATCAGGCAGATTATAACGGTCAAGATTGGTATAACCATTGGACCAAGAACTTACCGAAAATCTTGCGGAAGAGGTGCAATTCTGGCGTAACTGTGGTGGGGCCAACACTTCCAGAAATTCTTCTGGAAGTGTGCAACATCAGCGTAGCTGTGGTAGTATCTTCTTACATGGACGCCAAACGATTTCGAGAGATGTTGCTCGGCTGGGCGATACGCAGCAGGCGATCGTGCTAAGCCGTAACATCGTCTGGATGGCGCGTGCCATCAGGCAGGGAGACATCACGGCCGCCGAGAAGTACGCCGGGATGCAGCGCCAGGATTTTCCGGGCGGCTGCACGCAGCGTGAGCACGTTGAGATCTCTTACGCATGCGGCGAGGCGAACGGTAACTACGGCTGCGACCTCAAGCCGGAACGCTTCACGAACGTCGGTTGCGCAGTGCAAAGCTAGCGCAACCGTGGTAGAATCCATAGCATAACGCGCCGCTGGCGCCCGACCCCATCCGAGGATTACAGGAGCAACATGTCCACGTACACGATCTCGACCGCGCTACGGACCATCCCCCGGCTGTCATCGCAGATCTCGGTGCTCCTGCGCGGGGAGACCGGCATCGGCAAGAGCTACATCGTCAAGGGCCTCGGCAAGGACCTGGGCATGCCGGTCATCGACCGCCGTCTCAGCCAGATGACCGAGGGTGACCTCCTCGGCCTGCCGAGCATCGTCGACGGGACCACGACCTGGAACCCGCCCGACTGGTTCCACGCCGCCTGCGAGAACCCGGTCATCCTCTTCCTCGACGAGATGAACCGGGCGACCAGGGAGGTCCAGCAGGGTGCGTTCCAGCTGGTGCTCGACCGCGAGCTCAACGGCCACAAGCTGCACCCCAAGACCCGCGTCTTCGCGGCCATCAACGTTGGCGGGAAGTACTCCGTCACCGACATGGACGCCGCCCTGCTCCGCCGCTTCTTCGTCTGCGACCTGAACCCCGACGCGGCCGACTGGCTCAAGTACGCCCGTGAGAACGGCATGAGCGATCTCGTCATCGCCTTCATCTCGGCCAACGAGGGCATGCTGGACCCGGCGCCGAAGGCCTCGCCCGGTTCCGTGCAGCCGACCCGCGCGAGCTGGGAGCGCCTCGACATCGAGCTGCGCGCCAACGACATCCAGGAGAAGCCCTCGGATCCGCTGTACTTCGACCTCGCCAAGGGCTTCCTCGGCGCCGAGGTCGCGTCCGCCCTGGTGCAGTACGGCAAGACCCACAAGTTCCAGGTGAGCGGCGAGGACGTGTGGTACCGCTTCGCCGATGAGAAGTCCGGCGTCGCCGAGCGGATGAAGCACCTCGGGCAGGAGCAGTGGTTGTCGGTGATCCAGCGGGCGTGCGACTTCGCCAAGAAGTGGAAGACGCTTCCCAAGGAGTGCGGTCCGAACCTGAAGGCCTTCTACAACGTGATGCCCATCGAGCTGCGGCCCGAGACCTGGGGCAAGCTCGTGATGGCGGGCAGCTCCGAGGCGCCGGACGGCAAGAAGGACCACGCCGAGTGGGCCAAGAGCATCCACCCGTACCTCGTTCACGAGCTGGTGACCGGAACGTTCGGCGTGCCGGTGGGCTCCAAGGGCGTGAACGTGAAGCCCTGCATCCCCAAGGTCCTCCAGGATCGCCTGGACGCCAACAAGAGCAAGTAGCGGCAGATGGTCGCCGGACGAAGCAGTCATAGCTGCACCATCTCGCCCGGCGACCTCACCTACGATCGCGGCTCTTGGCCAGAGGTGCAGGTCGGGACGCTCAAAGCCCAACACCTTAGGCGCAGCGCGGGGACCGTGCTGCTGATCTTCGCGGATCGCTCTGTGAGGCTCGATACGGCTGGCGGCGTCATGCTGCCATGCGGCGAGCGTCCGCTGTATGACGTGGATGCCGATGCTTAAGCAGGTTCCGCCGCTTGGAGATATCGCTGCGCCAGGTGACCTGTTCAGCAGCGACAGCGCGCTTAGCACCAACGTGCAGATCGCCGTCGCTTACAAGCCAGGCGAGCCATACGGCGATGGCCTCGCGCTGCATGCGGGTTCGTGCAAGGTGCGCGTCGCCGGAACCGGAACGCTGGGTTTGATCCTGGACGCCGATGGCGATTAGGACGGGCGCTAACCAGCACGCGATATCGCCGGGTGACCTGTTTGCGTTCGGCTACGGTCACAGTCAGGTGCAGGTCGCTGCGCTTGATGACGGTCTGCGCGAGGTCGGGTACGTCATGGAGCTCATCGGTGACCTCGGCGTCGAGCTTGTCTACGGTACAACGTGGGTCACCGATTCCGAAGCGAAGTGCATCCTGCACGATTGTGATGTGATCACGTGATCGCCGATCCCGGTGACCTTGTCGCATGGGGTGGTCGCACGTGCATCAGCGTGCAGCTTGTCACGAAGCGCTACGGTTACTTGACCGGCATGCTGTTAGAGCTTAACACTGTTGGCGAGAACGTCAGTCTGCGCGATACCGGCTGCGTGCACGACGATCAGACGATGCTGTATCGCTTGAGAGCGCACAAGGAGAAGAGCGAATGCACCCAACGTTAACACCCGCGCTAGCGTGCGCTGTGACGGCGATCCTAGCTGGCGCGTGCGGCCTGATGTACGTCGGCAAGGATAGCAACGATCGCCCGCGCATCGTCCTCACGGCCATCTTCGCGTGCATCGTGGCGATGGGCGGTGCGGGCATCGTGATGCTGATGCTGCTACCGTTCTAACGGTCCATCTAGAGCGCCCACGGCGCATCATAGGAGGCACCTGACATGCCCAAGGTATGGATACCCCGCTGCGGTGACGGGATACGGCTCGCGGAGCCGTGGACCGCCATCCTGCTCTCCGAGCACCGTAACGTAGAGATGTACAGGGCGGCCGTCGGACTGTCCAGCGTCGGATCGCGGTGGTCCAAGGACGCCATGCCACAGCGCTACACAGTGACGTTTCTGGCCGGCGCGGAGCTGGTGTTCGACCGCGTGTACATCAGGCAGGGCGCCGATAGCTTCGCCTCGGTCACCTTCATCGTGAAGGATGATGCTGACGGCAAGCTTGTCGGCCAACGCTTCTGGGTCACGGTCGATAACGCCAACGAGATCGAGGCCGACCTGACGTCAACCGGCAACAAGCTCGGCCCGTTCGCCCTCAGGTCGTACGTCACCGCGTGGCAGGGCAAGGCGGACCCGACGGTGCTAGAGCGCGCAGCCCGTGCAAAGCTCAAGCGCAGCGAGCTCGCTAACGTTCACGCTGCGTGCCATGAGGCAGCGAACGTGCCATGGCCACGTAACAGCAGGCGGTCAGACAAGCGCTTACAGGTCGTGATCGACCATCACAACGCGATCGTCCAAGCGGCCATGCCAGCTGCGCTGATCAGACGAGATGCCGAGCATGCCAAGGCTAGCGCTAAGGCAACTGCGTGGAATAACGACAAGAAGAGCGTTAGGTTGCTCGGCGAGCAGACGGTTCGCAGGGCATCAGACGAGGAGGTGCGGTGCGGCATCGAGCGTCGCATGATGCAGGGTTACAACGGGAAGAACAGCGCATGGACGCCCGTCGCAACGCGCAAGCTTTCTGATGGCGTGACAGAGCGCGACATGCTGTGCCTGAACACGTGGATCGCGCCAGCGGGTGCAAAGTACATCTGCGATCTGGGATGGACCGTGACGACAAACGCTGAAGGGGCCGTCAGCAGCATCCGACCCTTCGCTGGCAAGTAACGTGCGCGCCCAGCTGCTATCGCCGGGCGACCTGCTTACGTCAAGCAGCGTTCCGGGTCTGGTGCAGCTGACCGTGATCCTCTCGAACTTCACGACGTTAGATTGGGCGACCCGCCGGATGAAAGCGTATAGGAAGCAGAGGAGCCTACGCCAGCTGTTGTACAAGCACGAGCATACCGAGCTTGTGATCAGGAGACCCGCACACCGCGCGCTCGACGATATGATGCTCTGGAACGCCGATGAACGCTGATGGAACGCCGTCGTGCTCGGATGACGTTAGCAGCTACGAGCATGCCGGCGACGCATGGATCGCTCGTAGGCGGCCCAGGATGAACGCCTACGTATGCATCGCCGACTTCGGCGATGACGCTAACGTAGCGCTGGTGACCGATCGAGACGGATCAGCGTACGTCAGGCTCGTGACCGCCGGACCGCTATGCCGGCAGCTGGTCGGCTTCACCGGAAGCTGAGACCACATGGTCCTCATCCTCGATCAGCCTCAGCACCTCGGCTAGCCCGGCCTGGAACTGCGCCGAGCGCGCCACGGCCCGCGACGATGCGTGCGATGAGTCCATGCCGCATGCGTCCAGCACGCGCACAGCGATCTTCTGGATCCCACGCAGCACGTAGTTGCGCGCCGACGAGTGGTTCATCGGCCAGCCGATCACTGTCAGCGTATCGGCTATCTCGCGGTAGTCGCACCCGAGGGTGTCAGCCACCGTTGCGTACTCCGACCTCTCGTGCTCACGATCATCCTCCATCTTCGCCCTCCACCTGCTGTCGCTGTCGCGGTTGCACGCTCATGCTCCACGGACGTCCGACAGCGTCATCCAGCCTCGCACCCAGCCGGCGCATGCGCTCAGCGTACAGGTCAGGCTGACGTGGCGTAGGATCGGGCTGCGAGCCCCTGCGCTGCAGCTGGGCGAGGATCGCCCGCGACAGCAGCACGTCAACGCTGACAATCACCAGCGTGAACGTGCACATCACGATCACCAGCCACTGCTCAGGCGTTGGGTGCACGCTCTTCCTCCTCGATGCCAGCGACGAGCCCGAACCGCATCCGCAGCGCCACGAGCTCAGGCTCGCTCAGGTCCGCGATACCGCGCCTCACCGCTGCTCGCAGCTCAGTGCTGAGCAGCTGCGATTCTGGCGACGGCGCGCCGTCGACGAGCGTATCGCCGAGCGTTCGCACAGCCGAAGAGCCTGACGAGTCTCGCCTACCGATCGGCGCGTCGAGAGACACCTCGTTGCGGGCGTACTTGACAGCGCTGGTGACGACCTCGGATGAGCCCTCGACCTGCAGCGTGTTACCGCCATCGCGCTCTGCGTCTATCAGCTTGCGCAGCGCGGTCGCAGCGTGCGCTGGCATGCGCACGTTCCTGTTCGTCGACCTTGCGCACTGCGACACGGCCTGCCTGATCCACCACGTAGCGTAGGCCGGGAACGACACACCACGATTGCGATCGTAGCGCTCGATCGCTCGCATGCACCCGAACGCGCCCTCCTGGCAGAGGTCCAGCAGCCTATCGCCGGTCCGATCGTACTTGCGTGCGATCTTCATGATCAGGCGCAGGTTTCCCTCGACGATGAGGGAGTCGAGCTTGCTGCGCTGCTCCTCGCTCGCACCCTCGCGCGCAGCAAACAGCTCGGCTGTCAGCGCGCCGTCGAGCGGGGGCCGCGCGGAGATCTCTCGCTGCCACATGCCCATGACAGCCTGCGGCGCACGGGCGTTCTTGAGCGCATGTTGCTGCGTCCAGCGCCACACCGAGCGAGCGCCAGAGCGGCTGTCGGCACCGCTCACTGGTCGCGCCTTCCCCCGCGGAACTCGAGCTCACGGCGGATGTAGCACCACTCCGTCTCAAGCTCCTGCATCGTCACGCCGCGTGGTGCGATGCCCGTGCCGATCTGCGCGTCGATGTTGCGCAGCGCATCGCGGAGCGGCTGCGTCTCCATCGCGCCGAGCGTATCGCGGCTCATACGCTCGAGCCGGTGCGCTGCGCGTGGCTGCGGTGCGCTGCGATCGTTGCGCAGCTGCGCATCGCGATCATGTCGTTCGGGTCGCTGTCCCTGCTGTTGCCATCCCCTGCTGACGTTCGCCATGCAGAAGCACCACCTATGAAGATGGGTTACCAACCTTGCGAATGCTAATGCACCCAGCTGGTACGTGCTAAGCTTGCGCTATGCACGATTTTCGTTTCAAGTGCGTTTTACTGCACTTCAACTTTGTCTCAACCGTATGCGTCCGACCTGTAAAACCATCTGTTGGTGTTTGCGCGTGACAATTGGGACATAGAATGCGAAGATTTTCCATTCTATTGTCAACACGGTTTCCATTGATATGATCCACCTCTAATCGTAGAGGTTGATCCTGCCACGTACCGTCGTTCTTGCAGAACGAGCACTCATACGCTACACCGACATCAACAAGAGCTCGTAACAATAGCGTACGTGATTGTTTGCCACGTGATTGCGATAACGTCGCTGCCGTCCATTTACGTCTGTCAAGATGCGGTCGCTTAACACCAGCATCTTTACGCTTCGTACCGAGTAACTTCACCGGTGGGCATTCAATACCACGCGCTTTCATGCAGTTGATGAAGTTTGTCGTGGCACCTGTGCCAACGTACCCAAGCTTGTTCATCAGCTCATGAAGCGTTGTAGATCCACTCGCGAGCTCACGTAGCTGCTCAACGGAATACTGCTTCAAAATGCGTCTAGCCATTCGAACTAGAATTATAACATTCTAGTCATGGATAGTGCATCTAGTTGGCCCGGCAGGATTCGAACCTGCAACCTGAATGGTCAGAGCATTCCCGTCTACCAGTTGACATACGGGCCAATATGAGCGCGCAGCGGGCTTCGAACCCACGACCTCCTGCATGGCAAGCAGGCGCTCCACCAACAGAGCTTTGCGCGCAGAAGCAGCTACATCAGGGGTAGCTGCGGATCGAACGGAACGTGGACAGTGCAGACACGTGGTGCGTCTGCGCGCATGTCATGCGGTGCATCATTACGGGGCAGGGCGCTGCTAAACGGCTCAGCCAGCGCTATCGTAAGCGCGACGGCGACGAAGAGGCCTGCGATGATCTTAGCGTACATGTACACCCGACAGGAGTCGAACCTGCGAAAACTACGTTGGAAGCGTAGCACATTACCGTTCTGTCACAGGTGCATGAAACTTTTTCGTTACCAATTCAGCAATTTGCGCATCAATATTCGTTCTAAATTTTCGAAGTTGTGTAAGTTTATGATGATTCAAACACAATGGTATCAAATTTTGAGGAACATTGTTCTTTCTATCTCGATCAATGTGTTGTACCTCAATACAAAGATCCCAACCACAGATAACGCATGCTAGCGGCCAGTGCGTAGCGCAAATTTGACGGTAATTTACCGCACCGACGATATCGTTCTTCTCACGATACTTAGCGTATCCGATCTTCTTCGCTGAATTGTTGAACGATGCTGCACAATTCCTAGAGCAGAACATTTCATTCAGCGTTGTTAAACCGCACTTAAAGCACGGATGTTCCGCTTTTCTCTTTGCAGAACAGCTACGTTCGTGTAGCTTAATGTTACAATTGTCAAGCTCCCGATCACAGATGCTACATCGCTTAAGCTTTGTTTGCCTGTGATGCCAACGAACGTGAGATGCAACTAGCAACTTTGTAGTTGCGATAAAGTTACAATCACTTTCATTGCAAGCAAACACGTGGAGCATACGGGAATCGAACCCGTATTAGCAGTTTGCAAGACTGCTATCCGACCGTTAGATGAATGCCCCAAACGTCGTGCAGTAACGACCAGAAGCGACTGGCCCTACGCGGCCATGCCCAAGCGCTCCGTTGATAAACGGAGTTAGAGCATCGTAGGGTTACGCTGCGCGCCCGCACGGTCCACACCGCGGGATTCGAACCCGCTATCTCTCGGATATCAGCCGAGTGCATAGCCGAACATGCTTCGTGTGGGAGCCTCCTGCCAGCAGCTAGCTAGCGTCCCCGCCTGGTGGGCGGTGTCAGTTAACCTGACCGAGGAAGCAAATGGCGAGCCGCCATGACGTTAGCTACAACGGTTCATCACCGCTAGCGAAGATCATGCACAGCTCAGCGACCGTGCGATCGTCAGATATCGCGTTTCCACCTCCACGGTGGCGTCCTTGTTAGACGAACGGTCTGTTGCGGGAGCAGGATTTGAACCTACGATGCTGGGGTATGAGCCCAGCGACTTAGACCGAGCTAGTCGATCCCGCGGTCCGTGCATCCAGATTTGAACTGGAAAACCGTCTCCTTATGAAGGAGCTGCTCCGCCGTTGAGCTATGCACGAATGTTAACGTTACCAGCTGCTAGCAGCATACAACGTGATGAACGTCACTATCGCGCCCGCGACTGCGCCGCTGAGCGTTGATAGGAGGAACGTACGTTGGTGCATGCTAAGCATTGTCAGCGTGGCTGGGATCAAACCAGCGACCTCTCGGTTCCGAGCCGAGCGCGCTATCGCTGCGCTACACGCTGATAGTGATGGAGCTTCCACCCTTCCCCGGATGCTAGCTGCTAGGCCAGCAGGCGGATCCACCGCGTCATGCTCCACACCATATGCTGAATTAAGCAGGTCGTACGCTAGCACGCCGTTTCCAACCATGTCAGCATTCGTCGGGATAGCTGGGATCGAACCAGCGACCTCTCGGTTCCAAGCCGAGCGCGCTACCGCTGCGCTATACCCCGATTTCACGCGGCTCACACCGCGTCATCATTATGGAGGAGCTGGCGGGCGTTGAACCCGCATGGGCCGTATGACCCTTGCACGCATTCCAAGCGTGGTGCGTTAGCCACTACGCGGCAGCTCCAATTAAGCCTCGAGAGATTGTAGCGACAGCCCATTGCCTATCGCTGCTCGTGCTGTGGGTCGCCCCGGATTCGAACCGAGATCGCCTACCTTAAGAGGGTAGTGTAATGCCAATTATACCAGCAACCCAATTTCCCGGCGCGTAAGAGACCAAACGAACATCGGCGATTCCGCGTTCCTCGATTGATGGTCGACGTGGATGGAACCGATGCCCGTCGCTGCTTCAGCGCTTCAGGTGTCACCGCGGCTGGGTTCGAACCAGCTACCTTCACCGTGTCAGGGTGACGCTCTACCAGCTGAGCTACGCAGTAATGTTGCAAAGATCGTGACCAGAAGCGCATATCGTAGTGCACTACGATCACATCCAAGTGCTACCAGCTAATTCCACAGTGACTCGGCTATGCCGAGTATTCTGGTGCTGATAGAGTGCTGCACGATCTTTACAGTCCTCGCGGCTGGATTCGAACCAGCGGCCTCTCCCTTCGCAGGGGAACGCTCTGTCCATGCTGAGCTACGCGAGGTTGCGGCGATGGGGTGACCAGGAGCTTAAGCCGTACCGCAGATGCGCATCCGTTAGCACAGCAATCTCGCACGTCTATCATGGCAGGCCATCATCAGCTACCATTACGCAGGCAACGCTATAGCCACGTGTGACGCCGAGCTGCACCCCATCGCGGTCCTCGTTGCTGGATTCGAACCAGCTACATTTCGCTTAGGAGGCGAACCCTCTGTCCTAATGAGGTAAACGAGGTTGTACACGCTGCACATTGTGATCGTGAGAATCATCCGTCATCACGGTCCTGAAGGAGAGCCAGGTGACATGGCGACCATTGTCACACTGTTCCCTACCCATTTACCAGCAGCGTGTAAGATCTACACTATCACACCGTGAGCTACATTACACCATCTAAAGCGCCGTAGCATCGGGAGACCAGAAGCTCAAGCTGATCAGGCTTGTGATTTTCACGTAACAACTTTGCATGTTCGCAGTCTTTAGCTGCGCGCTCGCCCTTATCGTGAAAACGCTGCACCTTTGCTACGAGAGTCTGGCGTGATGGAGTCGAACCACCCGAGGTTTCCCACCTGTTCTACAGACAAGCCCGCTACCACTTACGGTCTAACGCCAGGTGCCCATCACAGGAATCGAACCTGTCACATCACGTTTACGAAACGTGCGCTCTACCAGCTGAGCTAGACGGGCATGCACCGCACTCTCTATTCTATTTTTGAAATTTCATAGATGATGCCTGTAATTCGGATATGACATCCTGACAACGTTTCGCATAGCGCTATGTCTACCCTTATTTCGACCTTTGTGCGTCGGCTGCTGCGCATGGCAGTTTGGACACAACAAGCGCAAGTTACTTTCTACGTTATTGTCAGGATCCCCATCTATATGGTCCAACTCAAGCGGGATGGATTCATCGCACCATTCCGTCAGACTACAACCTTCGCATATGTGACCACGTTTAAGAAGCAAGCGTCCCTTGCGTGAGCCATCACATCTTAAATCTTCCAATGATCGAAGGTGTTTCTGCTGATGTCCGCCCAGCGAACGTGGTCCTGCGATTATATAATCGCATTTATCACATTTTCTGGGATAGACTTTCGCAGATCGCGTTAGCTTTGGTTTCTCTCCACGACGAACGTGTCCGCTATTATGGCCGGCAAATTCTTCTCTGCGTGAGAAGCTAACGTTGCAGATCTTACAAAGAAGCATCATCTATTCAATTGTCAGAAGAGCCAAGCTAGGGAATCGAACCCTAACATCTCGGGTACAGACCGAGCGTTCTACCACATGAACTTGCCTGGCATGCCAAGTGAACTTCGCCGGCCTACTGTGCTGCGCAAAAGATCGTCGGACCGTCCTGCGTTCTCTCCCGATAGACGCACAGGCTGTCGAGCAACAGCGGTTGATGCTCGCAGTAGCAGTGCTTCGGACACGTATCATCCAGGACGCTGCAGTGTATCACGCCCCTGTTCATGATCGGATAGTCCGGCATGAAGCATGATGCTGCGAGCAACACCGTCGTGCACAGGGCATACCGCAGAGTTCGCATTGGGTGCCTAACGGGAGTCGAACCCGCTCGGGTCTGGTTCACAGCCAGCTAAAGTCGCCATGCTTCTCTAGGCACCGCGGCGCTGATGGGAATCGAACCCACACGTTCTCCGTAGACAGCGGAGCGAGCAGCCAATGCTCAACAGCACCAGGAATATCGTGATCCGGATGGGATTCGAACCCATGATCTCACGGGTGAGAGCCGTGCGACTTGACCGCTTGTCCACCAGACCAGGTAATAACTAACTTATACCATATCATATCATGATGCACATTTTTTGCTAGCCCGTACCTTTTGAGAAATCAGGCGTTTCGTGCTATCAGAATGTTGACGACCACGAAATCCGTACGTCGTAGTTTGAGAATGACAATTCGGACATAAAAATCGAAGATTTTCGGGTCTATGATCTGTTGGATCACCGTTAACGTGATCAAGCTCCAACACCAGCTTATCAGAACGCCATCGTCCGTCATTCTGACATAGTTCACAGACGTATGCGCGTCCGCTCGACAACAAGACAGCTATCAATGTTTTGTGTGATGTTCTTGAACCTGACAGTTTGTGTATCGTTTCGATCGTCCACTTTCTAGGATGCACGCGCGGTGGATGCCTGCATTCTTTCGATCGGCGAGGCACGCTGATACCTACGCCAAATTTGCTGACATCAATGCCACGTGCTATCAGTGCGCGTCTGACGTTAGTACGCGCGCCCGAGCTTTTGTAGCCCAGCGTTTCCATCAGCTCTGACAACGATGTTGCTCGCTGTACTAGCATTTGTAATTCTTCCGCAGAGTGCTTGCGTAAAATCAAAGACATCTGAACTCCTGAACTTGCAACTTTGATAACAAGTTCAGATCCTGTTTGGTACGATCGTAGCATGTGGAACCCCGGCGAGAAGGCGATACGCAAGGAACGCATCCTTGCGATGACACCGGTCAGGCCCGGGAATGGCCCTGACACCGTACGCGCGGGTGCGGGTGCGCTTTCCTTTATTATCGGAGCGCGCCATGCGAAAGTTAGCGAGGCTTTCCACGGGTGCGTTGAACCGACAGCGCTCGTCATCGTAGAGGGACCACTACGGGCCGAATCAACCGAGCTGCTAAACTTACGGGCGACGCCCGTCGACCACGCTGGCGATCCACCCATCACGGTGCACATCGGCTGCGTAAAGCGTTTGGAGAGCTCTGCCACGTCGGGGCCGCAGCACGTCATCCGCACGATCGCACTAGCCGCCGCCGAAAACGGCACGATGAGCGTGACTGTAGAGCCAGGGTGGGAGCAGATCCTCTGGGACGGACAGTGATCAACGGCTCCGACGGTAAGCGACACTTTGTGAAAATTGTTGCGAGTTTTGTGCAAAGCTGCGCACGTTGTGGTACACTTAGACCATCAAAACGGCAAGGTCAGTTGACCAAGAGCCAATAGGAGACGAACCATGCAGACCCCCAAGGACGGCGCTGTCGCCGGTGCCAATCCCGCCAAGCCCAAGGTGTCCACCGCCAAGATCGACGCCCTGATCGCTGCGGCGCAGAACCGCAACAAGCGCTCGCTGGCCGAGACAAGCCCCGAGACGGCCAAGAAGCTCGCTGACGCCAAGGAGCAGGGCAAGGTCGCCGAGGCCGCCCGCGCCAACGCCAAGACGCTGCGCGAGGCTGCCCGCACCGACCGGAAAGCGCAGCGCGAGAAGGATGCCGCGGAGCGCGCCGAGCGCCGGGCGGCCAAGAAGGCTGAGGTCGAGGGTAAGCGCGCCAAGCGCGATGCCGAGCGCCTCGAGAAGGCGGCTGCGAAGGGCAAGAAGGCCCCCGAGCTCGTGGGTGAGGCCAAGGATGCGTTCGACCGCATCGCGTCGCTCGCCCTCGGTGACATCGCCCAGGTGTACGCTGCCCTCGGCACCCTGGTCAAGTCGCGCTCGATCGGCGCGGTCGGCAAGATCGCCGAGGCCGACCGGCCCGAGCCGGGGGATCACGTCCGCATCACCGGCGGCGAGCATGCCGGTAAGACCGGCCACGTGAGCAAGGCCCAGCGGATCCGCTGCTTCGTCGACCTCGAGGGTCTGCCCGAGGGCAAGAAGAAGAGCGTGTACCTCTACATCAGCCAGGTCGAGGTGCTGCCTGACTCGACCGCCAAGAAGGCTGCCAAGCCCGCCCCGGATCAGTCGCCGCCGAGCACCGCCACCGCCGTCGAACCGACCACCTTGCCGACCTCCGAGACCGTCGGCCAGTAAGCGCAGGACCCCATCACGGGGTCCGATCGTTCCAGCCTGAACGCCCACGGGATGCACCGTGGGCCGCAAATTCCACAAGACCATAGTGACCTACCGATGGCTTAAAGGGCCCTCTCGGGACGGTCACGTCGCATATCCTGATGGCGATAATTGGTATAACCACTACACCAGAGCTTGCTGAAAATCTTTTGGAAGATTGTGCATTCTGCTGCGTTCTGTGGTAGTATCTTCTTACATGGCAGACAAAAGATCGTCCGCTGAATCAGATAAAATTCAGCGGACCGTGTTTAAAATTTTAGACGCGGTGCCACCCAACGCAAGCGTCGGCCCGTATACAACTGCTCACAATCTTGTGTCAATCTGCAAAACCGATTTTCCAAATATGGTCGATGATGATCTCATCGACCATGTGTTCGCATGGTATGAGCAGAATCACCAGCGTCCTTCAATTGAATATGCTCCGCGAGCTCGCTCGAAAAGCCACAAGGGGTCATAAAACATGAAGACATCCTCGCTGCTATCGCTGTGCGAATGCACGTTCGCAACGCTAGACCGTGCGCTAGCTGAGGGCTACGAGAACGTGCTCGCGAACTCGCCGGACGAGACAGCATCAGAGATCGACGAGTACGATGCAACGCTGGCCAACGTACCGCACGGCCTGATGGTGCAGCTCGTCACGCTGTGGCTTGTCGCCCAGACGCCGTGCAGCTCGGTGACTGAGCTCGTGGTCAGGAAGCTCACCGGGATCCCGGATGAAGCGCGGCGGCGCGGCGCGGATCAGATCGCAGTAGACCTCGCGACGTACAGCCCAGAGTTCAAGGGCATCGCACCAGACTTGCTGGTCCCTCACGTTCGCTACTGGCTGCTCACGAGCAAGTAACCTAAATCTTTCAGAAGATTGTGCAATGTTAGCACGATCGTGGTAGAATGCTACTATCATGGCGGAACAGACAGATGACCTGCTTGCCACCTGCAAGCGCACGTTCGATTTCCTTGACGCAGCGATCGCTGAGGGTAACGATGACGTGCTGCTCGACACCGCCGAGCAAACGGCCATCAAGATCAGCGGCGGTGGTGGCGAGCTTACCGGCGAGCCGATCGGGCTGCTAGCGCCGATCATCCTAGCGTGGCGATCGGCACGGCGGACCAAGCTGGGCCTACGCGCTTGAGCGTAAGGTTCTACCACGACGCCATGCGGCACCTCGTCTGCGTACCGTTCTCGGTCGAGAACCTGCACGCGATGGCCGAGGAGCTGGGCATAAAACGGTGCTGGTTTCACGCCAGCAAGGATCACCCGCACTACGACGTGCCCAAGAAGCGCATGGCCACGATCGGTGAACGCTCAACGCTCGTGCGACCGCGCCAGGTGCTAGCGATCATCAGGGGAGAGACACCATGAAGGTTCGTAGCTTCGCCAGCCTTCCTGCGCACGCTGTCAGGGATGCATGCATGGCGTGCGCAGACAGGATCGCCGAGGCTCGCCGCGAGCGGGAGAACGCGGCCCTCGACGCAGAGATCGCGCGGCGGGCCAAGGGTTGGCCGTGGGGGCTGTTCAAGCGTAGCTGGACGCGTGAGGATGCGCGGCGGTACTTCAGCGGGTTCTCTGGCCTTGACGCTTACATGAACCCGCTGAGGCACTATCCCAGCGACCAGCTCATAGCGGCCAAGCGTTTGCTTGCGCTCGCGAGCGGTGCCATCCTATCGGGCGTGCAGACCGTGCACGTTACGGCGAGCGACTTCGACCACATCAGCAGCTTCTACGGGCAATCGCACAGTGCAGCCTAACATCACCCGCATCGCGCTTGACCAACGTGCCCAGTACGATTGGCCTGCGGGCACCCGCGCGGTGTGGGCAAAGGGCGGTGACCACCACGGGTTCGGTGATATCGTCAGGGTCAACAAGCGCACGCTCGAGCTGACGGATGGCAAGTTCGGCGGTGAGAACATGCTCGTCAGCAAGGAGCTCGTGTACGAGCTAGTAAACTTCTGATGGCAACCGTTGCCGATCCGCACGAGCACGTGTGGGAGCGCATCCCAAAGTCGTGGCCACCGCGTTTCCGCTGCACCGTGAAGCGCTGCGCGGCGTACGGCAGGATACAGTGCGATCGTAACGCTGACGCCAGCACGTGGAAGCACCCGCAGATAGACGGGTGGTCGCCCGAAGGGCTGCGGTTCGGAACGTACATGCAGGAGATCCCAGATGGCACGTAAGGTACCGAAGCTAGCGATCGATAGCGTTGCACTGGACATCATCCGATCAAACTTGATGCCAGCACCGCGACAGGGCAAGGAATTTGCGATCTTCCGCTGTAGCGATAACGTGATCGTGCGATCATGCAGCGGAAAATCGCGCTTCCCAACGCGTGCTGCGGCGCTGTGCGCCCTGTCACATACGCTTGCAGAAATTGCTCAATGTCATGCTAGCTCAGCAGATGCTGTTGACGCTGCACAGTCGATTGCACGGCGTGGAGGAAGCCTGGGACCAAAGTGGGCCAAGATTCTGATGCGCGCCGTGCTGGACGCTGGTGTCGTAAAAGTTGATGAAGCATAAACGTATTAACATCGTGGTAAAATCAATCGCGGCGCTTACCCTCGCGCTCACCATGCCAGCGTGCAGGCTCTACGACCTCACGCCGAACGGTGCACCCTGCATTGCCGAGCTGCGCGATGTCATGCGCGCTGATAGCGCTGCTGCAGCTGCTGACGCTGCGCATGCCGACGCGTGCCGGCTGGTCGCACCCGCGTCGGTCGAGCTCTGCACGCAGCTCGCGACGTGGCCGGGCATCAGCGCAGCGCTAGCACAGAAAAGCGCTGCTGACGAGAGGTTCGCAGCCTGCGCCGTGGCCCGGCTGCACAGGACACCGTGAGCGAGCTAGCGTCCGGCTCGCTGTACGCTTGGGGCGATAACGCTGGTAGGATCGTCACCAAGATCGGCGGTGGGCCGGTGCACGGAAATCCATGCGTGCAGCTGCACGTTGTCGAAGCACGCGGTGAGACGTTCATAGATCACCAGTCGTATGACGTGTTCGACGGCGACGTGATCCTCGTCGATACGGGCGGTGCAAACATAGCGTCGGGATGATATAATACAAATCTGCTGCAACATACAAGGGTGATGCAATTGGGAGACATCATCGGCTCAGAACCGATGTTTTTGTGGGTTCGAATCCCATCCCTTGTACAACACATTCACTCGAGCCGTGGCGGAGACGCAAGCTGTTAACTTGCCGTGTGTCGGTTCAAATCCGACCGAGTGAGCTGATAAACTTCTAAGAAGAGCGGAAGCATCACGGTGTCAAAGCCAGGCGACAAGCGGCCGCAGCCTAGCCGCCGTGACGTAGCGAACATCGCTAAACCAGGGTCGCTCATCGTCGTGTACGATGACCTTGTGGCGCTCGTCATCACCTGGTCGTACCGCGTGAGGGATGGCGATACAGGTTGGGCGGGCAGCCAACCGCAGCCGCAGCACCTATGCGAGCTGTTGATCTTCGATCCGAAGAACAGGAAGCACTTCATCAAGACGAACGGCGATCGCGATCGGATACACGCCCTGTCATGGATGACGATCGCCGATTGGCTCTTCGATCGCAATAATGATCTCGTCTCCGAGGTCATAGACGCTGACGATCCGGAACGGTGACGGCACGGACTGCAAACCCCGTTGCAAGTGAGTTCAACTCTCACCGCTAGCTCGGCTGCATATACCGGCCTCGGGCGATAGGGGCGGCGTCTCCAAAACGCTGCATCAGCGGGTTCAAATCCTGCCCGGTATGCCACATACACAACGCAGGAGCACCGACGTGCTGCTGGTCGCTCGTCATCCGTGGGACAGTTACACCCGCTTCAACCACGCTGAGTGCGCTTGCACCTCATGCGATGCCGTCCGCGCGCACCACGCAATGCCCGGCGCACTGTGCATGCACACCAACACGAAGAGCGTTGCCACGTGGCCCCTGCACGGCATGAACGTGTGGGGTCCCAACCCCGATGATGGCACGCCGTTTATCGTGATCGGTCCCTCGATCCCGGGCACCTGCGGGCACCGCAGCGATGCTATCGTGATCCTAGCGTACGTCGACGGTGCGCTCGCCCCACGCCTCACGCTCAAGAGGTGGCCGACCGCGGTAGACATCGAGCGCTGCAGTGATCGGTAACCTCATCTCGTCGCAGGGAGACAGGCAGTGCAACATCACTGTCATCCTGCACTGTGATAGCGTTTCGCTAGCTAGCACCTATGGAACGCGGGCGACCCTGCTCTCGGCCTGCGATGGCGACCGCGCTAGCGCTGAGGTCTGGAGCGCTAACGATCCTGGCATCTACGCAACGGCGTGGCAGCTGCTGTGCAATGCGGGCACAGCCGTGTTAGGATAGAAGCATGTCGACAAGGAAACGATTGCGCCAGGCTGTGAACCAGATGCAGACCGGTTGGGCGTTCGTCGACGGCGCGCTAGCGCAGCTAGCGAGCCGCACCGTGGGCGATGATCGCGTGGTGATCGGCGATAAGTTGCCGGACGGTACCGCGTTCCGCATCGTCGAGCGCGCCATGCTCCCGTTCTACGCCGGCGCGCGGCTGGTCGCGTGATCGGATCGCTGGTCAGCTACTCGCGGACGGGAGCGGAACGCCACCTGCTGCACACCATCATCGAGCACCACGTGCGCCGCGGCGAGCCCACGCTCGAGAAGCACGGCATGACCGTAGCGTTAAGCGTGGAAGCGCTGGCTACGCACCTCGACCCGCACGCGTTCCTGTTCCAGTACGAGACCGTGATGCGGTGATCGCATCGACACACCCAAGCGAGGAGAGATAGAATGCTGTTCGTGCTATGTTGCACCGCCGCCCGCACCGTGGGGTTCCTGAAGCGTAGGATCGAGACCCGGACCATGCTGACAATAGCGCTAGCCGACAGCGAGGTCAACGCGATGGAGCGGCTGCGCCAGCTTGTAGCCACGGAGTTCGGCAAGAGGATCGGCGAGTGGAACCTGGAGCTGCACGTCACCGAGATCCCGGCGGCGCTGTGCGTGGTCGCCTCGCTCCAGGCGATGATGGACAGGCAGGCGTGCGAGGCGAACAGCGTTAACGATACGCCGCCCGACAGCGGCACGGAGGCCAGCGATGGCAACGAAGAGCAGGTCAGGGAAGACGAAGACGGGCATGACCCGGAACCAGAAGCGCAAGGTGGCGTACGCAGCGAGGGCGTCGGAGGAGCGGCGTAGCTCGAGCGGGCAGGGCAAGCACGCCCGAGCCAAGGCCCGTAGGGCAGTAAGGCTCGTCGGCACGCGCATCCACCGGCGGCCCTGCGGTAACCATGCCTGCAGGCCGTGCCGCCTGATCGCCGGCGGTTAGAATCCCACACCGCGTTGCCCACGTGACGGTGACGACCATCCCTCTCTAGCATCCTACCACCAATACCCCGATAGCCTCGAGCGCCATCCAGTGGGCTCAAATTGGTATAACCATTGGACCGCAGGTGGCGGAGATCTGCGTGCTTTTTCCGCTGCAGGTGTGCAACATCAGCATAGCTGTGGTGAGCCAGCGCTTGCAGAGATTCTTTTGCAAGTGTGCAACACCAGCGTAGCCGTGGTAGTATCGACACATGCTTGACGGTTGGAAGTGCCTGCAGTGCGGTGAACAGTGCGTCAGCGACGCGATCCTGGCTGACATGCACCGGAGGATCACGTCGAAGCTCGCCGATGACGTCAGGAGCGCGGGTCACGCAGCTTGCACGGTCGATAACGTGCTGCTTGACGCTGCGTACGCGCAGCTCGTCGTGGAGCACCTCGAGCGCGCGCTAGCGCAGAGCGAGCAGGCGGGCTCGCACCTCCTCGCGGTCATCCGCAGCACTTTGCAGGCAATGCTCTGCGAGGCACGCTCCGACGCAGCTCCAGTACCAGCGTGACAATTGCAAGCGCTGACGATAGCGGGTGACCTCTTCCAGTGGGGAAATAGTGACTGCCTGAACCCAACGTACGCTATGTGCTATGGGTTCGCCGACGTCGGTCACCTGCTCCTGCTGGTGACCCAACCGCAGAACAGCGAGATGACATGGCTGATAGATCTCCCGCGCGGCGCCGAGCTAATACCCGACGATGGCGACAGGCTGCTCTTGCGGCCGTGTGGCTAACGTTCGTCGCAGCGCAGGTCCTGCTCGCTGCGCTGCTGCTCGCATGGACCGTGGTGCATGCCACTATGTGATAGCATTGGCATCATGGCGGGCGACCTCAGGACGCCCACGGTGAAGATGTCGTACGACCCGGGCTTCGACATCTGCATCGTCGTCTCGCCAGTCAGCGCGCTTGACGCTAGCCACATCCCCCGCATCCCAGCACTAGCGCTCAAGCTGCGCGACAGCTTCACGGCGTACCACAACGTCAGGCAGCACCCCCTCGCCAGCGTGGACAACCTGGTGGAACGTGGGTAGATCGCACGATCCGAGCAGCCCGCCGAGACGATTCTGCACTGAACGCTCGTCAAGCAGCGTGGTGAAGCAACCATGGCACGGTGTTAACCCGGGTACGTTGATGGATAGCTGCTGCTATACGTCCGGCCTCTGCACCGTGCTGCACGTCAGGCGGCCGAGCGAGCGTATCGTCAGGATCGCGGAGCGTGGTAAGGGAACCGCGCCAGCGCCGAAATACTGGACGATAGCGCTGCGACGTGATGGCGTCGAGCTCATGGCGGATGCACCGTGGTGGGACGTTGAGGGCGAGGTCCTATGCTGAAGCTCGCACCTGGCACGCTCGTTGCCCCGCGGGAGAGCACGGCGAAGTTCACCGCGTCGCTCATCATCGAGCGGGCCCGCGGCCGCCTGTGCATGAACGGCGTCGACCTGACCGGTGACGGGCACCTGCAGATCATAGCGGGTGTATACGCAGAGGAATACTGGAGCGTGCTATGGCTCGCAGCATAACGTTCGGCACCGTTGCAACGGGAACCCTCGAGGATCGGGGGCTCGTCGATGACGCGTGGATACGTATCGCGCTCTCGTCGCCACCAGCCGGCACACCGCACATCGCCATCGAGGTGTACCTCGGCACGGTCCTGGTGATACCGGAGGCCTACACCACGATGTGGCAGTCGATATGGGATCCGTGAGGCGCGATAGCATGCGCAGGCAGAAGCGCTGCGACGAGCTATCGCCCGGCACGCTCGAGCAGAACACATCCGATGGCCTCAGACCGTCATGGTGGCGCACCGTGCTGTGCGTCGACAGCGCCCAGATCTCGCTGTGCTCGGCGCTTGACGTGCGCGGTGACACCGTGCTGATCGCTTCCAACGTCTACCGCGGCATGTGGAAGACGAGGTGGGAACCTTGACAGCCGAGCGCGTGCCAGGAGAGCTGTGCATGTCGATGGTCGGTCACGTGTCCACCGTGCTCGCTGTCGACGGTGGCCGGGATCCTGCAGCGATCGACCTTGTGACGGTCCCAACGCACTTCGGCAGGGCGCTAGCGCTCATCGAGCGCACGTCGTCGTGGACGCTCAGCGCAAATGTCAGCCACGGCGTGCGACCGTGAACTGCCAGCAGGAACGTGGTAAGATGGTGCAGGTGGAAGACGCTAGCGACAGGGTGCCAGGGCAGATCGTCACGAAGCGGTGCATCATCGCCGCGGATGATGCCGGGGCGATCAGGTTCGAGAGCAGCGTGAGGATCACGATCGAGTCCGGTATGGTGACGCGCAGCCTCTGGTGGTTCAGCGATGGCCGACCGCTGAGGCTAACGTGAGGGAGCCAGGTGACCTCATGAAGTTTGCGCCGGACGCCTGGCACTGGCACGTTGGCGCTAACAGCGCGAGGATCGTCATCAGCGTCAGGACTACGGGTGATGACCCAGCGACATGCATCGCGATCAGCCCGATCGACCGGCCGCCCATCGCTGTCTACGGCCACAGGGAGCTCGGCTTCCCGCTCATACGCGCCAGGAAGTCGGCCAGGTGACCCCGCTGTTCGGAGAGAGGTACGACGTGCCAGGTGACGCGGTGGCATGCGAGGACCACACAGCGAACCCGTTCGTGCTGCCCGGCGCGGGCGTTCCTGCGCGGTGGCTGCGCACCATGTTAGCGAGCTCGACAGCGCTGTGGCCCACGCCTGTGCTAGAGGTCGAGCTCGACATGCAATGCGGCGCTATCACCATGCTGCGTCGCGAGGTGAGGCACGATGCAAGCGGATTACGATGACGACGACGCGGACAGCATGTGGCCCAGCATGCGCGAGCTCGAGCTCCTCGGCGAGCCCGGTAACATCGGTGGCCTGGGCACGGTGCTGTTCGTGCGCCTGTACGTCTGCACGACCGGCGATGCCTTGAGCACCGAGCTGTACCTGCGGACCGCGACGGGCGAGGTGTACGTAGCGTGATCGCGACAGACGATGCGTTCACCGCGGCGGTGTTCTCAGCCGAGCACCTCCAGGTCTGGACCGCGGAGGTGCTGCCAGGTGATTTTCATACCAACTACACCAGGACGATCATGTCCGTGCGGATCTGCGTTAACGTCCCTGCCCACGGCAGCTCTGAGCTGTACTGCACCCGCGTGAGCGGAGGGGAGCACGTGTGGATCGCTTAGCGCCCGGGGACATGGTGCTGACGTACGGTAGCATCATCGCGGTCTACGCGGCTAGCGCCGCGAGCGGCCGCCTCGCCTACGCGTCCGTGCTGCAGGCGCCGTTCGACACGAGCTCGCTGCTCGTGCTCGCCGAGCGAACCCGCTTCGGCACGCAAGAAGTGACCCTCATCGATCGCTGCACGGTGCGCAAGCTATGGAGCAGCACATGCTAGACGTTAGGCCTGGCGACCTTACGATGTTGGACAGCACCGACCGGCTCGTCGGCGCGGAGGTTGTCACCGTGATGTGGGTCCGCTTCGATACCGCCGGCGATGGCATACCGCTAGCCAAGTGCATCGGACCGCGCGGCGAGCTAGCATCGTGCACGCATAGGGTCAGGAACCCTGGCACCAGGCTGCTGCACGGGGAGCGCAGGTGAGGCAAATCGACGGGGATGCTGTCGCCGATCCCGGCGACCTGCGCATCTGGCGCGACCCGGACCGCCCGCCGGCGCACACGATCGTGGCCGTCTGCGAGCTAACGCTGTGGCTCACCGCGGAGCCCACCGGCGCGGTGACGATCCGGTGGCAGAACCTGCGGCCGACCTATAACGTATGGAGGCCGCGGTGCGAGGGCTAGCGCCGCAGCAGCATGGCAGCGTCGCACTGCCGGGTGACCTCGAGCTGCATGCGCGCCCGCGCAGCGCCGCTGGCGTCGCGATCGCCGCGAGCCTGATCGCGGACGAGCTGTGCATCCTGTTCCTGGACGTCAGCAGCGGAGCGCAGTGCCTTAGCCGATCGCAGCGATCGTGCCGCACCGCGCGCAGCCGCAGGCTATCCGGCGGTCGCACCCGCCAGCTGTGGAGGCCGACGTGATCTGGGTGAATTGTAACGAGAGCCCGCTCTGGCCTGGCGACCTCACGCTAGCCGAGGGCTACATCCGCGCGATCATTGACAGCGATGCGGGCCGTCTGGCTAGCAGCTGGCACGACCTGCCGCTGTCACACCTGCTAGCCCGACCCGGTGGAGCTAGCCTGCTCCGGTGGCCGTACGGCACCACCGGCGTGCCAACGTGGCGCCCGTGATCCGCGAGGTCAGCGATGGACCGGCGCTCCCGGGCGACCTGTGCTACGTGCTGTCGTACCCAGCCGTCGAGTGCTGCGTTGTCATCGAGCAGCTCGAGCGCCGCAGCTGGCCCCTGACCATGTGGACCGAGAGCAACGCTCGCACGCACGGCTGGACCGGCACGGCGCTGTGCATCACCACGCTAGCCGTCGAGGAACGTGACGGGCTGTGCAGCTGGCGATGGCGGTGGCGGGCGGGTGCGCGGGGCAAGGCGAAGATCTTCCGCCGACGTGGCGGGAGACCGCTGGATGGCAAGATGGCTGGTCTCCCCAGCGGCCGGAAGCTGCCTGCCGGCCGCCAGAGCACAAAGTTTCGGCGAAAGATAATCTTCTGCCGAGCGCTCGGGGCTAGCGATGTCCGCAGCCCAACCGCCGCCCACCGTTGGTGGCAGCCCTGCCCGCGCTGCCCGCGCAGCTTCACGGCGATTCGGCAGAAGAAGCTCGGGTAGCCCAGGACGGTCCCGGGGTGTGCTAGCACCGCTAGCCGGCCGGCCGGTCCCCGCTAGCCATGGCTGGGAACGCGGCGATTCGGCAGAAGAACGAGCGGGACCTATGCTAGCTAGCGGCTGCAGTGCAACGCGGGAGATCTGCGAGAAGCGCAAGATTCTTAGCTCCTTAAGCCGTCTCCCGCCCCAACCCTGCTCTCCCTCGCCACCGGCGGTGACCGGGCACGCATGTCCCGTCGTGGCCCGCGTGCTACCGTTGTTAGCTAGCGATCTCCCGGGGTTGCTGCGGCGCTGCCGCGCTCGACGTCGCGCGGGACGCGCGCGAGGGATGGTCATTAGCTAGCGCGGGGCGGTCGGCGGAGCGGCGGTGCACAGGGCGTTGGAGCAGCTGGCGGTTACGACCTAGGACCCTGGGGATGCTCGTTCCTGCTCGTGCTCTCCGCTTAAGGCTGGGGGGTCTAGCAGGCGATCGCGCAGATCTTGGCCCCGCGCATCCTGCGCATCGGGTGTGCAACGCTAGCGTGGCTGTGATATTATCGGAGCATGGAGCCAGGAACGATCGTCAGCTCGGACAGCCCGCCTGGGTTCTGGCCCGGATCGCTGCGCTGCGGCAGGCGCTACGCTGCGGTGATCGTCGGCGATGCTTCTGTGGGGAGGGCGACGCACGCGTTTCGGGTCGAGGTGTGCGATGGCGCCGTTGACATCCTCAGCATTAGGGACCCTGAAGGCTGCGCGCTCGCGGCTGGTGCCGCTTGATCCCAGCGCAGCGTGACTTCAGCGCTGGTGACCTGCGCGGTCTGCCATGGCCCGGCGGCCGCGACCAGCAGCTCGTCGAGGTCGTCGTCCAGCCGTTGGCGCCGTCATGGTGCATTGACATCATCGTGCCTGTCAGCGAGGTCCGCGTCGGCATCCACTGCAGCGGCGCCGAAGCATTATCGCTGTGGAGCGCGCTGTGAGCGCGTGCATCCAGCAGCTTTCTACCGGCACGCTTGCTGCCGAGCTTCGTCCGCCCGGCACGCTCCAGCAGCTCGGTGACCCCGGGCAGCTCATCGAGGTCGTCGTGTCGGGTGCCCAGGGTGCGCACATGTGCGTAGAGCTATGCTGCGCACGGTCTGGCAGGTGGTCGTGCGGCGCTAGCATGACGGTGCTGCCCGCGCTGGCGTCCGTTGCGCTCTGGGATGCCGCGCCGTGAGCGTTGGACCGTACAGGGGTTCCCGCCGCGCTGCAGTCCCAGTTCACCGTGGTGGAGATCGTCGTGTCGTGCGATGCTATCGCCCCGCTGTGTACCTGGATCGACGTGCACGAAGCAGAACGTCATGGCGTATCGGCCAAGCCGCTGATCTGCTGGATGTCGGCACCGCTGTGGGCTCCACCGTGCTAGCGATGTGGCGGGGACCTGGCACGCTGCAGAAGCTTCGCCCGCTTCGCACCCTAAGCCCGTTCGCGGATACGGTCGAGGTCGTCGTCCAGACCAGCGCCGGTGTCCAGCTGTGCGTGGAGCTGCACGCTGTCAGGGATGGCGAGGCTTACATCAACGCATTTCCGATGCATGCCGCCGCGGCGCTGGCGCTGTGGGAGGCAACGCAGTGACGAGCGCGGTGGGCAGGTTCCGCGATCCCGGATCGCTGCAGGTGGCACCCGGTGGTCGCATGACGGATTTCCTCGAGGTCATCATCATGGATAGCCTGTGCGTCGAGGTTCGCACGGAGCCGGCCGAGGTGCGGTTAGCGCACGTAGCATCGGCGGTGATGCACTCGCGCCCGCTTTGGGAGGAGTGATTGCATGATGGTCCCAACGCGATCAATCGGGTTCCGCGATCCTGGGTCGCTGCAGCGGGCATCACCGCCCGCAGCGATGTTCCTCGAGGTCATCATCGCCGGCGACCATGTCGTCGAGCTGCGCACGGACAGCGGTTGGTCGCGCATTGCGCACGTGGCGGCAGCGGCCGAGTGCTCGCTGGCGCTGTGGGAGGCTGGTGATGGTGGGCATGCCTAGAGTACCATCGAAGTTCCGTGTTCCGGGATCGCTACAGACGATCGCACCCAAGGGGATGTCCGCCGTGCACCTCATCGAGATCATCATCGCATCGCGTAACGTCGCGGCGCTGTGCATCGACCTGTTCTGCGATACTGGCGCCCTCAGGCTCGATCCGTACCCGTTCGCGGAGCAACAGTCATGCTCCTCGTGGGAACCGTCATGATGACGTACCGGGACCCTGGCGCGCTCCAGCTGGCGACACCGACGATCGCGGCCAGGTTCATCGAGGTCATGATCGGGAACGTCATGTGCATCGAGCTGCGCGCTGACCGTAACGTGGTGCGCATCTCAACAGCTGCATGGCCGAGCGAGCGATCGCGGGCGCTGTGGGAAGAAAGTGGCTATGACGGATGATATCGCGGCAGCGCCGTACCTGCGCCATCCTGGCACGTTACAATTGCCAGACGATGTGCTCGGCCGCCGCGGCAGCCAAGCGTATTTCATCGAGCTCATCGTGTCATCAAACTTCGGCTGCGCGATGTGCATCGACCTGTTCTTCAGCGCCGGCGCCATCGCACTAGATCCATATCCGCTCGTCCGGCAGCAGACGTGCACGGTCTGGGAGCCAGAAGCTTGACGCGGTTCCGTGATCCGGGTTCGCTGCAGCGGGCGATGGCCGGTGCGATGAGCGAGTTCATCGAGATTGTCATCGCGGATGACGTATGCCTCGAGGTGCGCACTGATATCGACGTGACGCGCATCACCTGCCTCACCTGCTCGGCGGCACGGTCGTGGTTGCTATGCGATGCAGCGTGGTGCCAGGATGCTTAGGAGCGTCATCCCGGGAGACCTGCACGCTGTGGCATCGTGGATAGAGACGGTGTGGTACGTTAGCGGCGACGTAGCGTTGTGCTGCGATGTGTCCACGTGCGGGCACTTCGCCGGCTGGTGTCGCGCCGACGAGCCGACCAACCCATGCATCCCGGATAGCATCATCGGGCTGTGGAGCGCGGAGGGCGCATGATCCCAGGATGCCTGTACGCCGTTCTATCTGACCACGGCGACGCGTCAACGCCAGTCTACGTTGAGACGATCATCTTTAGCGAACGATCTGCACCCTCCGAGGCGCTGTGCTGCGATGTGTTCCTAAAGAACGGACGTGTGCAGTGCTGCGCTAGCGCATCTGACCTCGAGGCATACGTGCTGTGGAACCCACCCTCAGCATAGCGACGTTGCTTCCCGGTGATCTGTGCGCGCACATCCGCGACATATCCGATGTGCGCGCTGATGTGGGCGTGTGGATCGCGATCACAGCACCCGATGATCACGACTGCGCCCGTAGGATGTACATCGCCGTGCACCCTGCACACCACTGGCACGGAAAGGGATTGCTGATGCCCGGCGGTGTCATTGACGTCGATGCGTTGCGCAGCCTGTGCGCTGCAAGCACAACGGTGATGAACGATGCAACGTGATAGCAGGCGTGATGAGCCAACGCTAGCAGAGATTCTTTTGCAAGTGTGCAACACCAGCGTAGCCGTGATAGTATCGTAGCATGGTACCAGAGCTAAGCGCTGCGGGACTGTACGTTGAACCTGGTACGCTAGCTGCGTATGGGAGCGATCACCAGCTCGGCGGTGAGGCTGCGTTCGAGACGATCGTGTGTGGTAGCAATACCGCAGCCATCGGCACGCTAGCGCTACGGTTGTGCTTCGATCGTACCGCAACGATCAGGTCGTGCCTCGGCGCAGCAGGGATGCACGCGGTTTATATGCCATGAGCAACATAACAACGTCTCGAGATTGCAACGCAAGCCGAGCGTGAGCGTTGGAGCGTTAGCGTCGTATGTGCACGACGTCAGGCGAGCGCACGAGACAATCATCAGCCCTGGCGACACGCGCGATACCAGGACCGTTGCCATGTACGTCACGACCGACGGTTCTGTTGGCATGGCGACGTGCTGGGCATCGTTCGCGCAGAGGATGACGTGGCAACCGTGAACGATGATGGACGCGAGTCGTGGTATGTCGAGCCAGGGCTGCTCGGCGGGTATGTGGATACGTACGAGATCGTCGTGTGCGGTAACGATGCGCGACGATACCAAACGCTATCGATAGCGTTGGTGACGGCGTGCAGCGATGAACGCATCGTGCTCGAGAAGTGCTACACCGGGATCGGTCGCGTTGCGCTGTGGACGCCCGCCTGATGCACATCAGCGCAGGTACGCTCGTGCAGTACGCTTCTGTTGGAGTGTACGAGATCGCGCTCGTCACCGGCGATCCATATATGGGTGCGATAACATCGCTATGCACGCTGTGCTCAGAGAACGGTGCATATATCACGCGTTGCTGCGTTGACTCTCTTGATTACATTACGTGGGCACCAGATGTTGAACCGCGGTGATTCTTCGTACGTTGTGCCCGGCGCCATGATAGAGTTCGGCGCATGCGATAGCCCGGCGCAGCTGGTCGAGGTCGTCATCGAAGCGTTCAGCGGTGACGATCCGCTGACGATCTGGGTCAGACGGGGCGCTGGTCCGCTCCTCAGCACCGAGATCAACGATGACCTTAGCAACCACGTGACCTGGTGGCCGCTATGATCGGTAGAGCGCATGCGACTGGCACGCTTATCACGCTATCGTACGATCTTGCGCCCGTCTACATCGTCCTCGAGCAGCGTGCACAGTCGTACGATAGCAGCGCAGACGAGCACGCTACGACGCTGTGCACGTACATCAGCGTCAAGCGAGGAGAGACACGTATCTCTGACATAACGTTCGGCGCTGACGTTACGAGCGTCACAACGCTATGGCCGTAGCGCCTGGAGACCTAACCGGTCTCCGATCTGTGAGCGGGAGCGGGCACGTGTTACGTTTTCGCTGCGCACTATCATTTGACGATGGAAACGGATGCGCTCTGAGCATACGCTGCATCGTCGACCCAGCGTACGCTGACGATCGCCCTGGCCGCGTTACGCTAAGCGTCATGGGCGCAACAGCAGATGATAGCATCTGGGAAAGCAAGGAGTGACAGTTGAACCCACCGTATTCCGCGATCATCATCGCAGACAGCATCGCACCCTGCGGACGCCGGCTCATCACGGCCGTCATGACGTACCCACGCATGGTGCACGCTGACTTCATGACGCACAGGATGCTCAGCCGCAACGCGTCGAGCAGCAGAGCGATGCCCGTCGGGCGTACCGTGCGCCAGATCATCAGCAACCCTGCCGAGGTGACGTGGTGGGGTGCAAACCAGCGCGGCATGCAGGCGACGAGCGAGCTACGTGGCTGGCGCCGCGCTGTAGCAGAGCGGATCTTCTACGCGGCCCGGTGGCCCGCGCTCGGCGCGGCGTGGACGCTGATGAAGCTCGGGCTTCACAAGCAGCTTGCCAACAGGCTGCTAGAGCCGTGGGCGTACATCACCGTGATCGTCAGCGCGACTGACCTGCACAACCTGTTCGCGCTGCGCTGCCATCCCGCTGCGCAGCCTGAGATCAAGCGGGCCGTCGAGGCACTCCGCGCGGCAGTGATCGCATCCGTGCCTCGGCGCCTCGCGGCGGGCGAGTGGCACCTGCCGTTCGTCACCGACGAGGAGCGTACCACGCTTCCAACGGAAACGCTGGTGAAGCTGTGCGTCGCGCGGTGCGCTAGGGTGAGCTACCTGACGCACGACGGGAAGCGCGACCTGCAGCGTGACGTCGAGCTGTACGAGCAGCTCTCGCGCGACAGGCACCTTAGCCCGACAGAGCACGCGGCGATCGCCCTCGCAGAGCCGGAGCGCCATGGAAACTTTACGGGCTTCAAGCAGCTACGCAAGGCGATCCCGAACGAGGATGGCGAGGGCGCCAGGTAGCGCGATCGATCCATGGAACAGCACATCGCGATCGGCACGCTCATGGTGCGCTACACGATGGCATACGCTGACACCGTGACGGCGCAAGCGATCCGCGGAGCGCAGCGGTACGTAACCATCTCGCTGACATCGGAACCAGAGCGTAACGTGCAGCAGGTGCTGACGACGTGCGTTGACGGGTACGACACGCGGCGCTTCACGTTCATCGGGACCGTCCGCTTGGAAGATGACGGACTGTGGAAGACGCTATGCTAGGGATCCACGTTAGCAGCATCAGCGCCAGGCGCCGGGCGCAGCTTCCCATACCCGGCACGACGAGGGTGTGGCTTGACTCTCGGATTGAGGGAACGATCTCGCTCGCAGTCGGTACGTGGTGCACGTCCGATGAGCGTGCACGCTCGCTGAACATCGTGGCATCATTCAGGACGGGCGAGATCGGCGTCTACCGCGATGTCATCGACCTCACGCCGCGAAAGCCCGGCGCCCATGGATAGCATCATCGCCGGCACGCTCGTGCAGTGGAACGACCATCCGTACTGTGGCACGCTCGTCGTCGGGATCATCAACGATCTCGTGCTCTGCGCGCCGCTGCCACGGATCGACCAGCACTCAGCGTGGCTGAACTGGATCATGGCGGATCGCTTTATCGACGGCAACGACGTAGTGCTGTTCGTGACATGATGCAGGCGCTACCCGTGCTACCAGGCACCCTCGGCCAGGGCCATGAGATGGGTGAGGATGTGCTGCACGTGCACCTCGAGCTAGCTGACCATAGCAACCAACGGTCCCTAGCGCTCGAGGTCACCGTGTTCACGCGCGATACTCTGCTCGAACAGTGTGGATCCCAAGCGTTCGATGATGCATGGAAGCCCAGGCCGTGACGCACGGTCGGGATGCACCTGCAGGCGCGCTCATCTCGTCACGCTGCGATGATGCTTGGTGGTACGTGTTCACCAAGCTGACCAACGAGAGGGTCGGTCCGGTGCTGCAGGTCAGGTGGGATCGCGGTGCTACCCAGTACATCGAGGACGGTTGGATCGGCGTGGACGAGGTGATACGTTGGACACCACACAGCAGAGCAGCCGGCGCGAGCCGCTGTTAAATCCGGGTAGCATCTTCACGAACGCGCGGGGCGGGAGCGTGTTATGCGTCATCGAGGTGCACAGCTGCAACGGTGAGAGCCAGGATGGCACGCGCATCCGCGCGACCGAGACGTACGTTGCGTACGATGTTGGCGCAGCATTCGTGCTCGAGCCATGGGTAGAATGGTTGCTGAGGACATGATGGACGCACTGCCAGGCGACATGTGCAGCATCAGCGGGATCGTGCCCGTAACAGATCCGATCAACGTGGTGATCGTCGTCGGTGGCAGCGTGATGCTTGACGTTAACCATCGCATACCGCACGTGGTGATCGCTAGCGGTGGCTCGATCAACCGCGTTAGCACGTTTGATGCTTCGACGCTCATACACCGCCTTGCATCCACCGATCTACAAACGTGCTAACGTGGTGATAACAACGCCATCGTACGTCGAGCGCACTATGATACCGCAAGCAGATGCCTACGGAACCGATGTGCTGCCCGGTGCGCTCCGCTACGTGATTTGCGAGATTAACGATGATGGCTTGGAGCACGGTGTCGAGCTCGTCCTGACACGCCCAGCGGCTGGTTGCTCCCGCTGCCTAAGCGCATACGTTGAGGGCCAGAACGCGGGAACCATCATCGTGGAGAACACTGTGAACTCTGGCAACGGTGCGTGGCAAGCGATAACCCTCTGGAGGCCCCCTATGATACCAGGCGATGCAAGGACAGTGCTGCACGTCGGCGACACGGTCAGGCACGTTGAGGTGATCATCTCGCCAGCTACGCAGCAGTGCGTGCACGTTAGGGTGCAGAGCAGCAGCCTCGCGCCGGGTTACGCTGGGTGCGGTGCCGTAGAGATCCGCGAAGCGCTGCTAGAGACATCGTCTCCGTCTGGCTGGCGCGTGGTGACCGTGTGGAGCGCACCGTGATCGCCCCGGGCTGCCTGCAAGCGTGGGATATCCGCGATGCCAACGTAAAGGCAGAGCATGTCGAACGGACGTTCCTTGAGTGCATCATCAGCGAGGCTTCTAACGAGTGCATTGATGTTATCGTGCACGACAATGGCGGTGATGATCTGGGACGGTGCAGGTCAGGCGCACCGTGCTCGCGCTGCCGCACACGCGTGCTTTGGGAGCAACAGGCTGACGCTTGACGCAGCATACTGTCCCTTTTGATAAGATTTCATTTTGATATTCTATGCAATCGTCACTCTAGCTATGGTATTTATATTCTTACAATCCGTCTCGAGCTTACACGGTGAAGCGCCTGGTTGAAGCCCAGGAGTGCAGAGTTCGATTCTCTGGGGGCGGACACGTCGGTTGCAAATGGCTAGCGGAACGCCTCAAGAGCGTTTGGTACTTAAGTGTGCTTGTGGGTTCGAATCCCACCCGACGTACCAGCAGGTGCCGAAAACAAGTCGAGCATCGGCGCTCGATGGGGATGATGTCGTAGCATACATCGCCCGTGCAGGTTGGACTCCTGCCCTGCTGACAGATGCAACGTACGTTAGCAACGCTAGCGTTAGCCATGATGCTTGGGTGTGCTCACCAGCATGAGCCTAACGTCAGGTTCGATCTAGCACCCTTGCTGCCGCAGATCGTGTATAACGTATCTGAAGCAACGCAAGCGTGCGCGCTTCGATACAGCGAAAGTTGCACAGCGAATCGAATCGGTGGGTGCAAGTGTGGATCGTACACTGTGCCGTACGGCGTGTGGATGGTCGGCCGATAGCATGCGAGGGTGACGGAACTGGTATACGTGTTGCGTTGAGAACGCAACGCCCGAAAGGGATTGAGGGTTCGACTCCCTTCCCCCGCACTATGTTGGTGTGCAATACTGTGGGTTGTGATAATCCCAAACCAAAATTTGGGACTGTGTGTAACTCGTGTAGAAATTGTCTACAACGTTACAAATTGAACACGCCACAGCGAGAACAATTATTAGCAAAACAGAATTATCAATGTGCTCTTTGCGAACGTCACATTAAGTTTGATGGTCGCGGTGGAAATGGGCGATCTGCATGCATAGATCATGATCACATAACTAACGAAGTACGTGGCATACTTTGCGGTAATTGTAATACATGGCTAGGATTTTTCGAATCTAAGATTCATAACATTGATAAAATCAAGCAATACTTGCAAATCCTCGCTTAGTTCAGTGGACAGAGCGCTCGGCTCCGAACCGAGAGGTCGCAGGTTCGAACCCTGCAGCGAGGACGGGACCGTAGCTCAGCTGGTAGAGCGATCGCATGGCATGCGATAGGTCGAGGGTTCGATCCCCTCCGGCTCCACATGTTGCATAGTGCTTCACTACGTTGTGCCGTCAGCACAGTGATGAGCATCACGCTTGCTGGCGCCATCATGCTTACGACAGCGTGCGGTACGGTTCCGAGCTACGTTGCGCAGCCGGCATGTATAACATGCGATACCGCAACGGACGCATGCAAGCGTCTCTACGGTCAGCAATACGTAGCCAGCGCAGCCGGCGGATGCATTTTATCGCCCTATGTACCAGCGGACTAAGCAACCTGTGCTGCGTTCAGACCTAACATAATCCTCGCTACGTTACATCAGCTGGTAGATGGCTCGCTTGGTAAGCGAGATGCCGTGGGTTCGAACCCCACATGTAGCTCTGCGTGCTCTTTTTCTTTCTCTGCCTGACCAA
>JACCDN010300909.1_pt1 | contig 66551 bp, 57 predicted proteins | sample 7441691 | NCBI WGS metagenome assembly JACCDN01 (sample SAMN15323439, study PRJNA562643) | freshwater metagenome | isolation source: river surface water | place: USA:Blue River Watershed | collected 2017-08-16
CCCAAGGTCAAGCTGGTGGCGGTTCAGGGTCAGGTGATTCAAGTTCTGGTTCTGGCGGTGGTACCTCCCAAGGTCAAGCTGGTGGCGGTTCAGGGGCGGGTGATTCAAGTTCTGGTTCTGGCGGTGGTACCTCCCAAGGTCAAGCTGGTGGCGGTTCAGGGGCGGGTGATTCAAGTTCCGGTTCTGGCGGTGGTACATCAGAAACAAGCAATAATGCACAGAGTGCTGGGTCAACTGATAATAATTCTTTTTCTAGCACCAGTGGTTTGAGCAAGAATAAAAAAAGCTTGCTTGATGATATTATTAAAAAATTTGATGATATTATTAAGAAGGTCGATACAACCAATACCACCCCGCCTTAATAACCAAGAATAATTTTTAATTCCAAAATTAGAGTTAAGTGCTAGAATAGCGATCATTTGAATTGTATTAAGTATGCGCGTATTTCCTCAGAGTTTTATCAGCAACGTATTTTTAAGTCTGAAGGATCTGTACATTTTTTTAGTAACATCCGCAGCATTGCTCTCGTTTTTAGCAATTAAAAGTTATTGCCTTTTTGATAACTCAATGAATGCTGCTACTCCACAGTTAACAAAAAACTGGCTGGGATTGAGTGGAGCGTATTTTGCAGATGTATGTTGTCAATTTTTAGGGGTGTTTGCTTACGTTATTCCACTTATTTTTCTGCTATCTGCAATTCGTGGCATTATGAGTCATTTAAATCGGCCGTTTTCCAATTCCTTTATATTGCTGATATTAGGATTGCTCCAATTAATTATCGTTTTCTCATACTGTCAAAATTTCTTAACAGGAAGTGGTAAGCTAATAGGAGGAGCTCTAGGATTGGTTTTGCTTAGAAATTTCGAAAATTTACTTAATGTATACCAGCTAAGAGAATGGATTGAAGAGTTTATTTTTCTTTTAGGATTTTCTGGATTTTTTTGTACAATTTTTGGAATGGGAATTACACAGGCTCACATTGATAGTTTAAGAACATTTTGTGTGAATTGCGTTAATTGGGTCAATGAAAGATTTTTTAAACAGCATGAATACACACTTCAGCGTCCAGCTTTTTTGAAAAAAAGTAGAGAAAATAAGTTTGTTCCAAATAAAGAGACTCCAATTAATTACCCAGAAGAGGATTGTTTTGAGAGCAATATACCTGTTGAAAACCCCGAGTCAGAGCAAATCGAGAGTAGCCAAGTCAACTCTCTGAATTCCAAAAATGTTGTTAATAAAACTCAAAAAAATCTTCTTGTCAGAGTCGATGGTTATGCTTTGCCGCCCGTGGATTTGCTTGATGACACCCAGCAGCGTAAAGTTGTTATTAGTTCAGATTCTCTGGAACAGCAAGCTTCTCTGCTTATGGATGTGTTGCAAGAATTTGGTATTAACGGAGAAATCGCAAGTATCCGTTCTGGTCCGGTAGTGACAGTATATGAACTAAAACCAGCGGCAGGCATAAAAACCGCTAGAGTTATTGGTTTGGCTGATGATATTGCAAGATCAATGAGTGCTATTTCAGCACGAATAGCAACGGTTCCCGGTCAGAATGTTATTGGTATTGAGCTTCCTAATCCTAAGCGCCAAACTGTTTACATGCGTGATTTGTTGCTGCAGAGCGAATTTAAAAATACTACAGCTGCATTACCCTTGGTTCTAGGTCAAGATATTGTTGGTGTACCGATTATTGCTGATTTGGCGCGAATGCCACATCTCTTAGTTGCGGGAACAACGGGATCTGGCAAGTCAGTTTCTGTTAATGCGATGATTCTCTCAATTCTATTCAGGCTATCTCCTGAAGAATGTCGCTTTATTATGATTGATCCAAAAATGTTGGAGCTTTCTGTTTATAACGATATCCCTCACTTATTAACACCGGTGGTAACAGAGCCTAAAAAGGCGATTGTAGCGCTGAAGTGGGCAGTGAAAGAAATGGAGGTTCGTTATCGCAATATGGCAAGGCTTGGAGTGAGAAATATTGAAGGGTATAACTCACGCTTAAAGGAAGCAAAAGAGAAGGGTGAAATTATTGCGCGAAGGGTCCAAACAGGATTTGATCCAGACACAGGGCAAGCGATATTTGAAAATCAAGTGCTAGATCTAAAGCCTCTTCCTTATATTGTTGTTGTGATTGATGAAATGGCTGATCTAATGATTGTGGCAGGTAAAGAAGTCGAAGCAGCTGTACAACGCTTGGCGCAAATGGCGCGTGCTGCAGGAATTCATATGATTATGGCAACTCAACGTCCTTCTGTTGACGTTATTACAGGTACAATCAAAGCGAATTTTCCAACGCGTATCAGCTTCCAAGTGACGTCAAAAATTGATAGTAGAACTATTTTAGGTGAGCAAGGTGCAGAACAACTCTTGGGTCAAGGGGATATGCTATATATGAGTGGGGCGGGAAGAGTCATTCGTGTTCATGGTCCGTTTATGAAAGATACCGAAGTTGAATCTGTAGTTGCCTTTCTGAAAGAGCAGGGAGAGCCTACATATGTTGAAGACGTGACAACTGATACTGAAGATATGTTTGCGCAGTCAGCAGAAGCAAGCGATGCAAATGCAGGTGATGCTTTATTCGCTCAAGCTGTTGAACTAATCAAACGAGAAAATAAGATTTCAATCAGTTTTATCCAAAGACACTTTCAAATAGGCTACAATAAGGCCGCACGCCTTGTGGAGCAAATGGAAAAGCAGGGCATTGTAAGCACGGCTAATCATCAGGGTAAACGAGAAATACTTGTGTCTTGAGCTTAGATAAGGTATATTGTGTAAGGTCCCCACCTGGGATTTATTAGTGTATTTAACTTTAAAGATAATGGTTACGTTGGGTTCATGAGAGACGATTTCAGTCAAGCTAATCGATCACAGATAACAGTGAGTTTTATGCCGCCAAAAACAATTGTTTTGGTTGGGCTGATGGGTAGCGGAAAAACAAGCATAGGAAAACGTTTAGCGAATAGATTAGAGCTTTCCTTCTACGATTCAGATATTGAGGTAGAGCAAGCTGCTGGTTACCCTATTAAAGAGATTTATGAAATTTTTGGAGAGCAATCCTTTCTTGATGGAGAGCAAAGAGTTATTAAGCGTTTGCTTGATCAACCAACGCATGTTCTAGCAACTGGTGGCGGATCATTTGCATATGAGCAAACAAGAAAAATTGTTAAAGAAAAAGCAATTTCTGTTTGGTTGAAAGCAGACATTGAAACCTTAGTCGCCAGAGTTTCAAGGCGTACCGATCGACCAATGTTTACCGATTCAAATCATCGTGAAGTTTTAGATAAGCTTATCGAAGAACGCTACCCTGTTTTTGAAGAGGCTGATGTGCATGTACAAACATTAGATGAGCCGACGAATGCAACAGTTGATAGGGTAATACAAGCGATGAGTGATTTTATTCGAGCAAAGTACCCAAATTACTATGTTTTAAAATCTGTATAGCCAATACTCTTTTAGAGTGAGTAATAGCGTGTTATTGAAGAAAATATGTTGCATCGTAGCGCTGCTTTCAGTTCTCTATGGGGAGAGCGCAATAACCACTCAATCAAGAATCTATGTGCACAAAAGTCTTAAACAATTAAATGATCTTGTGAGAAAAAAGAAACTCGCTAAATCAGATTTTCAACTAGATACATTGTTTGATGAATACGTTGAAGATGCAAAAAAATTATTACAGAGCTGTGATCAGCAAAATATTTCAGATCAGCAATCTATCGCAAAAGACGATACAGTTAAACAAATTGCGCACTACATGGCTGTTTTACAAAAACTATTAGCTATTATGAATAACAGTGATTCAAAGCCACTTGAGTTTTTCTGTCTTCATCAGCGTAGTGATGAAATGTGGGGGACCTTGTGCGGTGACCGGCCAGCAAAACGCGTTATAAAATATGACGAACAGCTAAGAAATAATACTCCCCACTGGGCGCAAAAAGCTTCTAGTAGTGATTTTGAAGAAACTCAAATAGTAAAAGGCCACTGATGATTACTCTTATAATACTTTTTGTTGTGTTATTGCTTTGTTCATCATTTTTCTCAGCTTCTGAAACGGCTATTACATTTGCTTCTCGGCCAAAATTGCACCAGCTCGCGAAAGCCGGTAATAAATCGGCGAAAATCATTCGAGATTTGCAACAACATTTAAGCATGGTTGTAAGTTCTGTTTTGGCCTACAATACCCTATTAAATGCTGCTATTGCATCAGTTTTAGCTAGTTTAACATTCGATTTAGTTGGTGATAATTCAACTGTTGCTGCTGTTATTGCTTCCGTTGCAACGGGTGCAATTGTCTTGGTTTTTGCCGAAATGTTACCGAAAACTCTTGCAATACAAGATACAATTCGATTTTTGATGTTTGCAGCGCCTGGAATTCGTTTTTTTTATAACTTATTTTTGCCAATAAACAAGGCCTTGTCTCTTTTTGTCACATTTTTAATAAGGATATTTGGTTTCAAAGTAAAAGCTGAAGATAACCAAGCAAAAATGGAAGAACTACGTGGTGCTATTGATATGCACGATGGTCCAGGCCAAGATACTCTTCACGAGAAGGCAATGCTAAAAAGTATTCTAGATCTTGGGTCTGTGCAAGTTTCTGAGATTATGGTGCATCGTCAAAATGTGACTATGGTGAACGCAGATGATTCGCCAACGGAAATTGTTGATCAAGTCCTAGCGTGTCCGTTTACCCGCTTACCTTTATGGCAAGGAAATCCTGACAATATAGTAGGTGTTATTAATACAAAAGCGCTGCTAAGAGCTGTGCGGGCTCATTCTGGATCGCTCGATAATCTCAATATAGTTGACATTGCGCATAAGCCATGGTTTACACCAGAAAGCACAGATCTATTAGAGCAACTTCATGCATTTAGGCAGCGACGTGAGCATTTTGCCTTGGTGGTAGACGAGTATGGCGCTCTCATGGGAATTGTAACGTTAGAAGACGTTTTAGAAGAAATTGTCGGTGACATTGCCGACGAACATGACGTTAATGTGCGTGGTGTGCGTCCTCAGCCAGATGGAAGTTTTGTTATTTATGGAAATGTCACTCTTCGTGATTTAAATCGGCAATTTGATTGGGAATTACCTGATGATGAAGCGGCAACTCTTGCAGGTCTGTTGATCATCCAATTTCGTGTGTTGCCTACAGTTGGCCAAATATTTAATTGGAGAGGGTTCCGATTTGAAATTTTAAGGCGTCAACGTAACCAAATTACATTAGTTAAAGTAACGCCTCCACAGCAACAAGATATCAGTCAGTAGAGTAAGAACTTAATTGAAGCAGGGCTGAGTTTGCGGTTCTTGTGTCTAGCTGTAGCTTTTTGCCTGCCTGCATTTCACTATGCTGCATTTTATAGGCAGCAACAGATAAAATCGTAGAAATACTTAGAATGGTAATGAATTGCAGCATTGAATCCTCTTTTGTTTTTTTTTCTATTTAAACTTTGCCATGCAAATACCTAAGAGAAGGTTAATGAAAAAATTAAACAAATAAAGATGCAGCGTTTCGCTGGTATGCATATCCCAGCTAAGTTTTGCTAAGGGGTGGGTTCTTACTTTCATAAGAAAAAGGACACTTTGAATGTGTTTGGTTTCTAGCTACATAGACCACTATTCTCGTGTGATGTTACTATTCAGGAAAATTGTGGTAATCGTTTTTCTGCCAGTATTAATAGATAAGGTTATATGGTGTTAAAAAACTGGATCGCTTTAGCTAGTGCGTAATCTCGTGATAACGTCGTCAAATTTGACCCTCTTGCGAAGGCTCGCAAGGCCGCAGCAATCCAATTTTATTACTCAGTGATATTACTTTCCAAAAAATGATTTCACAAAACTCTTAATTTTGCAGAAAAATCCTTCTTGCGAGCAGCTTGTCGTTTGCACTGCTTCTGGTTGCCATCCATATGCCATTACATTTGTGCCAACTTTGGGATTGATTTCTGGGAATGCTAGCTTATCCACCCAGTATGCAAATCTGTTCGTGTTATCGTAGAACAAAGGTACTTGATAATACATATTCATAACATAACGATCTAGCATATGTGCTCTGGTTGCAAGCTCATCAGGCGTTTTAGCATCTGCAAGATTTATTGCTAGTTCCTCAGCAATTGGATCCTTTAGCCCTAAGTAATTGCTACTGCCGCTTACATCTGCCATTTTTTGAGAAAAGTAAAATACCTGCTCATTACCAGGCGAAGTACTATTTGCCCAGGTGTGAATAATCATATCGAAATCACGATCTTGCACGCGATTTTCATACTGAGCATTGTCCATAACACGCACAATCAACTCAACCCCAAGTTTGCGCAAGCCTTCTTTGAATGAAAGAACAATTTTTTCAAGTTTCAAATCTTTGTACATGAGCTCTATTTTAAGTGGTTCACCCGCACTGTTTTTACGAATACCATCTTTAATTTTCCAACCAGCAGAGTCTAATAATTTTCCAGCTTTCTCTAAGCTTTCGCGCTGATCTCCATCGCCTTTTGTGCGAGCAGGCATAAACCCAGTTTTAACCATCGATTCATAAAGTTCTTCGGGAACTTTTGTTTTATATTTTTCTAGAGTTTTTAATTCTTCTTCGCTTGCGGCACCTTTATGGGCTAGGTATGTATTGGCGAACAAACTGTCTGCTGGTTGCATTGATCCTGAGAAAATCATCTTATTCAAGGTGTCAAAATCAAATGCCAGTGCAATAGCTTTTCGTACCTGCCAGCTTGCAAAAATAGGGCGCTTCATATTATACAAAATTGTGCGTACAGCGACTGAGCGCTCATGCACTAAATCCATTTTCTTAACCCTGCCATCTTTGACTGCAGGGAAATCGTACCCAGTTTCCCAGTTCGCAGGGTTCGTTTCAAAGAATGCATCAAACTCACCAGCAGTGAATCCTTGGAACTGTGCTTGGGTTGTTTTGTAGTAATCAATGCGAATATGTTCAAAGTTGTTCATACCTTTGACAACGCTCAAATTTTCGCCCCAGTAATTAGGTACCTTCACATAAGAAATGCTACGACCCTGATCTACGCTCTCAATTTTGTACATTCCCGTACCCGGGCACTGTTCAAAGTTAAAGGAAGCCAACTCTTTTCCTTCTAAAATATGCATTGGTAAAGGGCGCATTAAGGAAAGGTTAAAGGGCAATTCAGGATTATAAGTGCCATCTTCTTCCTTTTTAAGGGTAAGGCGAATGGTCAAATCATCAATAATTTCTATCTTCTCAATTTTTCCGTAGTAGTGTTTGTACACAGGAGGTCCTTGTTCAAGCAAGTATTCATAAGTGAATTTCACATCCTTTGCAGTGATTGCTGTGCCATCGTGAAACTTTGCACTGGGATTAATGTAATACGTTATTTGAGAATTATCAGGTGCTATATCTACGTATTCGGCAACTAAACCATACAGCGTAAAAGACTCCTCTGAATTTCTGACCATTAAAGGATCAAAGCACAAGAGTAATACTCCTTCTGCTTTTGTTCCTTTTATCGCGTGTGGGTTGATGGTGTCAAACGTACCAATCGTGCTTAGCTTTAGCACGCCTTTCTTTGGCGCGTTTACATTCACATAAGGAAAACTATTAAAACCCTTTGCATATGCTGGTTTGCCAAAACGTGCTATTGCGTGCGTTTTTTCAGCGCTCAGGGTAAGAAAAAATGTTGATAAAATGATGAAGGAATAGCGTAGCATTATCTGCGTCACTTGTTGAAATTATGTGCAGAGCATAGCGACTTAGTGCACCAATGTCATTAGCATAAATGAAAGAGGTTTCATGTTTAGAATCTTCAGGCCAAACGATTGTAATTTTTTTCTTTGTTTTCATTTCTTTAATTGAAATTTATCGTCGAAACGGCTATTAAGGTGTATCGTTTTTGATCTAAGTAAATGCATGAAAATTGGTGTTCCAAAGGAAATAAAAAATCACGAGTATCGCGTTGGTTTAACGTCATTGTCAGTGAAAGAATTAGTTAGTGCTGGCCACGAAGTTGTTGTTGAGACAAATGCCGGTATGGGAATTGGTTTAACAGATGATGAGTACAAATCAGCTGGAGCTAAAATTTTACCAACGGCGAAAGAAGTTTTTGACGCTGCTGATATGATTGTAAAGGTTAAGGAACCTCAAGCTAGTGAGTATGGCCTTATAAAAGAAAACCAGATTTTATTTACCTATTTACATTTGGCACCAGATCCTGAGCAAGCAAAAGGACTGATTAATTCAAAATGTGTAGCGATTGCCTATGAAACCGTAACAGATGAGCGTGGTGGTTTGCCTCTTTTGGCACCTATGAGCGAGGTGGCTGGACGCATGTCTGTGCAAGTTGGGGCATGGATGCTTGAAAAAAGCCAAGGTGGCAAGGGTGTATTGCTTGGAAGTGTTCCAGGCGTTGTTCCTGCAAAAGTTGTTGTGCTTGGCGGCGGCGTAGTTGGCGCAAATGCAGCGCGTATGGCAACAGCATTAGGTGCTGATGTAACCATTGTCGATCGTAATTTGAAGAGATTGAATGAGCTTGACTGGATGTTTATGGGGAGATTAAAAACCGCATTTTCAACCCAGGCAACTGTTGAGGCTCTTGTGGCAAAGGCAGATCTTGTCATTGGTGCTGTGCTTGTTGTTGGTGCCGCTGCTCCACGTTTGGTAACGCGTAATATGCTAAAAACAATGAATCCTGGAAGCGTTTTAGTAGACGTTGCGATTGACCAAGGTGGATGTTTTGAGACAAGCCGTCCTACTACTCACGCAGATCCGTATTATGAAATTGATGGCATTTTGCATTACTGTGTCACTAACATGCCAGGTGCAGTTGCTAGAACGTCAACTTTTGCACTTAATAATGCTACTTTGCCATTCACCATGGCGCTCGCAAACAAAGGTTACAAGCAAGCATTACAAAATGATCCACACTTACTCCGCGGTCTTAATGTTTACAAAGGACACATTACGCATGAAGTTGTTGCTAACGATCTAAACATGCAGTACGTCGCGCCAGGAGAGGCAATCATTGCGGCTTAAAGCAGGTGATGCGATTGTCTTGGCAACGCATAATCAGGGAAAGCTAGAAGAAATTAAAACTCTACTTTCCCCGTATGGTTTGCATATCAATAGTTCTGGGAATCTAAACATAGATGAGCCAGAAGAAACTGAAAGCAGTTTTGAAGGCAATGCTCTTTTAAAAGCAAGATATACTACGAATAAAACCGGTCACATTTCTTTAGCGGATGATTCTGGGCTTGTTATTCCTGCTCTTGATGGAATGCCCGGGGTTTATTCGGCACGGTGGGCAGGGGCAGAGCGGAATTTTGACAAGGCTTGCCAGAAAGTTCATCAATTGCTCGGTGATAAGTTTCGAGAGGCCTACTTTGAGTGTGTATTGGCAGTAACTTGGCCAGATGGTTTATCAAAAATTTTTAAGGGGCGAAGTCAGGGGCATCTGGTTTGGCCAACACGTGGGGACAATGGTTTTGGCTATGATTCTATGTTTATCCCATTGGGAGATACCAGAACCTATGCCCAAATGACAAAGCTTGAAAAAGCGCAAACATCTCATCGCGCAAATGCATTTAAGCTTTTTGAAAAAGTGCTGCTGGGTATACAATAACGATGATGAAAAAAATATTTATAGCTTTTTTTATATGTTATTGCTGCCTTCAGCTGGGGTATACACTTTTCGATATTTCGACCCGAAGTATTGATCCCGTTTCTAATCCTGATTTCCAGGCAGACAAGAAAATATTTAGTAACGGAATTTATTTGATTTCCTACGCAGATGGCCACCAAGTTTTTTTTCAAAATCAAAATGCACTTTCTCAGTCAGCGCTAAATCGAGGCATTGATTTCATTTTTAATTACAGGCGTTCTCACATTGATGAAGCATTTTATAAAAAAAATCAAAGCGTCCTAGGTGAAAAGACCGGTGCTGGTTGGTGGTTGTGGAAGCCATATTTTATTTTAAAAACAATGGAAAATACGCCAGAAGGCTGTGTTATTATTTACGCTGATACTGGGGCAATTTTTACAAACTCGCTTATGCCAATTTTAAAGCATTTGCAAGAAAATGATGGTATTTTTTATAGGTACTCTAATGATAAGGAAGGTACTTTAAAAACAACAATTGACGCACAAGTTGCTAGCGAGCTGGGGGTCTCAACTTATCCTAATTTTGATAATACGCCGCAGGTGTGGGCAGGGTTTATGATATTTCGTAATTGCCAAGCGGCGCGTAATTTTGTCAAATTCTGGCTTGATCTATGTACCAATCCCAGTTACTTGAAAGGTTATGGAAAAAGCAGACATTTGCACGATCAATCTTTGTTGAATATCTCACTTCTAAAACATTCAAACCGAATGATTGCTGTATCGGAAGATGATTTTTTGCCAATGATAAAATGGCAGCATCGCCATCCCCATGAATCTTCGTTCAGTTTAATGCCTTATCAGCAGTCCTCAATGTCTTATATTGAACATAAAGCCTGGCGCTTTCCCCCGCTTAAATGGTTGCGTTATGTCTTATACACAGGTTAGTATAAGCGCAATTGTGTTGTGTGTATTATCATGAAAAAAATTACAGTTTTACTTGGTGGTTGCGGTAAAGAAAGAGAAGTTTCTCTGAATTCCGGGAAAGCAACCATCGATGCACTTAAAGAGCTAGGGTTTATTACTTCAATGATTGATTTACCCAGCGATATGAATGATCTGGTTAGTCAGCTAAAAACTCTCAATCCTGACACTGTTTTTAACTGCTTGCATGGTCCAGTTGGTGAAGATGGTACGGTTCAAGCAATTTTAAATGATTTAAAAATTCCTTATACGCACTCCGGAGTTACCGCATCTGCCGATGCTATGGATAAATGGAAGTCTTATGAAATTTTTAAAAAAAATGGTATTCCAACCCCTCAAACGCAAAAAATTAATATTAAGCAAAGTAATGTATGCCCTCTTCCCTTTCCTTGTATAGTAAAACCCATCAATGAAGGTTCTAGTGTCGGCATTTACGTAATTGCATCAACCGAAGAATGGGGCGATCTAAAAAAAAGTTGGACTTTTGGTGATGAGTGCATTGTCCAAGAATATTTAAAACTCAGAGAAATTCACGTAGCGGTTTTGAACGGTGTGGCTTTGGGAACTATTGAAATATCTCCTAAGGAAAATTTTTTAATATTTAGTTATCAAGCAAAATATCTACCAGGGGAGGCACGCTTCACCTGTCCAGCTAACATTGATAAAGAGATGGAAGATCTTGCAAAGACTACGGCACTAAAAACCTATCAGGCTTTAGACTGCAGGGGGCTTGCAAGAATTGATATGATGTTCGATGGCAAACTTTTTTATGTGTTAGAAATTAATACTCAACCTGGTTTCACGTCAACTTCTCTAGCTCCACAAATTGCTAAAAGTCAGAACATCTCATTTACTGAGCTTGTGGGCAAAATGGTAGAAAGTGCTAAATGCGATTAAGCAAAGAAGATAAAAAGCGTACATCTTCGGTGAGAAACTTCAAAAGTGAATCACAGAAAGCTACAAGTACAAGAAAAGTAAATAAAAAGAAGAATGCTCGAACTATTCGAGTATATGCAGACTACAGTCGTATTTTTATAGCGCTTGCAGCAATTATTGTTATTGCTATTTTATGGATTCAAGGATATCCACACCAGCTCTATCTTGAAACTATAGAAAAAATCAGCAGACTTTCGACTTCGCTTGGATTTAAAGTTCAAGAAATTATTGTGCAAGGAAGAACAAACACTCATCAACAAGATCTATTGAAAGTACTTAATATAAAGCGTGGTGATCCCATTTTTTCTATTGATGTTCAACAGGCAAGGTTTAAACTCGAGAAACTAGAATGGGTTCGTCAAGCAACAGTTGTGCGTAGTTTGCCTGATATTATTCATATAAAAATTGAAGAGCGTCATCCCATAGCAATATGGCAGCATCAAGGGCAATTCAATTTAGTAGATACAGATGGCACTGCGATTTTAACTAAAAACCATCGCCACTATGGTGTTTTGCCGTTAGTTGTAGGGGAGGGAGCTCCTCAAAAATCTCCGGAAATTCTAAAGACACTTATGAGCTATCCTTGTGTGCAGAAAAATCTTCAAGCATTGTCTAGAGTGCGTGAAAGAAGATGGAATCTTTACCTGGTGGGCGGAATACTTGTTAAGCTGTCAGATCATTCTATCAATCAGGGATTAAGTGTGTTGGAAAAACTCTTGAGAGAGCAGCGCTTAGCAGCCAGTAATATTCAAGAAGTAGATTTACGTACACCTGATAGATATTTTTTAAAGGTGACCCCTGAAACTATCAAACACATAAATGCTAATCGCAAAGGAAAAGCTACCTAAGGGCAAATATATTGTTGCCCCCAGGTTTTTCCAAAATTTATTAATCTACTTTTTTCTTGTGAAGATTACTTACAGCATTACTTGCGCTTTTTCTAAGGCCTTTTAAACTGTTAAGTGCAGATTTCCCCATATTTCCAGCAGAAGAATTTGCCGCTTTGCTCATGCTTTGGCTAGCAGCTGCTGCTTGTTGCTTGATTTTATCCATCGTGCTAGGTGCCTTTCCAGCTGCTGCGCTAGCAGTTGTGCTAACAAGTGCTGCAAAAATAACAGTCATTATTACTTTTTTCATATTGGTTTCGTTACAAATTTCAAATAATTTTAATAGTAGCGCTAGGTCGTTAAAATACTGTTAATAAAATAAAAACTTTACAATTAAGCTGCATTTAAAAGGGGGCTAGTGTAGCTGCTGTTTAAAAGCGGCCTGACATAGGGAGTATCAAGTAGCCTTAAAAGTGCTGTCCATTCTAATTTTAAATGCTCGTTACGTTTTGCAAGCGCTTGCTCATGAGCTCTTACGCACACCTCTGTGGGTATGGTGCATATTGGCAATCCTTGTGCAAGTGTTTTAACCTGGATTTCTGCTGCCTTTTCTAGCATATACATCAGCATGAATGCTTCTGCAATGCTTGCGCCAGCGGTCAAGGTTCCATGATTGCGTAAAAGCAAAACTTTTTTTTCACCCAAATCATTGGTGATAGTTACTTTCTCGTCCTCATCCATCGCAATACCTTCATAATCATGGTAAGCAATATCTCCAAATAAGTGTAGCGCATGTTGTGAAAGTGGAAGTAGCCCATCCTTTACTGAGCTAACAGCGACACCGTTAGTTGTGTGTAGATGTATAATACATGCTATATCAGGCCTAGCGTTGTGAATGGCGCCATGAATTACCATGCTTGTCGGATTAATATCATAATCAGTATCACTTAAAATTTCACCATCAAAACTTACTTTAATTAGGTTAGTCGGTGTTACTTCATGGAAATGCAAACCAAAAGGGTTGATCAAAAAACATCCGGGCTCATCAGGAATACTAGCTGTAAAATGCGTATAAATTAAATCTGTCCAGCCGAATTTTCCTGCTAAATGATAAGCAGCAGTAAGTTCTAGCCTGGCTTTCCATTCATTATCTGATATACCTTTGTGCATAATCTTAAATTTCTTTTTCGTTTCTATAGCTTCACCTTAGAAAGCAAATGGTTAAAAATTTGTTAAAATTCAACCTACCAAAATATGCGTATTTTTTATATCGCAATTTTTATCATCTTTTGATATAGTCCACCAGTTATATTCATATTCATCTTCAAATGTATTCATTAAAAATAAAATTTGCTCTAGTGGCGCTGATTATAAGTGGTATGGGCTTTTCCCAGCTTTATGCTAGAAAGCATACAAAATCTGAAACTGCAGGTGACGTTTTACAAATAACAATTCCTGTTTCTGCTTTGATTGTTGCCTTTAGTAAAGATGATACTGAGGGAATGAAACAACTTTTTTATAGCGTCGCAGCATCAACTGCGGTTACCTGGGGATTAAAACTTGCTGTAAATAAAAAGCGACCTCGTGGCGGAAAATATTCCTTTCCTTCAGGGCATACAAGTTTAGCGTTTAGCGGTGCTTCCTTCCTTGGGATGCGTTATGGTTGCGCGTACGGAGTGCCAGCCGTAGGAGTAGCGTCATACGTAGGATATTCAAGAGTTCAGGCTAAACGTCATGATTGGGCTGATGTTATTGGAGGAGCTGTAATTGGGGGGCTTTCAAGTTATGTGTTTACAACAACATTTGACCAAAACAAAACTCAGAAAAAAACTAATAGCGATAAATAGTGTAAGGCACCATTTGACAAATGGTGCTTTCAAATATATCCGTGTTATTAAAAGCTTGTCGGAAAGACATAAGTAATGTGCCTAAAAAATCGCTCCTGTTTTTAATTTTGCCTTTTCGAATGTTCTTTCGTTATATGATATAATCAGTGTGCAAGAACTCCAACAACAAAGAGTACACAGCAATATAATTTTACTCATGCTGTACAGGCACAATTAAACAAATTCCTGCCTTGATTAATTCTTGTAAATAGGTGTAAATAACCTCGTTGGAACAATTTTGGTTTTCCATGAGTATTTTTTCTTCTTTAAGCAGACAACAAAAAGAAGCAGTTGGGCTTCTTCAAATTGGCACTTTCCTCGAATATTTTGATCTTATGCTCTACGTGCATATGGCAGTGCTGCTGAATGAGCTGTTTTTTCCCAAAACTGATCCTCACACCGCTTCCTTATTAATGGCATTTGCTTTTTGCTCTACCTATGTTTTAAGACCTTTTGGTGCATTGCTTTTTGGATACATAGGCGATCATATCGGGCGAAAACCCACAGTTATCCTTACCACAATGATGATGGCTTTAAGTTGTATTATTATGGCCACTTTGCCGACCTATTCGCAGATAGGGATAGCAGCTGCTTGGCTTGTTACTGGATGTCGTATCGCTCAGGGCCTTTCTTCTATGGGAGAGATTATAGGAGCTGAAGTATACACCACGGAGCTAGTAAAACCTCCAGCTCAGTATCCCATGGTTTCTTGCGTTGCCGTTGCCTCGCAATTTGGTGCAGCTTTTGCTTTGGGTGTTGCATCCTTAGTTACTCATTTTGGTTTTAATTGGCGTAATGCCTTTTGGATAGGAGCTGCCATTGCTGTTGTGGGTTCTGTCGCTAGAACGCGCCTCCGAGAAACACCAGAATTTCTTCGAAAAAGACAGAAAGTAAGAGAAATGCTAGAAGCGCAAAATAAAGGAAATACAGGTAAGATATTGGGAGCGATTAAAACTCAAAAGCTTATTAATCATGAAAAAATGGATAGAAAAACGTTTTGGGCTTATATTGCAGCTACACCAGGTTGGCCCCTTTCATTTTATTTAACGTACATGTATTTTAACCAAACCCTAAAGATCGATTATGGTTACACGTCAGAAGATGTAATTTTTCATAATTTTTTATTGTCAATAATTTCACTTGTCGTCATCATCGCGCTTGCTATTCTTAGTTATAGAATTAACCCTTTAAAGATAGTAAATGTAAAAGGCAAAGCTAGCTTGGCTGTTATGATACTACTACCATTATGTATCACAAGCTCAAGCAGTTATATTCATATTTTTTTGTTACAAGCCGTTTTAATTATTACAGCAATGTCCTTGGTTCCCGGGTATTCGCTTTTCTTAAAACATATTCCTATCTTAAAACGCTTTACTACAGCTAGCTTCGTTTATGCTTCAAGTAGGGCTCTTACTTATGTTATTACGTCGTTTAGTTTGGTGTTTCTAACCGACTGCTTTGGTTACTATGGTCTATGGATTATTATGATTCCCGTTAATGTAGGATTTCTTTGGGGTGTTCGTTACTTTGAAAAACTAGAAGGCCAAGTATAATTTTAAGTTCTTTGTCCTAAGTCTGCTCAGGCAGGCGTGGAAATTCGGTGAATATTATTTGCATAAGTCCTAACCTCTCATTTTGTGCTTGTTTTTTAAGCACTTTTAGCTTAGTTTGTACCTCATGCACAAAAATATTAATATTGGCCCTGTTTGCCTTGACATGAATGTTTTTCTAGCTCCCATGACAGGTGTTAGTGATAGGGCATTTAGAAGTCTTGTTAAACGTATGGGGGCAGGGCTTGTTGTCTCGGAAATGATAGCAAGCCAAGCAATGATTCGCTTGACGCGCGCTAGTATGCGTATGGTACAAGCTCATGGCGAAGAACCTATGGTTGTGCAGCTTGCTGGATGTGAGCCGGAAGTTATGGCCGAAGCAGCAAGACTTAATGAAGATTTAGGAGCTAAAATTATCGATATTAATATGGGATGTCCAGTTAAAAAGGTTGTTAACGGACACGCAGGTTCTGCCTTGATGCGCGACGAAAAATTGGCGGCAAGGATTATTGAAGCCACTGTCAAAGCTGTTAAGGTTCCTGTTACCCTTAAAATGCGTACCGGGTGGGATGATAATACTCGCAATGCACCAAAGCTTGCAAAAATTGCCGAAGACTTAGGTATTCAAATGATTACCGTTCACGGACGCACGCGTTGCCAGCTTTATAATGGTCGTTCTGATTGGAAATTTATTCGGTCTGTAAAAGAGGCTGTGAAACTTCCTGTGATTGGTAATGGCGATGTAGTGACTGTGCAAGATGCTAAAAATCTTTTAGAACAAAGTGGCGCTGATGGTGTGATGATTGGTCGTGGAGCTTATGGGCGTCCATGGTTTATCAAACAGGCCTATGATTATGTGTCGGGGGGAAAAATGAGTGAAGATCCTTCAATACAACAGCAGCTTGACATTGTGCTTGAGCATTTTGAGGATATTTTGCAACTTTATGGAATCGAAGGCGGTGTTAAGATTGCTCGCAAACATCTAGGGTGGTACAGTAAGGGGCTCAAAGATTCCGCTGAGTATCGAGTACTCGTTAACCAAACAGAATGTCCGATAAAGATGCGTGAACTTGTTCAAACTTTTTATAACCAACGAATTGAATCTGTATAAATTATGACTGGAATTGCAGCTGTTATTGAAAAAATGGTAGAAGAGTATTTCACAACGCAAGGTGATCATATTACTGACTCTAGCTTGTATAACATCGTTTTGCATGAAGTAGAGCGTCCCTTGCTAAAGCAAACGCTCTGCGCTGTAAAAGGCAACAAGGCAAAAGCCGCAAGAGTTTTAGGGATTAACCGAAATACCCTTCATAAAAAGCTTAACGAATATGGTCTATAATGCTGCGCATTTGTGCAGGTAAATTTAAAGGGAAACGCTTAAAACTTCCTCCACCAACTATCGTTAGGCCTTCTTCTAATAAGCTGCGTCAGGCTATTTTTAATATTCTTGGAAATTTGGTCTCATTACAAAATCTGCGTGTGCTAGATGCATTCGCAGGTTCTGGTGCTCTAGGGTTAGAAGCTATTTCTCGTGGTGCTGCTCAGGTGACTTTTTGCGAAAATAATCCTCTGGCTAGAGGCGTGCTCGAAGATAACATTTTAAGTATAGGTCCATCTATTATTAATAAAGTTAGCTGTGTTCCAGATATTTTTGGGTTGCTCTGCAATCAACCGTTCAACTTGATTTTTCTCGATCCTCCTTACGATAAAGAGCTTGAAATAAAAGCAATACAATATCTAGACAAGCAAAAACTTATAGCGCCAGAGGGGTTTGTAATAATAGAGCAGCGCAAAGGAGCAAAAATACCTGAGTGCGCAGGTTTTGTAACTCATCCCCCACGTATCTATGGGCAATGTCAAATTACGTTTTTATGTGCTCTTAAATAATTAAAATACCGAAAGAATCTTCATGAAATTTTATTGACTGACCATTCATGAGAAGTTTTATCAAAACGAAACTCTTCAGCGCCGCCGTCGTGTTCGTAAACATTAATTTCTTCCAGTAGACGCCCCTGGTTGAAAATAACCTTCTCATCATAGCCAATTTTTATACCGTAGTTGCGAAAAGCAATTGTAAAACGGCCATTCTTAAGTAATGAAGGAATTGCCTTAACAACATCATCAAGCGTGAAAATGTCATAAGCTCCTAGCTTTTCAACGCAAATCATTGCTTGGTTCGATCCAGGAAACATTGGTAATTTTTCAAGAAAACTACTGCCTAAGCGTGTATTGGTAATAAGTACGCGGTTTTTTCCTTTTAACCCTGTGCGACGAATCATAACGTCATCAGCTTCAAAAAATGTAGCGCCCCCAAATACGATCATTCTATTTATTTGATGATCGTTCATGCAGTAAGGAACAATAGATACTTTTATTTTTTGACCATATCTCACAATTGTTAATTCAACCGTTTTACCTGTTGCGCCAAGTTCATTTATTATTTTGTCTAGCTTGTAAAGGTTCGGTCCGATTTCCTGCCCATTAACTTCTAAAATGCAATCGCCTGCTTCTAATTTTTCTTCGGCAGGGCTGTCTGGTAAAATACTTTGCACTTTTAACACGCGATGGAAGGCTTCTGGGTATTTTTTTGCATAATCTTCTGCGATGTCTTTAGGCAGGTTGTAGTACTTAATCAAGTCATCTAAAGAGCAATATCCAAGAATCGCGCCTAAACCAAATCTTTTTGGCTCTTCTCCTGCTTTGAGGGCTCTTAAAATATCTACGCCATAAGTTATAGGAAGTGCAAAAGCACTAGTTGCCATATTAGACGCAAAGATAACCCCAATTACCTTACCGGATGATACATCATAAACCATTGAACCACTTCCGCCACCTTGCATATTAAGACTAATACGCATGGCATGTTGAGGAAGGTGTCCTTCGATTTCATTTGGGTTTGCAACAATTCCTGTTTGGGTAGAAAAATGGCGATTTTCATTTTTCCCAATAATAAGAACGTTAGTGCCTACACGCACAGGATCACTGGATAAAGGTAGATCATTCTTAAGGTCAATCTCGTTTGGGCTTCCTTGAAATACAGCAATGTCAGCTGCTGGGTCGCTGTAAATAAGTTTTATAACAATTTCTTTTCCTGAAGAAAGAGTGGCAAGATATTCTGGAATAACTTTGTTTCCCGCAGCTACGTGCGCATTGGAAAATATATAGCCATTTTTTACGTCAACAATGAACCCAGTTCCAGCAGATGGTGAAACATCTCCGTAGGCTGCAACAATGCTGCGTGATTTTATGCTGACTACATACGGCTGTAATTTTGCCAGAAGCTTCGGATTAGTGCTGCAAAATACTGAGCTTGAAAAAATAGAGCTGATGAAAATAAACTTCATCAGCTTTTTAAAATGATAAAAAATTAGCATGAATGCTATTTTATTTTTGCTTCGCGAAATACTACGTGTTTACGTACTACAGGATCATACTTTTTAAACTCTAGCTTTTCTGGTTTCTTGCGTGGATTTTTCTTTGTTACATAAAAAAACCCAGTATCTGCTGAGCTGAGAAGCTTAATACTTAAAGTTGCGCTCTTCTTTGCCATAATTTATTTTTCACATATCTATTTACTGTTATAATTACCAAATTGCTGCAGGTTATGCAAGCAAGAAATAGCTAAAAGTGGTCAAAATGAACAAAACCGAATGGCGAAATTTTTTAAAAAATCATCGTGTTGATGAAGCTCAAAAAGTGGTTCAGCAAGACTACTTATTAAAAGCCTTATGGCAAATACTAAAAGAGCATCAACCTACCTGTGTAGGATTATACGCAGCAATTGAAGGTGAAGTAGATTTAACAAGTATTTTTAAACTATGCCAAAAGCAAAAAATCCAGATTGCTTATCCTCGTATAACTAATAACCGAATGGATTTTTACGAGGTTTCATCAAGTAATACATTGGTCAAAGGGTACCAGGGTATTTATGAGCCACCCGAATCTGCCTTACTTATTAATCCTGATTTTTTAGTAGTGCCTGGCCTAGCTTTTACTTTGCGCGGTAAGCGCTTGGGAAGAGGGAAGGGCCACTACGATAAGTATTTAAATGCTAATAATCTCAGTACTGTAAGCTTGGCTTTTTCCTGGCAATTGTTTGATGATCTTCCAACAGAGCCTCATGATATAAAAATTAGTGAAGTTATTGCTCCTGTATTGGAAGTTAAAATTTGAAAATACTAGGATTTCAGTTGTAAAACTCATATAGTGTTGCTCATTAACGCTTAATTTTGAAATTTAAAGTTTTTATATGTTGCATAATGCTTTTTTATACATTCTAATGTCCTTTCTCTTTTTGAATGCTGCTGATGACGACGTATTGTTGCTATCTCAAATAAGTCTTGAAACTCAGCGTGTTTGTATAGCACCTCTGGTGCAGCAAAGAGGAGGCTTATCTCATGGTCCATTAGCGCAATGGGTCCCAGCTGATTTTTATTTAATCGATGACCAGACACATATTCTTATTCCTAAAAACATTCAAATGGAATGGAGGCTTGGTGAAGGTGGTGCTATACGCGCGAAATCAAAAAAGGACTGGAGAAGTTTAAAAATTATCCCAACAATTACTCCTGAAATATACCGAGATTTGATATTAAAACCTGAGGAGGTCTTGTTTTTTGAGCTTGCTCTTTACAAAGTTGGAGCAACGCAGAGGATCTGTTCTGATGTTATAATGGTTCGCCAGCAAGAAGATCAGATTTATCGTAAAAAAATAGAGTTGCCAATTCTGAATAATTCTAAAGGAATAATCCATGTATCTAGATTGTAATTTTTAAATATTAATCATTTATTATTGTTTAATTCGTAATATAAATATGGTGTTTTCTAAGAACAGCATGTGGATAAATGATTTTCCTAATATATTTTCTGGGAGGGGTATTTTGTTTCAATGCTTTTGCCACAGCAGCTTCTGATTCTCAATCAACTTTTCAAAATCGTTTCCGTGAAAAAGTGAAATCGGCTGGTATATTTGGGAAAAAACTTCCAAATCAAGAATTCAGGCCTAAAACTGCTGAATTTTCTCGCACTTCTACTCCTGGTTTTAATAAGCGCCTTTCCCCAATAGGTTTAGAATCTCAAGCATCTACGGAATATTCTTCAAGCAGTACTCCTACTTCTTCGCCTAAAAATAGTATCAGTTCTACAAATACATCAAGTTCGAAAGATTCTGCTAGCAGCTATATCACTAGGGTTCCTCGAAATTTGGGAAATCTTAAGAGACCTTCGTCTACACGGCGTTTAGCAATATCAGCTAATCCGATTTTAACTTCAAATGATCAATACTCAACAGCGCAGGCATATTCATACCTGTCAAAAATTCAAGACACGCAAATAAGAAGAGAAGCAGAGAATTTTGTAGGTGCAGCTAAAACATCAGAGGATAAAAAAGAACTTGCATTTGCTTGGTTAGAATATCTATCAAAAATCGAAAGTGTGGTAGATCGTCATGAAGCAGCAAATCAAGTGCGAAGGGTTTCAGCGGAAGATAAACAGTGCCAAGCTCGGCTGTGGTTAGAGTTTTTTACAAGAATTCCGGCAGGTTCTATACGAAATAAAGCAATTGCCGATGTGAATGATGAACAAATGCATGAAAGCAAAGAATTAATAGCGAAAATATGGGCTGAATACCTCTCTCAAATAACTGATGAAAAAGTGCAAAATAGAGCGGCTTCTGCTGTGAGAAGAGTCTCTTTTTATAGCAAAGAGCCATTAGCAAAAGAATGGTTACGATTATCAAAAACAAATGCGCTGGATTTTGTTGAAAGAACTTCATCACCAGCTCAAAAAACAACTTCTTGGTGGAAAATTTTATCAGAGATTAAGAATGTAGAAATTAAAAATGAAGCCCGTGGCTACATAGAAAATGAAATAACAGACCGAAATGACAAAATGACGATGGCAAGAATATGGGTGGAATATTTGTCAAAAATCTTGGACGAATCACAAAGAAGTGCTGCAATAAAAGCAGTAATGCAAGCTTCTGTGAATCAATGGGAAGATATCGCCTCTCATTATCATGCCCAATACAAAGGCTGGGCATAGAAAAAAATAAATAAAATCCTAACTATAACTAAAGCTTTTATTTCTAGTATTTTGGTTTTTTGCTGCTTTAAAGTGCGCTCAGACACTAGAAAAAATATTCTTTCCCCTGCTATAGTTTTAAAAAATTTACACTAAATAATTTTATGAAAAGTCCTTTTTTGCAAGATCTACAATCTAGAGGATTGTTATTTCAAGCAACTGATTTAGAAGCTCTGGATAGTTTGTTGTCTAATAAGGAGCCAGTTGTTGCCTATATTGGTTTTGACCCAACTGCTAGTAGTTTGCACGTGGGAAATCTTAGTCAAATCATGAAATTGCGCTTGCTACAACGCCATGGACATAAACCTATTATATTAATAGGTGGTGCGACTGCTCAAGTGGGGGATCCTACCGGTAAAGACGAGATGCGCCAACAAAACAGTGATGAAACAATCGCCAAAAATATTGTTGGTATAAAAGATAGTTTTTCAAAATTCTTGAAATTTGGTAATGGGGCAAACGATGCTGTGCTGGTTAACAACGCGGATTGGCTATCTGACGTTAATTATATTGATTTTTTAAAAGATTACGGCAGGCATTTTTCTATTAATCGTATGCTCAGCTTTGATAGTGTTAAAACACGCCTTGATCGTGAGCAGCCCCTATCGTTTCTTGAATTCAATTACATGATTTTGCAAGCCTACGATTTTATGGAGCTTTTTAAAAAATACAACTGTGTGTTGCAAATGGGGGGCTCTGATCAATGGGGAAACATTGTAAACGGTGTTGAGCTAACACGGCGAGTTCTTGGAAAGCCAGTGTTTGGCTTGACAAGTCCACTAATTACTACAGCAAGCGGTGCAAAAATGGGTAAAACCGCGAAAGGAGCTGTTTGGCTAAATAGTGATATGTTGAGCCCTTTTGATTATTGGCAATTTTGGCGTAATACTGATGATGCAGATGTCATTCGCTATATGAAAATTTTTACAGATTTTTCGGTGGATGATATAGCAAAATATGCCGCTCTAACAGGAGAAAAGCTGAATGAGGCAAAGGTCGCATTAGCCGATGCTGCAACGGCAATGTGTCATGGTAGTAACGTTTTGCAAGAAATTCATGCTCAGGCTCAGGCTGCTTTTGGCTCAGGAAGTGATGCAAATCTTCCGACCAGGTGGATAGAAGAATCTCAAATTGATACTCCAACTTTGGAAAATATATTGGTCATATCAGGTTTGTGTGCAAGTAAAGGTGAAGCAAAGCGTCTTGCTCAAGGGGGAGGATTGCGCATCAACGGTGAGCAAGTAATGGATGCCAGACAAGAAATTGATGTTCTAGCTTTGCGAGCGGCACCAGTGAAGATATCATTAGGCAAAAAGCAACATTGTTTGGTACAGATCCGGTAATAAGCTAGCCTAATAGGCTGCCTAGTAAATTCTCTCCACCGAGTTTACTAACATTTTCTAAACCACTACCACCACCGCCGAGTTTGCTGACATTTCCTAAAACATCATTCATAATGTCTTTGAAGGCATCGGTGGATAAACCTTTGGTTTTGACTGAATTGATGGCATCCCCTTCTAGCTTTTTTACTAAAGCCTTTTTCTTTTTTTTCTTTTCCTTTTTTGCTTTTGCGTTTTCATTTTCTTGAGGGGGGGCCTCTTTTTTCTTCCAGATTGAAATTGCAGGTTTTGCTTTTGTTTTGGTTATTATTTTCCATTGATCAGAGGCTTTATCTTCAAGAAATTCCTTATATTTATCTTCTATATCTTTTTTTTCATTCTTTGAATTTTTCACAAGGCTGATGATGTATTTTATCAAAGCAGGAAGGGGAGACTCTTCTTCAGCAGCTTGCACAATCGATGAACGCAAATTTGAAAAACTTCCAACTATTGTATAGGCAGGGTCGTCACCAAATAAATTTTCGATTCTGCTCATATCTGCTTCGATAGAATCGAGTAGTTTTTGGCGTGTGCTATTACGTTTTTGTGCATCCCAGACAAGCTGCATGAATAAAATTTCTACAAGAATTGGATCAGCATACACAGATTCAGAACTTTTACTATTTCGTGATCGAGTAAACCCACTAGTTTGTACTCGTACTCCATCGCGAAAAGCTGTTTGTGCATCTGTTGATAGCTCATCAAAAACAATATTGGTTACATTTAGCGCGGGTTTATATTGTAAGTCTTTTGCAAAATTGAATATTTTTTTTATCGCATCATGATAGGCGCCAGGAATGAATCTTTCTTTGATAAACTCATTCAAAAAATCTAAAATGCTCTTTACCATGTCTGAGCGATTTTCTTCAGACTCATGAAACTGTTCAGTCAATTGTTCTAGTAAGATTCGAAGTACGTTATTTTGAAAATTTCTTTCCCTTAACACATTATTATCTTCATCAAGTTTATACCAGATCGGTTCTATTCCATCTTCTGTTTCTCTTGGGGAACGCAGAAAATTTTCTATGCGGGTATCGACCCTTTCAATACTTAATAACATTTTGTCAGGGCTATCTGAATTTTTATGATTGCTATAATTATTATGTTTGTATGTTGATCCATATGAAGAGCGGTGAGAATGATGATAACTAGCCCAACCACATTGTATTGCCAAACAAAAAATAATAAAAAAATACATTTGATTGGAAGATTATGTTTTTTCTAGTATAAAAGGATAGTCTTAATAGTTGGTAAATACTGTTTAGCTATGGTATCTTTTTAGCCAATCAGGAGAATGTCACCATGGCTCAAGTTTTGGCCTTTGAAAAACAGCAAGAAGTTCAAGCATTACATAATTTAGAGGCAGAGCAGTCATTGCTAGGCGCGTTAATGCTTAATAATCAGGCTTTTGAAGCGGTTAATGAATTTTTAAGGCCTGAACACTTTTCTCACCCTTTGCACAAAGCTATTTATGAGGTTATAGCAAGGCTTGTTGACCGTTCACAAGTTGCGGATCCAATCACTTTAAAGCCTCTGTTAGAGGGTGATCAGTTGATGCAGGAAGCGGGTGGAGTTGGTTACCTTGTAGATCTAGCTGCCGGCGTTTCTAGTACAGTTAGTGTACGTGACTATGGGCGAATGATTCATGAATTTTATTTGCGAAGAAGTTTATCATCAATTGGCGATACAATTATGCGTGATGCGCACGATGTTAAATCAGAGAATACTGCTATGGAGAAAATTGAAAATGCTGAAAAGTATCTTTATGATCTTGCTAGCCGAGGAGACACAACCCGCGGTGCGGTTAGTTTTAAAACAGCACTAACAGAAGCTGTGAAAATGGCAGAGATTGCTTATCGCAGAGAAAGTGCAATTGTAGGCGTAACGACAGGATTAATGGATATTGATAAATGGTTAGGTGGTTTACATCCATCCGACCTATTAATTGTTGCAGGACGCCCTTCCATGGGAAAAACAGTCCTTGGAACCAATATCGCTTTTAATGCGGCTAAGGCGTTTTTAGAAAATCCTAAAGAAGGGGCAAACGTTGCATTTTTTTCCCTAGAAATGTCAGCAGAACAATTAGCTACTCGTATTTTATCTACTCAATCAAAAATATCATCTGACCGTATTCGCCGTGGTGAAATTAAAGCAGATGAATTTCCCAATTTAGTAACAGCAAGCCGATTAATTGAGAATTTGGGATTGTTTATTGACGACACTCCCGCTTTAACAGTCACAGCACTTCGTAATCGTGCGCGCCGCTTGCAACGCCAGCATGGTATTGGGCTAATTGTAGTCGATTATTTGCAGTTGTTAGAAGGTAGTGGTAAAAGCCGCGGTGGAGATAATCGCGTTCAAGAAATTTCTGATATTTCGCGTGGCTTAAAGGCCCTAGCAAAAGAACTAAATGTTCCTGTAATTGCGCTTTCTCAGTTATCTCGCGCCGTAGAACAGCGTGAAGATAAAAGACCTCAACTTGCAGATTTGCGTGAATCAGGATCAATTGAGCAAGATGCCGATGTAGTGATGTTTATTTACCGTGATGAGTACTATGAAGCGCGAAAAGAACCACCAATCGGTACAGATAAGCATCTTGAATGGCAGCAGCGAATGTCAAAGGTGCAAAATCAAGCAGAAATCATTATAGCAAAACAGCGTCACGGTCCTGTTGGAACAGTGAAGCTCTTCTTTGATGGTAGATATACAAAATTTGGGAATTTGCAGTAAGGGTTGGGCATGCCCTTGAAAAGCTTAGCTATATATCCTCTTAATCATTAAAAATAAGAAAGAAATTATTCAGCAACTACGGATTTTGTTTGTATAAAGCTTACCATTTCACTTTGAGTTTTTAGCTTTGCAGCCTCAAATTTTTTCAAAGAATTCCCAGTAAGTTTGAAAGTTGGAAGGCCTTGAACCTTCATGGGATTAATATGGCGCCCGTTAAGAATCACTTCAAAATGCAAATGTGGACCAGTTGCACTCCCCGTCATGCCCACGCCGCCTAGAAGTTGACGCTGTGACACAAGAACCCCTGGTCTAATGCCTTTGTTAATATATTTTAAATGTCCATAAAGAGTTTCGTAACCACCTTGATGACGTATTTTTACATGGTTGCCATAGCCACCATACCACCCGCAAGAAACAACGCGTCCTTCGCCAGCAGCAAGCACTGGCGTTCCGCTTGCAGCACCAAAATCTACCCCTTTATGCTTGTGGCTAAATCCGTGAATAGGGTGCCTTCTCATACCGAATCCTGAAGTAACGCATAACTTAGTTGCGTTTAATGGTGTTTGCAAAAGGGAGCGCACTACGCTATTACCTCTTGTATCAAAAAAACGAACCTTTCCATTTTCATTGAATGCAAAAAGTTCATGAGTCTGCCCGCCTGTTTGTAATGAAACAAACCGTAGTTGCTGGATTTTAACAATCTTACCTTCATCATTTCTTAAAGCATCGCACAAAATCTTAAAACTAGATCCTGCTTTTATTCCGTGTTGGAAGTTTACAACGTAACTTAAAACGTCAGCAGCTTCTTGTACAAGCCGTGATGGAACACCTGCCTTTAAAGCTGCACTATAAAAGCTAGAACGTACATTACCCTCAAAAACATGGACAACGGGAGTCAAGTTAATTTTTAGAGATTTACTAACATAATCACCTTCTGCCTTGGTGATAATAATTTTTTGATCTACGCAAAGCTGAGAATTGAAAGATTCAATTTCTACACCTTGGTCTAATTTTTTGTAACGCACATGGAAAGCTTGTCCTGATTTTAGTTTTTTATGGGGCACATGTTCTGTATAGACTTTTGCTATTTTCAGTGCTGCTTCTTTTGTTGTCCCAAAACTGGTTAAAAGCTTTTGTATGCTGCCACCTTGCCCTAAAGTAAGAGTGGTCTCAAGAAATTCAGGTTCACACGAAGTTTTACTTGCCTCAGCTTGACTTGCACAAACTTGTATAGGGGATTTTTCAATAGGGAAGTAGCGCTTGTACACGCGAGAAGATCCAAACAAGACCATTACCAAGCCAAAAGCTGCGCCTAAACGCCTGTAATAGAGATGTAATCCTTGCAATGGCTTTTCCCCCTACATTTGCAAAATAAAACTCAGCACAACTTAAGTATCCCAAAATGAAGCCATTTAGTCAAGATACTGAGTTTTGTAATTAAATTTTAAATATCTCGATGAGTTCGCTCTTCTCTCTCATGTCGTTCTTGGGCTTCTATGCCAAGTGTTGCAATGGGACGAGCATCTAACCTTTTAAGACCGATAGGTTCACCAGTTTCTTCGCAGTACCCATAAGTGCCACTGTCAATACGTTGAAGGGCTTCCTCAATTTTTTTAAGAAGCTTGAAATCTCTGTTTCTTGCCCGAAGAGTTAGCTTGTAATCTGCTTCTTTTGCTGCTGCATCAATAACATCTGCTTCAACCTGGTTATCTTGCAGGTCGGTGATTGTCTCAGAGCATTCTTTTAAAATTTGATCACGCCAATTAATTAGCTTATTTTTGAAGTACTCCAACTGTTTGGGGTTCATGAATGTTTCACTATCTTCTAGTGCACAATTTTCAACTTCTTGATTCATTAATGATCCAAATTTGTTAAGTGTCTGCATATAGTACACAAAACTTTTAAATTTTTCACAATAGGGTTTTTGAAAAAATTTTACAATATTTGGTCTAGCTTATTTTTTAACCATTTTTGCTCATTTCTTATCAGTATTGGCGAAATTTTTGTCCAAATATTTTTATAATAAGATTGCAACCAGTCCATTTCCATTTGTGTAAGCAGAGATTTCTCAATCAGAGACGCTTCGTAAGGAACTAAAGTTAATGATTCAAAGCACAAAAAATTTTTATGCTTTGACTTTTTAACCATTTGCAAATTCTCAATACGAATTCCATAGGCATTTTCAATATATAAGCCAGGTTCATTTGAAACAACCATGCCTACTTCCAAGGGAACGTTACGGAGTCTACTAACTCCTTGAGGGCCCTCATGCACGTTAAGAAAACTTCCCACTCCATGACCTGTGCCATGGGCATAATCGAGCCCATGATTCCACAGGTATTGGCGCGCTAAAGTATCAAGTTGCGCACCTGACGTGCCAACAGGGAAAAAAGCATTTGCTAGAGCAATGTGGCCTTTCAATACTAAGGTATAATGAGTGCGCTGTTCTTGTGTTGATGGGCCAATACAAAAAGTGCGTGTAATATCGGTTGTGCCATCCAGATATTGTCCCCCCGAATCAAGCAAATATAGTCCTTTGTTGATAGGAATATTCGTTTTGGTAGTTGCTCGGTAATGCACAATCGCTCCGTGAGAGCCAAATCCTGAAATTGTTGCAAAGCTATCGCCTCGATATAATTCTATCTTTTCTCGGCACATTCCAAGGTAGTCTTGAGCTTGCATTTCGGTTATAGATTCTTGATTTTCTAACCATATCCAAAATCGCATCAATGCAACTGCGTCTCTAGCGTGGCAATCACGCATGCCTTGCTGCTCGATTGGGTTTTTGACAGCTTTAGAAAGTTCGCACGGGTCAGTTTGCCAATTAAATGGAATACCTAATGCTGACGGTGTAGTACGTTTATCTGCGATAATTTTACCCTTTAATGTTTTTAGTTTATCAGGCAAGTCTTTAAATGGGCTAACTTTAAGGTTGAGTTGCGCTGCCAATTCAATTGAAATTTTCGAAGGTTCACAAAATAATGTGATGCTTTCTTTTTCAACAAGCGCCATGGCTTGTAACAAGGGGGTGTATAGCAAATCCTCCCCGCGAATATTTAATAGCCAACAAACTGATTCAGGATTACTTAAAAACCAAGCAGTGCAATTGTGCTTATCTAAGTCTTTGTAAATTATTTTCAGTTTTTCCTGGGTTGCGACTCCTGCATATTGAATAGGGTAATTGAAAGCCGGCTTATAATTTGGTTGAGGTCGATCACTCCACAATAAATCGATTGGATTTTGGGTTAGTGCATGCATTTTTGCACGTGTTTTCCAAGTATCTAATTGTCCTTCTGACATTAGCCAGGGGTCATAGTGTAAAGTGCTTAAGGTTTTGCAAACGCTACTAATAGCATTGGCTGTTAGGTCATGAATTGCAAAATGGGAAGATTGCGTTTTTGCCTGAAGAGTGTAGCGTCCATCTACAAATAAATGGGCTTGATCGCACGTAATAATTGCAAGACCTGCGCTTCCATTAAAATTACTTACCCAGGCTAGGCGTTCGTCATGAGCTGCTAAATATTCTCCGCCAAACATATCTTCATGGGGAACAAGCAAGGCCTGCACATCGTTTGCGTGCATCCATTTTTGTAATTTTTTTAAATTTTCTCTTTGCTGCATATCTGTGCCATCGCTAAAAAAGTACAAGTATCTAATTCTTCAGGGCGTCTTGTCTCATTAATCTTCAACGTATCACAAATATTTTGCCACAAGGTTAATGGTAACATTTTCCCAAGGCTTACACGTAACATTTTGCGCCTTTGTGAAAAAGCCATGTTTGTTAATTTAGCAAGAGTTACTAATACGGCAGGGTCGGGTTGCTGAGCAAGCGGCCTAAGATAAGCAACGCTTGACCACACTTTTGGTGGTGGAATGAACGCTTCTGGTGAAATTTGAAAGACTTCTTGCACGTCAAAGCAAGATTGCAGCATGATTGCAAGTCTTCCATAATCTTTTGTGCCAGGCTTTGCTATCATGCGATCAACCACTTCTTTTTGTAGCATCACCGTTATTGAAGCAATGTGCTTAATATCATTAACCCAGCGTACAAGCATTTCTGTGCCTACATTATAGGGAAGGTTTGCCACTATGTGATATGGCTCAGTTTTCGCATGCTTTTTTAAAAGCTCAGAAATGCAAATATTAAGTGCATCTGCCTGTTCAATATGGAATTGAGTGTTACTAGATCGTTCAAATTCCTTTAAAATTTCAATGAATCGCGGGTCTTTTTCTATCAGCAATAAAAATCCAGGTTCTGTTTTTAATAAAATATCCGTTAAACTTCCAGGTCCAGGACCGACCTCAACAACTGTATCATCCTTTAATCGAAGGTGTTGCACCATGCGTACACAAACAGATTCGTCATGCAAAAAATGTTGCCCCAGGGATTTTTTAGCCCATAGGTTATGTTTTTCTAAAATGGTCTTTAACTCTTGGAATTTCATAAAATTTGATAGGTAGCTTTATGAGCGATCATAGCCTAAGTTTTAAAACAATCAATAACAACGACTCTTGTTGGTATTGATAGCAACTCTTTGGTTGTCATGGGCTAAGCAAATTTGGACGGACCTTCTCTTAATGCTTAGCCTTTTTAATTTTACCAAACTCTTTCCCCCAAGGTGCATGATTTTTAAAGTAGTGCGCCTTGGTGAGCTTACCTATCATTTTTTGTAGGTAGCTTTTTGTGAAGCCATTGAAATAGATTATTTAAATTACCAATTAACAGAATAATATTCTAACAAAGGTACCATATGAAAATAACCTTCTTAGTCTTACTTTTGGCGTTTTGCCTAAACAATCTAACGGCGACGTCCGAAGAAGAAACTTCCGGAGGCCTTGAAGAAGTTTTACCAGTGTTTGCATTTAATCGTGAAGCATTGGTAAAGCCTACGGAAACTGCCTGCATGCAGTGGCTAGAGCTGCTTGAGATAGAGCGTAATAAAGCGGATACCTTGGGCAATTTTCTGGCATTCAAAGCTTTTACTAAAGAAATTTCTGCAACTATTGGTGGGAAATATGGGTTCTCAATACCTTCAACACATGAAGAAACTATAGCACTTAGTTACTCCATTATTCGCACGCGCCATAAATTCTGTGGCAAACGCAACATGCTGAGTGATTTTTATGGGGTGGGTGCTGTCGCTGATGATCTAGAAATTCAGCATTATTTGAGCCTGGTGCTAGCGATTGACACTATGGCTGCGAAGGCAATTAATGATGAAGATGATACATTTTTTGATCAGTGGACGGCGGTAAGCCAAACAGGATCTACTCATGACTTTATTGAAGCGGTGAGAAATCATACGCAATCTCAAGAAAAGGCTTCACTGTTTACCGCTTTAGATGAGCCACTGACAGCAGTATTAACAGATAGGGAAACGATTGCCACGGTTAAAGATGTTTTTGATATATTTGCTCCAAAAATTACCTTGAAGAAAATCTACACAGAGATGATAGGGGGAGAATATCGCGGCTGGACTATTCATGGTGCTGATGCATTTGCTTATCCGATTAGTTTGAATGATCGGGATAGGGAGCAATATTCAGGATTTGAAGCAATTTTAAGAGGATTGATGATGCAATCCGTCGCTAATCAAGCTTCACAAAAGCAGGCAGGGCTTTCTTGTTGTTCTGTTGTAGCCTGTTTTGTCTCGTCTGATCTGGCTGCAATGTTATCCCTATCGTCTGAAAATATCGTACTAGATTATATCTCAGTGTCTGCCATAGATGAAGCGTTGAAAGATTTGATTGAACTGGAAAAAATTCCTACAAGGCATATTTTCTTAACAAGGAAGATTAACCCTGCATTAATTTCGGTAATAGGAAAGCCCTTTTGTAAAGTTTTATCGGAAAACACCCTTGATAAAGAAATTAAAAGATCATTGAGAGTTCAACGGAATTTTATGATGAGCAATGAGATTGAATTAGGTGAAGATTTCTTTTCCCTTTTAGAAAATGGTAATACGCACGCAATCCTTCTCTATTCTCGGTTACTTTTTAATGGCATAGGAGGCGTAAAAAGGGATATCTCGAAAGCTGTTGAAATTCTTCGGGATGCTGTGGATCTAGGTTGTGATGAAGCAATGCCAGTTCTTTCAGAGGCTATTTATGATAGTGCTGTTGATATGCTAAACGGCCGAGGTGAAATGACAAAAGATATACCGCTGGCTATTGCATTGGTTAGAGAGTCAAAAGCTTTAGGTAGCGAGCGAGCACAAAAGTCTCTACCTTCGATACTTAATCATTGTGTAAGTCTTATGGTTGACGGCAAAGAAGGCTTTGCCAAAAATCCGTTAAAGGCTCTGGTATTTTGTAAAGAAGCTAAGAATTTAGGTAGTAGAGATGCAGAAAGAAATTTGCCAATCTGTCTGGAATTTTACAGAGATAGCCTTTTTTATGGGCAAAATGGTGTTGCGAAAGATGCTGTAAAAGCAATAGACATTTGCAAAAAAATGATAGACTGCTTTGGAAGGAATAAGGCAGAACAGCAACTGCCGATTTATTTGTTTAACTATGGAGTATGGCTTTATAACGGTGAAGAAGGAATTGCAAGAGATATACCATGTTCCATTGAGAATTTAAAGGAATCTGCCGATTTAGGGTTTACAGCAGCAAAAGAATTATTACCCAGCATCATGTTTAATTATGCTATTTGGCTTTCAAATGGCGAGAATGATATCGCTCAGGATATGCAAAAAGCAGTAAATTTTTGTAGGGAATCTGCTGATTTAGGCTGTGAAGGGGCAAAAGAAGCTCTACCAGTGTTTACTCTTAATTACGGTCTTTGTCTTTTTAGAGGTGAAAACGGTATTAAGAAAGATCTGGGTGAAGCAAGTAGAATGTTCAAGGAATCTTCAGATTTGGGCAATGCAAAGGCGAAGACAATACTTGGAGAGCTTCAAGACTTTATTTCTAGAGATAATACTGATATAGGGGAGAAGCTTAGCATTGAGTTTGCACTGGGTTTTTCAAGATTTGGAAAATGTTCAGAAACGACAAGAAAAAAATATAAGGAGTTTAATGGATTTTTAAAACTAGACGATATTATTGATGAAGTCTTAAAGTATGCAGGTGTAGCACAGGCTACAAAAAAGTTTAACGATAAGCAGAGTTGGATTTCTGATAGAGAAGACGAAGAAGACGATGATGAATTTTAATAACGAGGGGGGCTTGTCCCCCTCAAACCCTCACCCTAACATCATCTGCTTTTGCACCACTCAACCAAGTGTTCCAGCCAAGGCCGTGTTGTTTGTTTAATTTCGCTCCTTGATTTTCCTCAGCGTTAAGCGAAAGCTTTAAAAACACCCGGGGCAACGTCCCCATATAACTAATTAGCAAATGCTTTAGTGAGTGAAAATTTGCGCCCCCAAGTGTATTGTTTTTAAATGGTAAGAACTGGTGGATGGTATTCCAATCAAGTGAGGTTATGTTTATGGTAAACCCTGCAGCCTGATCCCAGCACCTAAGGCCCAACGTGGCATTTTTCCCCAAAATTTGAAATTGTCCAGCTTGTCCTAATCGACTGCCTTCAGATTTATCAACGGTTCTCCAGGTTCCTTCGAAAGGATTTATAGTTGCCTTCACCTTGAAAATTTTTGTAATCATTTGCAGTAAGCTTGAAAGTGAACGGGAACGTCTCCAAAAATGGTCAAAAAATAACGTGTGAGTAATGTCTGCTTGTTGTTCAAATCCGCTTAAACTTCCTTGGAGCCTTCCAAGGGGGGTGTTAGTTGGGGGACTTTTGAAAAGGTGAGGGTAGGTGCGCTTGCGCAAACGATGCCACATTGCAGCTAAGCGGTGATGAAATATATCTAAAAAATGAATACCTGAATAGTCCTTTTTCTTAACCTGCTCTAGCAGCATTTCGGTATACGGGGTAGGCAGTGGACCATTAATACCGCTAAGACTTAAGGTATTAATATAAATTTCTGGCAGGCGAGAGGGCGTTTTTCCAACTTTTAAGCGATTGATTTCTGTACCTTCTTGATGCATCGTTAGTTGGCTGCGTATCCGTACAGCTTCTTTCTTGGGGTTTGTTGTCTCTCCTAAAGGGTGAATATTGGTTCTAAGCGATTCGATGATGTATATCATCTGATCCAGGTCAAATGCCTCGGGTGTTTCAAGAATCTGTTCAGGAAGCGTTTGCTTTACAGCTGCACTTGTGCGCCGGGCTGGGGCTGCCATTTCATCCATTCTCCATTATTTTTTCCATCGTTTAAACTGCATTCAACAAAACTATTCCAGTGAACCAGTGAGCCAAAATACATCTTTAATATTGTTCCCAAAATTAGGTTGTTTCCGCCTTGATGATTTGTCTTTTCCATTTCAAGTTGTATTTTGTAGCCTTGCACGAAACCTCTCCATGCTTCTTGGCCAAAACGCCTAGTAACTTGGGAGATCTTCATATTTTTTAAGTCTTCAATTGTGGTTGTTGGCTGATCTGGATAACGACTTGCAAAAAGATACAAAAATTCCTTTAAAGCATTCAGTCCTTGCGATGTATCTAAAACCCCAAGGTAATTACTAGAAAGCTGAGATATCAACATCCATAAACTCTCACCATCGTGCATGGTATAGTTTTGCGAAGCGGGTTTATTCAGAAGTGTAATTTTAAGGACTGGGGCTTTATCTTCTGGTTGCAATAGGGAGTTGGCAGATAATTGATCAGCCAAATACCTATTAGTGCAGGTAATTTTAGCCGTTACAATAATATCTTTTGCTTTGATTGGTTGAAAATCACGATTAATAAATGACAAATAAATATCAGTTCCTGGCATTCCTCTAAGTTCTGCAGGGACACGTTGCGCCAACCAAAATGATCCTTTCGTGCTATCATGCGCTTCGATCCCGTAGTAAGGATTATATTGAATAATGTTTTGGCTTTTTTCTTCAATACCTTCAACGTCTTGAATACTGTAGACTTCAGTTGTTCGTTCTCGGCGTATATCAGGTATAAGGCGATATCGCAGATGTCGATGATGAATTCGAATAGGGTCAGCGGGTCTATCGAACAAATTAATAACAGGCAAGCAATTGAGCGAAAAAGATGTTGCGTCTACCCCTTGCTGTTTGAAAACGGCCGGGTTTTTAATTGGAATTAAAATGTGCATTTGTTTTTGAGGGGCAAGCTTTCTAATTACAGCCTGTAGTGCTGTAATGCGGAAAAATAAGAATTTTTCACTGAAATGAAAATATTCTTGAAAAAGAGCATAGTGGTGCAGGCTGTAATCGGGTACTGGGATTGCTAATTCATCACGTTTATAGCCAACTTCTTCTAAATCACACCCTCCAACTGCTATGGTTTGTTCATCGGTTGTGACATGAACATTGCCTGCATACTCACTGAACAAGGCTTCATGCAAAAGATTTGCTTTCACCCAGTTGCTGCTTATGTGAACCAATAAATCTTCTAGTGCCATAGCGCCAAGTGGTGCGGTTTTAGAAGATATTGTTATTTTTAAAAACCAATGATTCTCAGGCGTTTTTTCAAATGTAAAAGAGTCTCTTGAGACTATATCAACAGACTGAATGCTGATCGGCCAAAGTTGCAGATCATAAACAGTTCGAAAACGACACTGAACATTCTCTATTGAATGTGCTAAAAGTTGTGTACCTTTTTGCAAATGGTACCCTTTATCAGGTGCAATTTGACTGCTGTCCACTTGAAGTTTTGCAATAGCCATTGCAGGGACAGGATTAATCAAATGGGGGTATAAGACACTCAGCAATGCTTGGGCAGTTTGTGGAAAGCGATCATCAATTGCTCTGCTAAGGCGTGCTGTCAAAAAGGCAAAGGATTCAAGCAAGCGCTCTACATGTGGGTCGGGCGATTCCCCATCAGATAATTCGAGCCGTCGCGCAATCTTGGGGTACTGTTTAGCAAATTCCTGACCGCTGGAGCGTAAATAATCAAGCTCATCTTGGTAGTAGCGAACTAGGTTGTCGTCGACCCTTGCCATGCAATCTTAATTTTAGCTTCCTCTTACAATGGTAAGGGAAATAGTCACAATTAGACAATAGTAAATCATAAATTAACGCCAATGCCAGCTAAGGTGTCTAAGGTGACAGGCAATACTGAACCTGTGGATTGTTTCACGATTTTCTGTGGGTATGTTGCATATCGCTGATCTCCTAATTGTGCCCATGCTATGTGTCTCATCTGTTTTGCTATGGCTACGTAATCGTTTGGCAATATAAATTTGTCATAGTGAAGAGCTGACTTGTCTAAAAATAGATTCCTAGCAGTTGGTGATGTCAAAATTACAGTCGCTAAATGTTTTCCACTAATATCTGCTGGGTACGTCGTTGCTTTTTGAGTGTAGGGCTGATCTTCAAGTCGAGTCATAAGGTCAAGTTTTGATCTGCCATGTGCTTCTCCACTTGAAAATACAAAAATATTTAAATTATTAAGAATGGCCCATAACTGAGTGTAAGTGGCATCACAAGGCAATTCTCCGCCCAATTCTCCAACTTTTAAGGCCATTTGTGCCATTTCGGTGCTTAATGAGTGCGGAGAGATTTCTTCGGGAGTAGGTGTTAGTGATGCAGCAATTTCTAAGCGTTGTGAAAGTAGTTGCTGTTCCATTTCGTTGGTTATTACTTCCTTTTGACTATCGAACGTGTCCCAAGCTTCTCTGCAAGCTGTTGCTGTCTCTTCGTCACTTATGAATGCACATATTTCTTGGCAAATACCATTAACGAAATTGCTATACCCTTTTGCGCATAAATTATCTGTAGAAAAACTCGTAGAGTTTTTCCCCGGCAACATGCTGCTTCCAATAAAATCTTGAAGTGTTCTGCAGATTAATGTGTATTTTTCAATCAACTTAGCATCGCTTTTGGAATAATCCTCCACTACGGCCGTGAGTGTCTCTGCTGCATTTTTTAGTGTGATACTTTTTTCACGAATACTTTCTACAAACACCGGGTTTTTTTCGTCAAATTCTTTGAACTGTTGTTCTATGTTTGTTTGGATCTTTTCCGCATTTTCCACAACAACTCCTCTTTGCATTAAAGTTACAAACTGCTGTTGTCTTGAAAATAATATTTGATGTTGTGTAACTAATTCACGGTTATTACTTTGAAATTGTATAAAATCTGTTTCAAGCATTCTAAAATCTTGTTCTGCTTTGAGACGAGCCTCTTTTGCCGTAATTGTGGCCACTTTTCTTGCCTCACTTATTTCTGTATTGAGTCTTAATATTTCATCATCAATACTTACTAAAAGATTTTCTAATTCAATGTTGGTGTCTCTTAAAGATAGAATTTCATCAATAATATTTTTGAAATTTCTGTTAACAATACAAGCTGGCAATTGCTCTGAATCTTTGATTCGTGTTTGAAAAGCATTTAACGCTAGTTCTAGTTTGGCTAATTGTGTAACATTTTCAATCAGCACTCGTTTTGAAAGGTCAATATGTGCCTCATTCTCAGCTTGCTTAGTTTGGATAAGCGTTTTGTACGCATCTAACTTTTCTTGCAATGCTTGGGCTTGTGCAGGGTCTGTTTGGGTAAGGAATGCGATTTGCCTGTTTATTAAATCAACAAACTGAAATCCATCCATGTATTGGCTAGCTCTTAAATAAAGTCGTTTAGCTATTGGGTCACTTGCGTTATCCAAAATAGCGCTAAGCATTTTAGCTCTTCCATTGCCTTGCGCTATCCCGCTTTCTTTGCTTTCTAAAGCACCGTCAGTGGGTATAAATAAGCTATGTTGCCCACACATACCATCGCCAAATGATGGTACTGCTTTCACACTTAAATTTAATGGAAAGCCCACAGGTACAAGAGCATCTTGTAATATAGAATCTACGGGTAAACTAACAGTCGGAATCGTTTTTGCTGTTGCTTCTATATAATCAAAAATCTCTGTATATGTTGCTCCTAGTTTTTTTTCTTTAAATTCATCCATTAGCAACTTCAGCCTGTCTAGTAAACTCTCCGTAATATTATCTTGTATTGTGTTATGCACACTCGCATCATCAAGATAGATCAGCATTGAAACATTCAGTGCGTGCCCTGGTTGACTGTAAAGTTGGTATTTAAGTTCTCGTTGAGCGCGATTTCGTAAATCATTGACTGTAGATTTTTCATTCCAGAAATACTCTTGAGCTGCCAAAGATAATACGGAAAAATTAGTCAAATGTTGACGCTGATACTGGTTGTGTATTTCTTCTTTATCAAGTTGGCTTAGAAAATCATAAATAAGACGGGGATCTCGTGTTTTTCCAGATCCCCATTTTGTATTGAAAGCATAGTAGAGTTCTGTCTTTAAAAACACAGTAATTAAGGCATTTGTTTCATCAACAGTAATTGCTTGATCAGCTGGTAAATCAATAATTTCTCTTATAATTTGTCTTGCTAAATTATCAGCATCTTGTGAATAACCTTTAATAGAAAAATCACAGGCTTTAGCAAGTAATGCATCGACATCAATTTCAAAAGTACTGCTTGCAGATTTACAAGAATTTATTGTGCAAAAAATAAGCATTAGGCAAAGAAAAAATGACATCCAGCGATTTCCTTGGTTGGTAGAGAACGCCTTTAGTATTGAATCTAAAAGTTAACAAAAAGTTAAAAATTGTGGGGCTTAATCCATGGGGTAAGAAGAATATTTTAATGGGTCAGCACTCCATGCTGTGTGGCGTGTTGCACGGGCTATGACTGCATAATCACCTAGCGCTATAAACTTGTCGTAATGCGCTGATGATTTGTCTAGAAATATATTTTTAGCAGTTGGTGAGGTCAAAATAACAGTTGCTAAATGTTTTCCTGTAGTGTTTACAGGGTAAGTTGTTGTTTCTTGAGTGTATGGTTTGTCTGCAAGACGAATCATGAGGTCAAGCTTTGATCTGCCATGGGTTTCCCCACTTGAAAATACAAAAATGTTTAAATTATTAATAATAGCCCATAGTTGAGTGTAGATAGCATCACACGGCAACCAACCAGACAATTCACCTGGTTTTAGTGCAATTTTGTGCATTTCATCTCGTAATGTGTCCGGGGAAAAAATGGGCGGTAGAGTAGCCAAGCGTTCTAAAATAGCAATTCTTTCCATTGTCAGCGTATGTTCAATTTCAAGAATAGTTGCTTCTTTTTCCTCTCGAATGCTTGTCACTTCGTTTTCAATAATGGCTTCAGTGGAAACAGCAATTGCTGACGTAGGCGAAAGTAAACGGCATATTGGAGCACACAACCCTGTCAAAAATGAATATCTTTCATTGCCTTCTTCGCAAAGTTTATCAATGTTAAAAGCTTTGGTACTTTCTTTTCCAGGAAGAATGTTTGCATCAATAAACGGTCTGAGTGTTACTCCGACTAACTTATTTATTTTGGCAAATGCTAGTTTGCGTTGTTCTCTTGGGGCATTTGTATCTCTAAAAATTCCTTCGCGGATAGGGGAAATTAAGGCTTCTAATTCTGGGTTAATGCGTAAGCTCTCAAGGGCTAGTAATTCCTCTATAATATTATTGAAATCCCTGCTGATTTGATCTTTATAAGCATCCACTCCATTACCAGTCCATAGGTGTAGATTTTCTTCTTTTGCCAGTTCATCTCTGAACTGCTCCAAAACTGTTGTTAGCGCTTCTTTCGTATTTGTAATAAGCGCCCGAATTTGTTGATTGGTACTTATCTTTCTTCTCAAATCTAATTGCGCTTCTCTTTCTTTATAGGCTTCTATTGAAGCTCTAATTTCAGCTTCATGTGTTTCTGCTGCTGAGTTTAAGTATGCTTCAACAACTTCTAAAAATTTTTCAGAACTACTGCTATTTGGGCTTGCTAGTAAATACAGACGCCTAGCTTCTTGGTCAATTGCCTGGTCTAAAATGGCTCGTTCAATTTTATATCTGGCATTGTTTTCAGAAATTCCACCCACTGCTCCATCTGTTTGAATGAAAAGGCTATTTTCACCACACATACCATCACCTGCAGAAGGAGCTGATTTGAATTCTATATTTTCCGGTAAAGAGAAAATTTCTCTAATTGCAGAGGCAAGATTGACAAGTAATCTTGTTATACCTCCCGCTGCAAGTTTTGCTGATAAACTGTCTGCAATTTCTGCGTAAGTTTGCCCAAGGCTTTTTGCCTTAAAACCAATCATTAGAGCGTTTAGTTTTTCTCTTAAATCTTCGCTAATTTGCTCGTTCACAATTCTGTCTATATTTTCTTCATCAAGAAATACTAAGTTTGAAATGTTAAGTTTGTGTCCAGCTTTTTTGAAAAGTCCGTAGCGAAACTCTCGTTTAGCGCGGGATCTTAAGTCATTAAGTGTTGATTTTTCATTCCAAAAATATTCTTGTGCAGCAAAAGAAAGAGCTGTGATTGCCGTTAAGATTTCTTTTTGAGCACTACTTCGAGACACGCCATTATCTAGCTTGCTCAAAAAATCATAGGTAATGCGATGATTCCTAGTTTTTCCTGTGCTCCACTGCGTATTAAAAGCATAATAAAGTTCTGTGCTTAAATGTGCGTTAATCTCGTTAACGGTCAGCGCTCTATCAATGGTGAATAATTGGTTGGTGATTTTTCTTGCTAAAGAATCTGCTTCTTGTGTATACCCTTTGCTGAAAAACGCATTAATTTCTGATGAAATTGCTTCCTCTTCAACGCTTATAGTTATGGCACTAGATTCGACTGGTTGAATTAGATTTAATAAAAAAAATAAGGTTATATAATTTTTAAATTTCACAATTTAAATTTTTATAAAAGTAATATTAAATCATCATATAGGTTAAAAATTAATTTTTTGTTAAATAATATGCACTCTTCGTCAATGCGGAATTTTCAGAATTTTTGCAAAAAAGCATGATTATAAATGCGTTTTCCTAAGCACCACGCAAGTAAGCCTTCAAGGCCTATCATGATTGCTAGTGGTAAAAAACTATGATTATAAAAACATGCCATGACTTGTAGGCCAATAGCGCAAAATACAAGGCGTAGTGCAGCTAATAAGCCTGATGCCCTTGCTGATGCGTTGGGAATAGCTCCAAGTGAAATAGGGTAGGAGATATTAATAGGGACCGCACAGGCGATGCTTGATCCCACTAAAATGATTGTGAGTACCAAAGGATTTGTTGCAGGAAAAAATCCATAAAAAGCAGCTAGAAGGCCAAAGAAAGCATAGAAATTAATACTTACTTTAAAACAGCGTTTTCTGCCAAACCACTTATACAGCATATTGCTGCAAAAACACATGATTCCAAAAGCAGATGAAAGTGCTCCTTGGTACATACCAAAACTTTCTAATGAAACATGTAAATCTTCTCGGTATAAAATTGGCGCAAATCCTACAAAGATAAAGTAAGATACCGAAATGCTTAAGCCAAGAGCGGCAGACTTTTGAAATACAGGTGATTTGAAGAGCGGCAAATATGTGTTTAATGTAAGCTTAGGTTTAGCTTGGTTAATAATTTTTTTGCTCGGTAAATATAGCATGCCCAAAACCAAACACAGAAGGGACAAGATAAGAAGACTCAAAAAATTGGTTCGCCAGCCAAACCATAAATTTAAGTAGCTGCCCAAAACTGGGGCAACGCCCATGGTAACACTACTAAGTCCGGTTAAAATCGCCATGTAGTGTTCACGAGACTTTGGGTAAAAATCATAAACAATTGAATAAGCCAAAACATTAGGACCGCTCATGCCAAGCCCTTGTAATACACGTCCAACAAGCAATAATTCAAAAGAGTTTGTTGTATAGCAAAGAATGCTTCCGGTGGTAAAAATACAAAGTGATAAAATGGAAATGCTCTTGTGGTTAAAGTATTCAGCCAAAGGACCAATCCACAACGTACTCAAAGCATATGCAATAAAATTCAAACTTAAGGTTAACTGCACTTGCTCAATATTAACAGAAAATACATCCATAATTTCTGGAAAACTTGGTGTGAATATATCCATTTCCATTCCCGTAAGAATGCTCATTAGGCACAATGTTAGGAAGCGAGGATCTATAAACGAAGCTGCTCTAGTGGCCATCTTGGCTTTGGTTGAAATTCACTAGTTGATGGTAACACGCCGTTGTGTATCGCCTCAATAGCAGCCCAGCCAATCATTGCAGCATTATCTACGCACAGATTTATCGGAGGAAAAATAGCTTCTATGGAATTGCTGCTGCACACTGTTTGTAGCTGATTCCTTAAATATTGGTTGGCGGCAACGCCTCCAGCCATGACTAAACGTTCAACTTTATGATTGCTAGATTTTATAGCCTTTGTTAAACGTTCTTTGAAAATTTCACCAACAGTATATTGAAAGCTTGCTGCAATGTCGCAAACAGTTTGCTGATCCAGTGTGCTTTTTTCAATAGTTTGCTTTACTGCTGTTTTAAGTCCTGAAAAGGAAAAATTGGGCATTGCGCTATGTTCTAAGGGTTTTGGAAAAGTGAAACGGTAAGGGTTTCCTAGTGCAGCCTTTTTTTCTAAAGCTGGACCTCCAGGAAAATCAAAATTCAAAAGCTTAGCTATTTTATCAAAACATTCGCCAGCAGCATCGTCAAGAGTTTGGCCTAAAAGATTGTATCGACGAAACCCCAGCACTTCTACAAACATGCAGTGACCACCTGATGTGAGCAGTAATAAGTAAGGGTATGCAACATCATGGCTTAATCTGGCTGTAAGGGCGTGGCCTTCAAGGTGATTAATGCAATACAGCGGCTTATCTAGAGAAATATGCAATGTTTTTGCAAGCATAACTCCCACCAAAACCCCACCAATTAGTCCCGGGCCACCTGTAACCGCAATTGCATCAATTTTGGCTAACTCAATATTTGCTCTTTCAACTGCCTGATTTAGAATCAGTTCAATATTGGTCAAATGTGCTCTTGCTGCAAGTTCAGGTACAACGCCTCCATAGGCTTGGTGCTCATTTACTTGTGAATGGGTAACTAAGCCTAATATTCTCTTATCCACTGCTCCATCTTGAACGAATGAAACAGAAGTTTCATCACAGCTTGTTTCAATTGATAAAATAACCATCTCGGTCCTATTTTAACTTTTTATTAAATAATTCTGTATACCCTTGATCTTATTGATAAAGAATTTTTTACATTTTTGGAAGGTAACCCATGGAAAATAAAACAAAAAAGCGCATAGCTATTGCGTGTCAAGGTGGAGGTTCCCATGGTTCTTTTACTTGGGGGGTTCTAGATAAGTTATTAGAAGATGGCCGTTTTGAAATTGAGGGTTTAACGGGAACCTCTGCAGGGGGCATGAATGCAGTTGCTGCCGCTCAGGGTTTAGCAAAAGGCGGCAATAAAGAAGCTCGTGCTTTATTAAGATTATTTTGGGAGCGTGTTTCCGATAGTGGAAAGAACAGCATGCTAAATAATCGTGGCCCTATTGATAAATATATGAATAATTGGACAATGTATAATTCTCCAGGATTTCTGATGTTTGAATATTTAAGCCGCATGTATTCTCCATATGAACTTAATCCTATGAAAAAAGATCCTTTACGTGATGTAATTGCAAAAACTTTTGATTTTGATTTTTTACGTAAACAAAATGCTTGCAAGGTCTTTCTATGTGCTACGCACGTATTTACTGGTAAATTGACTGTATTTAAAACCGAAGAATTGAAAATAGAATGTTTATTGGCAACAGCTTGCTTGCCAACTATTCATGGCGCTGTGTTAGTTGATGGTGAATATTATTGGGATGGTGGTTTTATCGGAAATCCAGTTTTGTTTCCATTGATTTATGATTGTGAAACTTCTGATATTGTTCTTATTCAATTAAATCCAACAATTAGAAACCGTTTGCCAACTAGTGCGCGCGAAATTGGGGACCGTTTGAATGAAATCACAAACAATGCTTCAGTGGTTCGTGAAATGCGCGCGATTCATCTAATTGGTCAACTGCAAGATGAAGGTGTTATTCCTGAAGGCCGCATGAAAAGAGTGCATATGCACTTAATAGAGGACGAAGCATGTTTCCAAGAGCTTGGTTGGGGTAGTAAACTTAATACTGAAATGGACTTTTTTGATCACCTTTTCAAAAAGGGACGTGATGCAGCAACTGAGTGGATTAAGAAAAATTATGATGGTGTAGGTAAGAAAACAACGGCACCAATTCGTGAGCATTTCACTGGAAAAGACTGGGATACGCACGTAAGTCACGCATCTTCTGTTAAAATGTTGAATAAAAAGAAGAAATAAAATTAAGCATTTTCTTAAGTTCTAAAGAAGAGCTCTTTTAAAGAGCTCTTCTTAATTAGTTTCCTCTTACTGAGGAATAGTCATAATTCGCTCAAATCTTACACTAGTAAACCATTTCCAAACCTCATACCATTTTGCTGAAGTTGAAAAGAATACAAAAGCTACTTTACCCATTAAATGGTCATATGAAATAAAAGTAACTTTATCATTCATATATCTACTATCAAGTGATCCATCACGATTGTCCCCAATAATCATAAAATGACCCTCTGGGACCACATATTCAGGAGTATCGTCCGAGCTATGTTCTGGGTCATGATGGAAGGGTCTTGCTTCGCCAAATGGAATATATTTTATGAAGGTATGTTGCACACCATTTGGCAGTGTTTCCAAATACCTTGGAACCATAACGGTTCTGCCGTCGCGATCGAGGTATGGAAAATCTTCAATGCGCTGAATTGGGCAAATTTTTCCGTTGATCCACAGGCGTCCCTTTTTCATTTGAATGCGGTCTCCTGGGGTGCCAATAATCCGCTTTACATAATCTTTTGCAGAGTCCCAAAGTTTAATACCAAAAATTGCAAATGGTTCTGAATCTTTTGGATTGTGAAATACTCCTATGTCGCCCATTTTTGGATTTTCAGCCATGATACGTCCTTTAAACCAATTAATATCAGACCCAAACGGTAAGCTGTACCTTGTGTAACCATAAGCAAACTTATTAACAACCAAAAAATCACCGATTAATAAGTTAGGAATCATTGAGCCTGTTGGTATGTTGAACGGCTTGAAAAACAATGTGCTGAAAATTAAAAATCCAATAATAAACTTAGTAAGGCTTTTTGCTTCATGTCTGAATTTTTCGCGTTTTTCTTGCTTAACTTTTAATGTATCCATTATTGAATTGAATAGGGCCATTTATTTCTCGTAAACACATCACATGCAATTATTATAAAGAACAAACTAATGCTTAACAACTCTGTGCCGCGCTCGCATCGTATTCTTGGTGAGTTTCATGACCTTCTTGATAGGTTTTCTTCAAATAGGGCTTATTAGTTGCAGAGAAAACGACGGTGTCACCGTGTAACTTCCCTTTTTTGTAGTGAGACTCAACCTGTTTTTGTCCAAGCTCATCATAAATTATTGATGTTCCATGCATCAGGCCATGCTCATATTCAACTTCCATTGCAGGCTTTCCATTTTCGTGAAATGACTTCATGGGGCCGTGCATTTTTCCTTGCTTGAAATATATTTCTCTCTCAATTTTTCCATCGGGATAATAGTATGTTGTCGCTCCATCAAGCTTATCCTTTGCAAAGTTTGCTTGCATTTCAAAATGGCCCTCTTTAGTTTTTATGCTTGTAACTCCTTGTTTTAATCCTTTTGAGAACTCGGCCTGCAGCGTCTTATCGCCTATTTTTTGAGTTCGTACTTCATGATCTGGAGCGTCAGGATCTTCCTTTGAATCATCATCAGAATCCTCGTCAGAATCGTTATTATTATCTTCTTCGAATGGTTGTTGATCTTCTTTATCTTCTTGAAAATCTTGCTCATAACCAGCTGGTACAGTAGCGGTTTCATCCTTAGCTGTCTCCAAATTTCGATTTGCCGAATTTTGCGCCAGCTTTTTAATACTTAGGGAATTGATAGTCATTATCTAGCCTCCTAGTTTGGTAATGGCACCTTTGAACATGCCAATTGCTCCGCCCTCTACTTGCACCATAGCGCCACCTTTTAGTTCCATCATGGCGCCAGCAGTTGCTTTAAACGCTAAACCAGAGGTCATTTGAATCATCGTTCCTGCTTTTGCCTGCAAAGTTGCTGTCTTAAGTTGAATCATTGCGTCCGCTTTTTCTACAATGTTTGCGCCGGCAGTCTCTTGAATATTCATGCCTGCTTTTGATTGAATATTCATGCTCGCTTTCGCTTGAATGTTTTGTCCAGCACTTTTTTGAATATTTTTTCCAGCTTTCATCACGATATTTTCACCTGCCGTCATTGCAATATTTTTTCCAGCTTTCATAGTAATGCTATCTGGGGTAGTGACGGTAATACCTTTTGTTGCCTTAATGAGGATAGTACCGTTTACATCAATAACGAAATTTCCTTTTTTTAGATTTGTTGTGTGGTCACCACTATCAATGAGGGTCAAATACATGCTGCCATCACCTTTTTGGTGAATAAGTTTGTCACCCTTATCTATTGTTAGGGTGTCATCACCTGTTTTTATGTTTTCAGTGCGGCTGTGCTCAATCACTGTGTTCATATCATACTGGCCATGCAGGTATATTTCTTCTTCGCCGGCCTTGTCGCTAAACCGCAATTCATTACTTCCCGATTCATCATTAAAAGTTTTGCTTTTTAATGTCATGTAATGTGGCAAATCTTTGGGTGAATACGGCGGCATAAATGCTTGATTATATACACAGCCTGTTATAATCGGCTGGTCAGGATCTCCATCTATAAATGCAACCACAACCTCCATGCCGACGCGAGGCATGCATAAAGCTCCCCAAGCTGCTCCGCTCAATGACTGGCTAACGCGCACCCACAAAGAGCTTGTTTCGTCATCAGGATTATGTAAATCCCAGTGAAACTTAACTTTAATTCTGGCCATGGGGTCTCCATACACTTCTGTTCCGGCACCTGTGACAAATGCTGTTTGTGACCCATAAATGCGTGGCTTCTTCGTTTTGCGATAAGGGCGGTAGTGAATCGTTTTTAAAAAGCCTTCAAAAGAATTTGAATAAGTTAAAGAAAAATTGTTGTTGCTTTCTTCTAAGTTACTACTTGGCTGGGCAATGATTTCATGGCGAACATATGAAATGGCGTAGGAGTTATTGTATTTTTTGATAGGATGCTCTTTTAAGGTAAAGATTGATCCTGGGGCTAAGCTGGGGCAAGAAGATCTTCCATATACGCGCTTGGTAGGCCATTCAATCTCTTCCATGCGTTGATCAGATAATTTGTTGCCATCGCTTGATTTTTGAAAAAGCCCAGGATATTCATAAATTTGTTTGCCGAACCCATTGCCACTGCTGCTGTTTAGTAGCTGCGCGTGTGGAGTGTTATAGTTATAATCAATTGTTTTGTAGGCTTTTGCTGCAACCTGTGATTTTTTTCCAAAAGCAAAAATATGATCAACTAGCGGCTCAGCTGTCTCAACATTTAGAAATGGCAGGGCTTCCTGGGTTATACTTGCAAAACTTGTATTGCTATCAAATAAAACCATCATATGGGTTGATTCTGTGTGAGTAAAATAATACCCAATCCCTTCTTCTTCTAGTAAGCGCGAGACAAAATCATAATGGCTTTCGCCATATTGTACGCAGTACTCTCGAATGCTTGTTCCGCCACTTGCTTTTATTGCGAAATCTGATATTCCATTTTCACTAAAAATTGTCTGAATAATATTAATAGCTGAAGTTTCTTGGAAAATCCGATGATCACGGCTGTGTTTTAGCATCCAAAAAGCGGAATGCATTTGAAAATGAAAAAAATGTGTGACTTGGTTTTGTTCATCAATAACTGTTTTTAAGTGCTCCATATGAGTTATAATCCCGTGATACGCTCGCACTCCTTGTTTGGAAGATGAATTTTGCTGACCATAAACTTCGAAAATAATCCCTGCTTTGGTATGAATCAGTTCATCACCATCAAAGGTAGAAAGTGTTGTTGACGCGTACACATCAATTACGTAAGGTTCTGAAAGTGTTTCCTCAACAACTGCTTGTTGAACAACAAAAATGCCGTCTCCAAATGAAGTTTTGATCTTGATTGAGAGAATTTCACCTGCAGACACGTAAGGTTCCTTGAAAAACTATTGTTTTAATGAAATGTTAAGCACTGTTTGTCATTCTGGGACAGAATAAAAAGCTTTGTCTAGTGGGATGCGCATTGATAAAAAATAAGGAATGAAAAATATGACTGAAAGTAAATATCTTTGTGTATATTGTGGCGCTTCTGAACGTGTTGACCCTCAATATTACAAAGCGGCAGAAGACCTTGGAAAGCTTATCGCAGATAATAATTTTAGCATGGTTTATGGAGGCGGGCGTCTAGGATTGATGGGGCGTGTTTCTAACGCGGTTATTGAAAATGGTGGAATTGTTGTTGGTATTACCACAGAGCATTTGGATGCGCGTGAAGGAGTGCAAGTAGGGCTGCATAAAGTGCACGTGGTCGATACGATGCACACCCGAAAGTATCAAATGTCAGAAAGAGCAGATGCGTTTATTATTATGCCAGGTGGTTTTGGAACTTTAGATGAGTTTTTTGAAATTTTGACATGGAGACAACTTAATCTTCATCAAAAACCAATTATCATCGCAAATATTAATGGCTATTGGGATTCGCTTGTTGCTTTATTTCATCATGTTATTAACACTGAATTTGCGCGCAAAGAGCATGAACAATTTTTGCATGTAGAAACAACCATTGATGGTGTAATTGAAACAGCAAAGAGGTTGTTAGGGTGACTCGTTTAGCAGATTCTTCGTTGATAACAAGTTTCCAGTGACATATTCTTATGTGGCCCCGTAATTATGGTGATCGTGCTCCAAGCATTTAAGCCTATGGCGGTAAGTTCCAACTGGTATTGGTCATTATTACAAAAATGTGTATGGGTTTTCGTTGTGTCGCTTAAACTGTGCAAAAGAACATATCCATCTTTGGGGTTTTTTCCGTAAATATTTAAGCAATTATTTTGCCAGTAGAAATGATAGTCACGAAAAAATGTTTGTGTTTCGTTGTTATTATAAACGCCTTTTTCATGAACCGTGTAAAAATTATCTTTTTCTTTTTCTATGTTCAAAAATCCCGTTTGTGTAGGATTGCCTGATATGATTCGTTCAAACTCCCACAAGCCTGGAAGATTTTTCCAAAAACTAGCTAATTTCATCTGCCTATAAAAATTTTAACTGGATTTTTTAATTAAAAGCATCCTACCATACAAAAAAGCATCTTAGGTAATTTTGCATGCAAGCAGCGATAAAGGGCAAGGCGCGTTTAGTATCTGAATCTTGTGATAATAGTGCGAAGCAGGCTCCATCAAGAAGTAGATTTATAGGGGCAACGCTTATTGTTGCTGGCACAACTTTTGGTGCTGGAATGTTAGCGCTTCCTATGACTTCTGGAAAAGCTGGATTTATTAATAGTTCATTGTTGTTGATAGGAATGTGGGCTTTTACATGCTTTGCAGCGCTTGTTACGTTAGAAATCAACTTACGTAACGGCGGCGGCTATAGCATATCTTACTTAGCTGAAAAGATTTTTGGGCGTTTTGGTAAATGGGTTGCATCCTTAAGCATAGGACTTTTGTTTTATGCCTTGCTTGCAGCCTACACAACAGGTGGTGCTTCTTTTTTAAAAGCTGGGGTAGAAAGCATTATAGGAATTTCAGTTCCCTTTTCAGTGATGGCGATTTCTTTTGCAGCTATGCTTGGTGTTTTTGTCTATTCATCAACTACGCACGTTGATTACGCAAACCGCTTTTTATTGTTTGTAAAAGTCAGCATTTTTTTCTGCTTAGTCTTTGCGCTAGTACCTTTTGTCAAAGCGCAGTATTTGGCAAGTCCAGGAAGTGAGCCGAGCTCCACCTGGTTAGCTATACCCCTATTTTTCACCTCATTCGGATTTCATGGCAGTATTCCAACGCTTATCAACTATGTCGGTCCGAATGTAAAATACCTTAGAAAGGTTATTATTGCTGGTAGTATTGCGCCCTTATTTATTTATTTACTATGGCAGGTGGTGACGCTAGGTGTTTTGCCAGTAATGATAACAGGCGCAGAAGAGCAAAATGTCGCCTCATTTATTAGCCATTTAAATCAAGCAACACAAAGCACAGCAATTGAATACTGTTCAAATATTTTTGCATTTTTCGGGGTTTCTACATCGTTCTTAGGTGTTGCTATTGGATTATTTGATTACTTGGCGGAAAGTTTAAAAAAGGCCAATACCAAAAGCCAACGTTTTCAAACATCACTTTTGACGTTTTTGCCTCCTTTATTCTTTGCCTTGTTTTACCCTAATGGCTTTATTATGGCTTTGGGGTACGCAGCAATTGCCCTCAGCGTTTTGGCTGTAATGATGCCAGCAGCTGTTGCTTATAAAATGCGCCAAGCTGGGGGAGCAGCTCCCTACAAAGTTGCTGGGGGAAATGCTGCTTTAGTTGTTCTATTCTTTTTGGGTGCTGGAATTATTGTCATTGAGCTGCTCAGGTAAATTTTGTTCATTTTTTTCTGTGGGCGTAAATAGATTAATTTCTTGGGGCACAAGCAGTGATGATAAATCAACAGTAGGAAAACTGAAAGCAGGCACATCTAAATCAGGAATCACTAAACTAGAAATAACTGAATTACTGGTAAAAACATGTTCCATATAAGTAGGAATACCTAGCTTCCTTTTCAAGCGTTCCTGATAGTGATTTTCTTTAAGAAAATAATAATCTATATAAAAAAGTGGCGTTGAATTTTTAGCTGGTTTTCCTGCTTGTTCTAATGCCTCTCTTAGGCCTTCCTCTGACAGCTTTTCTGCATAAGTGTCCAAAAGATGGTCAAATCTAGCTTGGCTTCTAAATTTTATAGTTTCTAATAAGCCTCTATCAAATGCAGCAGAAGTTGGTGGTTCGTACGCCCAGTTCTCTCCTGTTAACACAGCAAAAGTGTTTTCTCCAGTTAATAATCCAAAATATTGGTCATTATCATAAGCAGTAGCGCAAACAAATAAATCATCTGTTAAAGCCTGAGGAACAGGAAGTGATTCGTCATACATGTTCGTTAAGACGCTATCAACGGCATACCACTCTCCATTTTGCGCCGATTTTGCCAAGAAAATATGTAAAATTCCTTTATCTGGTCTATTAGTCTCTCTTGATAAGGCATCTTTGGCAGCAGAATATTGACCGCAAACTAGCAATTCTTGAAAATTTGCATTTATTGCTTGTTGCGCGCTGTTTTTTGCATCAATTGATGGTTGAGGCCATGAATCACAATCTACAATCAGATCCATTGCTTTATAAGATTGATTCTTGGCTAGAGCCACATACAAAGCATCCATTAAATTTTGATAAATCTCATCCATGTTTTCTTGATTTAAATGGAATTTTTCAAAATTTCTTATTTCTTGTTCAGGGTTAATACTAAATTGGCATTTCCTTAAAGCTGCTATAAAACATTTTCCTTGTAGACTTTTCAGGAATTGATTTCTTTCTCCTTTGAAAAAAATATGGCTATTATCAAACACGTGCTTAGTAAAATTTGTGTATCCTTCATTTTGGCAATATCTAAAAAATCCATTTATAAAATTCCAGTGGCTTTCAAGTGAAGAGTTATCATAATGCAGAAAACTCAGCACAGCTCCAAGTTGTCCTTTTTCAGCTGCAGCTTCAATGCTGGTAAAGTGCTGCACTAAATAATCTTTGGTAATGTAGTGGCGTTGGCAAGGCGATAATTTTGTGCTGGTTTTAAAATACTGCTGAAAAATGGTGATATTTGACATCAAAAATAGTGTGTTGCCCCAACCTACTGAGCAAAGTAACTCAGGAATTAATATACGCTTTTGATAATCTGAACTTGATTCACACCCATATTTTGTTGGTTGGTGAACGCTTAGAAAATCAGGTGGCGCCACTTGTCCTTTCAGTTGCTCGTTTAATTCAGTTATAGCTTCCTGTTGCTGAAATTTAACAGCACCTACTGCGCGATCCCATAAGGCAAGAACATCAGGTGAGGAAACAGCGTAACCTACAGAAAATGAAGTGTACGCAAACACAAATACAAGAAATTTTAATATCATCATCTATACTTACATTAATTATCTATCGTGTATATATGATGGTATTATTATGATTAATCAAGCTAGTTTTTATTAATTAAAATTTTTTAAAAATTTTTTGTATTTGCGCTATAGTGTTCGAGGGGAGAAATAGAATGCCAAAGTTTCGTGACATTAAAGTCGCCATCACTATTAAGCTAGTGATTCTTGCGCTGTTAATTTTCTATGTACGTGGCCACCGTTTCCACCTAAGCTCTAATCAAATTGATCAACACATAGCCAAATAGATATTATGTTCGAATCTCTTACTGCTATTCAGCTTGCCAGGCTTCAGTTTGGTATTACTGCTATGTACCACTTCATATTTGTGCCGCTTACGCTGGGTTTAAGTTTCTTGCTGGCTATTATGGAGAGCGTTTATGTAATGACGCGAAAGCCTATTTGGAAGCAAATGACGCAATTTTGGGGGCTGCTGTTTGGTATTAATTTTGCCATGGGGGTAGCGACTGGTATTACGCTTGAATTCCAATTTGGCACAAATTGGGCTTACTACAGCCACTATGTGGGGGATGTTTTTGGGTCATTGCTTGCAATTGAGGGGCTGATGGCTTTTTTTCTTGAAGCCACTTTGATTGGGCTGTTTTTCTTTGGGTGGAAAAAACTGTCTCAGCAAGCGCACTTATGCGTAACGTGGGGGTTGGCGATAGCTACAAATTTTTCAGCTCTTTGGATTTTAATTGCTAATGCATGGATGCAAAACCCTGTGGGAACATCTTTTAATATTGATACGTTGCGCATGGAGTTGACTAACTTTTATGAAATATTTTTCAATCCAGTTGCGCAATCTAAGTTTGTTCATACAGTTAGTGCAGGGTATGTAACGGGTGCTGTTTTTGTAATGGCAATCAGCGCTTGGTATTTGTTACAAAAACGCCATGTCGAGTTTGCTAAGCGTTCAATGACAGTGGCGGTAAGTTTTGGTCTGGCCTCAGCATTAAGTGTTATCGTATTGGGAGATGAAAGTGGTTATACAGCAAACCAGAACCAAAAAATGAAGATAGCTGCAATGGAGGCGATGTGGAACACGCAAAAAGCTCCAGCTGACCTTTTATTATTTGCAATTCCAAATGAGGAAAAGCGCGAAAATACTTTAGAAATTAAAGTGCCTTATCTACTTGGGCTAATTGCGACACGCTCATTTTCCATAGAAATTCCTGGTATTACAGAACTTGAAGAATCTGCCGTATTGCGTATCAAAAACGGCCAAAAAGCCTACTTAGCCCTTCAAGATTTGCGTAAAGATAGAAAAAACAGTGTTGCTATGCAGCAGTTTAATAAATACAAAAATGATCTCGGTTATGGATTATTGCTGAAAAAATACACACAAAACTTACAACACGTAGATGAGGCCACAATCAAAAAGGCAGCTCATGATACGGTGCCTAATGTTACATCGCTATTTGTGTTCTTTCGTATTATGGTTTTATGCGGGTTCGTTTTGTTAGCATATTTTCTTATTGGTTTTTGGTATTCTATAAAACGTCGTTTTGCTGAAAAACCATGGTATTTACGAAGCAGTCTGCTTGCTCTTCCTCTTCCCTGGATTGCTGTGATGAGTGGTTGGTTTGTTGCAGAGCACGGACGCCAGCCTTGGGCGATTGAAGGTGTCTTGCCTACATTCATGGCTGCCTCAAATCATGATAAATCATCCCTGGTTATTTCATTTTCAGTGTTTGTTCTTTTTTACTCGGTCCTTTTAATTTTTGATGTTGTGCTACTTAAAAAATATATAAAAGCCGGGCCTGATATTTTTTCAATGAAAGAGGGTGCTTAATGCCTTCTTTAGAAATGCTGCAGCTTATATGGTGGATTTTGTTAGGAGTACTGCTGACAGGTTTTGCCTTAACTGATGGATTTGATCTAGGCGTTGCAAGTTTGCTGACAACTTTGGCAAAAACTGACGAAGAGCGACGTTTAATGATTAACACTATCGCACCTGTTTGGGAAAGTAACCAAGTATGGTTGATCTTGGGGGCGGGGGCCATTTTTGCTGCATGGCCGCTTGTTTATGCCGTTGCTTTTTCAACTATGTATTTGGCTATGCTATTGCTGCTAGTCTGCTTGATTGTAAGGCCTATCGGGCTTAAATTTCGCAGTAAAATGCCCAATCAAAAATGGCGTAATGGATGGGATTGGGCTTTGTGTGTTACCAGCATTATTCCTTCTCTACTTTTTGGTGTAGCCGTTGGCAATGCAATTTTGGGTTTGCCCTTCACATTTGATGACCAGTTAGTATTACTAACAAAAAATGTATTTTTTGAGTTACTGAATCCTTTTGCTCTTCTTGCTGGATTGGTTTCACTGACCATGCTTATTGCGCACGGGGCAGCGTATTTGCGCTTAAAAGTTGATCATCCAATTGTGAAAAGAGCGCACGGAACACAAAAATTTTTTTCGTTCTTGGGATTAATTGGTTTTGTGGCGGCAGGTTTGCTTTTGAATAACACTTGTTCTGGGTTTACACTGGAATCAGTTTCGCCATTTCAAAATATCTTAGCCAAAGTTGTAGGGGTGCAGCTTATTGAAGAAAGCGCTGAGCTCACCCAACGCTTTTTTAACAGCAGCACAAAAATTTCGGCGCTGGTTGCCTTTTTTGGGTTCATACTTTCAATGGTTTCAGGTAAGCGAAAGGCAGTTGTTGGATTTTTGGGAACATCTCTTAGTATCATAGGGGTAATAGCAACAGCGGGCCTTGCCGCCTTTCCTTTTATTTTACCTTCAACGATTGCTCCCAATCATAGTTTGACAGTGTGGGATGCCTCTTCATCAAGATTGACGTTGTTTATTATGTTAATAGCCGTGGGTTTCTTTTTGCCATTTATCCTTGGTTATGTCACATGGACATACAGAGTTTTTCGAAAAAAACTTACTTTAAAAGATTTATCAGATCCGCAAATGTATTAGGGGAGTTATGTGGTATTTTAGTTGGGTGCTTGGGCTTGGGCTTGCTTGCACATTTAGTATTTTAAATGCAATGTGGCTTGAGATGGATCAAAAGGAATGAATTCAAAACTTCTTACTTTAAAAAAGCTTAAAGTATATTTGTGGCCTAAGAATATGGTTAAGGCCAAAATATATCTTATTAGCGCTCTCTTTTCTCTATTCATTGGGCGTATATGTATACTAGGTGGACCTGTTATTTTTAAATATCTAATCGACGAATTTGAAAAGCAGCCGGCTTCATTTCCTTTCTATCTTTTGGTCGGTTTTGTTGCTATGCGCATATTCGCACAAATATTTAATGAATTGCGTGATTACATCTTTAATATTGTGACACAACGTGTATTTCGCGAGATATCCGTCACCACTTTTAAACATTTGCATTCGTTGAGCTTGAATTTTCACCTCAATAGGCAAACAGGCGGACTTAGTCGCATTATTGAACGTGCCACAAAATCATTGGAAATGATCAGTCAGTTTCTTATGATGACAATTTTGCCAAGCCTTATAGAAACATTCCTTCTGGCTGTTTTGCTGTGGGTTTGGTATGGGCCGTGGTGTAGTTTGATCATGATTTCAACAATGCTTGTGTATGTAGTTTTCACAATTAATGTAGCTACAAGACGCTTAAAAATTGTTAAGCAAATGAACTCCTATGATAATTCGGCGCACACTCGCACAATTGACAGTTTACTTAATTTTGAAACGGTTAAGTATTTCAATAATGAAGATTTTGAAACTAAGCGATACGATGAAATTCAGGCTTTTTATGAAGAAACATCACGTAAGTTAAAGGGATCGCTTAACCTTTTGAACGCAGGGCAAGCAATCATATTTTCACTTGGTCTTGGCGGAATGCTTGGTATTGCAATTAATCGTGCTGCTTTGGGAGAAATTACAGCGGGTGACATCGCTGCATTATTTGCTTTTTCACTACAACTTGTTATGCCTTTGTTCAATCTAGGGTTTGCGTACCGAGAAATTAAACAGGGAATGGTGAATCTTGGAGAAATGTTTGATTTACTTGATCAAGATTCAGATATAAAAGACGCCCAGAATGCGCAGGCACTGGTTTATAAAAAGGGAAAAATTGTTTTTGAAAACGTGAGCTTTAGCTATGGTTCAGATCGTCACATTCTCAAAAATATTAGCTTTGAAATACAACCTGGTGAAACAGTAGCCTTTGTAGGTGAAACAGGTGCAGGAAAGTCGACTCTATCCCGACTTCTATTTCGTTTTTATGATCCTTCCCAGGGCAGGATACTGATTGATGGCCAAGATATAAAGTCAGTTACACAAAAAAGCCTTCGAAAAATTTTAGGAATGGTCCCTCAAGATACTGTCTTATTTAATGACACGCTTGGCTATAATATTGCTTACGCAGATTCATCTGCTTCGTTTGAGCAAGTGCAAGAAGCTGCACAAAATGCAGAGTTAGGGAAATTTATAGCAGTACTGCCAGAAGGTCTTAATACAACAGTTGGTGAACGTGGTCTAAAATTGTCTGGTGGAGAAAAACAAAGAGTCTCGATAGCGCGAGCTCTTTTAAAGCAACCAAAAATTTTTATTTTTGATGAAGCAACCTCAGCTCTAGATACTGCTACAGAAAAGCGTATCCATGAGACTTTGCAAAAAATTTCTAAAAACCACACCACTATCATTATAGCACATAGGCTCAGTACCATTGTGAATGCAGCTAAAGTATTTGTATTAAATAAGGGTGTAATTGCAGAATCAGGTACTCACCACGAATTGTTACAGCAAAAGGGTTTGTATGAAAAATTGTGGAATCAGCAAATAAAACAAGAGCTAGAGGCATAATTTTTTATCTATGAATTCAGCCTCTTGAACATTAATGAAAAAACTAGTTACACTTTAAAGTAGGTATTTTGTAAGCATACGATATTGCAACAACATCACGACCACCATCATTATGTGCGAAAAGTTAGAAACATCGCGGTTTTAACCATCGACGAAGAATATAAGCTAGCCAAAGACTGGCGGGAAAAACAAGACCAAAAATCTATGGAAAAGTTGGCCGAGGCTCATCTAAAATTGGTTGCCAAGGTTGCAGCAGGGTACAGAGGCTATGGCTTGCCTATTAGTGATCTGATTGCTGAAGGTAATATTGGCATGATGCAGGCGATGAAACATTATGAGCCAGATCGTGGTTTTAGATTTTCCACATACGCAATGTGGTGGATTAAGGCCAGCATGCAAGATTATATTCTACATACTTGGTCTTTAGTAAAAATTGGCACAACGGCCGCACAAAAAAAATTATTTTTTTCACTAAAAAAAACCAAACGTGCTCTCTTGCAAGAATCTCAAGAGCGTGAAGGCAAGCAACAAAGTGATCAGTTAACACCCGAGCTTGTGAAAAAAATTGCACTTAAGCTCAATGTTCCAGAAGAGGAAGTTTGGTCTATGGAGCAACGTACATTTGGTCATGATTCATCTTTGAATGTTCCTGTTCGCGATACCGAAACTACCACAGAGTGGATGGACTGGCTTGCAGATGAGAGCGATAATCAAGAAATTCAAGCTGTTCAAAAAGATGAGTTAAATAAACGCCGGAAAGCGCTGCAAGAGGCAATGACTGCGCTGAACGATAGAGAGCAAAAAATTCTTATTGGAAGACGTTTGGAAGAACCACCAAAAACTCTTGAGGATTTGAGCCAATTACTAGCGATTTCTCGAGAAAGAGTTAGACAGCTTGAGATTTCAGCTTTTGAAAAGATCAAAAAGGCCCTTAAGTATTCATCCCTTCACACTTTTTCTGGATAAACGATTGACATTTTTATATGGCAGGTATGAAATAATACATAAGGCTTTGAACGCACTAATACCGACAAAGGGTTGCTATGGAAAGTTCTATCGTTAAAAATAATTATAAAAACTATGCAGACACAGTTGGTTGGTTTCTATCAATCATTGTGCCTGTGATTACATATTTTTTACTCGCCGCAAGTGGCATAGCTAATGAAGTTATAATTTTTTCTTCAATCTTATCATCAGCAGTAGTGATGTGGATTTTTAGGCTTGTCAGAGAGTATCTGCCTGGTATCCTTGTAGTTATTGCTTGTGCATCTTTAGGTTTGGTCCCTACCAACATTATTCTAGCAGGATTTTCGTCTGAAACTTTCATTATGGTTTTTAGCGTTCTTGCGATAACAATTTTAATTGCACGTTCAAATCTTATTTCCCGTTTAATATTAACGTTATTAAGGTTGGTTCCTAAAAAAGCAATTTATTATGATGCTGTATTTTTTATAAGTTTTGCATTTCTAACACCTCTAATTCCTTCAGTTATTAGTAGAACCCACTTGGTAGGTAAAGCGGCTGTTAGAGTTTTAGAAATGTTTGGCGCAAAAAATCATGAAGGATGCGTGCTTTCGACAACCGTCAGTGCGTTTTTTGGTGCCTCCTTATTTAGTAATATTTTTCTAAGTGCATCTTTAATGAATTTTATTATTCTTGCTCTGCTGCCATTACAAGAGCAGTTACAATTTCAGCTTGTTGGGTGGTTTAAGGCATCTTTTGCCGCATTTATTGTGATATTAGTGACGTATGCTATAGGTTATTTTGTGTTGCAAAGATTCTTCTTTAAAGATCGTCAGCTGATGAGCGGGAAAAATCCACAAAGCGCTAAAAAAAATTCCCAAGAATTAATTAAACAGCAAGATCAATTGATCGCTGAATATCTTAAAGCTTTGGGCCCTATTTCAAAAGATGAGTGGTTTTCATTCGCAACAATGGCTGTGTTTTTTATTGGGATGCTTACTTTTCCATACCATAAAATTTCACCAACTTGGATTGCGTTTAGTCTTGTTTACCTATTGCTAGCATTTAATATTATTAGTCGAGAAGACCTTTTGTCTAAAGTAGACTGGACCTTTTTATTATTTATGGCATCTATTATAGGAATTTCTTCAGTTATAAATTATTTCAATATTTCTGGTGCTCTTTCAGGAAGTCTTAGGGCTTTTACTAATGTATTTGAGGCATCGCCTGGACTTCTATTTACATTTTTTGTTGTTTTAACAATGATCGTTCGTTTTTTCTTGCCTATTGGAGCTACTATAGCGCTTTTAATTCCAGTTTTTATTACACTGGCAGAAGCGTATGGGGTCACAGCTTGGACAGCTTGTTTTGCCTGCCTTATGGTTACGGATATGTGGTTTTTTAAATATCAGTGCATTTTTTACACACCTATGAGTGATGTTCTTGAAGAGGCCGGTGTTTCATTTAATGAAAAAAAATTCTTAGCTTTCAATATAATGGCAAATATTGTCCGCATATTGGCTGTTTTTTCTTCTTTCTGTTATTGGTGTTGGATTAGTTTGTAGGGAATTAAATATGCGAAACTTCAAAATTTATAAGTTAGTGCCATTTATTGTTACAACAATAATTTTTTCTATGATTATGTTTTTGCAAATGCAACGTAAAACTATTCTCATACTTCATAGTTACGCTCCTGATTATTCGTGGGTAAGAGACGTAAATGAAGGAATCAAACGTGTGTTGCAAAATAAAAGTTTTATTAATATACAATGGCACTACATGAATACAAAGAATCACCCTGATATGCAATATAAAAAGAAAGCAGGGGCCACAGCTATAAAGGTGATTGATTTCGTTAGTCCTGATGTATTGCTTACTATTGATGATGACGCCCAAGAATTTGCTGCTGAATTTTACAAAAATAAACCAAATATATATATAGTTTACGCAGGCGTTAATGCCCTTCCCCAAAGGTACGGGTACGACAAAGCTAATAATGTTGTTGGAATTTTAGAGCGCATTCCAATGAGTGGAATAAAAGATATTATATTTCTGCTTGCTGAACAAAAGGGTATAAAAAGAATTCCGCGTATTTCTCACGTATCAGATAACTCTCAAGTGGTACAATTTGATGATTTTAATATGCACTCTTCAAAAGATTGGAGCCCATTAATACTCGGTCCTTCTTTCCTAGTCGAAACATTTGACGAATGGAAAAAAGTTATTCTTGAAGCTGATAAGCATATGGATTTTATGTTAATTAGCAATTATAGGAAAATTCTTTTATCTAAAGACTCAAATAACAAATTTGTTCCTTATAAGGAAGCGATGCAGTGGGCTTTTGATCATTCTCCTGTCCCGATCATTGGTATTAATGGATTCGTTTGTGAAGATGGTGCTGCTATATCTATAGCCACTTCGCCCTTTGAGCAAGGGGAGGTTGCCATGCAGATGGCTATGGACTTAGCTTTAGGAAAGAAAAAAATTGAAGAAATACAAATAGCTCAAACTAGCCAATATATTGTCGTTATGAATGAAGCTCGTCTTAGTAAATCAAAAATATATTTGCCAAGCACATACAAAGCTTTTGCCAAAGCAATTGACAGGTATACAGTGGAAGATAAGTAGGTCCTTTGGCCTGACCTGTCAGAATTATAATTTTAGCCTCGCTTAATTATCAGCGAAGTTAACTCAGCTTAATAAATAATTAAGCTATTTCTCTTAAAATAATGCTTGTTATGGTGATTTTTTGCATAGTTCATGGGCTGCAAGAAATTTAGATAGAAATTTTACATATCTTTGACGGTTAGCAAGCAATAATGAACAAGATTATCGAAAAATTCCGTGATGTTTTCCAAGACTATGATGCCTTTATATTTGATTTATGGGGGGTTATTTATGAAGGTGGAGCAGTTTTTGAGAATGCCTTAGACGTTATAAAGAGGTTGCATCAATTAAACAAACCACTTCTTTTGATGTCAAATTCTCCATTTCTTGATAAGGACTGTGCGAAAAATTTGCAAAATTGTGGTTTGCCCACAGATCTATATAAATCCGTGATAACAGCGGGAGATCTTTGCATGCACTATCTTCAGGCGACTATTGTAACGCCTCAAAAATTTTACGTTATCGATAAGGATTACTGGCAAGGATGGAAAACATTCAATCCATTGCTACAATCAACAACAGACATTGAGGAAGCTGATGCGGTTCTCTGTTTAGCTGTACCACCTACCGTGGAGTTTCCCGAAGAAATAGCCCAACATTTTGATGGTTTATTTCATCATGCAATTGCCCGTCGTCTTACACTTATTTGTGCAAATCCTGATTTGTTTGCTTTTTCCACAGGAAAATTGTGTTTGCGACCGGGGTTATTGACGCTTCGCTACCAGCAACTGGGTGGGGCAGTGCTCAATTTTGGCAAGCCCTTTCCTGAGATATTTCAACAAGGACTAAAAATTCTTAATTACCCTAAGAGGGTATTAATGGTTGGGGACACAGAATATACCGATATTCAAGGTGCAGCAAGGCATAACATTGATACAATGCTTATTACTAAATTAAATAAAGATGATCCCATCAGAAGCCAGGCAATGTATTTTTCTCAAGAGGTTAAATGGTAAAACTTAATTTGTTAGTAACAAATTAACCATATGTGCTTGATACTGGAAAATGAAAAATAAATTATGAGAAATATTGAGTAATCTATGAGCGTAATTATTAAAAATTTTTTTATTTACCTAGCTGATAGATGCTTAAGGCGTAGAAATCTTAAATTTGATATTTTAAGTAGCTTTTTTGTCTTGCAGATTATAACGGCTTTTTCAATTATTACATATACCTACATTAATAATTCTCGTTCAATTTTCGAGTTCTCTAATAGATTGATGGAAAATATTAGTAATTCTGAAGTATCCAGTATAATGGGGGATTTTAAAGATGTTTTAATTTCAACAGAACTTGGTTCTTATTTAGTTCGAGACACATCAAGAGCGGGTATAATCAATAAAGATTTAATTCAATTCATGATGGGGCATGTAAAACAGTATGGGCTTGTTGACAGTGTGTATGTAGGAACTGAATCAGGGTATTTTGTTCAAGTAAAACCGCTGCAGCCCGGAGCAAATTATCGCATCGATCAAGGAAAAGTTTTGCCTAAAAAAGCAGTATTTGCTTTAAGAATTGTGGATAGAAGTACTTCAAAGCCAACCGAATCTTGGATCTACCTGGATAACGATGGTAAAAAGCTTGACGAAGAAAATATACCTGAATCCCAAATTACGATGATTCACAAGAATCGTCCATGGTACAAAAAAACTGAACAAACACGTTCTAACATATGGACTGATATTTTTGTTTCTGACGTGACAATGGAATCCAGTATTGCATGTGGTGTTCCTTTGCTTTCTAATACAGGAGAATTCGTAGGTGTGATATCTTCGACCGTTAGCTTAAAGAGTTTAGCTACTGTTCTTCAGAAAAATACGTTGAAAGGTATAAGTCTAGTAATTAATCAAAAAGGAGAGATTGTTGCTCATCCAGTTGAAAAAAATTACTCCAAAATCGTGGGTACAGATACCAAGCTTATTACTGTAGACGATCTAAATGATAAATCTATTCTTGCTGCGTATCAAAAAAAAGAATTAGAAAAAAAATCTCGGTTTGTTTTTACGGTAGACCAGGTAGAATACATAGCTTTGTTTAAAGAATTTGCGCTTGATGGGTTTAAGGACTGGGATTTTTTGATGGTCACTCCTATTGATGAATTTATCGGGGGTGTAAAAACTACTCAGCGTAATACTCTACTTATCTGTCTGCTTATATTGATTTTTTCAACCATTGTCATAGCTTTCATAGCAAAACGCATAGCAAGGCCAATTAATAATTTATCAGAGCAAGCAGATCGGATCACTAATTTTGAGCTAGAAGAAGAGGCTGGGGTAGTTTCTGGCATTCAAGAGATACAGAAACTACAAAATTCTATCTCTCGGATGAGAAGTAGCTTAATTTCTTTTGGAAAGTTTGTGCCTAAAAAACTAGTTAAAAAATTAGTTGATAAAGGAATTGAAGTTAAAATAGGCGGTAAGAAAAAGCAGCTATCTATTCTTTTTACAGATATAGCCAACTTTACAACCATTAGTGAAACTTACCCGGCTGAAAAACTTGTATTGCACCTTTACGAATATTTCGATGAGATGACCTCTATTATTACAGACAATAATGGTACTGTAGACAAATATATCGGCGACTCAATCATGGCTTTTTGGGGGGCGCCACAACAAGACAACAACCATTACCTGAATTGCTGTTTAAGTGCATTACTTTGTCAGCGACGCTTAGCCGATCTAAATAGGAAGTGGGGATATGAAAAAAAACCAGAACTTTTTACCAGGATAGGGATCCACACAGGGGATGTAATTGTTGGTAACATGGGATCTTCTGAGCGAATGAATTATACAATTATTGGCGATTCAGTTAACTTGGCAGCTCGCCTTGAGGGAACAAATAAGTTTTATAGGACAAATATTATCGTTAGTGATTTTACGGTTCGACAACTTCATGAGCATGCTGTTGTGCGTCCACTAGATATTGTGGCCGTAAAAGGAAAAAATGAAGGTATTACCATATATGAGCTTGTAGCATTGAAAAACTCTGACCCAATAGTTTTACCAAGTGATGATCAACTAAAATTTTGCGAAGAGTTTTCCAAAGGTTTTAGACTTTATCTTGACCAACGCTGGGATGAAGCTATAAGTATTTTTAGTGAATTGCAGACTATTTATGGAAGAGATGAGCCTTGTGAGCTCTATATTTCAAGATGTAAGGCATTTAAAGAAACTCCTCCTCCTGCTAATTGGGATGGCGTTTATCACATGCATTCCAAGTAAATAGAAAATCACTAAAATCTGCATAAAAAGCTTGCGAGAATGAAAAAAGCCTGCGATATTCACGTATATAGTGGATGGGTGGCCGAGCGGTTTAAGGCACCGGTCTTGAAAACCGGCGAGGGTGTGAGCTCTCCGTGAGTTCGAATCTCACCCCATCCGCCACTTTAATCACATAAGCTGGCGTTTTTTCATATATTTCATAAAATTTAGTGCGTTTAGTTAAGTTTAGTGCTTATATTATTGCAGCAAAGAATGTTCAAAATCATGCACGTATTTAGCTTCTATCGTCATTCAGTTTTTTTGTGCCTAATAGCAATGGGATTTACCAGCGGCATTCCCTTTTTACTGACTCTTTCAACATTGAGTATTTGGCTAAGTGAGTGTGGCTTTGATGCAAAAGCAATTGGGATGTTTACAGCCGTAAGCTTGCCCTATGCCTTTAAATTTCTGTGGGCACCATTAATCGATAGAGTTCACTTACCAATTTTTAACAAATATCATCCTATCAAGCGATTTGGTCTATGTGCGCTAGTTGGGCTAATTACAAGTCTTATAGTGCTTGCCTTTCTTGATCCAGTAAGTAATACCGCAGGGGTAGTATTTGTAGCTACGGCTGTCAGCTTTTTTGCAGCTACTCATGATATCGTACTAGATGCACTGCGTATTTATGCATCTGATTCTAGCCAAATTGGAGGAGGAGCCGCATCTGAATCAGTTGGCTTTCGTATAGGCATGATTACGTCAGGTGCCGGAGCTGTCTACTTATCTATCATTATCGGGTGGCAAGGTGCTTATCTTGCTATGGCAGCTTGCTGTATTAGTGGAGTCATTGGTTTAGTGAATATGCCTGATCCTTTGGTTGGAATAGGTCACCAAAAAAAATCCAATAATACTTTTAAAGCTATTTTCTTACATCCATTACAAGACTTTTTAAAATCTCCCGTTTTGGTGCAATTGATTGGATTTATATTAATGATCAAAATTGCAGGCACGGTAATGAATGCCTTAGGAGCACCGTTTTTGTTTTCGTTGGGCTTTTCCAAGTTTGAATATGCTTCTATCACCAAAGTTTATGGGGTGGGGTTAATGCTATTGGGAAGTTTTGTTGCGGGCCTAATTGTTAATAACAAAGGGGTAATATTCTGTTTGAGGTTGGCAATTGTGCTGCAAATGTTGGGATGCACCTTTTTTGCGTGGTTAGCATTTCTTGCAGAGCATTCAACAAACTTATTAATTCTAACATTAAGCATTGAAAGCTTTTCATCCGGCCTTTTGGCAACGGGGTTTATTAGTTACTTGTCATTTTTTTGTAGAAGCCCATACGTAGCAAGTCATTTTACTTTTTTGTATTCTTTGGGGTCATTGTCGCGCGTACTTGCATCAATCGTGGCAGGTTATATTGCGGCAAAATTTGGTTGGGTTATTTTATTTTTGGCTTCCTCAATGACTCTATTACCTGCCTTGTGGTTTTTGCAAAAAATTCTAGAAAAGAGGTGAAAGTAAAATAATACTTACCCTCTATCTTCGGCTTCCTCGGGTACTGTACTGCTCTGGTCAATTGGAGCATCATCTACGTTTATGCTTTCTATTGCTGCAGGCGGCATTGTTGCTGATTCACTCGCACCTTCTGCTTCTTCAGTCTCTTGACCCTTAACTCTTACAAGGTTGACAACCTTCTTAACCCCACCGATATTTTTTGCTATATCTATAACGCGGTTTATTTCAGCTTCATTTTGTCCAATTCCTGTTAGGTAAACTGTGCCGTTGGCAGTTTCAACAGTGTAATTCAGAGAATACAGGTCACTTTCAAATAACAGTTTTGACCTAATACGTGTTGTAATCCATCCATCACTTGTCATTGACCCCATAGTTTCCGCGCCTTCGGTTTCAATGTGGTTGATAACATTTTTTACACCTTCAACACTCTTAGCTAGGCGTTCAGCTTCTTGTGACCATGTTGGGTCCTGCACTACTCCTGTAAGGAGAACTTCTTGATTCTGAACGCTTACGGAAACTTTTGCGTGCAAATCAGCATTGAAATTATATAAATTCATTTTTACTTTTGTGCAGATATTAGAATCTGACATAGACCCACCGATGCCTTTTTCTTTAGTGGCAACCATAGCCGTGGCTGCTGCGCCGCCCATTAAAATGGGAGCTACGCATCCGCTTAGGCATAGAAGCGTTGATAAAATGGCAATGTTAGTTGCTAACTTCGGTAATCCAGGCATTTTTGTAATATTTTATATCATGACCAGGACATACTAAAACAACATCAAACCGTTGAAAAGGGGGGTGATGCATATAATTTTGATGATTGCTCAACCACCATTGAAGTGCATGTTGAATGCGCTTTTGTTGGGCGGGTCGAATACTCTGTGCTGCATTTTCTAGTAGTTTTCTGTATTTTACTTCAGCTGCAACGATGGTTTGATCATCTTGCATTAGTAAATCAATTTCTCCATAAGGAGTTTTTAGTCGTTTAGCCAGACAAACCATACCAAGGTTTTCCAAGTATTTTTTTGCACGCGCTTCGGCATGAAGACCTTGAATGTAAGTACTTGGTGTTGAGGTTTTATCAAGCATAAATAATTATTTACTTTCGTTTGAAATTATTACTTTTAGTTTGACAAAATTTTACCCCCATCTTAAGAGACGAGGGTGTTTTGTTTGAAGTTTTTCATTGTGCCAAACAGAATTAGCTATCATCACCCTCAGGGGTTGAATCATCACCGCTAGATTCATTAGCGTCATCACTGGGTTGAGAATCATCATCACTAGACTCATCATCGCCACCATCGGAATTATCGTTTACAGCAGAGTCGCCACCATCGGGATCATCGTTTACAGCAGAGTCATCGCCACCAGCAGAGTCGCCACCATCGGGATCATCGTTTACAGCAGAGTCATCGCCACCAGCAGAGTCGCCACTATCGGAATCATCGTTTACAGCAGAGTCATCGCCACCAGCAGAGTCGCCACTATCGGAATCATCGTTTACAGCA
>JACCDN010422338.1_pt1 | contig 66327 bp, 61 predicted proteins | sample 7441691 | NCBI WGS metagenome assembly JACCDN01 (sample SAMN15323439, study PRJNA562643) | freshwater metagenome | isolation source: river surface water | place: USA:Blue River Watershed | collected 2017-08-16
GCGCGCTAGTAATGACATTCAAAAAGATTTTGTAGAAATCATTCGATCCAGCGAAGAGAAATCAATGCTGTTGTTGCCATTATTAAATGATATCGAAGTTCTGCAAAAGCTTAAAGAAAAAGCGGTATCTTTTGATGATTCTTTACAAATTAAAATACTGAAAACTTTTATACAAAATCAGGTCGAAGGTTCAGAGCTAGGGTCAGAAAAAATAGCCTTTTTCTTGGAGAATTTTTTAACTCAAGAGTTGGTAAAACGACAACAATATGATTTTGTAAATACCCTTTTGCAAATACCGCACAGAGAAGAGCTAATCAAAAAAATTAAAGATTTAGAAAATAGAACTTTGCCCGAGAAGAAGTTTTTTGTAACGACATTGCATGACGCGGTTTTAAGAGGTAATATTGAGGAAAAGGTCGAGGATATAAAGTTCTTGGCAGAATTGGGATTTGATCTTGATGCAAACGATCAAAGTTTAGCACATACTGCTGTAAGCAATGGTGATCTCAATTCATTAAAACTACTAGCAGAATATGGGGCAACGCTAGACGAAAAAAATGAGTTCAACGAAAGACCAATTCATGAAGCTATTAAAGAGGGAAATGCAGAAATTTTTGATTATTTGTTGGAGCGTGAAATTAGAACTGAAGATGAAAGATCGGCATTTTCCGATTACGTGACAAGGCCAATCAAAGCAGTTGGCGCTTTCTTGCACGGCACGATCAACGTCGCGCTTTTACCATTAATGGCTGTACCAATAACAATAGGGCTCTATAACTCAAGACCCCTAACAAGCATTTTAAAAGAAATAGGGGACTCTAGTTTTGTTTATCCTATGAGTCTTGCAGTTCGTGATTCTGATCCTTTACTCACCGTTCAAGCTGCAAAATATGGCAGAGTTGATTTTTTAAAAACATTGCTTGAGCTAGGATTGCCAACTCCTTTTATGCAAGAGGTTAGCGACACCGAAATTAGAAAAATTTTAGACGCTGGAGAGCGTGCTGAGGAAATAGCAAAATCGATAACTTCCGTTATAAAAGAGTCACCAGAAGCTCAGATAGAAGAAGGGCAGATAGATAAATTGGAGATAACAATCAGAATTAATCTTCTAAAAGAATACAAGTTCGATGCCAATAGAATGGCTGAAGATTTTGGATTGAGACAAAAAACATTGTTTGAAAAATTAACCCCTCATTTTTTCCGCAGAACTGTTGGTCATGTTACAGCTGCAAATGATCTTATAAAGAAGACTGCAAATAGAGTTTTGAGGAGTGTAATTGATTCTGAAGAAGGGTTGAACTTAAAGGATATTTTATTTGAAGAGTCAGAACAGAATTCAGTATCATATAATCCAATATTGGAAGGTCAAAAACCAAGCAATGATTATGTAGACAAAAAAAAGCCATCAAGTGTGATTAATACAATTTATAACACTCAGATTTCTAAAGAATCTAATCCCAAAACACTTGGCTAACGCTGTTTTAAACGCCAATTCGGGATAAGGAATATCCAATTTTTAACCAAGTTAAATCATGAAAAAACTCACACCAAAAAAATTAACAAACTCAGCGCTAAAAATTTTCGAACAAAGCAGAAAAATTGACGAAAATGGTAATGAATTTTGGACGGCGCGCGAGTTGGCGAAAATTTTAGAATATTCAGAATATCGCCACTTCTTACCAGTGGTTGCAAAAGCGCAAGAATCTTGCCATAACAGTAAACAAAAGGCTTTAGACCATTTCGAGGATATCCTCGAAATGGTTGAGATCGGTAGTGGAGCGGTTCGCGAGCTTTCTAATATAAAATTATCGCGTTATGCCTGCTATTTAATTTTGCAAAACTCAGACCCTGCAAAAGAAGTAGTGGCAATGGGTCAGAGCTATTTTGCTGTGCAAACTCGTTTGCAAGAAATTCAAAAAATGGAAGAATTTAACAAAATTTCTTCTGAAGACGAAAAAAGATTATTTTTGCGCAAAGAGTTGATGAGGCACAATACTTACCTTGCTTCAGCGGCAAAAGAGGCAGGTGTGATTAATTCTCTTGATTACGCAATCTTTCAAAATCACGGCTATCAAGAAACGCAATTCTTTCAAATTATATGAATGAAAAACAACTAACGCGCATAAAAATTTCTGGTTACAAATCTATTAAGGAATGTGATTTAGAGCTTAGAAAAACAAATATTCTTATTGGCGCTAATGGCGCTGGGAAATCTAATTTTATTGGGTTTCTTAAGATGGTGAATACGATGCTTTACAAGCCAGATGGTGTTAAGACTTATTTTCAATTTGCCGTTGCTAGAAATGGTCCTGATGCATTGTTGCGATATGGAAGAAAAGTTACGGGGCAAATAAATGGAGAATTATATTTTGGAAATAACGGCTACAAATTTGAGTTGTCTCCTACGCAAAATAATAAAATGGTTTTTGCTAAAGAATGTGCTTATTGGAATTTGGGGGGAGATTACTCATGCGGCTCTGGTCACGAAGAAAGTAAAATTGAAGAGCGTGGAAATGATAATGGGGTTTATAAATATGTTTTAAATGCGATGCGAACTTGGCAACCTTATCATTTTCATGATATTGGAAGAGATGCGAAAGTTAAACAGGCTTCACTTACAAGTGATTACAATTTTTTAAGATTTGATGCCGAAAATTTGGCTTCATTTCTAATAAATTTACAGGAAAAGCACAAAAAATATTATGACAAAATAGTTGAAGTTGTTAGGTTGGTCGCACCGTTTTTTGGAAATTTTACCTTCTCTTCTTTGGGCGATAGGATAGTTCTTAATTGGTTTGAGCGTGGTAAAGACTTTCCAATGAGTATTCACGCTTTGTCTGACGGAACTTTACGTTTTATTTGTTTAGCAACGGTATTTTTGCAACCAGAAGAATTTCAGCCAGAAACCATCATTATTGACGAACCAGAACTTGGTCTTCATCCTTACGCTTTAAACATTCTATCTGAGTTAATTAAGGCTTCCAAAAAACAAGTAATAATTGCAACTCAAAGCACAAATCTCATTAGTCAATTTGATCCTGAAGATTTGATAATTGCTGATCGTAAAAATGATGAAACGGTGTTCCGTAGATTGCCTGACAAAAGCGAAGAAGGTGGTTTAAGCAAAGAAGATTTAGATCGCTGGCTTGAAGATTACACGCTTGGTGAATTGTGGGAAAAAGACATTTTTGGAGGAATGCCGCAATGACTCGAGTGTTAATTATTTGCGAGGGCTCAACCGAAAGGGATTTTGTAAAAAAAATAGTTTCTCCGTATTTATTGGGATTTGGAATCAATGTTTCTTCTCCGATACTTGGAAGGCCCGGTAAAAAAGGCGGCGATGTCAAAGAGGCAAGAATTCTTGGAGATATCACCACTCTTTTGCAAAGTGACAAAAACGCTTTATGCACAACCTTCTTTGATTTCTATGGAATGAAGTCTGACGTTCCCGGAAAAGGCAAAGTAAAAAGCAACAACACTCACAAAGAGAAAAAGCAAATTGTTGAAGATGCAATTTTTGAAGCGGTAAAAGAAAAAGCTGGAGATACCGCAGCAAGAAGGTTCAAGCCTTATATTCAAATGTATGAGTTTGAAGGTTTGTTGTTTTCAAATATTAAAAAAATGTCTTCTAGGTTGAGTGATGGAGACAGCAAAGTTGAGCAAAAAATCCAAAGTGAATTTGGAAAAATTTTAGAGGAAAAATCACCAGAAGAAATAAATGACAGCAAAGAAACAGCTCCTAGCAAAAGAATTGAAAAGATGGTTTTCGGCTATTCAAAAACAGCTGATGGAATTCCTTTAGCTGAAGATATTGGCTTGAAAGAAATCAGAGAAAAATGTCCGCTTTTTGATGCTTGGGTAAGCTGGCTGGAAAACTCTTCGCAACAATCATAAGTAAAAAATGAAAAATTTAGTAATCGCAATCGACGGTCCTTCGGCTTCGGGAAAAGGCACGTTGGCAAAAAAGTTGGCGGCGCATTTTGACTTGCCTTATCTTAATACTGGCGCGCTTTATCGGCTGGTGGCGTGGCGCGTGATGGAGCGCAAAATTGAGCCAAGTGAGTTTGAAAAAAATATTGGCGAATTGGTGAAAAATATTTCGGAAAGTGATCTTGAGCTGGAAGAATTATTTAGCGAAAAGGTTGGGGCGGTTGCTTCAATTATTGCAAAAAATCCAAAATTGCGCGCCGCACTTTTTGATTTGCAGCGTGATTTTGTAAAATCAGAAAAAGGCGCGGTGCTTGATGGGCGTGATACGACAACGGTAATTGCTGCGGATGCCGACTTTAAATTTTTCGTTACGGCTGATGTTGAAATTCGCGCCAAACGCCGCTTTAATCAGCTGCAAAGCAATTACGAAGAAATTTTAGCGCAGCTAAAAAGACGCGACGAAAATGATTTTGGTCGCGCCGACGCACCACTTAAAATCGCGCCAGACGCGGTTGTAATTGATAATGGAAATTTAACGATTGAGGAAAGTTTTCAGAAAATTCTGAAAATAATTAGCTAACATTGTCCAAGAAGCTTCTTAAAAAACCGTCTTTTCGTAGGTTTTTTTAAGGCAAATCAACCAAATCTAACCCATGAACCAACAACAAAGCCTCGCAATTTTTGAAAAATTTAAAATCCGTAAATCTTTTGATGAAAAAACTCAAAAATGGTTTTTCTCGGTTATCGACATTGTTGCCGCTTTAACTGAGCAAAGTGATTACAAGAAGGCAAAGAGCTATTGGACAACTCTAAAAAGCCGCTTGAAGCAAGAAGGAAGTGAAGTGGTCACAAATTGTGACCAGTTGAAAATGGTTGCTGAAGATGGAAAAATGAGGCTTACCGACGTTGCTGATCTTGAATCGATTTTCCGCTTAATTCAATCGATCCCAAGCCCAAAAGCTGAGCCAATCAAAATGTGGTTAGCAAAAGTTGGTAATGAAAGAATTCAAGAAATTTCCGACCCCGAACAATCTTTGAACCGCGCTAGAGAAAATTGGCAAAAACATGGCAGAAGCCAAAAGTGGATTCAGCAAAGAATGATGGGTCAAGAAACCCGCAATAAACTTACTGACTATTGGCAAGAAAGTGGTGTGAAGAAAGGTGAAGAATTTGCCATTCTCACCAATATTATTCACCAAGAATGGAGCGGTTTGAGCGTTTCTGAACACAAAAATCTTAAAGGATTAAAAAACCACAACTTACGTGACCACATGAGCGAAGTTGAGCTAATTTTTACCGCTCTAGCCGAAGTTTCCACCCGCCAAATTGCTGAAAATATGCAGGCTAAGGGTTTGGAAGAAAATAAATCTCCAGCGCAAAAAGGCGGCAAAATTGCCAAAGATGCCAGATTAGCTTTAGAAGAAAAAACTAACAAAAAAGTTGTGAGCCGAGAAAATTTCTTGCCACAAACCTCAATAAATAATCAAAAAACAAATAGAATCAGAAAGGCAAAAAATTGATTTCATCATTGAGCAAACAATTATTTCATAAAAAATTCTTTTAAAATTAACTCTTAAAAAAAATGCAAAACTTACAAAAAATCTCTCGTTGTTTAATTTCAGTTTCAGACAAAAGCGGCATCGTTGAGCTAGCGCAAAATCTGGTTGCGCGTGGTGTTGAAATAATTTCAACGGGCGGCACTTGCAAACTTTTGGCGGAGAAAAAAATTCCGGTAAAAGATATTTCTGAGTTCACCGGATTTCCCGAAATGATGGATGGTCGTGTAAAAACTTTGCACCCAAAAGTGCACGGCGCGTTGCTTGCGGTGCTTGATAATTCGCAGCATGTGGCGGCGGCAAAGGCGCACGGAATTGAATCAATCGACTTGCTGATCATTAATCTTTATCCGTTTGTTGAAACGGTTGCCAAAACTACTGACGAAGAAGAAATCATCGAAAATATCGACATTGGCGGGCCGGCAATGGTGCGTTCGGCTTCGAAAAATTTTGCTTACAAAACGGTAATTACTGATGCGTCGCAATATCAAAATTTGATTGCGGAGATGGAAAAAAATTCTAACGCGACATCCTTTGAATTCAGGAAAAACATGGCCGCAGCGGCTTTCAAAAATATTGCTGATTACGATTTGGCAATTTCTTCTTGGTTTAATAAAAGCGATTTTTCGCTGCGTGGAAATTTGAAACAGGAATTGCGTTACGGCGAAAATTCACACCAAAAAGCGGCGGTTTTTTCCACTTCAAATTCAGGAATTGTCAATGCCAAACAGCTGCAAGGCAAAGAGCTTAGCTACAATAATTTAAACGATTCAGACGCAGCTTATAATTTGGTTTTAGAATTTCAAAAACCGGCTTGCGCAATTATTAAACATGCAAATCCATGCGGAACTGCAATTGGCGCGACATTGCTTGAAGCCTACACGCGAGCGCTTTCGTCCGATCCAAAATCAGCTTTTGGTGGCATTGTGGCGTTAAATGGAAAAATCGATGAAGCCTTGGCGCTTGAGCTTTCAAAAATGTTTTTTGAAGTAATTATCGCGCGTGAAATTGATGAAAAAGCGCAAGTGATTTTGGCGGCGAAAAAAAATCTGCGTGTGCTTATTGCTGACTTTAAAACATCAGCTGAAATCCAAGTAAAATCAGTTTCTGGCGGGTTTTTAATTCAAGAATTAGACCGCAAAAATATCACAGAAAATGACCTAAAATTAGTCACAAAAAATTCAGCAAATGAAACCGAAATCGAGCAATTAATTTTTGCCATGAATGTCTGTAAACACGTGAAATCAAACGCGATTATTGTGGTGCAAGATTTTCAAACTGTGGGCATTGGCGCTGGTCAAATGAGCCGCGTTGATTCATGCGAAATTGCCTGCAAAAAAGCGGCGGAATTTTTTGATGGTGAAAAAAATGTTAATAAAGCCAGTGGCGGATTTTTAGCCTCTGACGCCTTTTTTCCTTTTGCTGATAACATCGAAATCGCCGCATCTTTTGGCATTAAAGCAATTATCGCTCCGGGTGGCTCAATGCGCGACGCAGAAGTAATTGCCAAAGCTGATGAAAAAGGAGTGGCTCTTTACTTTATTGAAACTAGGCATTTCAAACATTAATTAGATTAATTAAGATCGAAAATAAGCAATTTATAAAGAATCTCTGAAAAACCGTCTTTTTTGAGTGCAAAATCCCTCGAAAAATCTTGGTTTTTTAGAGATTCTTTAAATTCAAAAATTTTTCTCAGAACAAAATTATGAAAAATTTTCTGATATTTTTTCTGATTTTTATTGGCATCACAGCGAATGTCGCCGCTTATTCTGAGGATGGAAATGGTTTTTATGTTGGTGTCGATCCGTCAAAAACTAATAATAAAATTGGTAATGTTAATAATGCGGTTTCGCTTGATAGTAAGATTGCAGAAGATCGTTATTACGGTTATAAATTTAGCGGTAACGGATTTTTCTTAGCGCCAGAAGTTTTTATGCAAAAGGGCAACAATGTTGCTCCCGTGCAAAATGGCGGTTCTTCAACGAATAGCTCAACGCCAAATCAAGTTGGCGGAATTCCAGGAGTTACTTACGACGTAAAAGCCAATGTTGGTTACGAATTTAATCGCTATGTTTCGGGATTTGTTAGTTATGATTTGGGAAGTTTTGCTTATAATCCAGGACAGAAAACAGTTGTGATTGGTTCAAATAAAGCAACTAGCAGCTCGGTTGGAATTGGTTCGCAGATTAATATTTCCAACAGTTTTGGTATAAAATTTATGTATAGCCAACAGCAATTTGAGAGTAGCGCAGTTGGTGGTGCGCAAGTTCGATCAGAAGTGGTGAAGTTGGGAACGGTTTATTCTTTCTAGAGCGCCTCTAAAAATTCAAAACTTTCAAAACTTTCTCGTGCAATTTTTTATTCGCACAAGCCACCAAACGCACATCAGATTTTAATTTTAAATCATTTCCTGCCCAGTCGCTTACAACGCCGCCGGCATTTTTAATAATTGGAATTAGTGCTGCGTAATCGTAAATTTTAAGTCCGCTATCAATCACAATATCAACAAAGCCAGAAGCCAGCGACGCATAAGAATAGCAATCTCCACCGTAAATTACGCCACCGATTTTTTGGTATTTTGTCAGGCTAGAAATTTTTTCTAAGATTTTTTCTTCGCCATTTTGGAAATAAAAAGATGAGGCGGAACACATTACCGCATCAGAAATTTCTGTACAATTTCGGGTAGAAATTTTTTTACCCTGAAAGCTTGATCCTTGGCCTTCAATTCCAATCCAGCGCTCGTTTGAGATTGGTTGATTCATAATTCCCAAGAGGGGTTTTCCTTGGTGAATTAATGCGATTAAAGTTCCAAAAATTGCACGGCCAATAATAAAAGAAGAAGTGCCGTCGATGGGATCTAAAACCCAAATAAAATCGGCATCGATATTTTTATTGCCAAATTCTTCGCCGATAATTCCATGATCAGGAAATTTTTTTTCGATTGCTTCGCGAATAATTTTTTCAATTTCGCGATCAGCTTTGGTGACAGGAGAATCATCGTCCTTCGCCACTTCGCCGTTATTTACACGAAAATATTGTTTAGCAATTGGCTGTGAAATATCTGCCAGATAATTTGCGAAATCGATGATTTCTTGAGTAAGCATAAATTAATTTGATTTAATTATTTCAGGTCTAAAACAGTTCTCAACAAATCATAAATTCCAAAATCCTAAATCTAAAATCTTAATTGAAATGAAAGAACGTATCGCAATTGTTGCTGGCTTCAGATCGCCAATGGGTAAGGCTGGTGGAGTTTTAAAAAATGTTAAGGCTCACGATCTTGGCGCGCGCATTGTTAAAGAAGTTTTAATCAGGTCAAAAGTTGATCCCAAGCAAATTGACGAAGTAATTATTGGCAATGTGGCGCAACCAGCTGAAGCGGCCAATATTGCGCGCGTAATTGCGCTAAAAGCTGGAATTCCAGAAAGCGTGCCAGCTTTTACCGTGCACAGAAATTGCGCTTCGGGAATGGAGGCAATGACAACTGCGGCGTCAAAAATTTTAAATGGCGAGGCTGAAATTATTTTGGCCGGCGGTGTTGAATCAATGAGCAATATTCCGCTAATGTTTGGCAAAAAAATGACGGCACTTTTTGCTAATTTGATGAAAGCAAAAACTTTGCAGCAAAAAATTTCGACAATTTTAACTTTTAGACTGAACTTTTTAACGCCAGTTGTGGGGCTGGTTCAAGGTCTTACCGATCCAATTTCTGGGTTAATCATGGGCTGCACCGCAGAAAATGTGGCGAAAGATTTTAAAATTACTCGCCAAGAACAAGACGAGTTTTCTTTGCGTTCGCATCAAAAAGCTGAGAAGGCAATTGCGACTGGAATTTTCAAAGAAGAAATTATTCCCGTGTTCAACAACGACGAAAATAATTCTTTGATGATTGAAGAAGACGAAGGCGTGCGTAAGGGCCAAACCATTGAGGCTTTGGCAAAATTAAAACCTTATTTTGAAAAAGGCACGGGCACCGTCACAGTTGCAAACTCGTCGCAAGTGACTGACGGCGCGGCTTTTGCAGTTTTAATGCGTGAATCAAAAGCAAAAGAAATGGGTTTAGAAGTTTTAGGTTACATTCGCGAATTTGCTTACGCTGGTTTAGATCCTTCGCGCATGGGTTTGGGGCCGGTTTTTGCTGCAAAAAAACTTTTTGACAAAAGCGGTTTGGGCGTAAAAGACATTGATCTATTTGAAATTAATGAAGCCTTTGCTGCCCAAGTAATTGGCTGTCAGCGCGCCTTTGCTTCAGATGAATTTGCTCAAAAATATCTTGGTTTGGATAAAGCTTTGGGTGAAATAAATCCTGAAATTATCAACGTAAATGGCGGCGGCGTTGCCTTAGGTCATCCAGTTGGAATGTCGGGAGCAAGAATTGTAATTCACGCACTTCGTGAATTAAAAAGACGCGGCAAAAATCGTGGCTTTGCAGCACTTTGCATTGGCGGCGGACAAGGCGGCGCGGTGATTCTGGAAGTTAAGTAAAAGTATTAAAATTATAAACCTCTATTAAACAAAAATTATGAATATCGAAAAAATTGCGATCGGAAAAGATGCGCCAAATTATGTTAACGTAATCATCGAAGTGCCTATGAATGCTGATCCGGTGAAGTATGAAATGGATAAAGATTCTGGCGCGATTTTTGTTGATCGCTTCATCGCAACTCCAATGTATTATCCGTGCAATTATGGATTTATTCCCAATACTTTGTCGGATGATGGCGACCCTTGCGATGTTCTGGTTGTGTCGGATTATCCAGTTGTTCCTGGTGCTGTAATTTCAGCCAAACCAGTTGGAGTTTTGATTATGGAAGATGAAAAAGGTATGGATGAAAAAATCATCGCCGTTCCAGGAAAGAAGCTGAATTCACAGTTTGAAAGCATCGAATCTTACAAAGATTTGCCAGAAAGCTTGATCAATAAAATCAAACATTTCTTTGAACATTATAAAGATTTAGAAAAAGGCAAATGGGTGAAAGTCACTGGTTTTGAAGACGCCGCGAAGGCCAGATCTTTGATTCAAGAAGGAATTGATCGCGCTAAAAAGTAACTTACAAAATTTGCGACAAGTTAATTTTTTTTAAATCCTTTCTGGAATTTCAGAGGTTTAAGATTCTTTTAAGCAAAAATCGAACCAACCTCTAAAAGTCTATTCTTGGCGACCTATGACTTTAAAAATATAATCACAAGTTTTTGCGTCCGCACAAAAACTTTCTTTTTTATGATGTTTTTTGAGATTTTTATCACCAAAGACGATCCGCACTCTTTTTTGCTTTAAATGAAGAGATAAACCGAGGATTAAATTGATAGAATTTTCTTTTTTAAAATTTAAAACTCGCAGCAACGAAAAATCTCAAAAATAAAATACTTATGAAAAAAATCCTGATAATTTTCGCGGTAATATTTTTTGTAACCTCGGCGCAAGCCGCAGAAAATATGGCTTGGAAGATCATTCCAGCGCAAAGCAAAATCGAGTTTAAGGTTGCGCAAGATAGTTCAATAATAAGCGGATCTTTCGCAAAATTTGGCGGCACAATTAATTTTGACAAAACACAATTGAGCAAAAGCAAAGTTGTGATTAATATCGACACCTCTTCAGTTACAGCCTCTCTTTCTGAAGCAGCTGGAACTCTGCAAAGCCCCGAATGGCTTTCAACAAAAGCTTTTCCGAAAGCAATTTTTACAGCAGAAAAATTTAGCACCGCTGGAAAATCTTTTCGTGCTGATGGCAATTTAACTCTTAAAGGCAAAACCGTTCCGTTAAATTTAGAATTTTCTTTCGACGAATATAGCGCCACCAAAGCCCACGCGGTTGGTAAAGCTAAAATTAAACGTAGTGATTTTGCAGTTGGAAACAGCGATGCCAAGAAAGCCAATGGCGTAAAAGACGAAATTGAAATTTCGTTTTCAGTTACCGCCGAAAAATAAATTTAGGAATTTATGAAAAAATTATTACTGGTTGCAGTTTTATTTTTAGGAACTTCATGCACCCATGAGAATCAAAAAATCAATCTGACTCTTCGTCTTGACGATACAAAATCTAATATCGGAAATGGCGCCAAACTAGATTTGATGGTGTTTGACGAGCGCGCCAATGACAGCATTCTTGGTACTAAAGAATTTAGCAGTGATGAAAAAATTAAAATCATCAGCCAAGAAAATGTTGCGCTTTTATTAACTCAAAAAGTTGAGCAAAATTTAATCGCAAAAGGCTTTAAAAAGGGAAATGATAAGGTTGTCGAAATTCATCTTGAGCAGCTGCATTATCTGGCAAAACGCGGATTTCCGGTCGGAACTTCAGAAGGAATTGCGGTGGTTAAAGTTGTGGTTAAAAATACCAAAAACAAATCTGTCGTGACTAAGAATTTTAGCTTATCGCTAAATAATAAACATTTTATCGCGCCGCTTGAATCAACCGATTCATCTACGATTAACGGCATGTTGCAAGAAATCACTCACGATATTTTGAGCAATCCTGATTTATTAAAAACGTTAGCTCAGTAAACAACAACCAAACAAAACTAGTTTTTCTACATTGAAGTCGCGCACCACGCGCACTTCATATTTAGCAAATGCTTTGACCTTTGCGATCAATATTTGCTCATCTTCTTGCTCCACACCTAATAATAAAATTTTCTGCAAATCTGGCTGTTTTAACTTTCTGATTCGAGTCGAAAATTGCTTTTGTGGATTGGTAGAAAATTTTTTGCTATCTTTATCGTCCTTAGGCCAGTGCGGATTCTGCGCGATTTTATAATTAGTTTCTCTGATCTTTTGCGACAAAAATTCGTGGCTTTGTATAAGAAAATTAATTTGCCCAAATGCTATAATAGCAAGAGCTGAGAGAGTTTTTGTGAACATAAATATTGCGAAGAAAGCGTCTTAAATTTGACGCGAGGAAAATAAGAAGAGAAGAAAACTAGAGGAGAATTAACAACAACAGCTTAAAGAAGCGGCAGCGCGAAGGGATGCGAAGAGGCGAGAATATTGATGTGAAGTGATTTGAAGCTTGGTCATTTTTTTAAAAAACTTTGATGCCGAAATTTGCAGGCGCCCCCAGTATCTTTTGACTAGGTAAAACTGCAATAATTTTTATCTGATAGTTCGTCGCCAAGCGCAGAGTTATTTTCTAACCTTTCTTGGCAACACAAAAAAAGTATTTTCCGTAATGCCGTTCATATCTGAAACCACAACTTCTGTCGGCGAAAGCTCTTTAATTTTATTAATTACTTCCTGCACCAAAACCTCTGGCGCCGAGGCTCCGGCGGTAAGCCCAATATTTTTTGCATTATCCAGCCATTTCGGATCAATATCGATCGCGCCATTAATTAAATAAGATTTTAAACCACATTCTTCGCCAAGATCGCGCAGACGATTCGAATTTGAACTATTTGCCGCACCAATTACCAACAAAACATCAACCATTTTCGAAAGATCGCGAACTGCATCTTGTCTGTTTTGTGTTGCGTAGCAAATATCTTTCGTCGCTAAACCTTGCTGCATTTGTGGAAATCTTTGCTCTAGAATCCGTACAATTTTTTGCGTATCATCGACACTCAAAGTGGTTTGCGTAACGTAAGAAATTTTCTCAGGATTTTTGATTTCAATCGTGCGCGCATCATTTTCGTCGGTCACCAAAATTACTTCTTTCTTTACGCGACCTGACGTGCCTTCAACTTCGGGATGTCCGCGATGTCCAATCAGAATAATTTCGTAACCTTCTTCTTCGTATTTTTTTGCTTCGCGATGAACTTTGCTAACCAAAGGACAAGTGGCGTCAATTACGTCTAATCCACGTTTAAGAGAATCTTCTTCTACGCGATCTGAAACACCGTGAGCTGAAAAAATTGTGATCGCGCCAACTGGAATTTGATCAACCTCATCAACAAAAATCGCGCCTTTTTTACGCAGCGATTCAACGACAAATTTATTATGAACAATTTCGTGACGCACATAAACGGGAGCGCCAAATTTGGCGATTGCCTTCTCTACAGTTTCAATCGCGCGAGTAACGCCAGCGCAAAATCCGCGCGGCTTGGCAAGAATAATATTCATTTTGAATTAAGTTTTATCAGCAAAATAGGAAGGTCAGCAAAGTAGAATCTTCGGTCAAAATAACAAGGCGCAACAAAAAGCCCAAGACACTTGATGCGCTCGGGCTTTTAAATTTATTATCTCTTTGGCGCTTCTTCGTTGATAAATTTTATTACCAAACTCAATTCGTCTTTAATTTTATTCAACAATTTCGTTTTTTGTTCGTAATTTTCATCAGGATGTTTTTGAGCATATTCCAAAATTTTTGACAAATCAAAAGCACCAATCGAAGCTGAGGCGCCTTTAAACGCGTGAGACGCCATGTACCAAGAATTGTCGTTTGATTTTTTTATCGCATCTTCCATTTTTTCAATATTGTGCTGAGCGTTATCGGTAAAAATTGCAAAAAGCTCTTTCTCAAATTCAAAATCGTTTTCGATGATGCTGCGCAAAAATTCGACATCGATAGCTTTTTGAACACCCTTGGTAGCGTTATTATTTTCCATAAATAAGAGAAATTTTGTTAATCGATGACAAGAATAACTTACTGATGAGCCTTCGTCAACTTAGCTTTTGCTAGTTTAGGCAGAAAAGCAAATAAACAAGTTATACCAAACTACAGATCTATTGATCGCATTAACTTCGTTTTTTTGGTAAAAACTAAAACTTAAAAAACCAGCGGTATATTGATACAGCAAGTTTTTTAAGTTTTAGTTTTTCCTCAAAAATACTTCGTTACTACGATCAATAGATTTGTAGTTTGGTATAGTCTCTTAAAAAAATTTTGAAAGATTGTGGAATGTCACAAATTAACATTAGAAAAACCAGCAAATTAAAGACCTCAGATCACAAGAATAAAGCTTCTGGCTTATAAAAAAATTTACGACACCGCTCTTGAAATTCGCAAAAAGCAAAATTAGATCGTTGGTAAGTTGTAAGAACTACAGCCGTCAAACCTAGATCTGTCATTAGAAATTCGCCTACTTCGTCCAGATCTTGAAACTGCGCGGTTGAAACAATGTTTTAAATCCGCACTTACAATTAAGCTTCGGTTTAAAAACATTGTTTTGCCCTTCATTTTCAAGCTTTAGCCGAAGTATCCTGAATTTTTAATAACAGATCTGGGTTAAAATGTTTTATTAATCCAATTCATTTTTTTATGAGCGAAATTAATCAAAACCCACAAAATCTTCGAAGCATTTTTAAAAAACTAAAAAGCTGCTGGAAAAATTTTCATCCATCAAAACCATTAATTATTGTAATCTGCTTTTTGCTTGGCGTTGGATCAACTTTAGCCGTCCAAAATTTCTCTAAAACGCGACAGCAATATTTTTTAGTTCAAGATGATTTTCCCTTTTTCCCCAGCATAGCTTTTGCCGATATGCGCGAAATGGAAAAAAAGATAAATGAAGATTTAGCGAATCACCAAAGACATATGAGAGAAATTTTTGATAGAGCGCAAAAAGATTCTGAGCGCGGCAATGTTTCGAAAGTTACCTCCAGCGACGATTCCGACAGCTATTATTATCAACTCGATTTTTCTGGATTTAAAAAAGAAGAAATCGTGGTGGCAATCAAAAATAATGTTCTGAATTTTTTTGCAGAAAATAAAAAATCGGAAAGTGATAAAGAGCTAGATTCAAGCTTGTCGACAAGTTTTTATTATTCTTTTTTAGTGCCTCAATATGACTTAAAAAAAGAGCCAGAAATTATTCGCAAAGATAATCAAATTGTTGTGAAACTGGCGAAGAAAAAATAATTCCTACTCGCAAACTAAGCGCAGCAAACCGTTAATAATAATGGGTTGCTGCGCTACAAAATAAAGAAAGAACTATACCGAACCACAAATCCATTGATCGCATTAACTTTGTCTTTTTAGTTTTTCCTCAAAAATCTTTCGTTACTGCGATCGGTTTTACAAATACTCAAATCTCGATCAAATAATTCAGATTTTACGCCAGAACAATCGAGTAGAGAATCAAATAAATTATCGTGCGACAAATTTGTAAGTTTGGTTTTTTTTGCAGCGGACACAAATTTTTTGTGGAAAAACTTATCGCGCCGCAATTGATCGGTCATATAAAAAAACATCGGAACTTTTTTGACCGGATCAAGATTTGCAACATCTCCGCCGCCATTGGCGTAAATACCATTTTCTCCCAGAAACGCTCCGTGATCGGATGCAAAAAATAAAATTGAATTAGTGCCTTCCAAAGATTTGATGACACTCGAGACAAAATAATCGGTGTATAAAACGCTATTATCGTAACTATTATTCACATCTTTTTTCGGACAAGAAGACGGCAGCAACTGACATTCTGGGACATAGACAGTAAAGCTTTCAGGATGTCTTTCGTGAAATCTTATGTGATTACCAAAGCTATGGAGCACGATAAAATTATGTCCGCCATTTTTTAGCGCGCTTTGCAAATGAGGAATCAAAGCTTCGTCATAAATTTTGTGAGATCTAAGTGAAGATAATAAGCGATCGCGAAAAAAATAGTCGTCAGCTTCCGCCGCCATAATATTTAACATGCCGTTATGAAATTCTTTCGAACTTTGCGCCGAATACCAATAAGTTTTAAATCCCAAATCTTTGAACACCGAAACCACACTTTTTTCTGGCGGAATATCAACAAAATTATCTTTGGTGCGATGGGATAACATTGAAGTTACCGACCTTGTTGTGGTGTTAAATGAAGCTGAAATTGTATAATTTAGAAGATTAGGAGTTGCTGATAAAAGCGGCGTGGTATTTCTTTCGTAACCATTCAAGCCCAAATGATCTGCGCGCAGAGATTCACCAATAATCAATATTACATTAAAATTTTTTGGATCTTTTTCGCGCTGAAATTTATAAAATTCGCTTAAAGAACGACGATCTTTTCCTTGCCGCAATTGATTGTGGAAGCGATCAAAATATTCATAAATTGCAGTGCCATAATTTGCGGGAGAATATTGCACAAAGGCAATTTTTAAGATTTTATCGGCAGAAAATGTCACCTGCAAAAAAGCAAGAAATATTATATTGGCGACGCTGATAATAATTTTTTTGCGAAGATTAATTTTAGAAATTTCAACTCGAAAAATCAGCAACGCTGGAACTAAAGCGAAAAAGAAAAAATAAATTCCCAAAGAATAATCAATAACTTCATCGGCATGACCAGCGCTTTCCAAAGCATTGGCAATCATGGCTCCGTCAAGGATAGTGCCAAATTTATTTAGAACGTAAAGATAGCCAGTTGAAATAAAAATAGTTAAAATCAGAAAAGTTTTTAACAAAATTTTGTTAAAACTAAGTGCCAAAAAAAACACCAAAAGCACCGAAATAATCGCAGCAATTTCCAGCAAGAATGTTGCAATCTTCAAGAATGACAAATCTTGAAAACATAGTAAAAATTCGGATTCGATAGTTTTGAGATTGTAAAAAATTCCGATTAAAATCGAACTGATAATTATTAAAAAAAGATCCGTAATTTTGATCATAAAAATATTTTTCTTCAGCATTTTGTTATTTTGATAATTCCGCTGGGCTTTGTTGGCGAGTCTTCCGTCACAATCTTTTTAAGATCTCTTAATTAATTTTTCCTTAAATGTTTCGTAAAAAATTAAAAAATATTTTTGTTTTCACGGCACTTTTTCTTGCCGCAGCTGAAATTTCTGTCGTGCTTTCTAACAATTTATTTTTTGAAAAAATTGCAACCAAAGAAGTCTTAGAAAGATCAATGCCAAAATCTACTGCGAATGCAGTAAAACACGCTTATGCCGCAAGTTTAATTTATTCGACATTTCGAACTTTTTTCTTCACCGAAAATGCTGCAAAAAATATCACAATTTTTTTGGGAAAAACTAACGAAATCGCCGAAGTCATTTTTAAACCACATCAAGATTCAACTCTGGAAATGATGAAAGATTTGGGAAATAATTTGTTTGGAATTTGCGCTGGAAAATTAATTGAAGAAAGTCGCAACAACCTCGCGAAAAATGATCGCATTGACTTGATTGGTGATTTGGCCGAAAGAAAAATATTATTTCTTTCGCGCGAAGACATTGTTTTGGATGAAGTTTTTAAAGAAGAGTCGCGCAAAAGTTCTAGTTATTTTGTCGCTTCTAAATGGCTGAAAGAAAATGAAGAGAAAATTTCCTGTGATTTTTTTTGAGTGAAAAATCTGCGCGTCACAACTGCCTCAAACTTACCCGTCATTGCAAGCGCAGCACCAAATCTTCTAAAAAAAACTCAATTCCGTTCCTAAATCAAAATAGACTGTATCTCCTTCGCCATAACCTCGCGTCAACATTCTTGAGCGAGATATTGTATGCGCAAAAGTCATTGATGCCTTGATGTTTTGTTTGCTAAACCCAATTTTTAAACCCGCGCTGCTTAAACGACCGCCGTTGGCGATACCGCGATTTTGCACATGGCCGTAATCATAAAATGGCGTCGCAGAAAAATAATTTAGGCGCGCAAGATTGGCAGATTTTTTTTCTTCACTAATTTGAGGCAAAATTAATTGACCTAAATTTATGGTAAATTCGTTACGAATATTAAAACCAGAATCGCCTGAAATGCTGCCCTGCCTGAATCCGCGTACAGAATAAAAACCACCAGAAGAAAATTGATCAATGATATAAAGATGATTTTTTGACATCTGACTGTCGAAACTAAAATTGTAAGAAGCTGGAGTTTTTGATTTTAAAATCACAAATTTTTTAGCATAATTTGCATAAAATCTAAAAATATTCAAATCAGCGTGAGGCATGAATTGCGCGGTTGTGTCATCATCTTGTTTGGCATTCAAAATATTTAAAGATTTGCTGTAAGAGGGTTTTAAAAATAATGTCGCCGAATCAAGCAACAAAGTATTGGATATCGCCAGAGTAGCGATTGTAGATTTTCTGCTTTGAGTTTCGTTGCGCAATTCGTCGGTGAAAATTTGATTGTCGCGATTATTTAAAGAGAAATTGGAATTGATTTTGTAGGTTTTTTCTTTGATCAAACCGCTTTCCATCGCAACGGCTTTTGTTAGTGTAAAGCCGCTGGCGCGAACGTTTCCAGTTGATCCTGTTAAAAAGAAATAGGAATTTTTTCCACCGCTAAAAGTAAAAATATGTTTACCAAAAGGCACCGACCAACTGCCATTTGTTGAGTTGTTGTAGCGCTTGTCATTTTTGGGATCGAAATCATTTGCCGTTCTGCTTAAATTAAAACTATCGTTCAAATGCAATAAATTGTCTTGCGCTAATGCAATAGTTTCGCGCCTTACGCCCGTTGTTTTGCTTCCAATATTATCATAATAAAGATTTAATCTGCTGGTATTTTTTGGATGATTTTCAATCACAACAATCGACTTATTTGGTGCGCTGCCTTGAATAATTTTTACCGTCGCCTTATTTGAAGACAGGCGATTAATGCGCTCAATTGCTGGCTCGATATCGTGTATATTTAAAATCTTTCCGCCTTTGGGCAAATCATCAAAACCAAAAACTGTTTTTATCTGTGCTTTGTCGAGAAAGTTATCGTCATTAATAATAATTTTTTCGATGTAAGATTCGATCACCTGTACCTTCATATCACCATCGATCAAGCTTTGCTGCGAGCTGCTCGAGCGTGATGTTATATAACCTTTGCTAGACAAAAGATCCGCAACTTCTTGATCAAATTTTGGCAACCAATCCAAAGTCAAACATTTGTTGAGATATTTTTCTGAAAGCGATTTTTCTTCAGCCGAGGTGAGTAAATTATTTTTTGAAAAGGTAATTATACGCGGCCGAAAACATTGGATTGATCTTAGATTTTGCACGACTTTTCCGTCATTATACGAGAGATCATCTTGTTCAAATTTTTCTTCCGCTTCTTTTTTGGTCTGATCAGTAATAACTTGCTTGAGCTCAACTTGTAATTCTTTTTCATGTTCAATCTGCCTCTGGTTTTGAATAACCTGATTTTGCTGATTGGTGATGTTTTGTTGTTCGCTTTCCGTTGCTGCGTAAGCGCTTACCGAGCAACTTAGCAGCAGGATTGTCGCGATTATTTTCTTCATTACTTTGATTAATTCTAACCCGAAACCTTTGGAACTAGGCTATGATTAATTGCTGGAACGACAGAATCTTCAATCGCAATTTTTCTGATTTCTTTTCCAGCCAATAAGTCTTTGATTTCATCGCCGCTTAAAGTTTCATATTCCAAAAGATTTTGTGCTAGTTTTTCTAAATCAGCTTTTTTCTCAGCTAAAATTTGTTTAGCGCGCTGCAAGGCTTCGGATACAATTCTTTTAACTTCGTCATCAATAACTTTTCCAGTCTCTTCTGAAAAAGTTTTTTGTGCGGCGTAAAATTTCGAACTATCTTCCTCAGAATAATCAATAGTTCCAACTTTGTCGCTCAAACCCCAGCGCGTTACCATTCCACGCGCCATATTAGTTGCTTGGGTAATATCAGAAGATGCGCCAGTCGTGACTTGATCGTAGCCAAAAATTAATTCTTCTGCAGCTCGTCCGCCCATTGCCACAACTAAATCGTCATGAAGTTTGGCGCGAGTAACAGAAAAACGATCGGTTTCTGGCAAACGCATAACCAATCCCAAAGCGCGTCCTCTTGGGATGATTGTAGCTTTGTGGATTGGGTCAGAATTTTTGCAATTAAGTGCGGTGATTGCGTGTCCAGCTTCGTGATACGCAGTTAATTCTTTTTCCGATTTCATCATTACCATCGATTTTCTTTCGGTTCCCATCATGATCTTATCTTTAGCTTCTTCCAGATTTTGCATCGTCACCATACGCTGACTTTTGCGAGCGGCCATTAATGCGCCTTCATTTACTAAGTTCGCTAAATCGGCGCCAGCAAATCCAGGAGTTCCGCGCGCAATAATTTTTGGATCAATATCGGCAGCGGCGGCAATCTTTTTTAAATGTACGGTTAAAATTTGTTCGCGTCCAAGCATGTCAGGGTTTGGAACTGTAATCTGGCGATCAAAACGTCCGGGACGCAAAAGGGCGCGATCCAAAACATCGGGACGATTTGTCGCGGCAATAATTACGACACCTTCATTGTCAGAAAAACCATCCATTTCAACCAACATTTGGTTTAACGTTTGTTCGCGTTCGTCATTTCCGCCGCCAATACCAGAGCCTCTGTGACGACCCACGGCGTCAATTTCATCAATAAAAACTATACAAGGCGCTGATTTTTTTGCTTGTTCAAACATATCGCGCACACGGCTAGCGCCGACACCAACAAACATTTCAACGAAGTCAGAACCAGAAATTGAGAAAAATGGCACACTAGCTTCGCCAGCGATTGCACGAGCAAGCAAAGTTTTACCAGTTCCCGGAGAGCCGATTAATAAACATCCGCGCGGAATTTTTGCACCAACATCGGTATATTTTTTGGCATCTTTAAGAAAATCTACAATTTCAGCAAGCTCTTGCTTTGCCTCGTCAATACCAGCCACATCAGCAAAAGTAACTTTAATTTTACTTTCTTGTAAAAGTTTAGCGCGCGATCTGCCAAAACCAAATGCGCCGCCGCGACCGCCAGCTCCTGAGGATCCGCGAGCAAGAAAAATCCACAAAGCAATCATCAAAATGAATGGTAACCATCCCAGAATTCCAGCTACAACTTTTTCTGATTTACTAACCAAAGGAATGGCGGTGATTTCTACCCCTTTTTTTTCCAAAGTTTCAACTAGGTTCGGATATTCAGGAAGGTAAGTATAAAATTGAGAATCATCTTTTAATTTTCCGACTAAATCGTTGCCCTTAATTTCAACTTGAACAACCTCGCCAGCATCAACTTTCTTCATAAATTCACTGAAAATCACCTTATTTCCAGAAACTCCATCAGGCCCCGTAATTATTTGCGATACGGTCATTATTACAGCGAATATAATCAGCCAAATGACAAGGTTTTTTCCAGAATTTTTCATTGAGAGTTTTTTGAAATTTTTACAAAAATGCGAGCGAAAATTAACTTAAGAACAAATGATGAGATTTCAATTAAGATATTCGAATTATTTACAACTGACGTACTGCCAATTTTAACTTAAAATATCCATTACGGACAACGCTTTATCGCCTGACACAAACCTTTCTTAAAGTTTGTAAAACCAGAGAATTTATCGCTAAAAATAGCTGACAGAGTGGCTTTAAGTTTCATCTTATCACAAGTTTTGGCGCAAAATATGAAGCAAAACCAATTTCTGAAGCGAATAAATTTCTATTAAAAAACGCAGAATTATCGAACTGTTTTTGGATAAATGAAAGATTTCAGGTATCTTGTTCGTCTGCGCAGCTTTTTTGTCATCACTCGCGAACTAAGTGCGGAGCCAAGTAAAATCAAGCGCTAACACTGGTTTGCCACGTGTAACTCGCGAGTGATGATGATTAAAATTCCTCAATATTTTTCCCCCGAACTTTTTCTTTTAAAGCAGCGTTAACTTTTTGCAGAATCAAATTTTCTGCAACTTTTCCTAAGTCTTCTTGAGCTTTTATAATTGAATCGCGCGAGTTTTTTGCGGCGATTAATTTTTCTAGTTCAATAATTTTTTTTGTGATTAATTTTTTCTCTTCAGCGGAAATTTCTTGATCAAGAACGGTCAGATCTTTTTTTAAAATTTCAATATCGTGATTGGCATCTGTGATGGTCTGAATTAGAAGGCGATTTTCTATGTCGGATTTGGAATTTTGTAGTGAATCTAGTAGCATTTTTCGCACTTCATTTTCATCCAAACTGTAAGAAGGTTTGACGATAATTTCTTGTTTTTCGCCAGTATATTTTTCTGCCGCACTGACGGTTAAAAGTCCGTCGGCATCAACTTTGAAAGTGACGGTAACACGCGCCAATCCTGCTTTCATCGCGGGGATTTTTTTAATTTCAAATTCGGCAAGAGAGCGGCAATCCGCGGCAATTTCGCGCTCACCTTGAACGATATGCAATTTCATTCCGGTTTGATTATCGGCGTAAGTTGTAAATTCTTTAGTCGCTAAAGTTGGAATGGCGCTGTTGCGGTAAATTACCTTATCGACAATTCCGCCCATCATTTCGATTCCCAAAGAAAGCGGCACGACATCAAGCAATAAATTTTCAGAATTTCCGCTTAAATTATAAGCCTGCCAAGCTGCACCAGCGGCGACGATACGATCAGGATCGAGCTGGTCTAAAATTTTTTCTTCGCTAAAAATTTCTGCGAGTTTTCTTTTGATTAATGGAATTTTTGTTGAACCGCCAACCATGATAACGCCTTTAATATCAGAGCTTTCAAGATCTAAATCGTCGATTAGATTTTTGGTGAGTGTGATAGTTTTTTCGATTTTTGGTGAAATTATTTTTTCGAATTCAGCGCGAGTAAATTTCTTCAAACTTAGAGTGGTATTGCGAGATAATTCTTCTTTAATTTTTCTGGCTTGTGCGCGACTTAAGTCTGGAAATTTTTTTATAATCAGATCGTCAAAATCATCTCCGCCCAAAGCATTGTCGCCAGCAACTCCCAGAACTTTAAACACACCTTTTTGCATTTTTAAAATCGACACATCAAAAGTGCCGCCACCCAAATCGAAGACGCAATAAATTCCTTCGGCAGAATTATCTAAACCATAAGCAAGTGCCGCGGCTGTTGGTTCATTAACCAATCGCAAAACTTCCAATCCAGCTAAATCTGCGGCAAGTTTTGTGGCATTTTTTGCTGCTTCATCGAAATAAGCGGGAACTGTGATTACGGCTTTTTTGACTTCAGTTTTGAGTTTAGTTTCAACAAGGTTTTTCAACTTTTTTAAAATCTCGGAAGATACTTCCGCAGGCGTGATTTTTCTGCTTCCAACAATAATTTTTAAAGATTCTTTTTCCTTAGATTCTTCATCAAGTTTAAAAGCAAATTTCGTATCTTTTACATCCAAAAAACTTTTCCCCATTAATCTTTTAATCGAAGAAATTTCGATTTTTTCTTCTTCGTATTTTACAATTGAGGGAATGATTTCGTGGCCATTTTCATCGGAGAAAAATTTTACGGTTTCGTTTACAACAATTGCGACAAGTGAGTTTGTGGTTCCCAAATCAATGCCTATAACAATATTTTGCGATCCTTTATTTTCTTGGTTTGCGCTGGGTTCTGAAATTTGAATTAGTGCCATTATTTATTCTTTTTTGCTCTTAAATCACGAAGCGTTTTATCAAAATATTTCGCTTTCATTAAAATTTGCGCTGCTTGTTTGAAGTCTTTATTTTCAAGATGTGTCGCAGTTTCTGTCAGTAATAATTTTATCGTCTGATTTAATTTTTTGCGCAGAGTTTCAATCTCAAAAATCTCAACTTCTTCAACTTTTTCTTGTAATTCCAAAATCTCTTGCAGCGTTGCTAAATCTGCTTTTGTGGCAGTTGAATCATTTTCTAAATCAATATTGTGAAGTTGTAAAATATGGGAAGCGCGCTTGAGAGGATTTTTTAAAATTTCGTAAGCCTCATTAACCGCGATCGACTTTTCAATGTCAGCGGTGCTTGATCTGTCTGGGTGAAACTGCCTTTGGAATTCTAAATATTTTTTTTCTAAAAGATCTAAATCAATTTCGAAAAGCGTAGAAAAAGAAAAAGTTTCGAAATGATTTTTCATTTTTTATTAAGCTTTAAAAGATTCTCCGCAGCCGCAGCGACCCTTTTCATTTGGGTTCACGAAGTCAAATCCAGAATTTAATTCATCAGTTTTGTAAATCATTTGGCTGCCGATTAGAAACATCGAAACTTTGGGATCGATGAAAACCGCAACATCTTCGCGAATTACTTCATCATCATACTTGGAAATATTTTTGTCTTTTATCGCATATTCAATTGTGTAAGACAGGCCAGAGCAGCCGCGAGTTCGAACGCTTACGCGAATTCCTTCGCAAGGTTCTTTTCTGGCGGCAAGTAATTCTTTAATTTGCAAAAAGGCCTCATCAGAAATGGTTAAATAATCAACGATTGGATTGCCAGTTTGCGAAAATTTTAACTGCATATTTAAGCTTCAGCTTTGTGTTTTTTGTAATCCTCAATCGCTGCTTTAATCGCTTCTTCAGCTAGAACCGAACAGTGAATTTTTACTGGCGGTAAAGACAGTTCGTCAGCAATTTCTTTGTTGGTAATTTTTGCTGCGGCGTCAATATTTTGGCCTTTAATCCACTCAGTGGCAAGTGAGCTTGAAGCAATTGCAGAGCCGCATCCGAAGGTTTTAAATTTGGCGTCAGTAATTACGCCATCGTCAGAAACTTTGATTTGCAATTTCATCACGTCGCCGCAAGCGGGCGCGCCGACAAGTCCTGTACCGATATTTTTTTCGTCTTTAGAAAATGATCCAACATTTTGTGGATTTTCGTAATGATCTAAAAGTTTTTTTGAATAAGCCATAAAGTCTCCGTTTAATGTGATTTCCAGTTGATGCTCTTAATATCGATGCCTTCCTGTATCATCTCCCAAAGTGGGCTTAAGTCACGAAGTTTTTGTATTTTATTTTTGAGCAAATTTATCGCGTAATCGATCTCTTCTTCGGTGGTGAAACGACCAATTCCGAAACGAATCGAAGTGTGAGCAAGTTCGTCTTCAACGCCAAGCGAATGTAAGACGTAAGAAGGTTCAAGTGATGAAGAAGTGCAGGCAGAACCTGAAGAAACGGCCAAATCTTTAATCGCCATAATCATTGATTCGCCTTCAATTCCAGCGAAAGAGAAATTTAAATTTCCTGGAAAACGATGTTCGCGATCGCCATTGAGATAGACGTGGCTTAACTCGGTGATCGCGTTATAAAGTTTGTCGCTCAATTTTTTGATGCGAGAATAATCTTGCTCCATTTCATTTTTAGCGATTTCGGCAGCCTTGCCCAAACCAACAACCAAAGGAGTTGCAAGAGTTCCAGATCTTATTCCGCGCTCTTGTCCGCCGCCAGAAATTATTGATTTAATTCGTACGCGTGGTTTGCGACGAATATAAATCGCGCCGACGCCTTTTGGGCCATAGATTTTATGGCCAGAAATACTCATCAAATCGATATTCATTTCGTCAACATTTAGCGGAATTTTTCCGAAAGCTTGCGCGGCATCAGTGTGGAAAAATACGCCTTTTTTGCGGCATAAAGCTCCGATTCTGGCGATCGGCTGAATGACGCCAATTTCGTTGTTTACAGTCATGACCGAAATCAAACAAGTTTGCGGAGTGATGGCGGCTTCGAGTTTTTTTAGATCGACCAAACCATTTTGTTCAACTGGTAAAAAAGTAACGCTGAATCCTTCTTGTTCAAGGTCGCGTGCCGAGTTGATGATGCATTTATGTTCAGTTGTTAACGTGATAATGTGATTTTTTCCAGTCGATCCATAAAAATGAGCAACGCCTTTGATCGCGATATTGTTGGATTCAGTTGCGCCTGAGGTGAAAAAAATTTCTTTGGGATCGGCACCGATTAAATCCGCAACTTGTTTGCGGGCAATTTCAACAAGTTCTTCCGCCTTCCAACCAAAAGCGTGAGTGCGTGAGTGCGGATTGCCATAATCTTCTTTCATGCATTTAACCATCACGTCGATCACGCGCGGATCCATTGGAGTTGTGGCTTGGTAATCTAGGTAAATTGGCAGTTTAATGGTCATATTATTTTTTTGTTCTTTCATAAAATTCGCTCCAAACTTTGATAAATTTATCAACTTCTTCTTTAGTGTTTTCAGGAGCAAGACTGATGCGGATTGCGCTGGTAGAAAATGCCGAATCAACGCCCATAGATTTTAATATTCTTGATCCAGCAACAGTGCCAGAAGAGCAGGCTGAACCTGCGCTGACGCAAATTCCGTTAATATCAAAATTGATTAATTGAGTTTGAGCGTCGCAATTTTTAAGTGCGACGAAACAAGTGTTGGGAAGGCGCGGAGTTTCTTCGCAGAAAATTTTCACATTATCGCCGCTAATTTTTTTGATCTCGCTTTCAAGTAAAGCGCGCAATTTTTTGACGTTTTCATATTCGGAAATTTTTGCGGTAGTAATTTTACAAGCTTCACCAAAACCAGCAATTCCAGCGGTATTCATGGTTCCGGCGCGTTTTGATTTTTCTTGTTTGCCGCCAACGATTAATGGTTTTACGTCCAAACCTTTACGCATTAAAAGTGCGCCAACTCCTTGCGGACCGTTGATTTTATGAGCGGAAATTGAAGCGAAATCGGCATTAATTTTTTCTAAATCTAGGGGAACTTTGCCAACGCCTTGCACAATATCGCAGTGAAATAATCCGCCTTTTTGATGAACTAGTTTAGAGATTTCTTCAACGGGTTGTAGGGCTCCAGTCTCATTATTGGCAAACATTACTGACACTAAAAAATTTGGATCAGAAATTTTTTCGAGATGAAGTTTTAAATCTTCAAGATCGACCACGCCATTGTCTAAAACCTTGATTTCACTGACTTCTTTTTCATGAGGACGACAGGAATAAGCAGAAGCATGTTCAATTTGACTGATGAGAATTTTTTTAGCATTACAGCCTTGAAATAGCGTGTTTGTTGCTTCGGTGGCACTTGAACCAAAAATCACTTCGTAATTTTGAGCGTTGAGTAATTTTCGAACTTCTTTTCTAGCATCTTCAATAAATTTGGTGGCTAAACGGCCAAAATAATGAACCGCAGAATTGTTTAGCGGCATTTGATAAGTCTCGTTCATCTTGACCAAAACTTGCGGCGCTATTTTTGTTGTAGCATTATTGTCGAAATAAATTATTTGCATATGTCTTCCAAAGAAATTGAGTTGAGATATTCGTAAATTTTATTTTCCAAACCATTCCACAAATGATGAGTTTTGCATTTGCTGTTGGTGCTGATGCAGCTTTTTTTTACATTAGAACAGCGAGTCATTTTAATGGGTTCGTCCATGGCTTTGATGATGTCGTCGATTGTAATTTTTTTACGATCCTTCCCCAAAAGATAGCCACCACCCGGACCTTTGGTTGATTCAACAATGCCTGATTTTTTTAGGCGCGAAAAAATTTGCTCTAAATATGAGAGCGAAATTTTCTGTCTTTCTGAAATTGTTACCAAAGAAACAGGTTGGTTTGAACTGCAATCTGCGATGTCGATTACAGCCATTACTGCATATCTGGCTTTGGTTGTGAGGATCATTTCTAAAGAAAAATTAGGAAGAATTTGAGGCTGCACATTTTAAAGACCTAGTGGAATAGTCAACTATTAAATTATGGCAAAGAAGGCCTTGCTTCTTAGGTGTGGTGAAAATATTTTGCCGCCCTCTTTTTTCGCTTATCTGCTAAAAAATTTTTAAAATTATCAAGCAATTCGAAACTTAGATCTAAATTTTTTTCAAAGGTTTAGAGTCAGCGCGATGCTGGCATTTTTATTAACTCTAACTTACAAATGTATGACTAACAAAGCTGCTCAAGACGCTCATGAAGCGATCGAGCAAGAAAAATTATTTGCTGCGGAAAATTTCGCCGAATTATTTGAAGAATATGAAAAAGACAGTCAAAAACTAGTTGAAGGCACTGTCGTTAAAGGCGTAATCGTCGGTATTTCCGACAAAGGTGTTGCGATCGACATCGGCGCTAAATCGGTTGGATTCGTTGATATAACTGAATTCAAAAGAGATGGAGAAATTTTTGAAGGTGATGTTGTAGATGTATTTTTAGAAAGACTTGAAAACAAAAAAGGTGAATTAGTTATCAGCCGCGACAACGCTCGCCGCTACAATAATTGGCATTTCTTGAAAAATTGCTTGGAAGATAAAACTGTCATCGAAGGTTTCATTCTAGGAAAAGTTAAAGGTGGTTATGCGGTTGATGTTAACGGCATCACTTGTTTCTTACCAAGAAGCCAAGTTGATACAATGCTATTGTCTGACGACACTTTCTTAATCGGAAAAAATGAAAAGTTACAAGTTTTGAAAATCGACGAAATCCGTGGAAACGTTGTAGTTTCTCGCCGCGCGATTCTTGAAACTCAACGTAACGTTGAAAAAGACAAAGTTCTTTCAAAAATCAAAGTTGGCGACGTTCTTGATGGTGTTATCAAAAATATCACTGATTACGGTGCGTTTATCGACTTCGGTTCATTCGACGGTCTATTACACTTAACTGATATTTCTTGGTGCAGAGTTCGCCATCCATCAGAAGTTCTAAAAGTTGGTCAAGAAGTTAAAGTTCAAGTCATTAAATATGACGAAGAAAGCAAACGCGTTTCTTTGGGCATGAAACAATTGCAGCAAAATCCTTGGGACACTATTGCGCAAAGATATCCAGTTGGGTCGGTTGTTAAAGGTCATGTGACTAATATTACAACTTACGGTGCTTTCGTTGAAATTGAAGAAGGTATTGAAGGTTTAGTTCATGTTTCTGAAATGAGCTGGTTAAAAAATAACTCAACTCCTGGAAAATTCTTAAACGCTAAACAAGAAGTTGAAGTGATGATTTTGGACATCAATCCACAAAATCACAGAATCTCTCTTGGCATGAAACAATGCGAAAAGAATCCTTGGCAAGCCTTCTCTGACGCTCACAAAGTTGGTGATGTAGTTGAAGGTGTGGTAAAAAATTTCACTGAATTCGGTTTGTTTGTTGGTTTTGATTCTGGAGTTGATGGCTTAGTCCACGTTTCAGATATCTCAACTTCTGGCACTCCTGAAGAAGTTTTGAAAAAATTCAAAAAAGACGAAAAAATCAAAGTTATCGTTCTTGGCAGCAATTATGAGAAAGAAAGAATTTCTCTTGGTATCAAACAACTTGATAGCGCAGCCTTCAAAGAAGATCTTGAAAAAATCGACAATGGCATGGTGGTTTCATGTGTAGTTGTTAATATCAAAAAAGATTTCTTGGAAGTTGAGCTTGATAGCGGCTTGAAAGCTGTGATCAAAAGACTTGATCTGTCTAAAAATAAACAAGATCAAAAAACTGAGAAATATGAAGTTGGCGATCGTATCGAAGCTAAGGTTACTTTGTTCAATAAAGTTACTGGAAAACTTCTGCTTTCAATCAAAGATATGGAAGCTGATGAGCATGAAGCTCACCTTTACTCAGGCAATGAAAATAGCGGTACTACAATTGGCGATGCACTGAAAGCTGCAGCTGCTGAAAATGAAAAAAATGACGAGTAGTTAATCGTCGTTTGAGATTTATTTATATGTTTGGGCGGGGGTTTTTAAGTCCCGTCCAAGCAAACAGTTCCAGAATTAATTATTATGAATATCTCCGACAATCTTGCAGCCTTGATCCACCTCAAAAGCAAAGTCCATAAATGGAAAAATATCGCGATTTTATTCGCAGTTATTGCTCTTCTTTTTGGGATCAGGTTGGTCTTTGGAAATGGTTTGTCGGGTGATGTGTCAAATGTCGAAAACTATATTGCCACAATCAAGATTGATGGAGTAATCACGCAAGATGATTATCGCAGCGAAGTTCTAGAAAAAATTGCCAAAGAAAAATCAATCAAAGCTGTAATCGTAAATATTGACAGTCCGGGTGGCGGAATTGTCGGCAGTGAAATTTTATTTGAAGAATTAAGAAATATTGCTGCACATAAACCAATTGTGGTGATGATGGGCTCGGTTGCTGCATCAGGCGGCTACATGGCAGCGCTTGCTTCAGATTACATTATCGCCAGAAACGGCACACTTACTGGTTCAATCGGCGTTATCATGGAATCCCCAGATGTTACTGAATTAGCAAATAAAGTTGGTGTTAAGTTCCATAATTACAAATCTTCATCACTCAAAGGCAGTCCTTCGCCATTCGAAAAAAGTAATGCAGAAGTCGATGCTGTAATGAACGCTTCGATTCAAGATAGTTACAAATTCTTCGCCGATTTAGTTCGTGAAAGAAGGGGCGATAAATTGGTAAAAAATACTAAACATGTTTTAGATGGCCGAGTTTTTACTGGAAGACAGGCATTCGAAGCTGGATTAATTGATGAAATTGGCGGAAAGGAGCAAGCAATTTTTTATTTAGAAAAATCGCATAAAATTGATGTAAAAAATTTACCGCTAAAACAAGTTGAAATTGAGAAGCATGAGTCAAAATTCCTCGACAAATTTTTAGGAATTTTACCGTTTTTTAACGGGGCGAACGCGCTAAATTCTGGCCATAAAATTCTGGCGATAATGCCATTTTAAAAATTGGTGTGAAACGGTGTCAATACTCACCTAGTAACATTTGGTAATTTTCGTTTGCTATTTAATTTGCCATATTTAAGTTGCCGCCCCACTTGAAGGGGCCAGCAAGGCTTTCATTTCTAAGAACTTCCCTACTTTTTTATCAACAATTAATCTTAATTTATGAGCAATAACGAGATCTTCGAAAGAGTTAAAAAAATCATCATTAACCATCTTGGCGCTGAAGAAGCTAAAGTTACTGAAAGTGCAAGCTTTATCGATGATTTAGGTGCGGACAGCTTAGACCAAGTTGAATTGGTAATGGCCTTCGAAGAAGAATTCGGAATCGAAATTCCTGACGATGCTGCTGAAAAAATCACTACAGTATCAAGTGCTGTGAAATATATTTCTGAAAATATGTAATTTCCTTTTGGAATTTACACAAAAAAAAGGCTTTCGAGATTAATTTCGAAAGCCTTTTTTTACGTCATTGTGAGCGCAGCGAGGCAACCAAGTGCCAGTAGTTTGTTGTGCTTCGCTCGCAATGATGGTGTTAGTCCATTTTAAAAGATGACGTCATCCGCTCTAAATATCTTGCCAACAAATCTACTTCAATATTCACCAAATCCCCAATTTTCGTATTCTTAAAACCAGTATTTTCGATCGTGTGTGGAATTAAATTCACGCTAAAAAAATTCTTCGCTGCTTCATTAATTGTAAGTGAAGTGCCGTTAATTGTGATCGAACCTTTTGGGGCAACAAATTTCATCAAATCTTTTTGCAGCGTGAAAGTGAATTTGTGCGATTCTTTAATCGACTCGATGTCGCTGATTTTGGCGCAGCCATCAATATGTCCAGCAACCAGATGTCCGCCTAGTTCGTCGCCCATTCTCAGTGCGAATTCCAGATTAATCAAATCTCCAACCCGCCAATTCTTTAACGTAGTTTTATCCAGAGTTTCTTTTGAGGCTTGAAAAGAAAAAATATTCTTGGTGCCCGATTTTTTTCTTGAAATTAAAGTCAAACAAATGCCATTACAAGCAATGGAAGAGCCGATCTCTAGCTTACGATTCAGAATTTTTTCAGTTGAAATTGTAAGCAATAAATCTTTTTTGCTGTTGGTTTTAAGGGTTTCAACAATCCCTAAATTTGTAATTATTCCAGTGAACATTAGACGAATTTCCTGACTTCTTTTTTTATTTTATTGATTGCGCCCTCTTCGATTTGGCGGATACGTTCGCGGGAGACTTTGTAGATTTGACTTAGCTCTTCAAGCGTCATCGGATTTTCTGACAATTGGCGTTTAAATAAAATATCTTTTTCCCGATCATTTAAAGTTTTGAGCGCATTGTGAAAAGCTGTGGCCTGACGTGATTTTTCTTGGTTTGAAATTGCGATTTGTTCTTGGCTGTCATCGGGTGACGCTAAGTCATGAATCACTTCCGCGCCATCATCTTCATTGCTGATAAGATTATTCAGCGAAGAATCGGGCTGCTGCAATCTGGAATCCATGTCGATCACTTCTTTGGGCGTGACGTGCAATTCTTTAGAAATTTTGGCGATATTTTCTTCTGACAAGCGATCAGTTCCAGCGCTAGATCCGATAATTCTTTGTTTGATTTTTCGTAAGTTGAAAAACAATTTTTTCTGCGCGGCCGTCGTGCCGATTTTAACTAAAGACCAAGAGCGCAAAACATATTCCTGAATGTAAGCGCGAATCCACCACATAGCGTAAGTCGAGAAGCGAAAGCCTTTATCGGGATCGAATTTTTTTACAGCCTGAACCAAACCAACATTGCCTTCAGCGACAATGTCGAACATTGGCAATCCATAATTTTTAAAACGGCGAGCAATTTTAACAACTAAACGTAAATGACTTTGAACCAGCATTTTCGCGGCTTCTTTGTCGCCAGTTTTTTGGAATCTTACGCCATATTCGTGCTCTTCTTGTGCGGTTAGAATCGGAAATTTTTGGATCTCTTTTAAATATTGTAAAAAGCCAGCGTCGCTAGATTTAGCAATTCTGTCAGATTTTTTGACTAAAGAGTTGGTCATTTTAATTTTGTAAAAAAGGGGAGGGAACAATCGAACGACTAGTTAGTGATTGATTGCATTCAAGTCAAGGGCGCCTCTTGGTAATTTTATCTGACAATAAAATTCCTCGAGAAATCCAATTTTTAGAGGCGCCCTAAAGATTTTGGAATTAAAATCCCAAAACTGGAATTTTATATTTATTGGAGAGATATTTAAAAACGTCGGTGCGTTCTTTATTTTGTAGCGGGCGATTGTAAATAATCACTTCTGAAATCAAGCCGTTGAAGGAATAGCCGCCATTGCGATCAGATCCGATGGTTAATCCAGTTAAAAAATTTGTTCCTGGATTGGTCGTAGCGCCACCTGCCATATTTTTCGTATTATTGACGAAAGCTTTGGAAGATGAGCCATTAAAATAAATCGCTAAAATATAATTTTTTTCAAGCTCAAAACCGGCTGGATTAGCGCCAGTTGCGGTGTTACTCGTCGATCCCAAATTAAAATATACGCTATTTGCCGCTGCAATTCCTGTGGCGGAAATGTTGCTGACATTGCCAGAATCGATAAAAATATTGCTATAACTTGAAGATAAAATTGATGGGCGACAAACTATAAAAATTGTATTACGAGCTGAAGCGCCTTGATAGAAGCTGCTTAACGCGATTTTCCCGTTGGTATCATTTGAAGAATTGGTTCCAGTGCCGCTAAATTTTAAACTGGCAAAATCGTTAATTCCTTTGTTGGTGTAAGTTAAGGCGCTTGAGGCGGTTTTGGTTAGGGTATTTTTTTTCAGAGTAATTGAAGATGGGCTGATGTCGTACCAAGTGCTGATTTGCGCGTTATTATAACTTTCTGAAGTTTTTAAACTATCGATCGCAGAAGTTTCATACCATGCTACAAGACCATCAATGCTTGGTACTGTTGATTTGGCAGTTAGTGATCGGGCGGTTGTCAATTTCGAAGTTTTTATTAAAGAGCTCGCGCTTATGATGCCGGCCGCTAAAATACCAATTACAATTAGCACCACTGACAACTCAACCATCGAGAAAGCTGTGTTTTTTTTCATTTTAAATTCCGGTTACAGAAATTTTATATTTGTAAGAGAGATATTTAAAAACATCGCGTCTTTCCTGAATTTGCAGCGGATGGTCGTAAATAATAATTTCAGAAATTAAACCAGTGAAATAATTGCCGCCGCTTTTATTGGCGCCGATGGTCAAGCCAGTTAACGAATTTGATCCAGCATCGATATTGGAATTGCCAGCTGAAGTTGTGACATTATTGACGTAGGCTTTAGAAGATGAGCTGTTAAGATAAGTGACGACGATGTAATCAGTGCCGCCAATGAAGTTGGCCGAGTTTGACGCAGTTGCTGTGCTTGCCGCAGTTCCGGCGTTAAGATTTACTGTGGTATTGGAAATGCCAATTGAGGCAGTGCTGCCGCTAGAATCAGAATCTAGCAAAGTTGTGCCTAAAGTTGCAGTTGGTTGCAAAACTAGGAAAATCGTGGCTTGCGACAACGATCCTTGATAAAAATTTGCTAAGTTTAACTTCCCAGATCCTCTAAAATAAAGAGACGGAAGATCATTGATTGCCTTGCTCTGATAAATTAAAGCGCTGGAAGCGGTGCCGCTTAAAATATTTTTTTGTCCCGTCACTGTTCCTGAGGTAGCATCGTATCTTTGCGAGACCATTGAAGCGGGGCTGATGTCGTACCAAGCGCTTATTTGTGTGCCGTCAATCGTTTCGGTGGCTTTAAAACTTTCTTTGAGAGAAGTTTCGTACCAAGCTACAAGTCCCTTGATTTGTGACACGGTTGACTTTGCAGTTAATGATCGTGCGCTGCTCAAAGAAGCAGAGCGAATCATTGCAGAACCTCCGATCACGCCGACAATCATCACGCCAATAATCACTACGACTATTGCCATTTCAATCAACGAAAAGGCGGTTCTGTAAGTTTTTTGCACTATTGAAACCAAGTTGTTACAGGATTTTTAGCTGCTTTTACATCGTCCAATCTTCTTCTTGGTGTGCCAATTGGATAGTTGTGGAATCTGTCGCCGCGGCCTTCGGATATTTCATCGGCAATGAAATTCATGGTGTTGATGAAGTCGTCAATAGTTTCGCGAGTTTCTGTTTCGGTTGGTTCAATCAACATTGCACCTTGTACAACAAGAGGAAAGAAAACTGTCATTGGGTGAATTCCGTATTCCACAAGAGCTTTTGCAATATCAAGAGTTGAAATGCCTTGAGATTTTTGGATTTTATCAGTCAACAAGCATTCATGCATGCAGTTGCCTTCAAATGGAACGTGGTAACGATCTTTCAATTTTGCCAAAATATAATTAGCAGAAATAACCGCATCTTCGGCAACTTTTTGTAAACCATCGGTACCATGAGAAAGCATGTAAGTCAAAGCGCGGACGTGCATTCCGAATTGACCGTTAAATCCTTTAACTTTGCCGCAAGTATTTTTTGGCGCGAATAGTTTGTAACTATCGCCAATTTTTTCGACATGTGGAGTTGGTAAAAATTCTGCCAATTCAGCGCGAACTGCGATTGGTCCAGAACCTGGACCACCACCACCATGAGGAGTTGAGAAAGTTTTGTGTAAGTTGAAATGCATAACGTCAACGCCGATATCGGCGGGGCGAACTTTGCCTACAATCGCGTTGTAATTTGCGCCGTCGCAATAGAAATAAGCGCCAACAGAATGAATTAAATCTGCGATTTCTTTAATATTTTTTTCGAATTTTCCGCAAGTGTTGGGGTTGGTAATCATGGTTCCAGCAATTGAAGTGCCGTGTTCTGCGATTAATTTTTTGAACAAATCTAAATCAATCAAACCATCTTTGTCAGAAGGAATAACTTTGATTTGAAAGCCGCACATTGCCGCAGTTGCTGGATTGGTTCCGTGCGCTGAATCTGGGATTAAAACGATTTTACGAGTTGCAGCTTCACCTTTTTTCTCGTGAGCTTTTTTGATTACCAACATTCCAGCAAATTCACCTTGCGCACCAGCTGCTGGAGCAAGAGAAACGGCATCAAGTCCAGTTAAAGTTGCCAACCAATTTTGTAAATTAAACATCAATTCCAAAGCACCTTGAACGGTCGATTGATCTTGTAGCGGATGAATGTCGGAAAGGCCTGGTAAGCGCGCCATTTTTTCATTCAAGCGTGGATTATGTTTCATTGTGCAAGAGCCGAGCGGGTAAAAACCAGCATCGATCGAATAATTTTGGTTCGACAAGCGCACAAAGTGACGAATCACTTGTGGTTCGTTAACTTGTGCCAAACCGATTGTGGCGCGAGATTTTTGTCCAGTACGAATCGAAAAATTTTCAACTTCCGGAAGATCAACGCCACAAGCGCCTTCTCGTGATTGTTTAATTAGAAGTTCAGTCTCGTGGTTTAAACCACCAATTTCTTTTGGAATGAAAGTCATTTTATTTTTTGTTTTTGTTTTGTTGTTCTAGCAATTTGCAAAGGAAGTCCAAAGCAAGGTCTGCTTCATTTTCCTAAGACAAAGTGTTGTTCTCGATTTTAAAATTTTAATGTCTTTTATTGGCTCAAAAACTTCTCCCCAAATCTCATCTTTTAGATTAATTTCTCTGGCTTTGCCATCGTCAAATTTAATCCAAACTTGGAACCTTGAAGGTGTTTTGCTTCTACTGTTGCTAGTTTAAAATTTTCTCCAATTCAGTTGCGAAAGTTTCAATATCAGCCGCGCTAGTTAATTCGCTAACTGCGACCACCATTTGATTTTTTTGAGCGAAGCCACCGATGATATTTTTGGCGAGTAATTTTTTATTTACTTCAGCCGCATCTTGCGAAAGTTCGATGGTAAATTCGTTGAAGAAGCTTTGATTCATAACTTTTACACCATTTACCTTCGCCAATTTGTCTGCTAAATCGCAGGCTCTTTTGTGATTGATTAGGGCTAATTTTTTGAAACCGATTTCACCAAGCAATGAAGCATGAATTGTGAATGCGGTGGCGCATAATCCTTGGTTTGAACAAATATTTGAAGTGGCTTTTTCGCGGCGAATGTGCTGTTCGCGGGCATTAAGCGTAAGAACGTAACCAGGTTTTCCGTCAACGTCAGTTGTGGCGCCACAGATTCTTCCAGGCATTTGACGAACGAATTCTTTTTTGCAGGCAAAAAATCCTAAAAGTGGGCCACCAAAATTTAAACCAACTCCAAGTGAAGAAGCTTCGCCAACCACGATGTCAGCTTGTTTTGGAGCTTCGAGAAGTCCAAGTGATAAAATCTCGTTAGTGACTACAACCATCAGAGCGCCAGCAGCATCGCATTTTGCGCGCACTTCATCAAGATTGCCAATTTCGCCGTGGAAATCTGGATATTGCACAATAACTGCAGCGCAAGATTCATCAATTTGGGAAACGAATTTTGAATCGTTTAAATCAAGTGAAGTTTTGGTAACTTCTAAATAATCAGGATGAATATTGCCGATTGTCGCGATATTTTTGCGGCCCGATTTAATACGTATCGCCATCAAGCAAGCTTCAGACATTGCTGTCGCCCCGTCATACATCGAGGCGTTAGCAACTTCCATTCCAGTTAAAAGAGCGATGATGCTTTGGAACTGAAAAATTACGGCCAAAGTTCCTTGCGAAATTTCTGGCTGGTAAGGTGTGTAAGAAGTAAGAAATTCTGAACGCTGGATCAGGTGATCAACAGATGAAGGAATGTGATGTTTGTAACAACCGGCGCCTAAGAAAAATGGGCCATCAGAAGCGATGCGATTTTTGTTAGCGTAAGATTTTAAAATATTTTCCACTTCAATTTCGCCTTGATGATTTGGCAAATTGGCAATTGGTTTTTTGAGCAAAAATTCTGACGGAACTGCGTCATAAAGTTGGTCAATGGACGACACGCCAATAGCGGCAAGCATCTCTTTCCGATCTTTCTCGGTTAGGGCTAGATAACGCATTTTATTTTGATTTTTATTTGTAAATGAAGGCTGTTTGAAGAGCGAACGTTAATTTAAAAATAGGTCAGAAATAAGTCAAATATTCCTTTGAAATTTTTATTAGAGCCCGTATTCAAATTTGGCTTGGTGATTTATAACTTAATTAAATCCAGCGAACTAATTTTGTTGTCGTAAATGGCGCGACCAACAATAGCACCGATTACGCCGCTTTTTTCTAGGGTTTTAATTTTTAAAACATCTTCCAAATTAGAAATTCCGCCAGAAGCGATGATGGGAATTTTAAGATTTTCGGCGAGATTTTTTGTGCCTTCAAAATCAGCTCCGCTCAAAGTTCCATCACGTGAAATGTCGGTGTAAATAATTGCAACTGCGCCACAGTCTTCAAATTTTTTTGCTAATTCCAAAACTGAAATTTCTGAAGTTTCAACCCAACCTTCAGTTGCAACAAAGCCATTTTTGGCGTCGATTCCAATGACAATTTTTCCAGGAAATTTTTGGCAAGCTTCGCGAACTAATTGCGGATTTTTGGCGGCGATGGTGCCAAGAATCACGCGGGAAATTCCAAGGTCGAGCCACTTTTCAATTGCGGCGATGGTGCGAATTCCACCACCAAGTTGAGTAGGAATTTTTACCGATTTTAAAATGCTGCGAACTGATTCTTCGTTTGCTGAAGTTCCGGCAATCGCGCCATCTAAATCGACAATGTGAAGAAATTTAAATCCAGCATTTTCGAATTCCAAAGCTTGTGCCGCAGGGTTGTTATTAAAGACTGTAGCTTGGTTCATATCGCCTTTGAATAGACGAACACATTGACCATTTTTTAGATCGATTGCGGGAAAAATAATCATTTAAGAAAGTAAGTAGTTTTGAGAATTATTGCAGTTTGAATTCCTAAAAACTAATCGCAGATTTTTCAGGTTGCAATTTTTTCCTACGCCCTTTAAAAATTGCCCCGCTTGATTTCCTTCAAGCATCAATCTTACAACAGTTAGCAATTTTGGTGTCTTCCGATCTTTTGTTTTAAAGAGTTGGAGGATTTTTGCTGCTGTTGCTTAAAAAACCAAAATTAAAATTAAAAATGTCTAAAACAGAACTTCCTACTTTTACCATTAAACAGCTTCTTGAAGCTGGTGTTCATTTCGGTCACAAGACTATGCGTCGTAACCCAAAAATGGCCAAATATATTCACACTAGCCGCAACGGTGTAAGCATCATCGATCTTAACAAAACCGCTAATTTGCTGCACAAATCAATGGTTACTGTTAAAGATATCGCAAAAAATAACGGTCGTATCCTTTTTATTTCTACTAAAAAACAAGGCGCTGAACCAATCGCTGAAGCTGCAAAAAGATGTGGTCAATATTACGTTAACTTCCGCTGGTTGGGCGGCATGTTGACTAACTGGAAGACGGTTTCTCAATCAATCAAAACTTTGAAAAAAATTGAAGAACGCCTTGCTTCTGACGAAGTTGATTACAACAAAAAAGAAAAATTAGTTCTGCAAAGACAAAGACTTAAACTTGAACAAGCTCTTGGCGGTATCAAAAACATGGGCGGATATCCTGATCTAGTTTTTGTAATCGACACTTTTAAAGAATCTCTTGCGATTGCTGAAGCTAAAAAACTTGGCGTGCCAATCATGGCGATTCTTGACTCAAACTGCAATCCAGATGGCATCACTTTTCCGATTCCAGGAAACGACGATTCAGCAAAAGCAATCAAACTTTATTGCCGTCTTCTTTCTGATGCAGCAATTGCTGGAGTTAAAGAAAATATGGCCATCTCTGGTGTTGATTTAAGCAAATTTGAAACTGGCGAAGAAATTGCTCAGTACAAAAATTCAATCACTAAAACTGAAAAAAAATCTGACGAAAAAGAAGGCAGAGATTTTAAAGGTAAAAGAGATTTTAAAGGCAAGAGAGACGAAAAATCTTCTCATCACAAGCCAGCTGATAAATCAGAAACTTCTGAAAAAAAGTCTCACGCTCCAAAAGCTGATGAAAAAAAACCAGCTGCTAAAAAGCCAGTCGCTGCTAAAAAGCCAGCTGCTAAGAAATAATATCTGAGGATGGATGGAGTTTATAACTCGTCCATCCTTTTTTGGTTTAATCAACTTTTAAATTCTCTCAAAAATGGCAGATCTAGCTCTCATTAAAAAATTACGCGAAGCCACAGGATGTGGCATTGCAGATTGTAACAAAGCATTAGCTGAAAATGGTGACGATTTTGAAAAGTCAGTTGACTGGCTGCGCAAAAAAGGTCTTTCAGCTGCGGTAAAAAAATCAGGCAGAATCACTTCTGAAGGTGCGGTTGCGGTTCATGTTTCTGGCAATAAAGCTTCAATTGTTGAAGTGAATTCTGAAACTGACTTCGTAGCTCGTAACCAAAAATTCCAAGATTTTGTTGCTGCAATTTCTAAACTTGCTATCGGATTTGGCGAAGATGTTGAAGCTCTTAAAGCTGCAAATTTTTCCGCTGGAATCACTGTTGACGCTGAACTTAAAAACCAAATCGGTGTAATTGGCGAAAATATTAATATCCGTAGAATCGCCAATTTATCAGTTGAAAGTGGGGTTGTTGTTAGCTACGTGCATAATGCAACTGCTCCAAATATCGGCAAAATTGCGGTATTAGTTGCTTTCGAATCCAAGGCAAGCCAAGACAAATTACAAGAAATCGGCAAACAAGTTGCGATGCATATTGCGGCTGCAAAACCTGATTCTCTCTCAATCGAATCTCTTGCTCCTGAAAAATTACAAAGAGAAATCGAAGTTTTAAAAGACCAAGCTCGCGCTTCGGGCAAGCCTGAGAGCATCATTGACAAAATGATCGAAGGTAGAATTAGAAAATATTACGAAGAAGTGGTTCTTTTAGAGCAGCTTTTTGTGATGGACGACAAGATGAAAATCAAAGATTTGATTGCTAATTTCGGCAAAGAAAATGGCGAAACTAAAATTTCTGCTTTCAAGCTTTTCATTTTAGGTGAAGGGATTGAAAAGAAGGAAAATGACTTCGCTGCTGAAGTTGCTTCAATGACTAAGTAATTTTGTTTTATTGATGAATTTTTGCTGGACCTTTTGCTGGATGGGTTGCAAACCTTGTCCAGCAAAGGTTTATACCAAACTGCAAATCTATTGATCGCATTAACTTCGTCTTTTTGAGAAAAAACTAAAACTTAAAAAACCAGTGATGCGGCAAGTTTTTTTAAGTTTTAGTTTTTTCTCAAAAATACTTCGTTACTACGATCAATAGATTTGTAGTTTGGTATAGCCAGTATGTTGTTTTAGTTTTTAACTACTCTCCAATCCAAATGCCAAATACTGACCTCAAATTCAAGCGTATCCTCTTCAAAGTATCGGGCGAGGCCATGATGGGCGACAAGGGATTTGGTCATGATGTGGAGGCGGTAAAAAAAATTTGTGATCAAATTGTCGCTGCTCACCAATTGGGTTGTGAAATTTGTTTAGTTGTCGGTGGCGGGAATATCTTCCGTGGCGTATCTGTTTCCGCAACTGGAATGGAACGCGCCAGCGCAGATTACATGGGCATGCTCGCTACTTGTATCAATGGAATTGCGCTGCAAGATGCTCTTGAAAAACGTGGTATCGCAACTCGTATGCAATCAGCAATTCGCATGGACAGCATCTGCGAACCATATATCAAAAGAAAAGCTGCGCGCCATTTAGAAAAAAATCGTATCGTCATTTTTACTGCTGGAACTGGAAATCCATTTTTCACAACTGATACCGCCGCAGTTCTTCGTGCTATCGAAGTTAAATGTGATGTGATTTTAAAAGGTACTCAAGTTGACGGTGTTTATACTGCAGATCCCAAGCTCGACAAAACTGCGACTCGTTACGATAAAATGAAATATAACGATGTGATTAAACAAGATTTAAAAGTTATGGATCAAACCGCAATCACTTTGGCAAAAGATAATAAATTGCCGATCGTGGTTTTCTCGATCAAAGGCGAAAACGCTTTATGCGACGTGATTAAAGGCAAAGGAAAATTTACAATTATAAATTAATTGCATTCATAAATGATTAACGGCCCCATCATTCTACGGGGCAACAATTACCAAAAAATATATGATAAACGAATTCACTGACAAATCTCGTAAAAAAATGGAAGACACCATGGTTTCGCTTAAGCGCGACATGGATTCAATCTCAACTGGCAGAGCAACTCCCAGCATTCTTGACACTGTAAAAGTTGAAGTTTATGGACAATTTATGTCGATGGCGCAATTGGCTAGCGTTTCGGTTCCTGAGGCCACAACTCTTTCAATTCAAGTTTGGGATCGCGCCAATGTTAAGGCTGTAGAAAAAGCTATCATCAATTCTAACCTTGGCTTCAACCCATTGGTTGATGGAACTGTAATTCGAATTATGATTCCAAAATTAAGCGAAGAGCGTCGCAAGGAATTAGTGAAACTCGCTAAAAAATATGGCGAAGATAAAAAAGTTGCTGTGCGCAACGTCCGTCGCGACGTGCTTGACGAGTTCAAAAGAAGAGAAAAAGAACTTGGAGCCTCAAAAGATCAAATTCATTCTTGCACCGATGCTGTGCAAAAAATTACTGACGAATTTATCAAAAAAATCGATGATGTAATCATGGTTAAAGAAAAAGAATTGATGAAAGTCTAGGATGTTCTTTCTTAAAAAATCTGTCAAAAAAGAATCTTTCAAAAAAATTCCCCTCCACATTGCCATCATCATGGATGGTAATGCCAGATGGGCGAAAAATAAAGGTTTGCCAACTACAATTGGTCACAAGCAAGGTTCAGAAAATGTCCGCAAAATTGCGGAGGGTTGTATTGAAATCGGTGTTAAAAATTTAACTATTTACGCCTTTTCTTCCGAAAATTGGAACCGCCCGCAAGACGAGGTGGAATATTTGATGAAGCTGCTCGACAATTATTTAGAAAAAGAAACTAAACCGCTGATCGAAAAAGATGTCCGCATTGTAATTTCGGGAAATTTAGAAAAATTATCCGACGCCACTAAAGCACGAATTAAAACTTTGGAAGATCTTACTAAAAATAATCAGGCGCTTACTTTAAACGTTGCTTTCAGTTACGGCTCAAGGCAAGAGATTGTTGATGCAACGAAGAAGATAAGCCTTGCAGTTAGTGAGGGCAAAATTAGCGTGAACGAGCTTGACGAAAAAATGTTTGCCAAGAATTTGTACCAGCCAGAAATTCCTGATCCAGACCTTCTAATCAGAACTGCTGGCGATATTAGATTAAGCAATTTTTTACTCTGGCAAGCAGCTTATGCCGAACTTTATTTTACCGAAATTTTTTGGCCTGATTTCGATAAACAACATCTGATTCTTGCAATCATTGAATTCAATAAAAGAGAGAGACGATATGGTAAAAGATAAATTAGAAAAAAATATGAACGGTGTAAAAAAAATTCTTCACAACCTTGGCGCTATTTCAAATAAATTATTGGGCAAAATCATCGCTAAAATTGATGAGCTCGACCCTTCAGAAAATACCAGACAAAGAGTTATCAGTGCCTTAATTCTTGTGCCACTTGCGGTTTATGCTATTTGTTTTTCACAAAGTTTATTTTTTTTCGTCACTATTGCGATCACAATTTTAATGACCGCGGAGTGGATTGATTTAACCAAATCAGCTCAAGATCAAAAAAAATGGCGCTTAATCGGTTTGGCTTACATCGCTATTCCAATGTATTGTGTGCTTAAATTAAGATTACAGGATTCTAACATCTTGCTGTGGATGTTCGCCGTAATTTGGACCACTGATATTTTTGCTTTCTTTTTTGGAAAAACTTTCGGCGGTATAAAATTAGCTCCGCAAATCAGTCCAAATAAAACTTGGACTGGCTTGATCGGGGGCGTTTTTGCCAGCATGATTATTGGTTTTTTAAGTGCTTTTATGTTTCATGGCGGCGTATTTTTCTTCGTTTTCTTCAGCGCATTATTGGCGGTAATCGAGCAGTTAAGCGACTTGCTTGAGTCAAAATTTAAAAGAACTTTTGGCGTAAAAGATTCTGGCAATATTATTCCTGGACATGGCGGAATCCTTGACAGGCTTGATGGCTTGATGCTTTGCGCTCCTTTCGTTTTATTTTTAATTACAGTTTTTTCGGATAAATTCTAATGCGTTATGGATCCAGTCATGTGACGAGGTCCATCAACTAAGTAATTTTTACAAATGCCTTCCTTTCAAGACCATTTCACAATCGCTGGACAAAAATTCACCTCCCGCCTTTTAGTTGGAACTGGCAAATATAAAGATTTTCAAGAAACCGCTGCGGCAATTCAAGCTTCTGGAGCTGAAATCGTTACGGTTGCAGTTCGTCGAGTTAATATCGAAAAACAGGGTGAGCCGATGTTGCAAGATTTTCTTGATCCCAAAAAATACACTTACTTGCCAAATACTGCTGGATGCTTTACAGCCGAAGACGCAGTGCGCACCTTGCGTTTAGCTCGTGCCGCTGGCGGATGGAATTTGGTAAAATTAGAAGTTTTAGCTGACGAAAAAACTCTTTATCCAAAAGTTGTCGAAACCATCAAAGCCGCGGAATTATTGATTAAAGATGGTTTTGACGTAATGGTTTACACTTCTGACGACCCAATTGTTGCTAAAGAATTAGAAGAGATCGGCTGCTGCGCGATTATGCCTCTTGCGGCTCCAATCGGTTCGGGCCTTGGAATTCAAAATCGCTTAAATATCGAATTCATCGTTGAGCAATCGAAAGTTCCAGTTCTTGTTGACGCTGGAGTCGGAACTGCTTCCGACGCTGCAATTGCGATGGAGCTTGGCTGCGACGGTGTTCTAATGAATACCGCAATTGCCAAAGCCAGAAATCCGATTTTAATGGCACATGCCATGAAACTGGCAATCGAATCAGGTCGCGCCGCTTATTTGGCAGGCAGAATGGAAGTTAAAAAATTCGCTTCAGCATCAAGTCCAACAACCGGAAAAATCACTTAATATGACTCACAATTTTCACCCATCGATCTTACGCGCTTATGATATTCGCGGCATTTACGACGAAACTCTTTACGACAAAGATGCTTTTATGGTCGGCAGATCTTTCGCCTCATTTTTGCATAAAAATAATAAGAAAAAAATTTCGGTAGCATGCGACGGCCGTCTAAGTTCTCCGGCACTTAAAGCTGAATTAATTCGCGGCTTGGTCGAATCTGGTTTGGAAGTTACCGACATTGGCTTGGGGCCAACTCCGATGTTATATTTTTCGGTTTACCAACTTGAACAAGATGCCGGAATTATGGTGACGGGATCGCATAATCCAAAAGATCATAACGGTTTTAAAATTATGCTCAAAGAGCGTCCATTCTATGGTGACGATATTTTAGGGCTGGCAAAAATTGCTGAAGAAGGTGATTTTGTTAACGAAGTTGGAATTTTAAAAACCGCAGATATTGAAGAAGATTACGCCGACAGAATTTTATCCGACTGTATTTTAGCTGAAAGCGACAGCCATTTGCTTGATGAAATTGACGAATTTAAGCCAAAAAAAGAATTGCGCATCGCTTGGGATAACGGCAACGGCGCGGCTGGAAATGTAATGGTGCGACTTTCAGAACGTATCGCCTCTGAGCATATTTTACTTTATTCAGATATTGACGGCACTTTTCCAAATCATCATCCCGATCCTACGGTTCCTAAGAATCTTGAGGCTTTAAAAAAAGTTGTCATTGAACAACAATGCGACATTGGAATTGCTTTCGATGGCGATGGTGATCGCATCGGCGTTATGGATAATAAAGGCGAAATTTTGTGGGGCGATCAATTGATGGTTTTCTACGCTCGCGAAATTTTACAAAATCGCCGCGGCGCAACAATTATCGCCGATGTCAAAGCCAGCGATATTTTATTCAAAGAAATTGCCAAAGCTGGCGGCAAGCCTTTAATGTGGAAAACTGGGCATTCTTTAGTGAAAGCCAAAATGAAAGAAATTAAAGCGCCGTTAGCTGGCGAAATGTCGGGCCATATTTTCTTCGCCGATAAATATTATGGTTTTGATGATGCACTTTACGCTGCAATTCGTATCATCAATATTGTTGCCACTTCAAAAGAATCTTTGTCGACAATGCGTCGTTCAATGCCGCAAGCACAATCAACTCCTGAAATCAGAATTGAATGCAGTGAAGAAAGAAAATTCCAAATTGTTGAAGAGCTTAAAGAAAATCTCAAAAAATCAGGAATCGCTTTCAATGACGTTGACGGAATTCGTGTCGCTGAAAAAACTGGTTGGTGGTTAATTCGAGCCTCAAACACTCAGCCAGTCTTAGTTGCGCGCGCTGAAGCAGGTTCAAAAAAAGAATTGGAAGTGCTAAAAAATAATCTCAAACAACATTTAGAATCTTGCCAAGTAACAATTCCCCAAGAATTAAAATAATCGGACTTACGGGCGGCATTGCTTCGGGAAAAAATTTTGTTGCCGAAATTTTTTCTCGCAAAGGTGTTGCAGTTTTTGATGCGGATAAAGAAGTTCATAAGTTGTTCGAGCTTGATAGATCAACGATCAGAGAAGTTAAAAAATTTTTCCCGACCAGTTTTATCGATAGCAAAATCAATCGTAAAATTTTAGGAGAAATCGTTTTCAAAGATGCAGAAAAATTACAGATTTTGGAAAAAATAATTCATCCCAAAGTCAGAAAAAAATATCAGGAATTTTTAGAAATTTCGCACCAGCAACAAAAAAAAATAATTGTGCTAAATGTTCCGTTGCTCTTGGAAGTGGACGTTTACAAATGCGACAGAATCCTTGCGATTCTAGCTTCTCCGTCAATTCAGAAAAAAAGATTTCTAGCGCGCGCCAGAAAAAATAATCCCAAAACTTTTGCCGCAGAGAAAAAAAATTTGGAAAAAAGATTTGAGCAAATAAGGGCAAAACAAGTTAGTAATCAGGTAAGAAAATCAAAAGCAGATTTGGTGATTAATGCCAACAAATCAAAGGCTGATACTTTGCGACAGGTTGTAAAAATTATGAAAATAATTTCTTAAGCTATTTCTTCTCGTCCGTCACTTTGTCAAATTTCGGTTTTTGTTGTCCGTCGGGATATTCGAGCGCGCCTTTGCGGCCGCAGGCGGAAAAGGCGAGGGTGAAAAGTAAAATCAGGCAAAAAAGTTTTTTCATTTTATTTAAAATTATTTTTTGCTTTTACGATTTCTTCTTTGACACAAATCGCAGAAGTACCACCAATACTGGTTCGGCTGGCTACAGAATTTTCTACACTTAACACTTCAAAAATTTTTGCAGTGATTTTTTTCTCAACTTTTTGCATTTCAGAAAGTTGCAGTTCGTGCAGAGCGATGCCTTTATTTTCAGCCATTTTCACGATTGTGCCAGTAATATGATGTGCATCGCGGAAGGGAATATTAAGGTTTTTTACCAACCAATCAGCAAGATCAGTTGCAGTAGAATAGCCGCTTCCAGCCATATTTAACATTTGCGCTTTGTTAACTTTCATGTCAGAGAGCATTCCCGCCATTGCGCGCAGGCAAAGTTTAGAATTATCAGACGCGTCAAAAACTGGCTCCTTATCTTCCTGCATGTCTTTAGAATAAGTTAGAGTCAGACCTTTCATTGTAGTCAAAAGCGAAATCATCGAGCCAAAAATTCGACCAGATTTGCCGCGAACTAATTCTGCGGCGTCAGGATTTTTTTTCTGAGGCATGATTGAAGAGCCGGAAGTAAAGGCGTCAGAGAGCTTGATGAATTCAAAACCTTTGCTCATCCAAATTACAATTTCTTCGGCAAGGCGCGACAAATGTGTGGCGATCAGCGAGAGGCAAAATAAATATTCAATGGCAAAATCGCGATCAGATACCGAATCCATTGAATTGGCGGTTGGTCGATCAAAATCTAATTCTTTGGCGGTGAAATTGCGATCAATTGGAAAAGAAGTTCCAGCCAAGGCGCAAGCTCCAAGCGGACATTCATTCATGCGCACGCGTAAATCAGCAAGACGCGACGCATCGCGTTTAAACATTTCGAAATAAGCCAATAAATGATGTGAAAAAAGTACGGGCTGCGCGACTTGTAAATGTGTGAATCCGGGTAAAATTACGCCGAAATATTCTTCCGCTTTTTTGACTAAATTTTTCTGCAAGTCATAAATTAATTTTTGCACTTCGTCAATTTCATCGCGCACAAAAAGACGAAAATCTAGCGCAACTTGATCGTTGCGCGAACGCGCGGTGTGAAGCTTTCCAGCCACGTTGCCGATAATTTCGCGCAGGCGAGATTCGATATTCATGTGAATATCTTCGAGTTCAATTTTGAAAATTAATTCACCGCTTTCGATTTCTTTTTCGATTTTTTTTAAACCATCGATAATTTTTTTGCTTTCAATTTCGGTTAAAACTCCAACTTTGGCGAGCATTTTTGCATGTGCTGTCGAGCCTTTAATATCTTGCTTGTAGAGGCGTTGGTCGAAAGTGATCGATTGATTAATTTCTTGCATCAAATCTGACGGCTTGGCGTCAAATCTTCCGCCCCACATTTTGTTGGAGGATTGTTTTGGCATGATAATTTATATTTGGAGATAGAGTTCGCGCGTGACGATTAGGTGCAAATTAAAGAATAGAAAATTTTAAAAAACAGTTTTTAATCTCCGAATTCTCTTTCATTTAAAAAACCTCTAAAACCAATATTATCATGGATAGCTGGGACATTAAAGCCAATAGTCCGTTTGATCGTCGTAATTTAAATATTTTTAAAAAATGGTGGATCGATATTGACAAAATCAACTTTCTTATCGTTTTAGGAATTATTATTTTCGGACTGATGATGACCGCCAGCTCTAGTCCCGCAATTGCCAAAAGGATTGATGTCGAGAAATTTTTCTTCCTCAAAAAACAGTTAATTTTCGCTGCGATTTCACTTGGTCTTTTGGTTGCAATTTCATTCCTCGATCAACAGAAAATAAAAGTTTTTTCGATTTTTGGATTAGTCATCGTGATTGGATTATTGGTGTTAGTTTTGCTGTTCGGATCGGAGGCAAAAGGTGCAAAAAGATGGATTGCTATTGCGGGTTTTACTTTACAGCCATCTGAATTTGCTAAGGCTTTCTTTGTTATCGCTAATGCCTATATTTTTCAGCGATTTAATCATGAAGAATGGTGGAGAAAATATGGAATTTCTTTCGCACTTTATTTGATAATTATCTCGTTGTTGCTACTCCAGCCTGATTTTGGAATGACGATAACTTTTACTGCACTTTGGTTGGTACAAATTTTTGCCTACGGTTTGCCGATTATTATTATCGTGGGAATCGCTGTGGCGATTGGGATTGGCGCTGTTGGTGCTTACGTGGTTTTCCCGCATGTTGAAGATCGAATTAATAAATTTCTTGATGCTGACGGAAAAAATTATCAGGTTGAAAGGTCGCTCGATGCCTTTGTAAATGGCTCTTTCTTTGGCACTGGACCTGGAAATGGTGTGGTCAAAAAATTTATTCCCGACGCTCATACAGATTTTATTTTTGCGGTTGTAGGCGAAGAATATGGAATTTTTGCTTGCACCATCATCATTATAATTTTTGCTTATTTGATTGCGCGCATTGTCAAACGTGCTTTGGAAGAGGAAGATTCTTTCGTTTATTTAGCTTTGTGCGGATTGATGATGCAATTTTCGATGCAGGTAATTGTCAATATTGGCGTGAGTTTGCGTTTGTTGCCAACGAAAGGAATGACGCTGCCGTTTATTAGCTACGGAGGTTCGTCAATGATGTCGACGGCAATTTGTTTTGGTCTGATTTTGGCTTTTACAAAACGGAAATATCACCGCGATGTGGATTATGGGAATTTGAAATTGATTTGAGAATTTCTTCCTTTTGCAAATCAGGGTTTATTTCTTGCTGATCGACGACATTGAAAATCTCACTAAATCTTCTTCATCTTCTACATCATTTTCGATAAATTCGATCTCAAGTTTTTGACTATCTCGAATAAAACTAGAGTGTTTTTGATCGTTTTTAACCAGATTCCAGCCCATTTGTGGCAAGGTTTTCAAATAAAATCCTTGCACAGCTTCTAAATCAATTGAACTTCTGTAATCAACAGTAGCAAAGCTTCCGGAATCAGAATCAAAATCAATATCGATATTGTTGGTTTCGGATAATGTCAGATTGTTGAGCAAGGGAACATCTTCGCTGCCTTTCACGAAGTCGTTGGCTGTAAGTTCGTTGCTAATTGCTGGTGGTTGAGTCATAGCTCCAAGATCATCTTGAGTGCAGGAAAAAAGCGCTAGAGTTGCAAAAATTATCAGTAAATTTTTTTTCATGATTACCTCTGACAGTTAGGGCAGTAAAAGCTAGAGCGGCCGTTCTGTTTTATTTTCATTACCGCATTGTTACATTGCAAACAGTTTAGTTTCTCGCGGCCGTAAGTTTTGAAAGTGTTCTGAAAATTCCCCAAATCGCCGCTGGCCGTGACGTAGTCCGAAATTGAAGAACCGCCAAGATCAATGGCATTTTTGATAATTTTTTTAATCGAAGAAATCAGTTTTTTTATTTCAGAATCTTTAAGTGAATTAGCATCGCGAAGTGGCGAAATTCCTGAGTCAAAGAGCGATTCGTTAATGTAGATATTTCCAACTCCTACGACAATTTCATTGTCCATCATCGTGGTTTTGATATTCATTTTTTTTCTGCGTAATTTTTCTTTTAAATCGGAAAAATCAAACTCATCGGACAAAGGTTCTGGCCCAAGTTTGGCAAGCATTTTGTGAGTCTTAAGATTTTTAGTTTCGACTAAATCGATAAAACCAAAACGGCGCGCATCGTTGAAAATCAACCATTTGCCATCATCAAATTCGCAGGCAAGGTGATCGTGTTTAAGTTTTTTGAAATCAAAACTCAGCGTAACTTTTCCACTCATTCCAAGATGCAGAATCAAACTTTTTTTATTGTCGAAATGAATGATTAAATAACGGGCGCGACGCGCAATTTCTAAAACCTTTGCGCCTCTCAAGCTTTGCAAATCAAGGGTTGAATCGATGCGCATTTTTTTGTCAGAGCGAAAAATTTTGGTGATTTTTCTTTCTGTTAAATTTGTCAATCCTTTGCGAACGGTTTCTACTTCCGGAAGTTCTGGCATAAAATATTTTAGATTTAATATTTTGAATTTAGGTTCCTTGCATAAATTCAAAATCTTAAATCTGAAATTTAAAATGAGCTATAAACTCGAACTTCCAGCAACTGCAACCGACAATCGCGTTTTGATGCACAGCTGTTGTGCACCTTGCGCCGGAGACTTAATGGAGCGCATGCAAGAATCGGGAATTGAAGTAACAATTTTTTTTTACAATCCCAATATTCATCCAAGAAAAGAATATTTAATCCGCAAAGAAGAAAATATTCGCTTTGCCGAAAAACTTGGAATGGCTTTTATTGATGCTGATTACGACGTGCAAAATTGGTTCAAGCGTGCCAAGGGTTTGGAATTTTCTCCCGAACGCGGAGAGCGATGTACAAAATGTTTTGATATGCGTTTTGAGCGCACAGCACTTTACGCCGCAGAAAATAATTTTAAGATTATTACTTCTTCCCTTGGAATTTCGCGCTGGAAAAATATGGAGCAAATTAATGATTGCGGAATTCGCGCTGCTAAAAATTATGATGGCGTAACTTACTGGACTTACAATTGGCGTAAGGAAGGAGGAGGTGCGCGGATGTATGAAATTGCCAAACGTGAAGAATTTTACAAACAAGAATATTGCGGTTGCATTTTTTCTCTGCGTGATAGCAATGATTGGCGCGTAAAAACTGGCCGCGAAGAAATTAAAATTGGTGAAGAATTTTATCGTGAAGTTGAGATTGATAAAAGCCTTACCAAGTTATCTAAAAGCCCGTCCTAAGTATTTTTTAACGCCATATTTTCATCCTATTTTTGCTTATTTTTTGACAAAATTACTCCAAGTATGTCCAGATACTCGTCGTAATTTTGTCAAAAAAGCGCTAAAATATGCCAAAATCTGGTGTTAAAAAAGACTTAGGACGGGCTCTAAACCAACCAACTAAACAATTTATGAAAATTTTAAAAATTATTTCTCTAGCAATTTTTTTGTGTTGTGCGACCAATGCTAATGCAAAAAACATTGTTATTCTTGCGACTGGCGGAACCATATCTGGAGCTGGTTCGTCATCAACTGGTGCACAATATACTCCGGGGAAAATTGACATTGATCAAGTGGTAAAAACTATTCCAGGAATTACCAAACTTGCTGGAATTAAAGCTGAACAAATTATGCAAGTTGCCAGTCAAGATATGACTTCGGCAACTTGGTTGGAAATTTCTAAAAAAGTGAATGAAATGCTGGCGATGCCTGCAGTTGAAGGTGTGGTGATTACTCATGGAACTGATACAATCGAAGAAACTGCTTATTTTTTAAATCTTACAATAAAAAGCAAAAAACCGGTGGTGATTGTCGGCTCAATGCGTCCAGGAACTTCTTTAAGTGCGGATGGCCCATTAAATCTTTATAACGCAGTGGCTTTGGCGTCAAGTGACGCGGCTTTCGACAAAGGTGTTTTAGTGATGTTTAATGACGAAATTTTTGCAGCGCGCGATGTGGCAAAAACTCACGCAACCAATGTTGCAGCGTTCAAATCAAATAATTCTGGTGCGATGGGTTTTGTACATTACGGCAAGCCAGAAATTTATTACTCTTCTCTTAGAAAACACACTTATAATACTGAATTTAATATCAAGAAAACTACCAGCCTGCCAAAAGTTGATATCGTTTACGCTTATGCTGGATCTGATTCGAGCGCGATTGATCATTTTGTTGAAGTAGGTTCGAAAGCAATAATTGTCGCTGGGGTTGGTGACGGCAATATTGATAAATTTAGTTTGGAAAAATTGAAAGCCGCTGCAAAAAAAGGTGTGATTGTGGTTAGAAGCGCCCATCTTGGTTCTGGTGCGGTTGTTCGTAATTCAGAAATTAACGATAATGAATTTGGTTTTGTTACTGCAGATAATTTAAGTCCGCAAAAAGCCAGAATTCTTACGATGTTGGCTTTGACTAAAACAAATAATATCAAACAGATTCAAGAGATGTTTATGAAATATTAACGGCATTAAAAACCTCTTAGAAGGAGTGATTTTTTGCTACGTTATCTGCTGATTTTGAGGGAGATTTAAATTCCATATGAATGGAGCGGGCGAAGGGATTCGAACCCTCGACATCCACCTTGGCAAGGTGGCACTCTACCACTGAGCTACGCCCGCACGGCGAAAATTTATTCCAAAAATTTGGATAAATTGCTCTTAAAAAAATTTTGTGAAAATTTGAAAAATCACGGAAGGGAAAATCGAGGTTGCGCAAGTTATGAATCGAAAAATAATTTGCAATGTTCAAATCTAAAAACTAATTTGATTTTGCAATCAGATATGCCTTCCTTCCTTTATTTTCAAGCCTTGTCAAAGATTTTTAAAATATGAAAATTTTCAAAAGTTTCCAATTTCTTGCGGCAATTTTTCTTTTAACTTTCCTAACTTCTTGCGTGGAAACTGTGGTTGCAGGATCAGTTGTGACTGCGGCAGTTGCTACTCGCGAAAAAAGTTTAAATAACACACGTTACGATATTCAAATTTATGCAACTCTTAACGCTGATTTTTTACAAAATGGTTTAAAAAATTTTGGCAATTCAATCGACGTTACAGTTAATGAGGGCCGCGTGTTGTTAACTGGTATTGCGCGCGATTTACAAAAAGCCAAATTGGCTTCCGATCTTGCTTGGAAAGCTTATGGCGTCAAAGAAGTAATTGACGAAATTCAATTAAGAGATGGCGAAGGCATGTCTTTCAAAGATTGCACCGTTGCAGCTTATGATTATTTTATCAGCAGCAAAATTGAGGGTCGTTTACTTATCAGCAAAAAAGTTCCAACCTTCAATTACAAAATTACAACCGTAAGCAAAACCGTTTACATCATTGGCGTGGCGCATGACGAGGCTGAACTTACGAAAGTAATAAATTTAATCACCAAAATTGGTGGCGTGGAAAAAGTTGTGAGCCACGTGATTTTAATTAACGATAGCAGAAGAAAATAATGGCAAGTGCCAGCGACAATCAAATTGTAACTTTCGGTTGTCGCTTAAATGCCTTCGAATCCGAAGCAATTAAAGAAGCTCTTAAAAAATCTGATCAAAAAAATCTGATAGTTTTTAATTCTTGTGCCGTCACGTCAGAAGCGGAAAGAGAGTTGCGCGTTGCTTTGCGTAAGGCGCGTAAAAATAATCCTGAAGCAAAAATTGTAGTGACGGGATGCGCGGCGCAGATTGATCCCGAGAAATATGCTAAAATGGAGGAAGTGGATTTGGTGTTGGGAAATGTTGAGAAATCTAATCCACAGAGTTATGCAGAAAATTTTTCTAACTCAGCCATACAAAAAAAAATTACTAATTCTGATTCTGATATTGCTCACAAAGATCGCATATTTTTTGACACCAAAAAATCTGCTGCAAATTTTTTAACCACTGATGAAACCAGCAAGATCAAGGTTAATGACATCATGTCGGTGCGTGATACCGCGCCGCAACTAGTTTCATATTTTGAAGATAAAACCCGCGCTTTTTTAGAAATTCAAAATGGCTGTAATCATCGTTGTACTTTTTGTATAATCCCTTTTGGTCGCGGAAATAGCCGTTCGGTGGCGTTTGGCGAGATTGTCTCGCAAGTCAAAAAAATGGTCGCAGCTGGTCACAAAGAAGTGGTTTTCACTGGCGTTGATATTTCTGGTTATGGCGAAGATTTAGCGGTTCCAATAACTTTGTCAGCCATGATTAAGCGTTTGCTAAAATTGGTTCCAGAGCTTCCTCGTCTTAGACTTTCTTCAATTGACGTTGCCGAAATTGACGAAGAATTTTTCGACATTTTAAAAAATGAACCGCGCTTCATGCCTTATTTGCATTTAAGCGTGCAATCGGGCGATGACATAATTTTAAAAAGAATGAAGCGTCGCCACAATCGGCAGCAAGTTTTAGATTTCTGTGCGAAGGCTCGCCAAATCAGGCCAGAAATTAGTTTTGGTTGCGATATTATTGCCGGATTTCCTACTGAAACTGATGAAATGTTTTTAAATTCTGTAAAATTAATCGAAGAAGCTGGAATTAGTTTTACCCATATTTTTCCTTACTCAAAACGCGATGGAACCCCAGCTGCCAAGATGCCGCAGCTTAATGGAAAAATCGTCAAAGCGCGCGCAAAAATTTTACGCGAAGCTGGAGCGAAAGAATTGCAAAATTTTTTAGCTAAGCAAATCGGTGAAAATTTAAGCGTAATTATTGAAAAAAACGGAATCGGAAAATCAGAAAATTTTCTCGATGTAAAAATTCTTGGCGGTGAAGAATTAAAGTCGGGCGAAATTGTGACCGTAAAGGTTGCTGAAGTGCAGGGAAATTTTTTAGTCGCAAATTAAAAACTGGACCCCGTCGCATGACGGAGTCTATTTAGATTTCTTGATGTTGAGGGTTGACGGTAAAATTAAGCGAAGCGATTATGCTTCTATCGCCAAAGCACATCTGCTTTGGATCAGTAAAGGAACCTCTAAAAATTCAAAATCAAAATGACAATCTTGCAAAAATCTTACCTCGAATCGAAATCTTGGGCGTTCGAAGAGGCGCGCCGTATCTTGGAAAAAGTTGATGGAAAAACACCAGAAAAAGGATATGTACTTTTTGAGACAGGCTATGGGCCATCTGGTTTGCCGCATATTGGAACTTTTGGTGAAGTGGTGCGAACTTCTTTTGTGCGTCATGCTTTTTCTTTAATTGCGCCAGAAATTCCGACCAAAATGTTTTGCGTTTCTGATGATATTGACGGCTTGCGCAAAGTGCCTGAAAACGTGCCGCAACAAGAAATGGTGCGCGCAAATTTGGGACGTCCCTTAACTTCGGTTCCTGATCCTTTTGGTACTCATGAATCTTACGGACATAATATGAATGCGCGTCTGCGCGGCTTTCTTGACGGTTTTGGATTTCAGTATGATTTTATCAGCGCCACCGAAAAATATAAATCGGGCGCCTTTGATTCTACAATGTTGCGAGTTTTAGAAAAATACGAAGAGCTGATGGAACTAATGTTGCCAAGCCTTGGCGCTGAACGTCAAGAAACTTATTCGCCTTTTATGCCAATTGACCAAGAGTTGGGAATCGTTATCGATAAAGGCGTCAAAGGCGTTAACAAAGCAAAAGGCACGGTGATTTATGTTGATGGAAATGGCGTGCAAAAAGAAATTCCGGTGACTGCCGGCAATTGCAAATTGCAGTGGAAAATTGACTTCGGCGCTCGCTGGTATTCGCTTGGAGTTGATTACGAAATTTACGGAAAAGATCACCAACCCAACGAAAGAATTTACCGCAAAGTCTGTGAAATCTTGGGCGGCAAGCCTCCCGTCAATTTCACTTATGAAATGTTTTTGTCAGATACTGGCGAAAAAATTTCGAAATCGAAAGGAAATGGCATATCGGTGGAAGATTGGTTGAAATATGCACCAGCTGAATCAATGGCACTTTTTATGTATCAAAAGCCCAAGACCGCAAAACGTCTTTATTTTGATGTGATTCCAAAAGCGATGGACGAATATTTAACATTTGCGCAATCTTACGACAAACAAGACGAGGCCGCGAAGCTTGATAATCCAGCCTTCCACATTCACTCGGGCCAAATTCCAGCGATTAATTTTAATTTGAGTTATTCGTTACTTTTAAATTTGGCGAGCGCGTGCAACCCTGAAAATGACATGGTTCTTTGGGGTTTTATTTCAAAATACCAAGCTGGATTAACCAAAGAAAACTCTCCGCTTTTGGCAAAAATGGTGGAAAATGCGATCAATTATTATAACGATTTTATCGCCAAAAATAAAAAATATCGCCAAGCTACTGAAGCTGAAAAATCAGCACTTCGCGAACTTGTTCAAACTTTACAAAACGCTACTGAAGAACAAAAAAATGACGGCGCTTTATTGCAAAATTTAGTTTTCCAAGTTGGTAAAAATCACGGCTACGAAAAAATCATGCGTGACTGGTTTTTAGCTTTATATCAAATTTTACTCGGCCAAGACCAAGGGCCGCGCATGGGCTCTTTCATTGCGCTCTTTGGAATTGATAACTTCGTTAAATTAGTGAATGGAAAAATTTAATGTTGGTGGCGGTGGTAGAAGCAGTGATGGAGCTGCGTTGGGAATTTTGAGGTGCAATTTAATATTAACAAATTTGAAAAATTCTAATGGCGTCTGGATTGTTTGGTAAAATTTTTGGTTTTTCGAAATCTGGTGAAGATTCTAAAAATTTCCAAAATTTTGAAGATGAAGAGCAGATTCAGATTAACAGTGAAGATGTTAAAGATTTTGCCAAGAAATTGATCAAAGATTTTAAGTCGCGTGATAATTCCAATTTAAACAATGAGCAGAAGGCGATCTTGGAAGAGATGCAGCACCAGCTTAAGCAATTTCTTAAAGATTTAGAAAAAGAAGGCGCGGCGCTCGATAAAAAAATGCATGAAATCGCTCACGAAATTTTTATTATTTCCTGCGCCTCAACTCTTTCAATGGAAGAGGTTGGAGAATTTTTTGCGGCTTGCGGATTGAGTGTCCAAGATTTGAATCAATTCGGCAAAAGCGGCAGATTTAATGCGCTTGCAGCAGCGCTTGCTGGTGGCAGAAGCAAAAAATATTTGCAATGGTTAATTGCCAATGGCGCCAATATTAATTTTCAGTCGCCTGATGGCAATAATTTAGCTCATTTCGCAGCGATGATTGGTGTTGAAAATGAAATGATGGATTTTCTGATTAAAGAAGGAGTTGACATCAACGCCACCAATAAAATGGGCATGACTGTTTTAGATTTGGTGATAGTGACTGGACATCAAAAATTGTACGATCTTTTGAAAGAAAATGACGGCAAATCGGGATTGAAATCAATGTTGGAAGAGAAAGAAAAGGGAGAAGTGGGAGAAAAGTCCGAGCAAGAAAATGACAAAGAATTAACTAGGGAAGAGCAGCTGCACAACGCGGTTCTGCGTGGAGATTCTGCTTCGGTTGGTAGTTTGATAGCTGATGGCGCAAATGTTAATGCTACTCAAGGCGGCGAGACTATTTTACAAACTGCAGTCAAAACTGGCAATTGGGCAATTACGGCTAAAGTTGCGGATCGTGCCAATGTTGCAACTAAAGATAATGTGCGCGGTGTTAGTCAAGTGATGGAAGAAATGATTGATAATACCGGACCGTTGCAAACTCACCGTGACAATCCTCATCATATTCATCATGCGACTGATATAAAATATCAGAATCAAAATAATAATTCCCGCGGTGGCGGAATGGAGCGCTAGTTTACCCAAATCTTGAAACTGCGCGGTTTAAATAATTTTCTGAATTCCAGAAATTAAATTCTTAAACATGTCGGTTTCATAATTATCATGAACGCCTTGCAATACAGATGTGACGCGTTCTAAGCCCATTCCGGTGTCGATGCAGGGTTTTGGAAGTGGTGTCATTTTTCCATCTTTGTGTTTTTCAAATTGCATAAAAACCAAATTCCAGATTTCGATAAAACGATCGCCATCTTGATCTTTTGATCCGGGAACGTCGCCAAAAATTTTATCGCCGTGATCAAAGAAAATTTCTGAGCACGGGCCACACGGACCAACATCGCCCATCGACCAAAAGTTATCGTCGGTTGCAATGCGGATTATTTTTTCATCTGTAAGTCCAGCGATTTTTTTCCACAAATTTGCGGCTTCGTCGTCAGTGTGATAAACGGTTACCAAAAGCTTGTCTTTGTTGATTTGAAGTTCTTTGGTCAAAAGATTCCACGCATAGAAAATTGCCTCTTCTTTAAAATAATCGCCGAAAGAAAAATTCCCAAGCATCTCGAAAAATGTGTGATGACGCGCTGTAAAACCAACATTGTCGAGGTCGTTATGTTTTCCGCCAGCGCGTACACATTTTTGCGAAGTGGCGGCGCGCTTGAATTTGGGAACTTCTGCGCCAGTAAAATAATTTTTGAACTGATTCATCCCAGCATTGGTGAACATTAAAGTTGGGTCGTTATGTGGAATCAGCGGGCTGGATGCGATAATTTCATGGCCGTTTTTAGCGAAATAATCGAGGAATTTAGTGCGGACTTCGTTGGTTGTAAGCATGTTTTTAATCTTAAGAGATTTGTAAAACCTTCTTTTGCAAAAGAAGGATGTAAGACAAGCTATAAGCCGGATTTTGTATCTAATTTCTTAGACGACGATCATTCATCTAGGATCAACATCGCTGTTAACCTCAAGCAACCTACCCGAACGGCAATGTGAGGGACATTGTTTCATTGAAGAAACTTGCCGTTCCTATTTGGTCTTGCTCTAAATAGGGTTTTTCCAAATCTATGTTGCCATAGAAGCGCGTGAGCTCTTACCTCGCGTTTTCACCCTTACCAAAGTTATTATCTCCACGATCTTCCTGTTTAGAGGGGTCGAGTCGACGCGTTAGCGCGACGATGGAGGTTCATAATTTTGGCGGTATATTCTCTGTGACACTTTCCCTCAGCCGCCCTAGTTTATTCGGGCTGCGTGGCCAGCCGTTAGCTGGTATTTTCCCCTCAAAGAGTCCGGACTTTCCTCTGATCTTCAAATGTTTTCACATTAAAACCAGCGACCATCCACTTGCCTTACAAGATCACGAAATTAAGGTGCGCCGCCTTGCAAAGCAATTTATAAGATTAATTTTTTATGTTTGATGAAGAAAAAATTGATTTACGCGACGGTGCTAAAATCTCTTGAAAAATCCTAGTTTTTCAGAGGTGTTCTTAATATTGACGCAGGTTTGGGGACGTCATTACACTCTCTGATCAAATCAAAAAATTACCTTATCAATTTCCTTAATTAGCCCCTCAAAGTCATCGCCTTTCACAAAAAGACCATTCATTCCAGCTTTTTTTATCTTATTAAACATGCTTGGATTTCCATCTCCACAATAAGCAATTATCGGCACCTGTTTTAAATTATTCTTTTCTTCATATTCCCTAATTTTTTTAGCAGCTTCAATGCCATCTAACTTCGGCATACTTATATCGGAAATAATAAGATCTACGGTATTTTGAGTCTCTATACTTTTTTTATAGGTATCAAATAACTCGTCACCGTCTTTTGCTGATTGTATTTCAATTTTATAATCTTCTGACAGCTTTTTGCTAAGAATCATCACATTTACCGGATCGTCCTCAGCGAGTATTATTTTTTTACCACTCAGCTTTGTGAGAATTTTTTTATCAAGATTTCGTGAGATTCTTTTGTTAGCATCTGAGGGTAGTGTTGTGTTATTCCTTAGGGTTGGGAACAGGATTCTAAAGGTACTCCCAATTCCTTTTTTTGAGTTTATTTCGAATTTTCCATGATGAAGTTCTACTAAGCTTTGGATAACCATCATACCAACGCCATGAGAATCTACTTTTTTATCAAGACCTGATTTATCTATTGATTCTCCATGTCCACTCAAAGCTAATTTAATTTCTTCATTGGTCATGCCAATGCCGTTGTCCTGAATTTCTACGCAAAACTCATTATTTTTTGGCAGAAAGATAACAGATATTGATATTGGACTATATTTGGGACTATATTTTACTGCGTTAGTTATCAGATTATTAAATATTTGCTTGATGCGTCTTGCATCCCCATAAAATTCTGGCAGATCATCTTGAATTTTTATTATGACGTCTGTTTTGTTTCGAAGTAAAAGGTTTTTGTTTAGTAGGATTATCCTATCAATAATTTCTCTTAGATTAATTGCTTCAATTTGGCTTGTTTTTAATTCGCCCAATCTTCCTTGACTAGTGTCGAGCAGATCCTCAACAAAATACATTAACTCTTTTGTTTGTTTCGATACTACGTTGAGCAGCGCAAAACCTTCATTTTTGCCAGCTTTATTGTCAGATTTATCTTCCAAGATTAAGTCGACTAGACCGTTGATGCCAGATATGTAATTTTTAAGATCATGACTTGTCGCATTTAAAAGATTTGTTTGGCTTTGAAGTTCCATCTTTAAAGCCCTTTCCACTACAACAAAATCTTTTATCTCGGTTATTGCTTCTGCTAATTTGTTGATTTCCTTAATGTTGCCGCGTGGAATTTTGATATTTGTATCTCCATTTGAGATAGTTTTGGCAAGCTTGGAGAGTCTTGTTATTGGCCGAATAAATACTTTTCTAAAAAAGAATATGAGGAATAAGAAGATTGATGATATTGATATGGCCTCAATCAAGTAGTTCTGTTTCAGATAATTTTGGTCGCTATATCTATTATCTAAAGTCATCAAAACTCCATATTTCGAATTTCGAATATTCTTATAAAGCATTGCATTCCCAGAATTAAAAAACGGAAAATCCTTAACCAATTGAACTTCTGTTTTGTCAAAATCTATTTGATTTAGAAATTTATTATTGTCCGCAATTTGACCTGAAATTACATCATTTACCTTATCAAAGAAAATTTGCACAGAAGAGTTTGGCGCATGATTTGTTGTGATAATTTTTTTATAAATTCCAAAAATATTTATTCCCGCAACGATCGTGCCCTGATAGACGCCTGCTTTATCAACAACTCCAACCCCGAACGGTATGATATGTTGTTTGCTGACAGCTCCAACAACAGGGGATCCCATATGAACCTCTTCTGGCTCTTTAATGGTGAGTGGAATGTAATCTCTATTCGATAAATCTATTGGATTATCCAGAATGCCAAATTCACTGTTAATGGATAATTTTTTATCCTTATCAACCCATGAAAACATGCTAATTGATAATATGTCTGTTAGATCTTCAGAATTATAAAGAATGCGAAACTTTTTAAGAGTGTTGGCTATATGCTGTTTATCTTGAGCATTTTGCTGAATTTCTTTTTTGATGTTTTGAACAATGATGGAGGCATATTTAATTGAGTCCTCAATTTCTCTGTGCGCTAATATCACCTCTGAAGATCCATTTAGAATTGCTTGACTATTTCTATTGGATTGCTGACTGATAAAAGAGTAAGTAACATAAAGCAGTAAGACTAAGCAAGTTGTGAGGCAGTAATTGGAAAACTTTTTAGATATCGAGATCTCAATATTGCGCTTCATTTTTTTATTACATGATCCAGATTTGTCTTTTTATATAAAGCATTTTGAGCTGTATTTCTAGGAGTTGCTACTGTTGACGGATTTCTAGCAGCTCTCTTAAATCCTCCCATTATATCTACTAACTCTTTGAATCCAGCTTCTGCTTTTTCTGCAAAGCTTGGCGGAATATCCCTTAGATCTCCTATTAACTTGCTATGCTCTTGTGAAATATTTCTGAGTTTTGCAATTTCCTCGCCAGATAACCGAAATCGTTCCGGATCAATTGTTATTGAGCCTTTTGTAATTGTTAATGGCACGCTAAGTACCGAATCTTGTACGTCGTAATATTTATTATCTTTATCCAGTGACAGTGAGCCGGTAATTTTGGTGGGATTTGCGCCTCCAATCATGTAAGACCTCGTCATCAGTGCAAGTTGTATAGCTGGCTCAAAAGAAGCGCCTTCATTAGAAAGATCAATAATATCAAATTCTGCGGTTTGCATTCTTTTTTCTGCAAAATGATAAGCTGCTTGTATTTTTTCTTGATCTTCTTTTTTAGTAAAGTCATCAAGCCTTTTTTCTGAGAATGAGCCAACTATTCTAACACTATCGTGGACTACCATCATATTGTTCCCCGAGTGTCCTCCAACAACTGCTGCTAAGATATTTTTAATATCATCAAACCCTTGCTTCTCGAGTTCATATCGAAAAAACCTTCTAAACCTTCTTGCATCCAACTCCGCTCCTGATCCAACTACTCTTCCGGTAGCAAATCCAGTTTTGTCGGCCATTAATTTTGTTGTGATATCAACTGGATTGGTGACCATAAATACCGTCGATTTCGGTGCATATTCTTTTATAGCACCGCCAAAATGTTCAACCATTTTATGGGCAACAGGTAACGCTGCTTCTCTGGTTTTTGAATTTAAAAACGCTGCACTAATTCCAGCAGCGAATATAACTACGTCCGAATCGGATATATCTTTTTCATCAGTGGTTGGATTAATTGAAATGTTGTTAAGTTGGCTATACCGACTTAATTTTCCTTCAAGGTACCCAGTATCTAGCGCTCCCACTACATCCTGACTTACTCCAATTGCCTTATCCAAGCTACGATTATACAAAGTTATTTTGAGTTTTTGCCTAATTGGAAAGGTTCTTAGGATTGAATAAAGCGTTTTTGAGCCGACTGATCCAGCTCCTATAATAGAAATTTTCCCAAACATAAGTGTTTACCAATTTAGTAAAATAACCCGTTACTTCTACAAGTTTGCCAGAAGTTTTATACTTTTTTCCTAACCCTAAAATTACACTACGCCATATCTAAAGAATTTAGATATGGCGTAGTTCAACTCTTGGATTGTCCCACTTGCCTTACAAGATCACGAAATTAAGGTGCCGCGCTCTTTGGTGCAACTTAAGAATTCAATTTTTACTAAAATAAAATGAAAACCGTCTTCTCAGGAATTCAGCCTACAGGAAATTTACATTTAGGAAATTATCTGGGCTCAATTCGCAACTGGATTGATCTGCAAGAAAATCACCGCTGCATTTTCGGCGTGATGAATCTGCACGCAATCACTTTGCCGCAAGATCCAAAAGAATTACAAAAAAATATTTTAGACGCCGCCGCTGTTTATTTGGCTTGTGGATTAGATCCCAAAAAATCGACACTTTTTGTGCAAAGTGACGTGGCGCAGCACGCAGAATTGGCGTGGGTTTTGGGAACTTTGACGTCGATGGGTTGGTTGAATCGGATGACGCAGTTTAAGGAAAAATCGGCAGAAAATGAGAACCTCGGACTTTACTCTTATCCCGTTCTAATGGCCGCCGACATTTTACTTTATCGTGCCGATTTAGTTCCGGTTGGCGAAGATCAAAAACAACATCTTGAATTAACTCGCGACTTAGCTGGCGCATTTAATCGTCGGTTCAATCGCGAATATTTTAAATTGCCAGAACCGATGATTGTAAAAGACGTAAAGCGAATTATGTCGCTGCAAGACGGCGCTAAAAAAATGAGCAAATCAGATGAATCTGATTTATCGCGCATCAATTTAACTGACAGCGCAGACGAGATTTTAAAGAAAATTAAAAAAGCTAAAACCGATTCGCTCGCTACGATTAATTTTGACGAAGCACGTCTTGAAATTTACAATTTGCTAAACATCTTTTCAGCGGCGTCGAATAAGACTCCACAACAAATTGCCAAAGAATATGAAACTTCAGGAAATGGCAAATTTAAAACTGATTTGGCTGAAAGTTTAATCGAAAAATTACGTCCAATTCAAGAAAATTTAAACCGCTTTAAGCAAGACCAGACTTACATTCGTCAGGTTTTAGCTGATGGCAAAAATCAGGCGCGAGAAATCGCCGCAAAAACTAGAAACGAAGTTTTTGAAATAGTCGGATTATAAAATGTTTGAAATTCCTACAAATTTAGAAGAAGAAATTCTTCGCTTAAAAAAAGAACGCAACGCCGTGATTTTGGCGCATTTCTATCAAGACGAAGAAATTCAAGACATTGCAGATTTTATCGGCGATTCGCTTGATCTTTCGCGCAAAGCCGCCGCAACTGACGCTGATGAAATTATTTTTTGCGGCGTAAAATTTATGGCGGAAGTGGCAAAAATTTTGTCGCCAAAGAAACGCGTTTTAATTCCCGATTTAAAAGCGGGCTGCAGTTTGGAAGATTCTTGCCAGCCCATTCCTTTCGCCGAATTTAAGAAAAAACACCCAAAGGCAATCGTGGTGACTTACATCAATTGCTCCGCTGATATCAAGGCTTTGTCCGATATTATCGTTACATCTTCCAACGCCAAAAAAATCATCGATCAAATTCCAACAAGCCAAGAAATTATCTTCGCGCCTGATCAACATTTAGGCCGATATTTAGAAAAAGTTACGGGCCGCAAAATGATTTTGTGGAACGGATCTTGTATGGTTCACGAACAATTCAGCGAAAAAGAATTGGTGAAATTAATTGCCAATCACCCAGATGCGAAAGTGATCGCCCATCCGGAATGCCCGCAAACACTGCTTTCGTACGCTCATACCATCGGATCAACTTCGGCACTTTTGAAATTTGCCACCGATAATCAAGGCGGAGAATTTATTGTTTTGACCGAGCCGCACATCATTCACCAAATGCAAAAAAACAATCCGACTGGAAAATTTTACCAATGTTATTTCGAAGATCGCGCCGGATGCACCATGTGCAACAATTGTCCGCACATGCAGCTTAACACTTTGGAAAAGCTTTATTTGGTGATGAAATATGGCGATAAATCTGGCTGCGGCGGCGAGTTGCGGATGGACGAAGCGTTGAGAATTAAAGCCGAAGCGCCTTTGCGCAAGATGTTGGAAATGTCTTAGCGTCCTTCAACCAGTTTAATTTCTTCAATAAATTTAAAGGATTCGATTGGTTTGAAGTCTGGATTTGGAGTTCCGTCTTTATTTTTTGCGCCGTATTTTTCTCGCGCAAGTTCTGCGGCGGTTACGTAATAACCATTTTCGAGCGTCATTCCCGCTTTTTCTAGCGCCGCCTTTAAATTTTTGTTTTCTGGTTTATCCATCAGCTCTTGAGGGAATGAACATTTCGAGAAATATTTTGCAGCAGTTAATTTGGTGTCAGTTGGAAGAACACAATCTTTGTCAAAAGTGCAGTTTACAAATACTGTGCGGTAAGTTTGCGAGAGGTCAACGCTACGAAACTCCTTTCTGGCGCATCTTCTATTCCAAAGTTCTTTTGACTTATTTTCCCCCCACTCATTTTTACTAAATATTTCGAGTGTCGAAACATTTTCTTTGTTCTTAGCGTCGATTGCTTTTTTAAGAACGCTGTCCGCGGCAAATTCTAAAAATTTTGATCCTTCTTTTAGGCTAGCGCTCTTTAATACCGCCACAACTTCTGCTGATAAATTGCTATCTTGACTCAAGTCCGAGTGATTTAAAGGTGAGAAAATTTCTGCCTTAATTAATTCTTTGCTCTTTTCTGATTCAGGAATGCTATCTTCAGAGATTTCTGGATTTCTTAAAAATTCTGCTGGTGCTGTTTTTTCAGTTTCTGTTTCATGGGTAATTTTAGCTTCTTTTCCAGATTCAAGACTTATTTCTTCAGTAGTAGAATGTGTTTCTGGATTCTCTTGGTTTGAAAGATTGGTGAGCAATTCTTCTAGCCCTAGTTTTTTTTGATATGATTCCCTCTCAACGGAGTCTTTTACCAAACTTTTTATTTTTTCAGGTTTATAACGGTCAACTGTACGAAGATAATAAGAAGGATTGGCGACGAGATCTTCGTTATCGATTTTATTCCCTTCTCCATCAAGAAAAGGGTCGGGAATTTTTTTAAAAAAAGTATCACCTCCATATTCGCCATGTACGTCTGAGGCACCTTTGTTTATAACAATCGTGTCGTTATCTTTTTGAATCTTGTATTTTTGATTCTCTTCCGACGCAGCAATCTTGCTTGAATCTCGCTGTTTTTCTATCTTACCAAACAAACCACCTAAATCTTCTGATTCTGTGTTCTCAGTCTTATTTCTTTCGTTACTTCTTTTTTTGTAATTTGGATTTAAAACAGATTTTAAAGTTTTTAGTTTTATTTCAGTAGTTCCGAAAGTAGTAACAGTACTATCTGGCTCC